>Ga0326597_10009610_pt1 | contig 12943 bp, 13 predicted proteins | sample RVTome_12_FD_203789 | JGI IMG/M metagenome (GOLD analysis project Ga0326597, IMG submission 203789) | Soil microbial communities from uranium-contaminated site in the Upper Colorado River Basin, Wyoming, United States - RVT100D185 | ecosystem: Environmental > Terrestrial > Soil > Contaminated >... | reverse complement strand
GTATCTCGACTATACGAAGAACGAGGACACGGTTCGTCGTGTCGCCTGGCCGGCGGTGCGGGCGATTCTCGACGGCTACCGGCAGGGGACGCGCTATGGGATTCGCATGGATAGAGACGGGCTGATTGCAGGCGGTGTGCCGGGCATCCAGCTTACGTGGATGGATGCGAAAGTCGGGGACTGGGTGGTGACGCCCAGGCACGGCAAACCGGTCGAGATCCAGGCGCTCTGGGTGCGTGCGCTGGCGGTGGGCGAAGAACTGGCCGCCCGATTCGGCGACAAGGCCTTTGCCGCACGTTGCGGAGACGACCGCATCCGGGCCATCAAATCTTTTCGCGCACGGTTCTGGTACGAACGGGGTGGGTATCTCTACGATGTGGTGGATGGAGACGGCGGCGACGATGCGTCGCTGCGCCCCAATCAGATTTATGCCGTGGCCTTCCCCGGGGAATTGCTGGAGGCGAAGCAGGCGAAGCGGGTGGTGCAGGTGGTCGAAAAACGATTGCTGACGCCGGTCGGTCTCAGGACGCTTGCGCCGGACGATCCACAGTATCGGCCGCGGTATGAGGGCGGTGTGCAGAGTCGGGACGAGGCCTACCACCAGGGGACCGTGTGGCCGTTTTTGCTGGGCCCCTTTGTGACCGCCTGGCTGAGAGTCCATGGCGGGACGGCGGGCGCGAAACGCACGGCACGAGGGTTTCTCGATGGCATTGAACGGCAACTGGGCGAGGCCTGCATCGGACAGGTCTCGGAAATCTTCGACGCCGACGAGCCGCACAGGCCGCGCGGGTGTTTTGCGCAGGCCTGGTCCGTTGCGGAACCGCTGCGGGCGTTGATCGAAGATATCGGGGAGACGCACGCGGCCGGGCAAGGATCGAAGCCTGCCGCAACGGCTGAACCGTCACACAGGAAAAAACGTCCCGCAGGTCGATAAGAAACAGCGCATGGAAATGTCGGCGTCGAACCCCGAATTGTGGCCCGATCGCTACGGTGATTTTCTCTATCGCGTCGCCATACTGCGCGTCCGGGAGGCAAGCGTGGCCGAGGAGATCGTACAGGAGACGTTTCTGGCCGCGCTGCAGTCGAGGGGAAGATTTGCCGGCCAATCCACGGAACGGAGCTGGCTGGTCGGAATCATGAAGCACAAGATTGTGGACCATTTCCGTAAGGTTGCGCGTGAAATACCGACAGATGATATAGACCGCCTGTGGACAGAAAATGACTCCGATGGCACGTTTGACATGAAGGGCCATTGGAAGCCGGATCGGACAGCCCCGTTGGATTGGCCGGACCATCCGGATGCGGCAGTGGAACAGAAGCAGTTTTGGGATGTCTTGAAACGGTGCCTGGGAGAATTGCCGCCTCGGATGGCACAGGTCTTCACGTTACGCGAAGTGGATGAAGTCTCCACGGAAGAGATTTGCTCCATGCTGAAGATCTCGCCGAACAATCTTTGGGTGCTGTTGCACCGCTCGCGGAAGCACTTGCGGGGCTGTCTCGAGCGGCATCACTTCAGCCAGGGACTGGCATAGGGGCGACCGATGAAATGGTTGACGTGCCAGGAAGTGACGGAGCTCTTTTCCGAGAGCCTGGACCGATCCCTGCCGCTGGGACAACGGCTCTCCCTGCGGGTGCATTTTTCCATCTGCAAGTGGTGCGCGCGGTACAAACAGCAGCTGCTGTTCATCCGCCATGCCGTGCGCAGCCATCCGGATGAATTAGTGAGTGGGGATCAGCCGGTACCTCCCACGCTTACCCCCGAAACCCGTGAACGGCTCAAGCGGGCCATCCGCCAGCAGCGGACACATTAGCTCGCCCTGTTCTGCCACCGGCACAGTCGTACGTGTATGCAACCTTGTTTCCCCCCTCGACTTCCTTTGGAGGACGCGCATGGGTAGTGACTGTAAGGTTCGAGACGGCTTAGCGACTACACAGTAGCGCCCAGGTCCCTGACCGCGCGTGGTGATTGCCGCTATCACCCCCATCACCCATTGACACGATAGAAAGAGGCCGCCATGATGAATCGCGAGGTGACAATGTCTGCATCTATGGATACGCCGGAGGCCCGTCCCGCATCGAACCGCGGCAAAATCGTGGTTGCGCTGCTGTTCGCCGCGGCGATCGGCGCGTTTTTCTATTTCGATTTGGGTCATTATCTCTCCCTCGACGCGCTGAAGGACAATCGTGATAAGTTGCTGGCGTTCACCGAGGCGAATTATGTCGCCGCGGTGGCCCTGTTCATCGCGGCCTACTGTCTTGTCGTGGCAGCGTCGCTTCCCGGCGCGGCGATCATGACGCTGGCCGGAGGATTTTTGTTCGGCAGCCTGCTGGGAACCCTGTACGTCAACATCGGGGCGACGGCCGGGGCGACGGCGGCCTTCCTGGTCGCGCGATATCTCTTGCGGGACTGGGTGGAGGCCAAATTCGGAAACCGGCTGGCCCCGATCCAGGAAGGGTTCGCAAGCAACGCATTCAGCTACCTCATGACGCTCCGCCTGATCCCGCTGTTCCCGTTCTTCGTCGTCAACATGGTGTCCGGCCTGACCCGGGTCAGCTTGGCGACCTATGTGTCGGCCACGGCGATCGGGATCATCCCCGGCAGTTTCGTGTTTGCCTACGCCGGCCGACAGCTCGGCACGATCAGCTCGTTGAAGGAAATCGCCTCGCCGAACGTGCTGATGGCCTTTACCTTGCTGGGACTCCTGGCGCTGGTCCCGATCGTGTATCAAAAATTTACCACCAAAAAGCCTGCGGTGCAGTGAGGAAGGAGCCGACGATGTCGCACGAGACCGTCACCGTGCTTCCAGACGACGAGCACAACCGCGCGCTCGTCAACAACGTCCATCCGCCCACATGGGTCAACCCGGAGCCCGACGGTCGGTACAACATCGTGGTGATCGGCGCCGGCACGGCGGGGCTGGTCACGGCGGTGATCGCCGCGGCGGTCGGGGCCAAGGTGGCGCTGATCGAGAAACACCTGATGGGCGGCGATTGCCTCAACGTCGGCTGCGTGCCGTCCAAGGGGGTCATCCGGGCCGCGCGGGCCTGGGCGGACATAAAGCGCGCCGAGGAGTTCGGCGTGCACCTTCCGGCCGGCGTGAAGTACGACTTCGCAGCGGCCATGGCGCGGATGAGAAAGCTGCGGGCCCGCATTAGCCACACGGATTCGGCGCATCGCTACAAGAAACTGGGCGTGGATGTCTATATCGGCAGCGGGACGTTCACCGGACCGGACACGATTACGGTCGAGGGACCAGCGGGAAACCGGACGCTCCGGTTCAAGAAGGCCGCAATCTGCACCGGCGCCCGCGCCGCTGCGCCGCCGACTCCAGGGTTGCAGGAAGTCGGCTATCTGACCAACGAGACAGTCTTTACGTTGACCGACCTTCCGAAACGCCTGGCGGTGATCGGCGCCGGTCCCATCGGATGCGAGCTGGCCCAATCCTTTGCCCGCTTTGGGAGCCAGGTCTATCTGATCGAAGCGCAACACGGCATCATGCCGAACGAGGACCGCGATGCGGCAGAGATTGCGCTCAAATCCATGCTCCGCGACGGCCTCCAATTGATGTGCTGCGGCAAGGATCTGAAGGCCAGTAAAACGAGCGACGGCAAGCGGCTCACGGTGGATTCACACGGCCAGCAGTACGATCTCACGGTGGATGAAATCCTGGTCGGCGTCGGACGCAAGCCGAATACGGAAGGATTGGGGCTGGATGCGGTTGGGGCGGCCTACGACAAGACCGGCGTGAAGGTAAACGACCGGCTGCAGACGACCAATCCCAACATTTACGCAGCAGGGGACGTTTGTTTCCCGTTCAAATTTACCCACACCGCGGATGCGATGGCACAGATCCTGATCCAGAACGCCCTGTTCCCGCATCCGATGGGCCTCGGCTACGCCAGCACGAACTCGCTGATCATTCCCTGGGCCACCTTTACGGAGCCGGAAGTCGCGCACGTCGGCATGTACGAGGCCGATGCGAAGGCCAAGGGGATCGAGGTCGAGACTTTCACGTACAAGCTCGATGAAGTGGACCGGGCGATTCTGGACGGGGAAGACGAGGGCTTTGCGCGCGTGCATGTGAAGAAGGGCACGGACCGATTGCTGGGCGCGACCATCGTGGCCTCCCACGCCGGCGACATGATCAGCGAGTTCACGGTGCTCATGAAATCCGGCAAGGGCCTCAGCACGCTCAGCGGTACGATCCATCCTTATCCGACCCAGGCCGAAGTCGTGAAGAAGGTCGCCAACGTCTGGCGCAAGACGACGTTTACGGAAGGCAAGAAGCGGATGCTGTCGAAGCTGTTCGCCTGGATGAGGTAGGAGAGGGTGAACGGGGAGCCGGCCGGCCCTCGTGCTCGCGCAACGCGGCGGGAGAAGGCGAGCGTGGCGCTCGGTCCACCTTCCGTGCTCGCAGAGCGCGCACACGCAGACGGTGCTCGCTCGATGCGCGCAGTCGAAGGCAGACCGAGCCGCCGCTCGAAAGGGGAGAATCGAGGATCGGACGAAGAAGGCAGGGCTCGCTTCGGGAAGGGGCGCGTCTTGGCGCACCTGGGGCGGGTGGGTAAGAAGGTGGCGCGCAATGTCGGGCCAGGCGGCTCCCGTTCGATTGGGAGGGTGGAGGACAGGAAGATGGCAAGTGATATCGGGACCCGTTTTGCTGAGTGGCTCCTGATAACAGCCGCCATCTCGATATTTGCAGTCCCTGCTCACCCGGAATCTTTCGCCACACTCGATGTCGGCAAGTTCTCCGCGGGATCGGAAGGCACCGCGCTTCCGGACGGCTGGAAGCCGCTGACCTTCCCGAAGGTGCCGAAACACACGGCCTACTCGCTGGTGAAGGACGGGAGCGCGGTCGTCGTCAAGGCGGCCAGCCACGCGTCGGCCTCGGGGCTGACGAAGGTTGTCAGGATTGATCCCAAGGAATATCCAATCGTCCGCTGGCGCTGGAAGGTCGAAAACCTGCTCAAGGCCGCCGATATCGCGACAAAGGAAGGGGACGACTATCCCGCGCGGCTGTACGTCACGTTCGAATACGATCCGGACAAGGTGAGTTTCGGGAAAAAAGTGAAGTACAAGGCGGGCAAGTTAATCTTCGGAGACATCCCGATCGCGGCGATCAATTACATCTGGGATGCGAAGTCGCCGCAGGGCCTGTTTGTCGACAATGCCTATACGGATTTCGCCAAGATGGTCGTGGTCCGCAGCGGCTCGCAGGGCGTCGGGGCCTGGATGGAGGAAGAGCGCAACATCTACGAGGATTATCAGAAGGCCTTCGGCGGTGAACCTCCACTGATCAACGGCGTCGCCATCATGAGCGATACTGACAACACGAAGGAATCCGCGGTGGCCTATTTCGGGGATATCGTGTTTGAAAAGGTAACAAAATGAAGCACGCTATATTGATCGTGAGTATCTCTGTGCTGTGCGGAAGCCTCGCGTATGCGGGCGTCGGCATGAGGGCGCCGGACATTCCCAACGACATCCTGGAGACCCCGCTCGCGCAGATCCTGGCCCGCTTCGGCCGTGGCTCGATCAAGGCCTGCTCCGACCGGTCGTCCTGTAACATGCGCTGCAGCCGGGTCATCGGGTCGGCGCTGCGGTACCCGCTCTGGGCGTTGATGAGGCCAATGTCACTCAAACCGCAGGGGCTGTCGTGAAGTATGGAGTGTTAATGCTGTGCCTCCTGCTGCTGGCCGGCTGCTCCACGGTACCCACGTCCTTTCATCCGACGGAGCCGACCCCGCCGAACGAATTTTCCCACCAGGCGTTCGACGAGGTGCTGCAGGCCCATGTGCAGGATGGGGTGGTGAATTACCCGGCCGTGGCGACGAACGCCCGTTTCGCGGCGTATCTTGATCAGCTCAATCGTGTCGACCCGGACGCCTTGCCGGGCCGGCGGCACAAGCTGGCCTTCTGGATCAACGCCTACAACGCCTTTGCGATCAAGGGCATTCTGGACGGGTACTCGCCGCTGACCACGCTCGGCCAGTGGCGGTATTTCATCGGGAAGCAGTATCGGGTGGGGGGCGCAGTCATCAACCTGTACGATCTCGAGAAGAAGCTGCTGATCCCGGATTTCCGGGAGCCGCGCATTCATTTCGCGATCGTCTGCGCGTCACAATCCTGTCCCAAGCTCCGTTCGCAAGCCTTCACTGCCGACCGGCTGGATGGGCAGCTGGAGGAAAACGCCAGGGCTTTCGTCAACGATCCGACCAAGAACCGATTCGATCGGGAAAATCATACGGCCTACCTGTCGAAGATATTTGAGTGGTTCGAACCGGACTTTCGAACTCATGCCGAGTCGCTGCTCAACTTTGTGCGGCGATATGTCAACGATCCGGAATTGGCGGCCGATCTGGCCACGCAGCCCTATCGTGTCGAGTTTCTTGACTACGACTGGCATTTGAACGGAGTGGCCTATGCTGGTGCGCCCTGACGAGCAGGTGCCGCTCGCGCGGCTCCTGACCTTTCTGGAATATGGCGAGCGGCTGGCGCACGACTGCGCGTTTGCGCAATCGGCATTGGCGCCCCAACGGGGCATGCAGCGGTTTCTCGCAAGCCAGGCGAGGCAGGAATCGGCGCACGCCTGGGTCTTTCATGGGGCGATCGCCTGGCTGGCACCGAGGCACATTGGCGACAGCCCGTTCTTGCCCGCCTTGGAGCAATACCGCGCATTGTTGGAGGATGCGTTGCAGCGCCGGAATATGCCGGAGACGTTGATGGCCGAGCAGTTGATTCTCGAAGGATTGGGGGAGGCGATCCTGGGCCGGATCGAGGAAGGATTGGTCAAGCGCGGCGCGCCGTTCGGCTCGTTGCGCCGAGTTCTGCTGGCGCAGGAGGAGGCCCATCACGATTTTGGCCGGCGGATGCTCGACCGGGCCTTTGCAGCCGGCGCGACGTCGCCGGATGCGCTCCGTGTTCGCGCGCAGGAGTATCTCGCGTTGACCGATCGGATGGTTTCGACGCTGGGCGATCTCTTCGAGTCCATTGACGAGGACCCGAAACTATACATGGAGCGGGCCAAGAGTTACCTGCCGGCGTGGCTGATCACATGATTTCCATCATTGTCCCGGCCTACAACGAAGAAAAGGCGCTGCCGGCGACGTTGCGCAGCCTGTTCACACAACCGGGCGATTACGAAGTGATCGTTGTGGATGGAGGCAGCACGGACCGGACGATCGAAGTTGCGGAAGAATTCGGGTTCGAGGTTCGGGGTTCGAAGTTGTCAGGCGGCCCCGGGAGGCAGGGCCTCAGCCATGAGATGGGACAGGGAAACCTCGAACCTCGAACTTCGCATGATCATCGGTTGCTGGTTATTTCATCACCGAAGGGCCGGGCGGCCCAGATGAATGCGGGCGCGAGGGATGCGAGGGGGGAGTGGCTGTTATTCCTGCACGCCGACACACGCTTGCCGGGCGGCGCGCTCGGCCGGCTCAACCGGATGGAAGGCGAAACGAACATTCAAGCCGGCGGGTTTTTCCACCAATTTTCAGGCTCCGACTGGCGCCTGCGCCTAATTTCATTCCTGGACAATTTCCGCTGCGTCCGCAGCCGGATCATCTACGGCGACCAGGCGATGTTCGTGCGGCGGACATTGTTCGAACGCCTCGGCAGGTTTCCCGATCAGCCGATTCTGGAGGATGTGGCTTTCTGCGAGAAGCTGATCCGCGTGACGGTGCCCGTCTTGCTCGGACCGCCCGTCGTGACCGATTCGCGGAAATTCGTGAAGATGGGCATCTGGAAAAGCTTTATCCGGGTTCTCTTGATCATCCTCCACGCACAATTTCGCCTGCCGGTCCTTCCGCGCGTGTTTTTTTCAGATGTGCGCTGAACATGCGCGATTGCCACTGAGAAGACTGGGCACCGTTTAGGCCGTGCGGTGGGGTGTATCCGTCGCGAGTTACCCTGGCGATTGCATCGGCCGGCGGACGGGTACAACGACCAGCCCTCGCCCGGACGACAGGCACTTTCACAGCCATGGGCAAGCGCGAAATGGCTACTTTTTTGGGCCGTTGCCACCCTGAGGACCATGACCATTACCCTCCGGAGGTCCGTTGCCTCCCGGGGGACCGTTACCCGGAGGGGTGCCGCCACGGCCGGGAGGCGTGCCGCCACGGCCTGGGGGTGTGAAGCTAGGACCGCGACCGGCCGCACCGGAGACCACAGCCGGGGGAATTATGTTATTTCCGGGTGTGGGGAAGCCAAATCCAGGTTGCAATCCAAGCTGACCAAGGTGCAGCCCCCTGTTTGGCTTGGGGCCTTCCCCCCCTCCACCGCCACCAGTGTCTCCGCCACCACCGCCGGTGTCACCAGAGCCTCCACCGGTTTCACCAGTGCCACCACCGTCCCCAGAGCTTCCAGGTGCTGCCCCCGATGTCACCGCCGGGGGGGTGGAGCCTGTCACAAGCGAGGAGGTCGTTCCAGAAGACGAGGTGGTGGTCGTGGTCCCGCTGGTGGCGCCTGACACATTGGCGATCGCCTGGGGTGATTGCACTGGCGCGGTGCCTCCGGAGGCAGCGGCTGTATGGGAGGGATTTTCACTGGCCGGAGTGCTTGGCACTTCGGTCCCCTGTACAGCCGCCGTCACCTGGGCCGGCACATTGCTTCCAGTCATCGGGGAAGGAAGGGCCGGGGGGCCGCCGCCGGGAGGAGTTAGTGAAAAGCTCCCGGGGCCCACGTTCACGGTGCGTCCGGCCGAACCGAAGTCCACGTTGCCGTGGCTGCCGACGTTGGCAATGCCGCTGACCCCATCCACGTGCCACACGACAAAGTAGGTGCCCCGCGCCGCTGCGACGGCCGTGGGGGTATGGATTTCAAACTTCGATCCGGAACCCTCAAAGATTTTTCCCACCAGAGCCCGCACCTTGCCCTGCACGAGGTTGACGACCACGCTGCGCACGCCGCGGTTGGGATCGTAAATGTGCTCGGTGATCTCCACGCGGCTGTGCTCCCCGACGGTCAGGATGCTGTCGTCGTTGAGCAGGGCCTTGGTTCTCGATTCCTTTTGCGTCTCGATGAGATCCCGGAAGAGGACGGTGTCGCTCTGCTTGGCGGCCAGGGCTTCTGCAGATTGGGCGTGCTGGACGGAAACCTTGCCTTCAACGGCGGTAAAGACGCCGATATCCGGCTCTGCCGCAATCAGGAGTGCCGGGGTGGCGACGGCCAACCCGATCGCTCCGGCGGATAGGACGAAACGCAGGCGGGACGGCATCGGAACCCTCCACAACAGGATATAACAAGAGCATACCCCAACAGAGAGTTCCTGTCGAACGATGACGCCGGCACCCTGCTCCCATCCAGGGCGAACTAGGCCGCCGGTGATTCAAGGCCTCCCTCCGGGAAGGCATAGCGCTGAGCCTGGTACGACCTGGGCTGGGCCAGACGGATCGGCAGCACCGGCGAAAGTCCGGCCGTGCGGTGCCCGACAATCACGGGGTCCACCACATCCCCGCAGCACACGCAACGCCAGCCGCGAAAGCTGATGTGATGCGGGTCGCCCCGCAGATCTTCAAACCGTTCCTCCACCATCATCCCGTGACATCGCAGACACTCCATGGCAGCCCTCCTTCCGCCATTAAGCCTGGCGCAGTCGGATCGCTAAGTGTTGGCCCTATCCTGTGGTTCCCCAGTGTCCATGCGTTATGTGTAACCTAGGGCCGCCGATGCGCGGTAGGGCATTGCGGGAAGAGGCAAGATGTTTTAGAGCCCTAGTGGACTAGGGCCGATCGGCCTTGGAGTCGACGGACTCAGCGCTTGGGCTTCTCAATGGATTGCTTGGCGAAGAGAACCGCGGCCTGCGCACGGCGGGTAATTTGTAGTTTTTGGTAGATGTTGGAGAGGTAGTTCTTGACCGTCTTGGGGCTGAGCCCCATGCCGGCGGCGATTTCCTTGTTCGTCTTGCCTTCAGCCACCAGTGCGACCACCCGGTGCTCCTGGGGAGACAGTGGTTCCTGCGTTCCGCCGGAGGGAGCCTCACTCCGGCTCTTGACCAGCGAGAGGACGCGCTTGGTCGCGACGGGGTCCAATATCGTCTCGCCGTCCGCCACCCGCTTGATGGAGTCCACGAGCGTGTCCACGCCAATTTCCTTGATCAGATAGCCGTGGGCCCCGGCCAGGACTGCTGCCAGCACCGTGTCGTCGTCCGCGTACGAGGTAAGAAACAGCACCCGCGTGGTCGGGCATTGCTCCAGGATATCCCCGCAGGCGTCGACCCCGCTCCCGTCCGGGAGCCGGATGTCCAGCAGGACCACGTCGGGCTTGGAAGCCACCGCGGCTACGACGGCCTCTTTGGCGGTGGCGGCTTCTCCCACGATGCGCAGGCGGCTGTCATGCGCCAGGACCGTTTTCAGTCCCTGCCGGACGATTTCATGGTCGTCCACGAGCAGGATGCTGATGGGTTTACCGGTGCTCACCGACCGCCGCCTCCTTTTCCAAGGGAACTTCGATGACCACGCGGACTCCTTCTCCGGGTCCAGCATGGAAGTGATACGTGGCCCCGATCTGCCGCGCGCGCGCGGCCATGTTGGCGAGCCCGTGCCCGTCCAGCTTTGCATCGGCCGGGTCGAACCCCACCCCGTCATCCTCCACGTTGATCCGCATGACACCGTTGTGACGTCGTGCGGTGACCGTTCCATGCCGGGCCTGCGCGTGCCGGACAGAGTTGCTGAGCGCCTCGCGCACGATCAGGAGCAGCGGTGCAGCCTGCGCGGCCGGGACGCAGTAGGCCAGGCTCTTATCCACCTCGATGGTGAAGCGCGTGTTACCGGAGGCAGTCATGTCGCGGATCAGGCCGGAGAGCGCCTGGTCGAACGGCAGCGTTTCAGGCGCGGGCTGCTCGCCGATGTAACTGCGAATCTTCCGCATGACGAGGGTGAGTTGTTGCAGCACCCAGGCGCGGGGGCCGCCCGGCTCGATGGGGCCGTATTGCTGCAATCGGCTCGAGGATTCCAGGTGCAGACCGATCGCGTAGAGGGACTGCAGCACCTCGTCGTGCAGGTTCCGGTTCAGTTCCTCTCGCTCCTCGAAGGCATGCGAGAGGTCGCGGGTTCGATCTTCGACCCGCGCTTCCAACTCGTGGTTCAGCGTTCGCAGTTGCTCGTGCGTGCGACGGTACGCCTGGACCAGCAGGGCGGTTGCCAGGAGCAGGATGACGGCGATGGAGCGATTGAACAGAATGATGTAGAAATCATAGTGCGGGGGCCACAGGGCGGCGCCGAGCATCGTCAATACGGTGCAGAGCGTCGTCATCCACCAGAGCGTCTGCGTTCTCGGCGACCAGGCGGTCAGGAGGATGCAGAGGACATACAAATACTGCGGGGGCATCTCTTGCGGGGTATAGATGTCGATGATCAGGACGGCCGCGGCGATCGCCAGGGCGACCGGAAGCACGAGGACCTTGCGCGGTTCGTGAGCTGGTTCGGGGTTCATCCGGCCTCGCAGCCAGGCACCTCCTTTCACTATTGCATCTTCCGGTTCCGACTGCAAGCGGGAGGCTGTGCTTAACTGATGGCCGGTACCCTGCTAGAATGGCCCCGTGGAACTCGTCACGACTCACCTGAACGCTGATTTCGACGGCCTGGCATCCATGGTGGCTGCGCGCAAGCTTTATCCGGGCGCGACGCTGGCGCTGCCGGGAGGGGCGCAGGAGACCGTGCGCAGCTTTTTGGCTGTGCATGACCTTGGCATCGCCAAACTGAAGGAATTGGATCTGGACAAGGTGACCAGGCTGGTCCTGGTCGATACCCAGGAGCCGGGGCGTATCGGGCCGTTCGAGCACCTCTGTGCCAATCCGGGCGTAAGCATTCATGTCTATGACCACCATCCCGATTCCGATGCGACGGGAGAGGCGGGGCCGCCCCTTCGGGCGGAGCTGCGCACGGTGGAACCGGTCGGGGCGACGGTTACGGTGCTCGTGGAACGGCTGCGAGATCAGGGGATCGCCCTGACGCCGTTTGAGGCGACGGTGCTGGCCATCGGGCTGTACGAAGAAACAGGCTTCCTGTCCTACACGTCTACGACCCCGCGTGATCTGGATGCGGCGGCCTTTCTCCTGCGATCCGGCGCGGACCTGAATGTGGTGTCCGATACGTTGCGCCGCCACCTTGATCCGGAACAGATCACGCTGCTCAATGATCTGTTGCAGGCCGGGGAGACCTATTATCTGGACGGCCGCAAGGTGTTGTTGGCCGCCAGCGCCTACGATCGGTACCGCGGCGATCTCGCGGATCTGGTGCAGAAGCTGGTCGAGATGGAGGGCTTGGACGCCGTGGTCGTGGCGGTGGCGATGGAGGGGAAGGTCGAGGTCATCGGCCGCAGCCGGGCATCAAATATTGACGTGGGCCGGATCGCCCAGGCGTTCGGCGGCGGGGGCCATCCCGAAGCGGCTGCGGCCAGTGTCAAGGGCAGGACTCTGGTGGAAGTTGCGGAACGGATTCGACAGCTCCTCACGGAGGAGCACCGGCCGACCCTGCTGGCCCGGGATGTGATGACGAAACCGGTGAAAGCGATCGGGCGGGACACGACGGTCGCCGACACAGAGCGGGCGATGACCACCTACGGGGTCAATGTGCTGCCGGTGCTGGACGGCAGGGACCGATACAAGGGGCTCATCACTCGCGAGGTCGTGCAGAAGGCCCTGTTCCATAAGTTGGCGGAGTCCCTGGTGGGCGAATTCCTGCTGACGGATCAGTACCAGGCCGGACCGGATACGCCGTTCCGCGAGATCGAGGCGCAGATGATCGAACGGAATCAGCGGTTTGTGCCGATCGTCAGCGGCGCAAAGGTGATCGGGGTGATCACGCGGACCGATCTGCTCCGCGCGCTGCATGACGATGTGCTGGCGGCGGCGCATGCGCGGGCGAAGGGGACGGAGGCGCCGCCGCCGCAACATCGCAGAAACGTGCGGAGCCTGATGATGGAGCGGCTCCCGGCCCGGGCGTT
>Ga0326597_10009609_pt1 | contig 12943 bp, 11 predicted proteins | sample RVTome_12_FD_203789 | JGI IMG/M metagenome (GOLD analysis project Ga0326597, IMG submission 203789) | Soil microbial communities from uranium-contaminated site in the Upper Colorado River Basin, Wyoming, United States - RVT100D185 | ecosystem: Environmental > Terrestrial > Soil > Contaminated >... | reverse complement strand
CCGGGCCCGTGGCGGTGACGGTGCCCGCCGCGGCCGGTGACCAGCGGCGCCAGCGCCCGCGACAGAAGCCAGGCGCCGAGCGCGGTGATCAGTCCATAGCTCACGACCTCCATGTCGGCGGCGAAGATCTGGGCGCCGCGGCCGGTCGATCCGAGAACAAAGATGAAGCCATAGACGGCGACAATGGCGGTGAGGCCCTGGGCCAGGGCGGCGAGCGCGGCAAGGGTGACGCCGCGCCTGAGCGCGCGTTCATTGGCGAGCATGTAGGCCGAGATCACGGCCTTGCCATGACCGGGGCCGGCGGCGTGGAACACGCCGTAGATGAAGGCGACGGTGATGAGGGCAAGGGCGGCCGCGCCGGAAAAGTCGGTCTTGAGGGCGCGCACGCCGGCGCCGAGTTCACGGTAGTAGCTTTGCTGGCGCGCCCTGATCGCGCTCGTCAGGCTGTCCAGCCAGCCGGGCCCGGCGACGGCCCCGGGCTCGGCGACGGAGGCCGGCCCGGTGAAGGCGGCAAGGCAGGGCCCGTGCCAGAGGACGCCGAGCGCGACCAGCGTCAACAGGCCGACAATGGCGGCGCGGCGGCGCACCTCGCGCGGCCGCTCAGCCCGACACACCGCAGCTCAGAGCCACCACATCGGCGTAGTCGCGGCCGATGCTGTATTCGCCATCGAAGCTCTGAAGAACGGCGTCGGAAATGGACACGCCGTCGCCGGACTGGGACGGCGGGCTGATGATGACCCGGCAGAATTCGGCGGCGACGCCGGAGACCAGGAGCGGGTTTTCCTGCTCGAGCTCGACGAGGACGTAGAAGGTGGGGTCGTAAAGGCGGATCGCCACGTCCTCGCTGGCGGGGTCGATCGCGCGGGCGAGGGCGAGCTGGAGCGCCAGAACCATCCGGCCGTCCTCGTAGGAGTAGTCGTAGGCCGTCACCTCGGGCGTGTTCACCCGCTCCTCGCCCGCCCTCACCTCGACGAAATAGTCGAACTCGGACAGCGACTCGGCATTCTCGGCCGCCGTCGCCTTCAGCTCCTCGCGCTCGAACAGGCCATTGGAATTGGTGTCGAGGCCCTCGATCAGTACCGCGGTCGTCAGCTCGTCCAGCGTGTAGCGCACGGTGATGGACCGGACCTCGCGCCCGGCGCCGAATTCGACAACGGCGCTGGCCGAGACCCACACGTGGGGGTGGGCCCCGGCGGGTCCGATCGCGGGCGCGGCGAGCCCGAGGGCGAAGGCGAGGCAGGCGGTTGGAATCGTGCGACTCATCGAAGCGGCTCCGGACATGGAATCAGATACCAGACCAATCATGGCAAGGTCATGATCATGCCATCATCCGTCCCGCTCGCCCAGATAGCGCGCGACGGCGCGCGGATAGCGCCGGGCCGCGAAATCGCCCGCTTCGATCAGGGCGGCGATCCGGCCATCCTCGATGAAGGCGAATCGGTCGACGAGGCGCGACGCCTCCTCGGGCGCGTGCAGCACCATCACGATGGTCAGCGTGCGTCGCTCCGCGAGCCGGGCGATCAGCTCCAGCATGTCGCGGCGCAGCGCCGGGTCGAGCTGGCTCAGCGGCTCGTCGAGCAGGAGCACCGGACGGTCGCGAACGAGCGCGCGGGCCAGCGCGACGCGTTGGCGCTCGCCGCCGGACAGGGTACCGGGGAGCGCGGCGCCGCGCCCGCCCATGCCGACCGCTTCCAGCGCTTCGTCGCGGCGGGCGCGCGCGGCCGGATCGAGCCTCAGGCCGGGGTCGATGCCGAGCCCGACATTGTCGGCGGCGGTGAGGTGGGCGAACAGATTGTGCTCCTGGAACAGGGTCGTGACCGGACGCTCGGCGGGGGCGAGCCGGGTGATGTCGCGGCCGTCGATCACGATCCGGCCGCGGCGCGGGCGGACGAACCCGCCGATCAGGCCGAGCAGCGTCGACTTGCCCGAACCGCTGGGGCCGATCACCGCCAGCCATTCGCCGGTCGCCAGGGCCAGCGAGAACCGGCCCTCGAAATCGCCGAGGCGCACCTCGACATCGGCGAGCTCAAGCACGGCGCCGGCCCCCGACGACGCGCTCGATGACGACGATCAGACCGGTGGCAAGCGCCATCAGCACCGCGACGCCGACGGCGGCGTCGGCCATGCGGTAGGCACCCATGCGCTGATAGACGAGGAGCGGCAGGGTGGTGGTGTCGGGGGAGCCAAACAGGGCGATGACACCGAGGTCGCCCGCCGCGATGGTGGTGGCGACGGCGAGCGCGGTGGCGGCGGCCGGCCGGATCGCCGGCCAGTCGATCAGCCGCCAGCGGGCGAGCCCGGCGATGCCGAGACTCGCGCACAGCCGGTCGTGAACGAGCGCGGTGCGGCGCATGTCGGGACCGAGGAAGCGGAGAACGAACGGCAGCGCCGCGATCGCGTTGACCGCGATGACGAGCGCCGGCGCGGAGGCGAAGACATCAACTCGCCCGCGCAGGGCGAGGAACAGGCCGGCGCCGAGCAGCACCGGCGGGGTGACCAGGATCACGCTGCCGGCGGCCTCGAGCGCGGCGGCGGCGCGGCGGCGGCCCATCCGGGGCCCCAGTTCGCGAACGGCATGGAGGAGGCCGAGGCCGATCACGAGCGAGCAGAGCCCCGCCGACACGGCGATGGTGGCGCTCCATCCGGCCGCCCGCCACAGCGCGGCGTCGGCGAGGCGCCCCGTGGTCAGCGCCGCGAGGCTCGGGACCACGATGCCGGCGAGCGGGAGGACGAAGACCAGCGCCGCGAGCGCGAGCGCGCCGGCATCGGTCAGGCGCTGGGAGAGCAGGTTCAGGTCCGGCCGGGCGTGGAGCGCGCCCGCCGGCGGCTCGACCGGGATGCTCCGCGCCGCCGATGCGACCGCACCGGCGATGAGGCCGGCCAGCGCGATCTGCACCAGCGCCAGCGCCACCGCGCGGTCGATGTCGAACTCGAACCGCAGCGCCTGATAGATCGCGACCTCGAGAATCGTCGCCCGCGGACCGCCGCCGAGGGTGAGGACGACCGCGAAGCTGGTGAAGCAGAGGGCGAAGATCACCGCCGCGGTCGGAAACAGCACCTGCCTGAGGGCCGGCCATTCGACGAGGCGGAAGATCTGCGCCTGGGTGAACCCGAGCTGGCTTGCCAGCCGCCAGGTCTCGGGCGCGACCGTGTCCAGCGCCCGCGCCATGTTGCGGGCGGCGAACGGCATGTTGAAGAACACATGGGCGATCAGGATGCCGGTGAGACCGTAGACGTAGCTGCCGGTCTCCAGCCCCAGCCACGACAACGCGGCGGGAAGCCAGCCGGCGCGGCCATGAACCTGCACGATTCCGAACACGCCGATGACGACCGGGGTGACGAAGGCGAGGCTCGCCAGCGCCATCATGGCGCGAACCAGAACGAGATCGCCGCGCCGCGCCGCGGCGCGGGCGAACGGCAGCGCCAAGACGACGGAGAGCACCGTCGACAGCCCGGCCTGAAGGACCGTGAAGCCGGCGACCCGCAGCACATGGGGATCGCCGAGCGCGGCCGCGAGCGCCCCGGCCGAGGCGTGGGAAGCGAGCCCGGCCGTGGCGGTTCCGACCACGGCGCAGATGGCGGCCAGCGCGCCGGCTCCGGGCAGGGCGCTCTTCAGGCGCATTTTCGTGCGGACCTGTCCGCGAGCCCGATTGTCATCCCGGAGCCCGGGCAGGCCCGGATGCGCTCGCGTTTCCGGGTTCGCGCGCCCCCCGGGTCGCGCCGAAGGCGCGCCCGCGGGCAGGCCTGGCATCCGCGATGACAGTTTGGAGCCGGCCCATCGAACCCCCGACCTACCGGCTGAGCCCGTCGCGCCACTCCTCGACCCAGGCCGCCCGGTTGGCGCGGACCTCCTGCGGCGTGAACGACAGCGGCTTGTCGACGCCGACGAGCCCGGCGAACGCGGCCGGCAGCGCCTCGCCCACATCGCGCACGGGATACATCCACTGGGTGGCCGGGATGACGGCTTGCGCCTCGGGCGAGACCAGAAACTCGAGAAAGCGCCTGGCGAGGTCCGGATTTTCGCTGGCGGCGAGGACGCCCGCGACCTCGATCTGCTGATAGTGGCCCTCGGCGAACGCGGCGGCCCTGTACCTGGTCTCGTTCTCGGCGGTGATGTGGTAGGCGGGCGAGGTGGTGTAGCTGAGCACCATGTCCGACTCGCCCTTCTGGAACAGGCCATAGGCCTCGCTCCAGCCCTGGGTCACGGTGACGATCCTGGGCGCGAGCTTTTCCCAGATGTCCGGCGCGCGCTCGCCATAGAGCCGGCGCACCCACAACATCAGCCCGAGACCCGGCGAGGAGGTGCGCGGGTCCTGGATGATGAGCGAGACATCGGGGGCCCCCTCGACGAGATCGCTGAAGCTCGCCGGCGGCGCCGCAAGCCGGGTCTCGTCATAGACGAACGCGAAATAGCCGTAGTCGTAAGGGACGAACACCGGGTCGGCGAAGCCGCCGGGAACGTCGAGGCCGGCGAGATCGAGCCCGTGCGCGGCGAACAGGCCGGTCTCGCTCGCCTCGGCGATGAGGCTGGCGTCGAGGCCGAGGGCGACGTCGGCCTTTGTGGCCTCGCCCTCGAAGCGGATGCGCGACAGGATCGCGACCGCGTCCTCGAGGCCGACGAAGGTGACCTCGCAGCCGCACCTGGCCGCGAACAGCTCCTTCAGCCGCGGCCCCGGTCCCCATTCGGCGGTGAAGGAGTCATAGGTGTAGACGGTGAGCCCCGTCGCCGCGGCCGGAGCGGTCGACAACAGCGCCGCCACCAGTGTGATGAAAACCCGCATGTTCAACCTCCCGAGCGGCAAGTTTCGCTGCTCGCGCGGCTGAATATCCTGCTCGCTCCGCTGGCATGACCCAGATCAGCTCCTGAGGGTCGAGCGGGTCCACCACGCTCTCTCAGTCCCGGGCACGGGACACCCCTGCAACGGCATGAACGCTACCGCGCACAGCCGGGCTTGTCCAGAACCAGCGCGAAGGCGCCAGCGCCGATGGCGGCCACGACACTGTGACACCGTGCGCATTGAGCGTGATCGCAAAGACCGATAGACCGGGCGCGGACACACCTCGCCGGACCGGTTCGCCATGGCGCTCGACATTTCGTTTCCCGGAGCGTTTCTCGCCGGGCTGCTGAGCTTTCTCTCGCCGTGCGTGCTGCCGCTGGTGCCGCCGTATCTGTGCTTCCTCGCCGGGACCACGCTCGATGAACTGACCGAGGCGAGCGGCGACGACCCGGCCCTGCCGCGCCGGGTGGTGATCACCTCGCTGCTGTTCGTCGCCGGATTCTCGACCGTGTTCATCATTCTCGGCGCGTCGGCCTCGGCGCTGCGGCCGTACCTGGTGCAGCGGTTCGAGCTGTTCGGGCTCACATTCGGCATGGCCGAGATCGCCGGGCTCGTCATCATCCTGTTCGGGCTGCATTTTCTCGGCGTCCTGCGGATCCCCTTCCTGCACCGCCATGCCGGCTATCGGCACGACGCGCTGCCGCCCGGCATGCTCGGCGCCTATCTGATCGGCCTTGCATTCGGCTTCGGCTGGACGCCGTGCATCGGGCCGGTGCTGGCGACGATCATTGCCGTCGCCTCCTCGCAGGAGTCGATCGGCGCGGGAATGGCGCTGCTCGGCGTCTATTCGGCGGGCCTTGGGGTGCCGTTCATCCTCGCCGCCTTCGCGGTGCGCCCGTTCATCGGGTTCGTGACCCGTTTCAGGCGACACCTGCGCCAGGTCGAACGGGTGATGGGCGGGCTTCTGGTGCTGACCGGCGTCTTCTTCGTGTTCGGCTGGTTCGAGCGCGGCGCCTATTTTCTGCTCGAGACGTTCCCGGGCCTAGCCACGCTGGGCTGACGGCCGGCTCGCCCGCGTTGATTCGGCACCGGACCGTTCGCGCATGCGATGAGCCGGGGACGACAAAAACTCACCCCCGCCGGCTGCCCGTGACGCAACAGGGGGTGCGGGCAGACCTGCGGGGGTGACAGCCGATGCCGGCGAACGCGTCACTTACACAACTGACGCCACTCACTGCGCAGACGTTCTACTCGGAGGTACGCTACCAGACCGCCGGCATCAGCCCGACCCGGGCGGCGTAGAGGTCGGCCGTGCGGCGGTAGACCGCCGCGACCTCGGCCGCATCGGGAAGCGGACAGGCGCCCGCAAGGCGCAGCGGAACGGGAGCGGCGAACGCCGCGCGGTCCGCGGTCAGGTCCAGATCAAATCCGTTGATCGCGCTCATTTCATCCTCCCGCCTCGGGGCCCTTGATCGGATCATAATGAGAGCGAACCGGATCAGACTTTGTGATCTAAAACACCGTTTGGCGATTTCACGCCGCCTGCCGCGACCGCGCGCCGTCGCGTACCGCGCGGCCGAAGGCGCGGAAGATGGCGCCGGAATCGGGGTTGGTGGCGGCGTCATATTCAGGATGCCACTGGACGGCGAGGGCAAAGGCGGGGGCGGCCGAGACCCGCACCGCCTCGATGGTGCCGTCGTCGGCCGTCGCCTCGAGCGCGAGCCCGGGCGCGAGGTCGGCGATCGCCTGGCGGTGCAGCGAATTGACCTCGAGCACGGTCTTGCCGGTGATCCGGGCCAGCATGCCGCCCGGATCGAGCCGGACCTCGTGGCGCGGCCCGTAGCGGACATCCATGTCATCGTCGCCGGGGTCGCGGTGGTCGCGGCGGCCTTCGATCTCATGCACCTCGGCGTGAAGGGTGCCGCCAAGGGCGACATTGAGCTCCTGGATGCCGCGGCAGATGGCGAGGACCGGCACACCTCCAGCGAGCGCGGCGGTGATGAGGCCGAGCGAGCCGCGATCGCGCGCCTCGTCGTGGGGCTCGGCGGCCTTCGACGGCGGGGCGCCATAGCGCGAGGGGTGAACGTTCGAGACCGCGCCGGTGACGAGGACGCCACCCAGACGGGCGACGACGGCGGCCGGGTCGAGCCCGTCCAGCGCCGGGATGATGACGGGGATGGCGCCGGCGACCTCCAGCACCGCGCGCAGGTACTTGCCGTCGGCCTGGTGATAGGTGAAGCCGGCCCTGGAATAGGTATCGGCCGGAACGCCGACCAGCGGCATCGGGTTCGGCGCCATGGATCGGTGGGGGGTTGCAGACATCTTCCGTGCGCGCTCCTGAATTTGCGATCATCCATAAATAGTGCTTTTTCGGGTGCTTCGAAATCCGGTCCGGCGATGAAACGGGCGACGAAAAGCGCAGCTCTGGGGGCGGCATGGTGAGCAACGGGGACGGCGCGCAGGGCTTCGCGGACCTCGCGGCCGGGCGGCTGTTCTCGCTCGAGGGCCGCACCGCGCTGGTGACCGGCGCGTCCGGCGGGCTCGGGCGGACCTTCGCGCTCGCGCTCGCCGCCAATGGCGCGAATGTCGCCTGCGCCGCGCGCAGGCGCGGCCGGCTCGATACCCTCGCCGGCGAGATCGAGGCCGCGGGCGGGGCCGCGCTCGCCACCGAAATGGACGTGACGCGCGAAGACAGCATCCGCGCCGCGTTCGATGCCGCCGAAGCCCGGTTCGGCACCGTCGATGTCCTCGTCAACAATGCGGGAACGGCCGGCATGGGCCCGGTTCTCGATGTGCGCCTGGGGGACTGGCGCCGGGTGATGGAGATCAATCTCGACGCGGTCATGAGGATCGCGCAGGAGGCCGGAAGGCGGATGGTGGCGGCGGGCGTTCCGGGCTCAATCGTCAATATCGCCTCGGTTCTCGGGCTCGAGGTGAGGAAGGGCGTTGCCGCCTATGCGGTCTCCAAGGCCGGGGTCATCCAGCTCACCCGGGTGCTGGCGCTCGAGCTCGCGCGCCACCAAATCCGGGTCAACGCTCTCGCGCCCGGCTATGTCGAGACCGAGATGAACACCGAATTCCTCGCCAGCGAGGCCGGGCGCAAGATGATCGCGCAAATGCCGCAGCGGCGGACCGGATCGGCCCGGGAGCTCGCCGGCGCGCTGCTTCTCATCGCGTCGGGCGCCGGCGGCTACATGACCGGATCGACCATCCTCATTGACGGCGGACAGTCGCTCGTGATGCCGTGAGGGGGCGAGGTGCGCCGATGGACCAGCAAGCGGGCGGAACCGCCCGAAGCGCCCGGAGGCGGGCGATCGACGAGAGCGTGACGCTGCCGCTCCAGATCCGCGGCTTCGGTCCGGTGAGGGCGGCGGCGGTCGAGCGGGCCCGGGCGCGCGAGGCCGAGCTGCTCGAGGCGCTGGGCGAGGCCGGCGGCGGAACGGCGGCGGCGAAGGTGGCGTGAACCGGGGGCAATCAGGTCCCCACTATCGCTTCTCCCCATCCGCGCATTGACCCCCACCCCATCCGCGCATTGACCCACACCTGACCTCCCCCTTTCAGGGGGAGGGAGTTAAGTCTCTGGTTGGCCTAACATATTCCTCCCCCTGAAAGGGGGAGGTCAGGTGGGGGTCAATTGAAAGCCAGCACCATGCTCGGCGCGTACGGCCGCGGAATGTTGTTCATGCCGCCCGAGCCGCCCTACTTCACCTTGATCCGCCCCTCGACCGCGGGCGCGATCTCGCCGTTGTTTCGGATATAGGCCATCACGTCATTGGCCATCAGCTTGCCGTCGAGAACGCCGAGCAGCACTTTCGCCGAGCGCAGCATGCCGTAGCCGTCGCCGCCACGGGCCATGAAGTCGTTGGTGGCGAGGGTGTAGGTCCTGGCGCGGTCGAGCGCCGCGCCACCCACCATGATCTCCGAGACCCGCTGGCCGGGCGCGGCGCCGGGATCGAGGGTGAACGTGATCCCGGAGATCTGCGGGAACCGGCCGGCGCCGTTCTCGATCTCGGAAACGCCGTTCTCCAGCGCATCCGCGAGGACGGCGCCGGAGACCTCGAGCAGCAGGGTCTTGTTGCCGAACGGCAGCTCGGTGAGGATGTCGCGGCGCGAGATCGCGGTGCCCGGATCATAAATCCGGTTGCCCCTGATGCCGCCGCCATTGGTGATCGCGATGTCGGCGCCGACGGCTGAGCGCATGGCGTCGGCAATGAGATTGCCGATCGCCGCCTCGCCGCCGCGAACGGTGGCGCGCCGGCTGTCGAGCCCGGCCGCGACGGTTCGGAGGGTCACGTCGAGCTCGGCCGAAAGCTCCGACTCGAAGTCCGCCACCCGGCTTGCCACCTCCGGATCGGGCGTGACGCCGGCGGTGTCGATGATGCGGAAATTCGGCCACCATTCGACCTCGCGGCCGCGATCGCCCTCGGTGATCTCGACCGCGACGTCGATCACGGTGACGAACTCGGCGTCCTGTTTCGATTCGGCCATGACCGTGCGCCCGTCATAGAACAGCATCAGGTCGTGATCGTCGCCGCTCAGGATGATGTCGAACGCGCGCGAGCCGAACAGCTCCTGGTCCTGGGCGCGACTGGCGTGCACGACCGCGACCACGAGATCGGCGCCGGACGCGCGCAGATCCTCGGCCACGGTCACCCCGGTCGCGACGGTCGGCGAGAACCTGAGATTGCCGGGGCTCGACTTGACCGGGGAATCGTCCGCGGTCAGGCCGACGATGCCGATCCGGGCGGGACCCGCGTCGATCAGCGCGGTTGCCTCGATCCCCTCGATGACGGCGCCGCCGGCATCGCGCAAATTGGCGGCCAGCACCGGGAACTCGGCCTCGGCCATGCGGGCGCGGAACACGTCCGGCCCGAAGTCGAACTCGTGATTGCCAGGCACGAAAATGTCCGGCGGCTCGATGTTGGTGAGCTCGATGATATGCGCGCCCTGGTCGAAGCCGGAAAACAGCGACGGCGAGAGCGTGTCGCCGGCATGGACGTAGATAACGTTCTCGCGGTTGGCGCGCTCGTGCCTGACCACGCCGGCAAGGCGGGCAAAGCCGCCGCGCTCGCCGCGGCCGGACATCTCGTAGATGTCGTTGACGAGCACGAAGGTGACCGACGTGGTCTCGGCCCGCGCGCCGGAGGCGCCCATGGGCGCGATCGCGGCCAGAGCGACGACGATCGCGGCGACCCGCGCCGTCAGCACGCCTTGGTTTCGAATCATCGGGGCCTCCCACAAGGTGACGAACCGGCCGGTCGCGGGTCCGCGCCCATATTAGCGCGCGACGGCGGCGGGTTGAATCGGCAACATCGGTCGGGCCACGACCGCGCGCCGACGGCTGGCGACGCGAACTTTTTTCGCCGCGGGCCGGTCGTATGGCCGATTTCACCCCCATATGTCACAACGCGCGCAACACCCGTGCCGCGGATGCGGCGATCGCTGGCCATCGAGTGAGCCCGTCGACATGCAGCAGCACAAACACTGGCCCGTGGGCCATCCCGACGTGGCGCATGGGCGGACCGGCGTCCTTCTGATCAATCTCGGAACCCCCGACGGTACCGGCTACCGGTCGATGCGGCGCTACCTCAAGCAGTTCCTGTCCGACCGCCGGGTCGTCGACACGAGCCGGCTCGTCTGGTGGCCGGTGCTGAACGGCATCATCCTGACCACAAGGCCCGGCCGCAGCGGCAGGGCCTATCAGGCGATCTGGAACCGGGAGCGGGACGAGTCGCCGCTGCGCACCACCACCCGCGCCCAGGCCGAAAAGCTCGCCGCGCGGCTCGGGCCGGAGATCATCGTCGACTGGGCGATGCGCTACGGCACGCCGGCGATCGGGCCGCGGCTCGCCGCGCTCAAGGACCGGGGCGCCGACCGGGTTCTGCTCTATCCGCTCTATCCGCAATATGCGGCGGCGACCACGGCGAGCGCGCTCGACGCCGCCTATGACCGGCTCAAGGCGATGCGCTGGCAGCCGGCGATCCGCACGGTGCCGCCCTATCATGACGACCCGGGCTATATCGCGGCGCTGGCCGGGTCGGTGCGGACCCACCTCGCCGGGCTCGACTGGGAGCCGGAGGTGATCCTCGCCTCGTTCCACGGGCTGCCGCGGCGCTATCTCGACCTCGGCGATCCCTATCACTGCCACTGCCAGAAGACGGTGCGGCTGCTCAGGGACAGGCTCGGGCTCGATCGGGAACGGCTCCAGATCACGTTCCAGTCGCGGTTCGGGCCGGAGGAGTGGCTGGGGCCCTACACCGACGAGACCGTGGCGGCGCTGGCAACGCGCGGGGTCAGGAGGCTCGCGGTCATCTCGCCCGCCTTCGCGTCGGACTGTGTCGAGACGCTGGAGGAGCTCGCGATCAGGGCGAGCGAGACCTTCGCCGGGCATGGCGGCGAGCACTTCACCGTCGTCCCCTGCCTCAATGACAGCGAGCCGGGCATGGAGCTGATCGAGACCATCGCGCGGCGCGAGATGATGGGCTGGCTGTGACGCGACAGCCCCGGCCGCTCCCACGCCTTCAACCACGCATGATCGATTGCCGGCAGGAGTTCCCATCCCCGATCAGGTCGGGGACAGGCATTTTCGGGATCGTGCTCCAGGGCATCTTCCCGCCGACGCGGTGGGCGCGGCGGCCCTCGGTCGGGCTCAGATCGCCCGCACCTCGTCCAGGAAGCTCCTCGCCCTGGCCGCGAGCTCGCCTGACTGCCGGTTCAGGTCGCTGGCCGCGTTGCCGACCCCGACCACGGTCGTTCCCGCCCGCGCCGAGGCTTCGCGGACCCCTTCGATGTTCCGGGCGACCCGGTCGGCGGCGGCGGACTGCTGTTCCACGGCCGCGGCGATCGCGGTCGATATGCGGGCCATCTGGTCGATGATCCGGTTGAACTCCTGAATCTCGGCCACGTTTCTGGTGGTGGCGCCCTCCATGGCGCCGATCTGGCGGGCGATGTCATCGGTCGCCTTCGCCGTCTGGTGGGCGAGCTCCTTGACCTCGCCGGCAACGACGCCGAACCCCCGGCCGGCATCGCCCGCGCGCGCCGCCTCGATGGCGGCGTTGAGCGCCAGCAGGTTGGTCTGGTCGGCGATGTCGCGAACGAACCTCACCGCCTCGCCGATCGTGCCGGAAATCTCGGACAGGTCCTCGATCATCCGGCTCGACTGGCGCGCCATCGCGAACGCGTTGCTGGTGATCTCGTTCGAGTTCGCGAGCTGCCGGGCGATCTCGAAGATCGAGCGCTTGATCTCGCCGGACGCCGCGGCGACGGCCGAGACCTGGACACTGGCCGCATCGGTGGTGGCGGCCATCGATGACGAGCCCGCCTCCAGACGCGCGGCGGCGGCGGCGACCGCGTCAACCACCGAGCCGACATTGCGCTCGAAGTCGTCGGCGAGCGCGACGCGGCCGCTGACCACCGCCCAGCTCAGCAACAAGCCGACATATCGGCCGTCGGCGTCGGCGACCGCGCTAAACCGGAGATCGAGCGTCTCCTCGCCGAGCCTGAATCTCGCGTGGTGGGGAAGGTTCGCCGGATCGGACAGGATGGCGCGCTCGCGGACGGGATTGTCGCAGAGGATATCCACGCCATGGCCGACCATCCGGTCGGCGGGGACCGCAAGCAGGTGCTGCAGCGGGCGCAGCGTGTCGATGCTCGCCCTGTTGAGGTAGGTGATGGCGAGGGTATCGGGATCCAGCATCATGAGGTTGACCGGCATGTGCTCGACCATGGTCATCAGCTTTTCGGATTCGTGCTGCGAGCGGACCCTGGCGGTGACGATCTGCCAGGTGAGCATCGGCCCGACATATTTTCCGCCGCGATGGAGCGGGCTCGCCACCAGATCGAGGAACTGGTCGCCGACCGCGATCAGCGCGCGATGCGGCAGCAGCGCGGGATCGGCCAGCAGATCGCGCGGGCGCCGCGGCGCCGGCCACAGGATGTCGATGCTCCGGCCGACGATATCGCCCGCCCCGCGGGGCAGGACGTGCCCGATCTCCTCCAGCCCGGCGACGGCCGCCCGGTTGGCATAGGTGATCCGGAAATCCTTCGGGTCGCAGGTCACCACCGCGACCGGCATCGCCTCGGCGATGCCCGCCATGGTCCTGAGGCCCAGCGACGTTCCCGCTCCGCGCTTCAGTCCTGAAAGCATGCTGCTGTCCCCGCTTGGG
>Ga0326597_10009608_pt1 | contig 12945 bp, 10 predicted proteins | sample RVTome_12_FD_203789 | JGI IMG/M metagenome (GOLD analysis project Ga0326597, IMG submission 203789) | Soil microbial communities from uranium-contaminated site in the Upper Colorado River Basin, Wyoming, United States - RVT100D185 | ecosystem: Environmental > Terrestrial > Soil > Contaminated >... | reverse complement strand
CTGACGGGGGAAACGCCCTTTCCCTGTCCGATCTCGTCGAGTCGCTTTTCCGTGAGGGGGAAGCTGAACATCTCGTTGCGCATCCGGAGCCGCTGCCGGCCTACGGTGCGTGCGGTCTCAATGATCAGTTCCCGGGTGGGCGCGTCCAAGCCATGGCGCCTCACCGCCCTGACAATGGCTTCCGCGCCTTCCCGGCCGTGCCCCACCTCGTCCTCGTAGATCTTGGCTGCTGCCGTGGCGATCTTGGATTCCAGGAGACCGCCGCTGATCTTGCTCAGTTCCTTGAAGGTAATGGAACTGCCGCCGCCCTCAGGCCAGGCGCTGGATGCAGCCTCGACCGCTGGATGGGGGCTTTTCCTGGCGAATTCCCGTCTGAGCTGCCCCAGCTTCACCTGCTCGGGGAGCGGCCCCTGGGAGTCCTCCAGCCCCACGGGCTGGCCGACCAGTTCCTCGAGGCACTGGGCCATCCATGCGTAGTGGTTGGCCTCGTCGTAACACTTCTTGGCCAGCTCCACGTACTCATCGTACTCCATGTCCTTGCCGACTCTCCGGGTGGCGTCGATGACGGCCTGGGCGATCACGGGGATCTGTTTGATCTCCTTCCATGTCTGGTGCCGCAGCCAGACGAGGTCCTTTTCAGGAGACCTGGTCTTGTCAAAGTAGGTCCGAACGACCTCGGCTTCTCCAGCCCAGAAGTTCCCCGAGGCCTGTTCCAGGGCCTCGATCAGGGCCCTTTCGTCGGCGGTTAATTCCATAGCTCTGCCCTCCGCGGCGTTCTCGTTCCGTTCCAATCCAAGTGCCGGGAGCCACCGTCATCGTAGGTAACCCCGCTCCCGCCAAAAGCGCTCGGCTGCCGGGTGGAGCGGTATGTCCAGCGGCGCGTCGGCGCTGTCCTTGCACATGCGCTCGATGGGCAGAGGGCCTTCGCCCTGCCATGGAATCCGGTCCTTGCGGGCTTCCAACGCGGAGCAGAAAGAGGCGATGACACTGTCCGGAACCCGGGCGTGGGTGAAGATGGGCCAACCGCTGAAATCGATGGTCATGATGTCCCGGGCCAGCCTGGGAAACTCCGCCTTGGTGATAGGCGCCCGGTGGTATCCCATCTTTTCCAGCTTCTGGAGATACGGTTCCTCCAGCTCCAGAAATCTCATTTTCGCATCCAGGCCCCGGTTGAGCCAGACGTTGATGGCCTCGTCGAAAATGGCGTTGATCTCCCCGCGCTCCACCGCTGCCATCCGGTTGGGCCCCTCGTCGGGGAGGCCCGGGTCGTAGCGCACGACACCGCCCCAGGAGACGATGTCTTCCAGGGTGAAGTCATAGGCCGCAAGCACGTGCTTCACCATAAAATGGAGGGAATGGTCCTTCTGGCCCCTGAGCGAGACCTTGAGGGGAAAGCGTCGCTCCTTGATCTGGGCCAGGGAAGTCAATCCCGTATTTTCGGTAACGGCAAAACCCAATTGATCGAAGGATGGAATGACCGCGATGATCCTGAGCGGGATGGGTTCCTTGTAAGGACCGGTACCCCGCACGGCGAGGTTGAGGGGCTCGGCGGGGTTGATGACCGCCACGTCAACAGCGCCGCTGGCGACCTCGTCGATGGCACCGGGAGTGTCGCTGCCGAAAAAGCAGACCTTCCACTCGTCGTCTCCCTGATTGCGGAGGCTTACTTTAGCCTGAGGGTAGGGCCACTCTTTTCGCCTGCGCGCGACTAGTTCCGAGGCGACTTCCAGAACGACCAGGGACCGCGTGGTCACCGGTACCGCAAAGGGTCGGTCTCTTTCCTCATCTGTCGTTGCCATGGTGTTCTCCCTTCTCCTTGACGATTGAAGTCCCGAGCGCTGCAAACGGAAGGCGATCGAGTTTACCGGCGTGGGGTAACTTCTATGCCGAGCGTTTTACGGGAAGGCAGAATAGTCTCCCCTCGGCGGGTTGTCAAGGGTTCGGACGCTGCACCCGACCAGGGTGCGGCGGTGCCTCCCGCCGGGCTCCTGAGCCTTGACACAAAGCGAAAGATCCCATATGTACCCAGCCTTAGGGATTTCTAGTTTGTTTTGCTTTGGGAGAAAACATGAAAGTTGGACTTGCCGTTGGTTTTCTTGTGCACCTTGCGATTCTCCTGGCCTGGGATGGGACCTGGGGCGCGTCCTTGACCTGGCAGGACGATTGGAATCGTACCGTCAAGGCCGGCAAAGAGGAAGGCCGGGTGGCGGTCATCGGCCCGGTCGGAGCCGACCGCCGCGACGCGCTGGCGCTGCCGTTTCAGAAAAAATACGGCATCTCCGTCGACTACTGGCCTGGTACGGGGAGGAATATCACGCCGCGCATCACTACCGAGCGTGGCGCGCGCCAGTATCTCTGGGACGTTGTCATCGCTGGGGCCCTGGAAATCCTTCTACTTCCCTTAAATGTGCTCGAACCCCTCGAGCCGGCTCTCATCCTTCCGGAAGTCAAGGAAACCCGGTACTGGCGGGGCGGAGACATGGAATTTCTGGACTCCAAGCGCTCTATCTTCGTCATGAGCCCGTTCCACCGGGGCACGCTGTTCGTCAACCCCAAGCTGGCGGACGCGAAATCGTTCCGCTCCTATAAGGATCTACTCGACCCCCAGTGGAAGGGGAAGATCGTCATTGACGAGCCGCGCAAGCCCGGCCCGGGCCAGGCGACCTTTCTGTTCTTCTACCTGCACCCTGATCTGGGTCCCGATTTTATTCGGGCCCTTGCGGGGCAGGACCTGGTCATCTTGAGGGACTATGCCCAGGAAGTGGACGCGGTCGCCGGCGGCAAGTATCCAGTCGGCATCGGTTTCTCCGACAGCATCGCGGAGCAACGAATGCGGCAGGGCGTCCCCATCGCCATCGTCGATCCCCGCGACCTCAGGGAAGGCTCCGACGTGAGTCCCGCATCGGGTCAGTTGGGGCTATTCGACAATACCCCTCATCCCAACGCCGCAAAGGTCTACGTCAACTGGCTCCTCTCCAGGGAAGGCCAGACCGAATTTACCCGCGCCACCGGTTACATCAGCAATCGGCTCGACGTAAGGACCGATCACGCCGCGCCATGGAGGGTTCCCATGGCGGGGGCCGTCAAGACCTACGGGCTGGAGGCCCGCAGGCTGGGCGATGAGGGCATGAATCCCCTGCTAAATGCGGTTTTGCGCCGGTAGGCTGCATGCCAGCCTGACAGCCGGGCTCTAAAAGGTACGGGATCCGAATGCCGCGACGAAAGGAGACTGAAGTTATGAGACGCCTTATCCTTTTGGGTGTATTGGTGGCGACGATGTGGGGACCCGCGGTTGCCGGGGCCGGTTGGCAGGAGGATTGGGAACAGACATTGAAGGCGGCCAGGGAGGAAGGCAAGGTGACGGTGACGGGCCCCACCGGGGCTCACAGGCGCGACGCTCTCACGCAGGGCTTTGAGAAAAAGTACGGCATCGCCGTCGAATACTTCGCGGCGCGGGGATCGGCAGTGGCGGCCCGCATCTCTTACGAGCGCAGAGCCGGCCAGTATCTGTGGGACGTGATGGTCGGCGGCGCCACCACGGCGTTGACCAGCATGATACCCATCGGGGCCCTGGATCCCCTGGAACCGGATTTGATTCTGCCGGAGGTCAAAAAGCCGGAGAACTGGCGCGGGGGCGAATTGCAGTTCGTCGATTCGGGCCGTGAGATGTTTCTGATGACGCTCACGCAAAATGACAGCCTTTTCGTCAATTCGAAACTGATCGAGCCTAAGGAAATCACGTCCTATAAGGATCTCCTGAACCCCAAGTGGAAAGGCAAAATCGTCGCCGACGACCCGAGGAGACCGGGTCCCGGTAACAGTGTTTTTAACTTTTTCGACATGCACCCCGATCTGGGCCCCGATTTCATCCGGGCGCTGGCCCGCCAGGAGCTTCTTATCCTCAGGGACTACCAGCAAGAACTGGACATGATCGGCCAGGGGAAATACTCCATATTGATCGGCACCTCGGCCTCAACTGCGGAGTCTTGGGTCCAGCGGGGGCTTCCTATCGCCATTGTGAACCCTCATGACCTAAAGGAGGGATCGGACATCAACCCCCAGGCCGGTGCCGTGGCTTTGATGAACCGGAGACCGCACCCCAACGCGACGAAAATCTATATCAACTGGCTCCTTTCCAAAGACGGCCAGACCGCTTTCGCCCGCGCCACGGGTTACATCAGCTCGCGCCTGGACGTTCCCGTCGACCATGCCCCCTGGAGGGTGCCTATTCCGGGAGCCATCAAGACCTATACTTTGGAGGCGATGAATAACCAGAAGAAGCTCATGCGCGTACTGACGGAGGCTTTCAGCCGGTAAGAGGGCTTGGCCCCGCAGTCGGGAGCCATTAAAACCTATGGGCTGGAAGGCCAAGAGCGCATCGAGTCTCGGCCGGTTCCGTCGGCGCGGGAAAACTCTGGCCGATAGGAAGTTTATAATAAGTTGCAATCGAGATCTTCAAAGTTGGTAGTGCGTGAGAGGAGGTGCGTACCATGCGTTCTGTTGCGTTTTTTGGTTTCCTTTTGCTTGGGCTGTTAAACCCGGCCGGCGCAAGCGCTGCCTGGCAAGATCAGTGGGAGGCGACGCTAAAGGCTGCGAAAGAGGAGGGCAAGGTCTCCATGTTCGGACCGGTGGGCGCCGACCGGCGGGACGCCCTCACGTTGGCGTTCCAGAAGAAGTACGGGATTGAGGTCGACTACATTCCGGATCCTTCCAGGGGTATTCCGCCGAGAGTGGCCGCGACGCGCAGGGCGGGTCAGTATCTCTGGGATGTCGTTGTTGCAGGGGCTCTGGAGGTCCTCCTTCTACCGATGAATGTCTTGGATCCAGTCGAGCAAGCCATCATCCTTCCGGAGGTGAAAGACAAAAGTCAATGGAGAGGCGGAGACTTGGAGTTCCTCGATGCCGGGCGAACCGTTCTGGTCATGACCCCCTATCAGCGTGCTATAATGTTTATTAACCGCAACGAGGTGGACGTCAAGGAGATTACCTCGTATAAGGACCTGCTGCTCCCCAAGTGGAAGGGAAAGATCGTCTCCGATGATCCGCGCAAGCCGGGACCCGGGGAGGGCACCTATCTATTCTTTTATCTGCATCCGAATCTCGGCCCGGACTTCATACGCTCTCTGGCCAAGCAGGAGCTGCTCTTGTTGAAGGATTATGCCCAGGAGATGGACATGGTGGGCAGCGCCAAGTATCCCATTGGCATCGCCCTCTCAGACAGCATCGCCGAACAGCGCATGAGGCAGGGAGTCCCCATCGCCATCGTGGACCCGCGGCAGTTGAAGGAGGGTTCCGACATCAGTCCCGCTGCCGGCCAGTTCGGGCTGTTCAATAGGGCGCCACATCCCAATGCGGCAAGGGTTTACGTCAACTGGCTCCTGTCCAAGGAAGGGCAAACGGCCTTTGCGCGGGCTACCGGGTACATCAGCAGTCGACTAGACGTGCCGACCGATCATGCGGCACCGTGGCGGGTTCCGCAGCCCGGGGCTATAAAAACCTATGGGCTACCGGCGCGGAAGGTTGTAAAGGAGCAGTTACGGCCCCTAATGGATGAGGTTTTCGGCCGCTAGATTCCGTCAGGGCATACCAGAGGAGGCAACTATGAAAGCACCGGCAAACGGCACGGAAATAGTGCCCCGGGTCACCACCACGGGAAGAAAGTCGGGCGAGCCTCGCACAGTACAGATCCGAGTCTATTATTGGAACGGGCGGCTTATCGCCACGTCCCCCTATCCCAGTAAAAAAAGAGACTGGGTGCAGAACGTCATGGCTCATCCGGAAGTGGTCATTCAAGCGGGGGATAAGGTCACAAAGGCGAAGGCAAAGATTCTTAAAGGAGACCCTGCGGCCACGGAGCCCATCGCCATGCACCGCATCAGCTGGCGTACCGACCACTGCCCTGTATTCACACCCAAGACGGACACGTTCGTAGAGTTCTTTCCTGAAATGTCCCCGGAAGAACTCTTCGCCGGTGGCAACATCCGGCACTCGCCGGCCAAAGATCCCCTGGCGGCCCCGACCCTGGACGGGGTGCTGGAATGGCAGAAGCAGGGGAAGTTTTACGAGACCGAAGGATCGCGTCGTCCGAAGTCGGCCGGCCGTGTCAAATAGTGGAAGAAAAAGGGGAGCATGGTATGTTGGTCACTGGTGAAAACGATGCATGTACCATCTTTAAATCCTAACGCCCAAGGGAGGGCCATTTGTGAAACGTCTAGACTGTCTTGAACGGCTTGCGCACCTGGCGGCGGAGGAGGTGATTACCGTCACCAGCCTCTCTGCCAATGCGGGAATCTGGAATTCGTTGCGCTCCCAGGGAGCCAACTTCATCGGTTGCAACATGGGCCTTTGCGTTCCCATGGCGCTGGGACTGAGCCTGGCCCGCCCGGAGCGGAAGGTCATTGCCCTGGACTCCGACGGCAGCTTCATGCTGGACCCAAGCAGCCTGTTTACGGTGGCGGACGCCGCTCCCGCGAACCTCCTGATTCTGGTTTTCGACAACGAGCATTATCGAGGGATGTCCTCCACGGCCACCTCGCGTGGGGCAGATCTGGAAAAGGTGGCCCGGGGTGCCGGAATCGACAAGACCGCGACGGTTCGAGACCTCGAAGAATTTACCCGCGGCGTAAAATCTGCCCTGCGGCAACCGGGCCCGGCGTTCTACGTCCTCAAGATCGAGCAAGACAGGACCGGGGGACGAGGGGAGCCCTATGCCCATGGCCGGGCCATGAAGGAGCAGTTCATCGACCGATTGGGTTCACCAAGGGGAGGACGTCAAGCGACCCATGTGGAGTCGCTCGGCGATAGCTCGTAGCCTTAAGCACTGCCAATACCCCGCACCCATCTGCGATTTCACTTCGGTACGTCGTAACGGGCAAGAGTGCGCGCCATGGATATGTGCAATCATACGAGCCTCGTTCTGTTATCCGGAGAAAAAGAAAAGCTCCGGTGCCGTCACTGTCACTTGACCATCGAAAAGATTGAACTGGGCAGTGGCTATTGCCCCGAGTGTTTTGAGACTGTTGGTAAAAAGCATTACGACTTTGAGCCGATGGCGGTATCCACCCAATCAGTCACGCGCTATCGCTGTGAGGGCTGCGGGGTCATTATCGATTGTGATTGACGGCGGAAAACGCTCAATGAGCGGAAGGCCCTGGCAGTCAAAAACTGCCGGGGCCGTTTCATTTTGTTGTGAGAAACCGGCTGGCGTTACTTGTCGATCCAGGCGTGGCTCCGGCCGCTGCCCGCGCGGGAGGGAGGGGTTATAGACGAAGGGAGACTTCCGGTAAACGCTCATGATCAGTGGATTCTGTCCGCCTTCGTTGGAATAGTTGAGCCTGTCGCACCTGCGCCCGGACAGATTCCGCGTGCTGAAGCAGTTTACAACTGGACGGATGGAACAATGGCGCATGCAGGCAATTATCCCTGAAGAGCCGTGGCCGAGCCCACCACGGCCGTCGTATTGCGCTTGGACCCGCTCTTGCAAAATAGGGGTCAATCCACGATCTTTTCGGCGTTACATCTATAGGAAAGAACGGAAGGTTATCAAGGCGTATTGAAAGGCCAATTTTCAATCGAGTTTTCCATTGGGCTCTTTCAGGAAGGATACAAGAAACTTCGTCAATTCTTTGTCCGTAGCTAAAGCCAGGAACCGTTCGTGGAGGGGTTGGACTACCGGTCCAAGATCGCCGTAGCGTCCACTTCAAACATAAAATCAGGCCCAGACAGACCCGTGACCACGACACCGGTACTGGCTGGGTAAGGGGGCTGGAAAAATTCAGGGCGGGATCTGATCAGGACCCACCGGTAATCTTCGTTTGTGCTGTAGGTATTGATTTTCACGACATCCTCCAGGCTTGCTCCCGCCGCCTCCAGGGCATACCGCAAGTTCTGGTAGCACTGCTTCGCCTGGACGTAAGGGTCGCCTCGTCCCACTAGTGTCCCGTCGCCGGCTACGGGGTGTTGACCAGAAACAAAGACCATGTTACCTGCTTTGACCACATGCGAGTACCCGTCAGGCTTGGATAGGGTGGACGGCAGGAGGGTGAAATACTCGCGAGGGCCAAGAACCGCTACGGCTTCGACTTCAAATAGGTACTCCGGTCTGGCCAGACAGGTGATGATCACGTCGGTGCTGGCTGGATAGGGAGGCTCGAAGAACTCCGACCGTGCCGCTTTGAGGATTTTCTGGTATTGAGGATGGGTGCTATAGGTGCCGATTTTTACCACGTCCCTTAGACGCACCCCCGCGGCCTCCAATGCCGCCTGTAAGTTCTTGTAACACTGGCGGGCCTGAACATGGGGATCGCCCCGGCCCACGATGGATCTATCCGGAGCAGTAGCACAGTTGCCGGCGGCATATACGATATTTCCTGCTCTTACCGCTTGTGAGTACTCCACGGGAGTATAAAGGGTTGATGGACTGTAGTAGTCCCGCGTTCCGAGTATCGCGACCACTTCGATTTCGTATAGGAACGTGGGATAGGCTAGGCCGGTGACAACGACGCCCGTGCTTGCCGGATAAGGAGGCTCAAAGAATTCCTTCCGTACTCCCAGCATGATTTTGCGGTACTCATCAAGGGTGCTGTAGGTGTTGATTCTTACTACGTCCTGCATGCTCGCACCCGCCGCCTCCAAGGCAAGTTTTACGTTCTGGTAGGTTTGGCGTGCCTGGACGTAAGGGTCGCCTTTACCGACAGACAATTCGCTTGGAGCCGTGGAGCACTGGCCCGCGGTGAAAACCATATTGCCTGCCTTCACCGCCTGGCAGTATACCTCGGGTTTAAAAAGAGTTGTTGGGTTGAAATGCTCGCTCACGTTAAAGCTATCCGGTCACAGCAGTTCAATCGGGATTGGAAGGCACCGATGCGCTTCTGCTGTAAGGCGGTTAACGTTACTTGTCCAGCCAGGCGTGGCTCAGGCCGCCGCCCAGCCACTGGAAGGATCCCTGCCGGTCCGTCTTGAAGCCTTTCACGTGGTCGCGAAATGCAAAGAAGCGCGGCACGAAGCCGATGGGGACTTCAGGAACGTCTTCCGCGAGCTTCTTCACGATCCGTTGCACCAGGGCTCTTCGCTTCGCGACGTCCACTTCCGTTTCCGCCGCCCCGATCAAGGCATCCATTTCTTTGTCGCAGTAACCGGTATCGTTGGCCGTCCGCTTCTTGTAATCCGCCGGACAGCGGAACTGGTCTCCGTAAGTGGAAATAGGGTCCGCCTCGTAGTCTCCCCCCGACGGGATCATGTCGAACTCGCCGCTTCGCTGCTTGGCGGTGTAAAGACCGTATTCCATCAGGTTCAGCTTGACGGTCATCCCGATCCTTTTGAGTTGGGCTTGGACCGTGGATGCCTCGGTCTCCTGTTCTCCTTGCCGGACGCTGAATTCGATAGTCTCTCCGTTGTAGCCGGCTTCCTTGAGAAGGGTCTTGGCCTGGTCGAGGTCGAGCGCGGGGGGTTTGGCGTCGTTTATGTACCATGTATGCTCCCTGGGATATCGTTGGTCGGTCGGCTGCCCGAAACCAAAGTACGTTGCCTGAAGAAATTCCTTCTTGTCCAGGGCGTGGGCCACCGCCAAGCGCAGCTTTTTGTTGTTAAAGGGTTTTCCGGCCACGTTGAACTTCAGCACCCGAAAGCCGGCGTCGGGGCCCTCTGAGTAGTTGATGCCCTTGAGCTTCCCGGCCTTGATTTGCGTCACCCACTCCCAGGGGGCCGCCTCGATCAGATCCACGTCCCCTGCCCTCAGGGCGGTCATACGCACCGTGGCGTTGGGAATCGGCTTCAAAACCAATCGGTCCACCTGGGCTTTACGGCCCCAGTAATCATCATAGCGCGCCAGGGTAAGCTGCTGCTTGGGTTTCCACTCTGCAAACCGGAAAGGACCCGTTCCCGGAGGATACGTCGTCGGTTTCAGGACTCCCGGTTCCACGGAACCCTTGGGGATAACGGAAAAGGCGCGTATGTTGCTCATGGCGTAAAAGAAACCGGGGCTGGGCTTTTTCAAATGGACGCGCAGCGTGTATTTGTCGGGGGCTTCTACCCCTTCCACGACTTCCAGGATGCTGTAGCCGTAGGCGACGTTTTTCTTGTTCATGGTGTAGTCCATGGCGAACTTGGCGTCCTCGGCGGTCATCTCCTGGCCGTTGTGGAATTTTATTCCCCTGCGCAGCTTGAAAGTGGCTACCTTCCCGTCCGATGAGAACTCCCAGCTCTCGGCCAGCCTCGGTTGCAGTTCGCCCTTTAAATCGAGACCCAGCAACGGTTCGAACATGAGCTGGCGGATTTCCCTGTCCGTGGATGAGGTGCGCACCAGGGGGTTCATGACCGTCAGGTCTTTGCGAGTGGCCATAGTGAGCGTGGCCCCCCGCTTGGGTGTTTCCGGGCCCATCTGGGCAATAACGGGTGTAAGGAAAATAAGCAGGAAGCTAAGAACGGTCAAGACGCGCTTCATAACGAACCTCCTTGATTTCAGAGTACATGCCAGCGCTTATGTCAATCCCGTTGCAGCCAATAGCGGCCATTGGCGTTGGCTACGCTTATATCAATATCCAATCCCATGTCAAGGGGCGCGGCCGGGTAGCCGGTCCCCCCCCTCGCGGTATTACATTCGAAAGCGCGAAGGAGTTAACGGCTACTAGGCAGCAAGACTAACGAGGGCTCGTTTAATCAACGCCTTGCTCAGGTCCACTTTGTAGTCATTGGGACGTGGCGTACGTAAAGGGCGGGCGCGCCGGAGCGCCACCTCGCCGGCTTCCATGGCTAATTCCGGAGTGATGGTATTGCCGATCAGCAACTGCTCTGCCTCGCGGCTTCGCGCGGGGGCTGTTCCTATGCCGCCCAGGACAATGCGCGCATCGCGGCATTGTCCGTCTTCCAGGACGAGGGTCAGGGCCACGCTGGCCAGGGCAAAGTCCCATACCTGGCGCAAGGTGTGTTTCAGAAACAGGCTCCGCGAATTGGGCGGTGGTACAGGAACGATGATCTGGCTGATCAACTCATCGTGTTGGAGCGCGTGGCTCTGGAGGAAGCCATCGACTACCGTCTGCCCGGGGAGGAGTTCCTCAATGGAGAGGGTCCTGGCGCCGCGGGGAGTGACGACGTCTACTTTCGCATCCAGCGCCAAAAGCGCGGGGGCCGTATCCGAGGGATGGACGGCCAGGCAGCGGTAGCCCCCCAGGACACTCCCATAGGTGAGGCTGTCGCCGGTAACGAGATCGCAGCTGGTGCCTCCGTTCTTCCAGCACGAAAAGCCGCTCTGAAGATACCAGCACCAGACGTCCTGGCAGAGGTTGCCCCCCAGGGTCCCCATATTACGGATCTGAAGAGAGGCCACTCTACCCGCCGCTTGGCCCAGGACCTGAAATCGTTCTTGAACTATGGTTGAGTCTTCAATGGCGGCCAGAGTCGTGAGGGCCCCTAAGCGCAAGCCTACCTTTTCGTCAAAGCTGATATCGCTGGATCCGGGAACTGTTTTAAGGTTGACCAGAATCTTGGGACGCGAAAGATTCTTTTTTAGCCGAAAAAGCAGATCCTGGCCTCCGGCGATCACCTTGGCTTCGCGGCCGTGCCGCTCCAGCAGGGAGACGGCCTCCTCCATGGACGCAGCGTTGACATGGTTGAAGGGAGTCACCGGTTTTCCCTTTCCTGAAGTACTTTGAGAACTTTGTCGGGGGTCATGGGAATCTCGTAAATCCTCTTACCGATGGCGTTAGAGATGGCATTGGCGATGGCTGGAGCGACTCCGATTACGGAGATTTCGGAGCAGCCCTTTGCGCCAAACGGGTGAGTCGGCTCCCACGGTTCGATGATAATGGGTTCCACATCGGGGACATCAAGGATGGAAGGGACCCTGCTATCCAAAAACCATTGGTTCAACATCGTCCCTGTCGGGGGGTCGTAGACGACGCCTTCCATAAGGGCAAGGCCGATCCCCTGGGCTCCCCCGCCTTGAATTTGTCCTTCAACGACCAGGGGGTTGATGGCACGCCCTGCGTCATTGGCTGAGACCAGGCGGAGGACCTCAACTTTTCCCGTATCCGTATCGACCTCCACTTCGGCGAAGGTGGCGGAAAATCCCTGGGTAACCAGGGGCTCTTCGAGAGGGCTGAAACGCCCCTCGCCGTGGATCGTTCCTCCGCAGCCTTTGACGACCTCGCCGAATACAAGCCCCTGCTCATGGTTGTTTTTGACTGCTATCAGGCCGTCCCTTATCTCGATTTCATCCGGCCGATGCCCCAACAGCTCTGCCCCCTTTTTGAATAGCTGGCTTCGGGCATCCTGGGCTGCCCTGGTAACGGCTATCCCGTGGGCGTAGACCGTGCGGCTGGCTATGGGGCCGCCCTCGAGAGGGACGGCATCGGTATCGCCGCTGATACCGCCGATGGCTTCTATGGGTAGCCTGAGCACCTCGGCAACCATCTGGCGCAAGGTGGTTTGTTGCTCGGAACCCTGATCGGTAGAGCCGGAGAAAAGGCTGACTCTCCCTTCGCTATCGATATCTACCTTCGCCTCCGATTTATAGTACTGGGTGCTGCCGGAATTATGGGTAGCGACGGCCATGCCGATACCTCTTTTTTTCTGTCCTTGCCCTTGCCCCGGCGCCTTGTTTCGCCTGTCCCAGTCGATGGCCTTTTTCCCCGCATCGACGCATTCGTCGGTGCCCAGACTGGAGATGGTCTTTCCCCGCTGCAGCAGGATGTCGACGGTGAGATGGCCCTCCAGGACATCCCCCGCCCTCAGCAAATGCTTCAACTTGAACTCAAGGGGGTCCATGCCGATCTTTTCGGCCAGCTCATCGAGGATGCATTCGACGGGAAAGTGACTTTCCACATCGGACCGGCCGCGAACGGGTCCTGTCTTGGGATGGTTGGTGCGCACGCAATAGATCTCCCAATGGACGTCGGGGCACTTGTGATAGAGGTCCATCACGCGGCTGCACATGGCTCCGGCAAGGTT
>Ga0326597_10009607_pt1 | contig 12945 bp, 11 predicted proteins | sample RVTome_12_FD_203789 | JGI IMG/M metagenome (GOLD analysis project Ga0326597, IMG submission 203789) | Soil microbial communities from uranium-contaminated site in the Upper Colorado River Basin, Wyoming, United States - RVT100D185 | ecosystem: Environmental > Terrestrial > Soil > Contaminated >... | reverse complement strand
CGGTGCCGGGCTGGCCGACGTGTTCCCGGTCCGCGAGCTCATCGTCGTGGCCTCGCTCGTCCTCGTCGCCGCCGGCATCCTGACCCAGTTCATGCCCGGGCTCGGCCGCCCCGCGAAGGAATGGCGACGGACGCTCCAGCTCCTTCGCACGGCGCCCACGGCGCCGACCGTCGGCGCCGGACGGCCGGCGAACATGCTCGACCTGGACCGCTTGATCGACGTCCTGCCGGAGCTCAAGGGCATGGCCATGGGGCGGCGCAACGACTTCCTCGAGGGAGCAACGGTCGCCACGGCGCCGCCCGGAACCGTCATCGTCCGGGCAGGCGACGCGAGCGACGCTGCGTTCTTCGTCATGGGCGGCAGGGTCGTTGCCGGCATCCCGGCCGAGGGAGAGGAGTTCCGTTCGCTGTCGTCGATGGGACCCGGCGACCTCTTCGGCGAGATCGCGGCCCTTACCGGCAGCCCGCGGACGGCGAACGTCGTCGCCGACGAGTCGAGCGACCTCCTCGAGGTCCCGGCGTCAACGCTCAAGGGCCTGATGGACGTGCCGGCCATGAACTCGCTCATCACCTCGAAGCTCCAGGAGCGCCTGACCCGGACTGCGAACGCGGACCTCATCCGCCTGGCCGGCCTCGACCAGCGGGACCTAAGGGACCTCCGCCGACGGCGGCCGACGGCAACGGCCCTGCCGAAGACGTACTCCGAGGTGGGCGGCGAGACATGACACGGGGGGGTGTCGGGCAGGCGACAGCGATGCGGTCCGGAACGGGCTTCCACGCAGCGGTCCCGGCCGGGTAGGATCGACACACGTCGAGGGGAACCGAGACACACGAACCAGGGTCCGTCGGAGGACGGGCAGGGAGGGCGTCCGATGAACAAGAAGCGAGGACCCGGAGAGGCGCTCAACCGCCACCCCGGTCCGGGCGAGCAGATGACCCCGACGGACACGGACTCCGACGTCGAGGGGCACGGCATCGGCGACATTCTCGGCCGACCGATCGACGGCGTGACCGGCCAGCCCGACACGGGCCACGACGGCCTCGTCCGCCTGCCGCGAACCGGCGGCGAGAACATCCCCGACAGCGGCCCCGAGGGCCACCGCAAGTAGGTCGATCTCCGGCCGTCAGGGCGGCCGGCCGACGCTCCGAATGGCGCCGCGCGAGCGGCGCCATTCTCATGCCCTGGCGGGCGCCGATCAGGCCGGCGACGCGTCCGGGTCGTTCGCGGTCGCGGCGAGGAATGCCTTCGTCTCGAACGGGCTGATCCCGAGATGGCGGGCGCGGATGAGGGTCGCGATCCCGGTGATGTGCGGCGCCGCGAAGCTGTTGCCGGTCACCCGCATCCTGCCGCCGCCCCGCCAGGCGACGTCGACGTCGAGGCCGTAGGCGCCGAACTCGACCGGCGGGGCAGGGTTGTAGAACCAGACGTCCGGATCGCGGACGTCATGGGCGGCGACGGACACGACGGCCGCGAAGAGCGATGGGTACGAGGGGCCCGGGACGTTGTTCGCCGCCGAGACGAGGAGGACGTTCGAGAAGTAGGCCCGGTCGGCGAGGGCGTGGAAGTCCGCGTACAGGGCCTCGCTCTTCGAGGAGAGGCTCAGGTTCACGACCGACGCTCCCGATTCGATCGCCCACTCGAGGGCGGCCAGGAAGGCCAGGCCCTTGGCCCGGTTGTCGGGCCCCAGGACCCGGATCGAGAGGAGGTCAGCGCCCGGAGCGATCGAGTGGATGATCCCCGCCGCCGCCGTGCCGTGGCCCACGACGTCGTGACCGGGGTCGGGGAGGATGACGACATCGTCGCCGGCGAGCTCGACGCGGACGCTCTCGACGACCCGACCGCCCACCGCCGGGTGGGCGGCCTCCACGCCGGAATCGACGATCGCGACCCGCTGCCCGCCGCCGTCCGTGCCGCCGAACGCCGCGGCCCGGGCCACCGTCCCGAAGGGCCGGGCGCGGGCCAGCCGGGCGCGATCCGGGCCCGCGAACGGCTCGCTCCAGGCCGGCAGCACGGGCTCGGCCGCGGGGCCGGTCACCGGCGGCTCCGCCGCCAGGCGTCGGCAGCCGGCCGCCCGGATCGCCGGCCGAGGGCATCGACGATGTCGAGGACGAGGCCCAGCTGGCCCGGATCGGACTCCCGGATCCGGGCGATCGCGTCTGCCAACGCCCACGCCTGGCTGCCCTCGTCGTCCAGGCCCGCGGTCGCGGCGCTCGCGAGGGCCGCGACGTCGGCCGCCGACAATCGGGCCTCCGTGTCGATCGCCCGGATGGCCCCCGCGAGGAGAGACGCGGCGTCGCGCTCGAGGCGGGTGGCCCGGATCGCGACGGTCGCCTGGCGGGCGAAGACCGCCGCCGCGTCGAGGTCACGGAGGTCGAACGGTGCGCCGTCCCGACGGTCGAGGACCTCGAGGACCCCGAGGGTCCCGGCCTCGTCGCCGAGCGGCACCGCGATGAGCGAGCGGGGCACGTAGCCGGTCTGCTCGGCGACAACCCGGCCGAAGCGCGGATCGCTCGTCGCCTCGCCGAGGGCGATCGGCTGGCCGGTCTGGAAGACGTAGCCGGCGACGCCTTCGTCGGCATCGATCTCGAGGCCAACCACCCCGGTGCCCCGCTCGCCGGCCGCGACGCGGAAGATGAGCCGATTCGTGGCCGGATCGTGGAGGGCGATCGACGCCGCCTCGGCCCGGATGAGCGCTACGGCCGCGTCGACGACGGACCTCAGGACGGCCGCGCCCGCGGTGGACTCGAAGCGGGCGGCCGCCTCGAGCCGCCAGGCGACCTCGCGGAGGATCGCCAGGGCGCCGTCGAGCCCGGGCTCGGGCCCTCGCCCGCTCACCGGCGGCTCATCGTTGGCTCATCCGCCGCGCATCGTCGCATCACCTGCGGATCACCGCCCGGCCACCTCGGTCGCTTCGCCGGATCTCCGCGTGCTCACCGGCGGATCGACCGCTCGAGCGCCGTCCCGTCCGGGATCACGAGCGCGTCACGCTCGACGCGGATCAGGCCCCGGGCGACCAGGTCGGCCAGCAGGCGGTTCACCGACTGGCGTGAGCCGCCGATCATGCCCGCCAGCTCGGCCTGCGTGTACGGCCAGGCGAGGCGGAAGGACCCGTCCGGCTCGGGTGCGACCGGCTCCGCTTCGCGGAGGATCCGGCGGGTCAGCCGGCCCGGCAGATCCAGGAAGTGGAGATCCTGGACGTGGGCAGTGATCGAGCGGATCTCGTCGGCCAGCGACGAGAGGAGCGCGCGGCGGAGCGACTGGTCCTCGTCGATCAGGCCGAGGAAGACCTCGCGGCGCAGGACGAGGGTCTCGGTCGCGCCCAGGGCGATCGCGGTGGCAGAGCGGGGCGCGTCGTCGAAGAGCGCCAGCTCGCCGAAGAAGTCGCCCGGCCTGAGGGTCGCGATGATCGCCGGCTCCTCGTCCTCCGCCGACGGCAGGACGATCTTCACGGCGCCGGCGGCCACGACGTGGAGGGCGTCCCCAGGATCGTCCTGGTGGAAGATCGTCTCGCCGCCCCGGTAGCGCCGGGATCGGAGCGACGCGGCGAGGGGCGCGAGCCGCGCCTCGTCGAGGCGCGCGAAGAGGCGACAGCGCCGGAGCGCCTCCAGGCCGACGGTGCTCCCGGGGCCGACGGTCACTCGATCCTCAGATACGGCTCGTTGACGCGTCCCCCGACCGGTCCATCGTAGCCCAGGGAGGCCGCCGCTAGACTCCGGCCATGCAGGTTGCGGTCTGTCCCAGCTGCGGCGAGGCGAATCCAGCCCCTGCCCGGCTTTGCGGGATGTGCCGTACGACGCTCGCGCCCGATGCCACGGGCGGTGATGGCGGCAAGCTCGTGACGGTCGTCACGTCCGATCTCAAGGGCTCCACGGCGCTCGGCGAGACGCTCGATCCCGAGTCGCTCCGCGAGGTGCTCAATCGCTACTTCGCGGTCATGCGCGTCGTCTTCGAATCCCACGGCGGCAGCATCGAGAAGATCATCGGCGACGCGATCGTCGCCGTGTTTGGCCTCCCCTTCCGCCACGAGGACGACCCGATCCGGGCGGTCGAGGCGGCCGCCGAGACCCAGCGCGCCCTGGCGACCCTCAACGACGAGCTCGACATGCTGTGGGGCGTCCGGCTCGTCAACCGGACCGGGATCGCCACGGGGATCGTCCACTTCGGGCGGGATGCCGAGGGCCAGCACGTGCTCATCGGCAACACGATCGACGAGTCGACGGCCATGGAACAGAACGCCCCGGCCCTCGAGGTCCTGATGGCCGCATCCACGTACGCGGAGGTCGTCGACGTCGTCGAGGCCGAGGACCTGGGCCCGAGATCGCCCAAGGGTTCGGACCTCCAGATTCAGTCTCATCGACTCGTCGCCGTCCGCAGCAGGACGGCGGTGGAGGACGTCGCCCCGCCGGAACCGACACCTGGCACGCGCGCCTGCCAGGTCTGCGGCGAGGAGTCGCCGGAGCGCTATCGGTACTGCATCAGCTGCGGAGCGTCCGCGTCGACCGCCATGGCCAGGGACAGCCGGAAGACCGTGACGATCGTCTTCGCCAACCCGAAGCCCCACACGGAAAGCGGCCTGCCTCTCGAGCCCGCGGCGTTCACCGACGTGATGACCCGCTACTTCCAGGCGATGAAGGTCGCCCTCGAGCGACATGGCGGGACGGTCGAGAAGTTCATCGGCGACGCCGTGATGGCCGTCTTCGGCCTGCCCGTCCGGCACGAGGACGACGCGCTCCGCGCCGTGCGCGCCGCAGCGGACATGCAGGCCGCCCTGCCGGCCTTGAACGAGGCCTTCGGCGTCGAATACGGCGTCCAGCTCCTCAACCACATCGGCGTGAACACCGGCGAGGTCATCGCCACCGGCGATGCCAGCACGGGCCAGCGGCTCGTGACCGGCGACGCCGTGAACACCGCCGCGCGACTGGAGCAGGCCGCCGGTGCAGCCGAGATCATCCTCGGCGAGCTGACCCACCGCCTGACCCGGAGCGAGATCCAGGTCGACGTGATCCCGCCCCTCGTCCTCAAGGGCAAGGCGGAACCCGTCCCCGCCTACCGGTTCGTGGCCGTCGGGGCACGCGCAGATGATGGAGGCGAGGCCGCCACCCAGTTCGTCGGCCGCGAGGCGGAGATGGCCCGGCTCTCCGAAGCACTCCTCGACGCGGTCGGCCAGCGGCGAGCCCGCCTCATCACGATCGTCGGCGATGCCGGCGTCGGCAAGTCACGCCTGATCCGCGAGTTCGCGTCGACGGCCACCCACGAAGCCGGCCTGGTCCGAGGACGCTGTCTCCCGTACGGCGACGGCATCACGTTCTGGCCGATCGCAGAGGTCGTCCGGAGCGCCGCCGGCATCGCCGACGACGATGCGCCGGAGATCGCCCGGGATCGGATCCTGCGGCTGCTCCGCGAGCGGGGCGCCGCCGACGCCGCGGCGATCGCCGACCGGGTCTCCGCGGCGATCGGCCTGTCCCCGGCAACGTTCCAGATCGCCGAGCTGTTCTGGGCGACCCGCCGCCTCCTCGAGACCATGGCGCGCGAGCGGCCACTCGTCGTGATCATCGACGACGTCCACAACGCCGCCCCAACATTCCTCGACCTCCTCGATCACGTCATCGAGGCCGCGACCGAGGCGCCGATCCTCCTCCTCTGCTCGGCTCGATACGAGCTCCTCCGGACGCACGCCAGCTGGGCCGAGGCGCAAGCAGACGAGCGCATCGAGTTGACGCCGCTCTCGACCGCGGACGCCGATACGATCATCGACCAGCTCCTGGTCGGGCTCGACGATCGGATCAGGCAGCGGATCGCCCGGGCAGCCGAGGGCAACCCGCTGTACGTCGAGCAGCTGGTCTCGATGCTGGTCGAGACCGGGGCGATCCGGCGGGAGGGCGACGGCTGGTCGGCGGCCCTCGACGCGGATGTCGCGGTGCCGCCGACGATCCAGGCGCTTGTCGCGGCTCGCCTCGACGCGCTCGAACCGGACGAGCGGGCCACGGTCGAGCCTGCGGCCGTGATCGGCCTGTCCTTCCCGGTCGATGCCCTTGCTGAGCTCGTGCCGACCGACATCCACGATCAACTGCCCGGCCAGCTCGGATCCCTCGACGCGAAACAGTTCGTCCGGCGGGTCGGTGACGTCGAACGAACGTATCGGTTCGGCCACGGCGTCATCCGGGACACGACGTACGGCAGCATGCTGAAGCGCACCCGGGTCGCCCTCCACGAGCGGTTCGTAACCTGGGCCGAACGGGTCAACCGCGAGCGTGGCCGCGAGACGGAGTTCGAGGAGATCCTCGGCTACCACCTCGAACAGTCGTATCGCTATCGTCTCGAGCTCGGGCCGTTGGACGACGAGGGGCGTGAGGTTGGCCGTCGGGCGGCGGCGAAGCTGGCGTCGGCGGGCGCGCGGGCCCTGGCCCGGACCGACATGCCGGCGGCAGCAGATCTCCTGGGCCGGGCCGTCCGGCTCCTGCCGAACGACGACCCAACCCGGGTCGAGCTGCTTTCGGACCTCGCCGAGGCCCAGATGGAGCTCGGCGAGTTCGAGCCCAGTGCGGGGTCCGTTGCCGCGGCCGTCGTTGCTGCCGCACAGCTCGGAGACCCGCGCCTCTCCGCCCTTGCCCAGCTGCACCGGGTCGCCCTGGGCGTCCGTGCACCGGAGGTGGCGAGCCCGGAGGGCGATCCCGAGCGCTCCATCGACGACGCGATCGCGGTACTCGAGGCGGCCGGAGACGAAGCCGGCCTGGCTCGGGCGTGGCGCGTCTGGGCGATGCTCCGCGGCAGGGCCGGCCGGTATGACGACGTGGCCGAAGCCGCCGAACGCATCATCGACCACGCGACCCGGGCGAGCGAGGAGCGCCTCGTCGCCCGAGGGATCTCGATCTACGCCAACAACGCCGTTCTCGGCTCACGGCCAGTCGGCGAGATCAGCGCACGAATGGAGACGTTGCTGGAACGTGCCCGGGGCGACCGGAAGGCCGCTGCGAACATGTCCCTCGGCCTGGCCCAGCTCCAGGCGATGCAGGGGTCGATCGATCGCGCTCGCGAGCTCTACCGGCGAGGCCAGGCGCTCCTCGACGATCTCGGACCAAGCATCAGCGCCGCCACGACCTCCATCGCATCGTCGCGCGTGGAGTTGCTCGCCGGCGACCTTGATCGCGCAGAGGCCGAGCTTCGCCGCGACGACGCCATGTTGGCGCGGCTGAGCGAGACGTTCTATCGGTCGTGGATCGTGGGCGTCCTGGCGAGAGTCGTCCTGATGCGCGGCGACTTGGCCGAGGCGGGTCAGCTCCTCGAACAGGCCGATTCGCTGGCCGACCCGGATGACGTCGACACGCAGGTCCTGCTCGCCGGCGTCCGGGCCCGCCTGCTCTCCCCGGCGGGGCGGATCGACGAGGCAGTCGCCGCCGGGCGCTACGCCGTGGAGCGGTCGAGGGAGACCGCCGACCCCGTCCTGCAGGCCGATGTGCTCGTGGATCTCAGCGAGGCGCTTGCCGCCGCCGGGCGCTACGACGATGCACGGCAGTCATTGCTGGCTGCCGTGCATCAGTACGAGGCCAAGGGCGACGTCGTCTCGGCCGGCAGGTTCAGGAAGCGCCTCGGCGAACTGTCAGCCAGCAGCTCGGTTCAGAAGTAGCCGCCCGTTCGGCCGTTGTCGGGCGTGACGAACGTCGCCTGGAACCAGACGGGCTTCTCGCCTCCCGGGCTGGACGACTTCGTGATCCAGCAATCCAGGTCCGGCTCCGTGTCGGTGACGCACTTGTTGCTCTTCGAGAACTGGATCAAGCTGTAATCGGTTGGATCCATGTCGGGCGCCGGCCCGTAGTTATCGCCGAAGTGGACGACGCCGGAAAGCGACTTGATCCCATACCAGCGCACGGTCCACTCAACGCCGCCGTCGACCGGTGCGCCTTCGAGCACGAAAGCTTGGACCGTCACACCGAAGCACTTGTTCTTCAGCTCAGACGGACAGTCCGCCAGGAACTCCGTCCCATCGTTGAGGATGAGCACCGAGGCGCGTCCACGGATCCCTTCAAGCGGATCGCCTGACGCGATCGACGCCTGCTGACCCTGACACGTGCCGCCGCCGTTCGCAGCAAGGTCGATATTGTCGTTTTCAAGGAAGTAGCCGGAAGCGGGATTCGTGCAACTGGCCTTCGTGACGGCGATGTCGCCCTCGGCGAACGCGTAGTCCGCGTTGTTTCCCGTCGCCGACCAGCCCTCATTCCACGACACCGTCAGCCAGATGTGGCGAGAAGCTGGCGCGGCATGCGGCGGCGTGAACACGATCGTGTAGGGCGCCGACGCCCCCGCGGCGAGCGTTCCCACGTCGCAAAGGAGCCCGTCTTCGCCTTCGCCGGTGACGATCGTCAGGTCGCAGCCGGCCTGCGGGAAGACCTGATTGAGCTCGACATCAGCCGGGAAACTCGGTCCAGAGGGCTTCGGGGCCGTCGTGCCCTCGACGACGAAATTCGGGTTGTACGGGAGCTCGTCTGCCACCGTGCCGCCGGCGAACTTGACGTGGTTCAGAGTCTGCCCACCGGCGTTCGTGATGATCACGTCGACCGCGGTCCTGCCGGGCTCGCTCCCCGCCGTGACCGGGCTGAATTCCAGAACCCCAGGCACGAGAGCGCCCGTCCCGGCATCGATTCCGCCACCTTCCTGACCCGGCGAGCCGAACGAGACCATGCGGGTGTTGGCGGCCAGCGAGGCTCCGAGACCGAGGGTCGAGAGGAGCAGGGCCGCGATCGCGAGGGCGACGCCCAGCCTGTTGAATTGACGGAGACGAAACACGAAGCCCCTCCTGGATGCCGAACTCGTCGGCGCACGCTCGTAGCCCTGGGCCGATGGTCCCGCCCCCGCATCCCCCATTCGGGCTACCGCGAAGAATGCGGCCTGCCGATAGCACGGTCAAGCAGGATCGTGACCGCGTCGCGGTCGCTGGTGCGTCCCGGCACCAGTCGAAGCGCACGACATCCTCGAAGTCGAGCCGGCGTCAGGCGCGGGGCACGGGCCGCATCGGGAAGACGCCGACCACGATCGGGGAGATGGGGTCGAACGACAGCTCGTAGCCGATGTCGCCGGAGCGGAGGAGCTCGCCGAGGAGGCGCCCCTCTCGATTCGGCAGGCCCACGAAGACCCGCACGCCGGGGTGCATGTCGACCGGGGTGACATCGTCGTCGGTGCCCTCGATGGCGAACCGCCGCCGCAGCTCGTGCATCGGGACGTAGGCCCGGCTCTTGATGAACCGCCGAAGCTGGGGCGCGGTGCAGCCGTTTCGCTCGGCATCGGTCTGGCCGCCCGGGAGTCGCTGAGACGTCGTTGGGGCCGGGGCGGGCTGACGAGGCGCCGCGACCGTAGCGGCCTCCTGGTGCGGCGCGGGGGCCGGGGCGGGCTGGCGAGGCGCCGCGATCACGGCGGCATCCCGGGGCGCCTCCGATCGCGGCTCGACCCGGGAAGTCGGGGCGGCGTCCCGGACCTGGGGCGGGGCCGCCGGGGCCGCCGGCTGCGGCGTCCGACCGAGCTGCTGCGTCCGACCGAGGCCGAGTCCGCCGCCGGTGGCCTCCCCTCCCGAGGTGGCCGCAGCATCGCTGGCCTGGGCCGGACGCGGCGCCCGCACGTCGGGGTGCGTCCGGACATGGCGGCGCGCGGGATGGTGCGAGCGGCGGCTCATCGGCCGCGGGCGGCGGCGCCGGAGCGCCGCTGAGTGGTCAGGTTCATGGGCTCGAGTCGAAGTGCGCCGGGCGGACCGTCCGGTCCACCGATGATAGCCGACCGCCGCCCGGCGGTCGCGCCGGGGTACGCTCGTGCCGCGGCGGCGCTCCTGTCGAGGCCGGTCGCCGGGGCTGGGTTTGTCCGATACGCCCACCCGACGGGCGTTAGGAAGGACGGATCGGGCCGGATCAGCCGCGTCGTGCATGTCGATGCAGCGGCGATGCATGGCGTGGTCGCTCGGGCGGCATTCGCTGCATGATCATGCAGCGCGGCTCGCCCGGCGTCAGCGGCCGTCACCGAACGCCCACGGGGTGGTCATTCCGCAGAAACGGGCCGGCGGCAGTCGCTCCCGGGGGCGCTCGGTCCCGGCGGCAGTCGGTCGCGGCGCCGGCGCCGGGCACCCGGGGACGCGGCCGGCGAAGCGGCTACCCGGCGACGACCCAGAGATCGCGACTCGACTGGTTGAGGACGTCGGGCCCGTCGGGTCCGCAGACCACGATGTCCTCGATCCGGGCACCGCGGCGGCCGGCGATGTAGATCCCCGGCTCCACGCTGAAGGCCATCCCGGGACGCAGCGCCTCGACGTTGCCGGCGACCATGTACGGATCCTCGTGGGTCTCGAGGCCGATCCCGTGCCCGACCCGGTGGAAGAAATCCGGTCCGTGGCCACCGGCCGTGATGATCCCCCGGGCAACGGCGTCGATCCGCTCGCAGGCGACACCCGGCCGGACGGCCGAGGAGGCCTCCGCCTGGGCGTCGCGGAGGAGATCGAAGAGCCGGCGGAACTCGGGCGTCGGGCCCTTCGCCGGGTCGCCGCCGGTGACCCACATCGTCCGCGTGGTGTCCGAGCAGTAGCCCTCGAGCGAGCCGCCGATGTCGAGGACGATCGGCTCGCCGGCCCGAATCACGCGCTCCTAAGCGTCGTGATGGGGCGACGCCGAGTTCGGTCCCGAGGCGACGATCGCGAACTCGGCGATCTCGTGACCCTCGGCGAGGAGCCGCTCGCGGACCTCGCGACTCACCTCGAGCTCGCTCCTGCCCGCGAGGCGCCCCGCCGCGATCTGGGCGACCACCCGGTCGGCGGCGTGGGCCGCGAGCCGGAGGAGGGCGATCTCGTCGGCGTCCTTGACCATCCGCAGCTCGCGCAGGAGCTCGCTCGCGAGGCCGAGCCGAAGACCGGGCAGGGTCCGCTCGAGCCCGAGCACGTGCATCGCCCAGAGGCGATCGCTGACGAGGGCGCGCCCGTTGGCCTCGGCCGCCCGGCCGAGGCGCGCGGCGACGAGCGCGTAGGCATCGTCGGTCTCGTCCCATGGCACGACGTCGGCGAGACCGGCCCGGATCGCCGGCGACGTTGCCGCGGCCATCGACTCGAGGCGGGGCACGACCAGCGAGGGTCGCCCGGCCGCCGGCAGGAGGAGCATCGTCAATCGCTCGAGCGGCATCGCGACGTAGCCGGTCAGGTACCGCAGGTCTGCCCCGACGCCGACGAGGAGGGCCGCTGCGCCGTGCCCGCCGAGGAGCGCCTGCGCCCGGGCGAGGCGCTCGCCGTACCGCGAATCAGGGATGACCGGGCGCGGCTCGGTCGATCCGGTCACGGAACGTGCACCGTTCGCGAGGCCCGGCCTCAGCCGAGGCGGGTGGCGATGTGCCGGAAGACGTCCTTCGCGGAGACGACCGCGATCGGCCGGCTGCCCTCGACGACGGGCACGTGGCGGAAGCCGCCGACGGCCATCTTGTTGATTGCGACCGCGATCGTGTCGTCGTGGCGGAGGACGACCGGGTCGGGCGTCATCAGCTCCCGGACCGGGCGATGATCCGGGCCTCGACCGGCCAGCTTCACGAGGGCGTCACGGTCGGTGAAGATGCCGGCCAGGCGGCCGTCCTCGGTCACGAGCAGGCAGTCGATCCCTTCGTGGTGCATCCGCTCGATGACATCGGCGACGTCGACCGAGCCCTCGACGGTGTTCGGGGAGGGCGCTCCGAGTTCGGCGAGGTGGAGGCCCAGGAGCGGGCCGCGGAACCCGGTCGCCGGTTCCGGCGTGTCCGAGGCGCGCAGGTCGGCCCCGCAGTTCTCGCACAGGTCGTCGCCCTCGAAGTTCTGCCACTGGCAGACCGGGCAGGTCATTCGCCGTTGCCCTCCACCGTCCAGGTCTCGCCCGAGGCGAGGAGCGTCGCCAGGTCGCCCTTGCCCCGGCTCGCGACCGCCTGCTCGATCTGGCCGGTCATCAGCTCGTCATGGGTCGGCCGGCTGATCCGCCGGATGACGCCGACGGGGACCGGGAACTCGGGCCAGTAGATGTGGGCGAGCATGAACGAGATGAGCGGGTCGGTCTCGTCGTGGACCAGGATGTCGGCCTCGGTGATCCCGTTCTCGCCGATCGTCACGATCTCGGGCTGGTGGCCGTGGAGCCGGATCCCCTTGTTCCGCTCCTTCCCGAAGAGCATCGGCTTGCCGTGCTCCAGGCTGAGCATCCGGTCGTCGCGGACCTCGCGGTCGGTGAACTCGCGGTGGGCCCCGTCGTTGAAGATGTTGCAGTTCTGGAGGACCTCCACGAACGCCGAGCCGTGATGCCGCCCCGCCCCCTCGAGGGTCGCCTGGATGTGCTCGGTGTGGGTGTCGACGGTCCGGGCGATGAAGCTCGCCTCGGCGGCGAGGGCGATCGCCAACGGGCTCACCGGGTAGTCGACCGTGCCGTACGGCGACGACTTCGTGACCTTGCCGAACTCGGAGGTCGGGCTGGCCTGGCCCTTGGTGAGCCCGTAGATCCGGTTGTTGAACATGACGATCCGGAGATCGACGTTCCGGCGGAGCGAGTGGATGAGGTGGTTGCCACCGATCGAGAGGGCGTCGCCATCGCCGGTGATGACCCAGACCATGAGGTCGGGCCGGGCCGCCTTGAGGCCCGTCGCGATCGCCGGAGCGCGGCCGTGGATCGAGTGGAAGCCGTACGTGTTCATGTAGTACGGCAGGCGCCCGGAGCAGCCGATCCCGCTGATGAAGACGATGTTCTCCCGCGGATAGCCGAAGTCGGGCATCACCTTCTGGGTCTGGGCGAGGATCGAGTAGTCGCCGCAGCCCGGGCACCAGCGGACCTCCTGGTCGGACACGAAGTCCTTCCGGGTGAGCACCGGCAGGGTTGCCGCGGCGCCATTCTTGGGCTCGCTCATGACTTGGCACCCTCGACAGTGTGTCGGCGTTCGCTCTCCGAGGACCGAGGCGACGCCCCTGCGAGCCATCGGTCC
>Ga0326597_10009605_pt1 | contig 12947 bp, 10 predicted proteins | sample RVTome_12_FD_203789 | JGI IMG/M metagenome (GOLD analysis project Ga0326597, IMG submission 203789) | Soil microbial communities from uranium-contaminated site in the Upper Colorado River Basin, Wyoming, United States - RVT100D185 | ecosystem: Environmental > Terrestrial > Soil > Contaminated >... | reverse complement strand
CCACGTTGCGGAGACCGCGCACGCGGCGGGCATTTGGGTCGGCCTCTGCGGCGAGATGGCGTCGGATCCGGTCGTCATCCCGTTGCTCATCGGCCTGGGGCTCGACGAGCTGTCGACCGGCACGTATTTCGTACCGGCGGTGAAGAGCGTCATCCGCGAGACCGACTCGCGCGAGGCTCGGGAGCTGGTCGAGAAGCTTCTCGTGCTCCCCACGGGCGGCGAGATCGGCGCGGAAGCGAAGCGCTCGTTCGCGGAGCGTTACCGCGACTTGAGCGAGCTGGCGGAGGCATGACGATGACACCGCTCGATCCCAAGCGCATCGCCGAGGTGGACCGCTCCGGCATGCTCGGCCACGTTCTCTCGCTGTGGGAGCAGATCCCCGAGGCGGTCCCGGACGAGCGGTTCACCGCGCTCGCGGGGCTCGCGCCGCGGCAGATCGTCGTCGGCGGGCTCGGCGGATCCGCGATCGGAGGCGATCTCCTTCGCGGCGTCATCGGAGGTGAACTTCCGTACAGCACGCCCGTGACGGTCGTGCGCGAGTACCACCTTCCGCGCCTCGAACGCTCGGGCACGCTCGCGATCCTCTGTTCCTACTCGGGCGAGACCGAAGAGACCCTCTCGCTGTACGATGACGCGGCCGAACAGCGCCTGCACCGCGCGGTCGTGGCGAGCGGCGGAGCGCTCGCGGTGCGCGCGTCGCGGGACGGCGTGCCTCTCGTGCTCGTTCCGAAAGGGCTCCCGCCGCGCGCGGCGGTGGGCCACCTCCTCGGCGCGATGACGGCGATCGTCTCGACGGCTTCCGGGCGGAGCGAGCTCGCCGGATCGTTCGCCGAGACGCGCTCGGTGCTGCGCTCGATCGCGGAGCGATGCGCGCCCGGCAGCGCCGCGAATCCCGCCGTCGAGACGGCGGAGGCCCTGCGTGGGAGGATCCTCGGCGTCATCGCGCCGGGAGATCCCCTGGGCGGTGTCGCGCTCCGGTGGAAGACCCAGTGGAACGAGAACGCGAAGGCGTTCGCGTACGATGTGACGGTGCCGGAGATGAGCCACAACGAGATCGTCGCGTGGGAGCGGCTTCGCGAGGAGCCGCTGCCGCTCGCCTTCGCGATCCTGAGGGACGCGGGGGAGGGCGCGCGCGAGGCGCTCCGTCTCGATGCCGCGCGCGAAATGCTCGACGAGGCCGGCGTGCCGGTTCGCGAGATCCGGAGCGAGGGCTCGAGCAGGCTCGCGCGGATCCTCTCGCTCGTTCTGATGGGCGACCTTGCGAGCGTTTACTTGGCTGTCATGCGAAACGTGGATCCGACGCCCATCGCTCCGATCGAGCGGCTCAAGAACCGTCTCAGGGGAGGTGTCGTGGCATGAGACCGAAGGCGGTCATCCCGGTCGCGGGCGTGGGAACGCGTCTGAGGCCGCACACGCACACGGTCCCGAAGGCGCTCATCACGGTCGCCGGGAAGCCGATCCTCGCGCACATCCTCGACGAGCTGCCACGGCTCGGCATCGACGAGGCGGTCCTCGTCGTCGGCCACATGGGCGATCAGATCACGAAGTACGTCACCGAGCGCTACCCTCAGCTCAAAGTCGACTTCGTCGAGCAGACCGAACGGCTCGGTTTGGGCCACGCCGTCCACCTGACGGCGAGCTACGGGCGCGGGCGGCCGCTCCTCATCATCCTCGGCGACACGATCTTCCAGGCCGACTTCACCGAAGTGCTCGGATGCCCCGAGGACCGGATCGGCGTCAAGGAAGTCGATGATCCGCGGCGCTTCGGCGTCGTCGAGTTGCAGGACGGCTACGTGAAGCGGCTCGTCGAGAAGCCGGACCACCCGACGAGCAACCTCGCGATCGTCGGGCTGTACTGGGTGAGCGATTCGGGTCCGCTCTACGACGCGCTCGCCGATATCGTCCGCAACGACCAGCGGACGAAGGGTGAGTTCCAGCTGACGGACGCCTTGCAGCGGATGATCGACGCGGGGCGCCGCATGCGCCCGTTCCGCGTGGACGGGTGGTTCGATTGCGGCAAGCGGGAGACGCTGCTCGCGACGAACCGCCATCTCCTGGAACTCAAGCGCGCCGACGTGCCGTGCCTCATCGAAGGGGCGCAGATCATCGAGCCCGTGGCGATCGATCCCACGGCGGAGGTCGTCGGGTCGATCATCGGGCCGTACGTGACGATCGCCGCGCGCGCCACGGTGCGCAGCTCGATCGTCCGCAACTCCATCATCAACGAAGCGGCGCTCGTGGAGGACATGCTCCTCGACGCCTCCGTCGTCGGCGACCACGCGATGGTGCGTGGCGCATTCCGGAAGCTCTCCGTGGGCGACTCTTCGGAGATCCAGTTGACGTAACAGGAGCGCCGGGGGTTGCCCCCGGGGCACAGATCGGCACAGCACCGGAGGATTGAAGAAATGGGCATGAAGCACCTGTTCACATCGGAGTCGGTCACCGAAGGGCATCCGGACAAGGTTGCCGATCAGATTTCCGACTCGATACTCGACGCCATCTTCGAGCAGGACTCGAAGGCGCACGTGGCGTGCGAGGCTCTCGTCACGACCGGCTTGGCGTTCATCTCGGCCGAAATCGCCACGAAGGCGTACGTCGAGATCCCGCGCATCGTGCGGAACACGATCCGCGACATCGGTTACACCGACGCGACGTTCGGCTTCGACCATCAGACGTGCGCGGTGATCACCTCGATCGACGACCAGTCGGGCGACATCAAGCAGGGCGTCGATCCGGGCGGAGCGGGCGACCAGGGGCTCATGTTCGGCTACGCGACGAAGGAGACGCCCGAGTACATGCCTCTGCCGATCCTGCTCGCGCACCGGCTCTGCCAGGGGCTCGCCACGCTCCGGCGCAAGGGGACGCTTCCGTACCTGCGTCCCGATGGGAAGAGCCAGGTGACCGTGGAGTACGAGGACGGCCGGCCGGTCTGCGTGGACACGATCGTGCTCGCAGCGCAGCACCATCCGGACGTCGCCGTCGAGAAGATCCGGGAGGACCTGAAGCAGCATCTCGTCCGCCCGATCCTGAAGGAGGCCGGCTTCCCGAACGAGCCGCGCCAGTACCACATCAACCGCACCGGCCGCTTCGTCAACGGCGGCCCGAAGGCCGACACCGGCCTCACGGGGCGGAAGATCATCGTGGATACCTACGGCGGCGTCGGGAGCCACGGCGGCGGCGCGTTCAGCGGGAAGGACCCCACGAAGGTGGACCGCTCCGCGTCCTACGCCGCGCGCTGGGTCGCGAAGAACCTGGTCGCGGCCGGGCTCGCCGAGAAGTGCGAAGTCCAGATCGCCTACGCGATCGGGGAGCCGCATCCCGTCTCCATCTACGTCGACACGTTCGGAACAGGGACCTGTTCCGAGTCCGCGATGGTAGAACTCATTCGGAAGCATTTCGATCTCCGGCCGCAGGCGATCATCGAGCGCCTGCAGCTGGCCCGGCCGATCTACAAGAAGACGGCCTGCTACGGTCACTTCGGGCGCAACGAGCCCGAGTTCTCCTGGGAGAAGCTGGATCGCGTCGAGGACCTGCAGAAGCGTTAGGGACACCGGCGGACACTCAAGGAAGGGGCGACATGGATCACGATGTGAAAGACCTGTCTCTGGCCGAGGCGGGGCGGTTGAAGATCGAGTGGGCGGACAGGGACATGCCGGTGCTCCGGCAGATCCGGGAGCGGTTCGCGGCGCAGAAGCCGCTGAAGGGCGCGCGCATCGCGGCCTGCCTCCACGTGACGAGCGAGACCGGAAACTTGATGCGCACGCTCGTGGACGGCGGCGCGGACGTCGCGCTGTGCGCGTCGAACCCGCTTTCCACGCAGGACGACGTCGCGGCCTCACTGGCGATGCATTACGGAACGAAGACGTACGCGAAGAAGGGTGAGGACCACGACACGTACTACAAGCACATCCACGAGACGCTCGCCGGTTCCCCGACGATCACGATGGACGACGGCGCCGACCTCGTCACCGCCATCCACACGCAGCGGCTCGATCTGGCCGGGGCGATGAAAGGCGGCACCGAGGAGACGACGACCGGCGTCATCCGGCTCCGCAGCATGGAGCGCGAGAAGGTGCTGCGCTACCCGGTCATCGCGATCAACGACGCCTTGACGAAGCACCTTTTCGACAACCGCTACGGCACCGGGCAGAGCACGATCGACGGGATCCTCCGTGCGACGAACCGGCTCTTCGCCGGGTCGCAGTTCGTCGTGATCGGCTACGGCTGGTGCGGGCGCGGTGTGGCGATGCGCGCGCGCGGCATGGGCGCGAACGTCATCGTCGTCGAGGTCGATCCGCTCCGCGCGCTCGAGGCGGTCATGGACGGCTACCGCGTCCTCCCGCTCTCGGAGGCGGCGCGCGTGGCCGACTTCGTCGTCACCGTCACCGGGAACCGTTCCTGCGTGCGCGCCGAGCACTTCGCCGTGATGAAGGACGGCGCGGTCGTCGCGAACTCGGGGCACTTCAACGTCGAGCTGGATCTCGAGTCGCTCGGCGCGATGGCGCGCGAGAGGCGCACGATCCGCCCGTTCGTCGAGGAGTTCCTCCTCCAGGACGGTCGCCGGCTCTACGTCCTCGGAGAGGGAAGGCTCATCAACCTCGCCGCGGCCGAGGGGCACCCCGCGGCGGTCATGGACATGTCGTTCGCGAACCAGGCGCTCTGCGTCGAGCGGATCCTCCATGGCGTCGCGCTCGAGAAGAAGGTGTACTCCGTTCCGAAGGACATCGATGAAGAGGTCGCGCGCCTGAAGCTCGCGGCGCTCGACGTCAAGATCGACACGCTCACCGAAGCGCAGCGCGAGTATCTTGCCTCCTGGAAGCTCGGGACGTAGCCGGGCGGCAAGAAGGGACGGAGGACGGAGGGCCGATGGGATCGCGCCGTGAGCGCGGGCGGGTGAACGAGGTCATCCTGGGCGTGCTCTTGACGGCGCTCGGGCTATTCCTCGGCGCCGGCCTCCTACCGGGCGATCTCACGGGCCCCGTCGGCGGCTCGGCCGGCGGCTTCTTCAGCGGCTCGCTCGGCTGGGGGGCCGTATTCGTCCCGGCGGCGTTGCTCGTCGCCGGATGGGTCTTCCTTCGCGGCCGGCCGCTCTGGTTCCTCGCGCGGCGCGTGGCGCTCGTCGTCGTCTCCTGGGCGCTCGCCGAAACGGCGCTCGGTCTGGCCGGCGGCGATTACCTCTGGGGCGGAAGCGTCGGCGCCTCGCTCGCCGGCGCGCTCCGCTCCTCGATCGGTTCCTTTGGTTCGTGGGTCTTCCTGACGGCGGCGGTCATCGTCTTCGCGGTGGCGGTCTGGCGCGAGGCGCTCCTCGAGAGCCGCGCACTCCACGCGATCGGTCCGGCCGGCCGCCGCTTGGGGACGGCCGCGAGCCAGGGCGCGGAGGCCCTGTGGTCGCGCCTTCGCCCGCCTCCGGGCGAGGCGGAGGTGGACGCCAAGCCCGCTCGAAAGAAGGCCGAGAAGCCGGAGCCCGAGTCCAAGAGGCCGGAGCACGAGCCGAAGAAGCCGGTGCGGCTGTCTCCCGAGCCGAAGGCGCCGGTGATCCACGGACCTCCCGATGCGGTCGAGGCGGCCGGTGCCGCGGCCGGCGCCGCGCGCAAGCCGGCGCGGGCGCGCGATGCGGGGCATGGCGGGGAGCCCGATCTCTTCGCGGGCGCCGCCGCGGTCGCGGGCGCGCCCGGCGCCGCCAACGGCGCGGGCTCGGGCGCCGAGGCGTCCGGCGCGGGCGATGTCGAGATTCCGGTCGGCGGCCCCACGCCGCTTCCGCCGGTGTCGCTCCTCACGGGCGTCGAGGGTCCCGTCCCCGTCGTCTCGCACGAAGATCTCCGGCAGGGTGCGCAGACGCTCACCGAGAAGCTCGAGGACTTCGGCGTGCACGGGCAGGTCGGCGAGATCCATCCGGGTCCGGTCATCACGCGATTCGAGTTCGAGCCGGCGCCCGGCATCAAGGTCGCCCAGGTCACGAGCCGCGTGGACGACCTCGCGCTCGCGCTCCGCGCGAGCCGCATCCGGATCGTCGCCCCGATCCCCGGGAAGGCCGCGATCGGCGTCGAGATCCCGAACCGTGAGCCGGCGTTGATCTCGCTCAAGGAGATCGTGGCGACCGACGCGTTCCTGAACTCTCCCGGCCAGTTGACGCTCGCCTTCGGAAAGGACATCGGCGGCGCTCCGTTCTACGCATCGCTCGAGAAGATGCCGCACCTCCTCATCGCCGGCACCACGGGCTCGGGGAAGAGCGTGTGCATCAACAGCATCATCATGAGCCTTCTCCTGCGGCTCACGCCCGAGCGGATGCGGATGATCCTCATCGATCCGAAGATGCTCGAGCTCACGGTCTACAACCAGATCCCGCACCTCCTGACGCCCGTCGTGACCGAGGCGCGCGATGCGGCGCGCGCGCTCCACTGGCTCACCGGCGAGATGGAGCGCCGCTACCGCCGGTTCGCCGAGAAAGGCGTGCGGAACATCCAGGTCTACCACGAGCGCTTCGGCGCCGCGGAGCCGGTGCCGTACGTCGTCGTCGTCGTGGACGAGCTGGCCGATCTCATGCTGACCGACGCGGGCGAGATCGAGGCGCCGATCGCACGGCTGGCGCAGATGGCGCGCGCCGTCGGGATCCACTTGATCCTCGCGACGCAGCGGCCCTCGGTGGACGTCCTCACGGGCGTCATCAAGGCGAATTTCCCCGCGCGGATCGCGTTCCAGGTCGCCTCGCGCGTCGATTCGCGCACGATTCTCGACATGAACGGCGCCGAGAGCCTGATCGGCCGCGGCGACATGCTCTTCCTCCCTCCCGGCGCTCCGGAGCCGCACCGCGTGCACGGCGCCTTCGTCTCCGACAAGGAGATCGAGCGGATCGTCGAGTTCCTCGCGCGCTTCCGCGCGGCGACGCCGAGGATCGACATCGTGGCCGAGGCCGCCGCATCGGGCGGCGCCGCCGGCGGCGACGAGGATCCGCTCTTCGAAGACGCGGCGCGCATCGTCATCACGCACCAGCAGGGATCGGTCTCGCTGCTGCAGCGTCGCCTGAAGGTCGGTTACTCGCGCGCGGCGCGGCTCATGGACCAGCTCGAGGCCGCGGGGATCGTGGGACCACCCGACGGGAGCAAGGCGCGCGAGGTGCTCGCGGACTTGACCGCGCTCGACCGGCGCGGGGACGACGACCTGTGAGGCGCGGCGCCCGAAGGACAGCCGCGGCGGCGTGCACGCTCGCGATGCTCGTTGCGGCCGGACCGGCCGCGCTCTCCGCTCCGCCGTCCGCGGCGGCTCCGCGCGACGAGACGCTCGAGAAGGCACGCGCCCTCTACGGGCGCCTGAGCGATCTCAGCGCTTCCTTCGAGCAGGTGAGCCTGTGGCAGGGCGTGGAGGAACCGGTCGTCTCCCGCGGAGCGCTCTCCTTGAAGCTTCCGGACCGCGTGCGGCTCGACTATCGCGAGCCCGATGGAGACGTCCTCGTCTCCGACGGCCGCGTGCTCTGGACGTACGTGCGCTCGCTGCGCCAGGCCGTGCGGACGGAGCTCGATTCGACCGGCTACCACGTCGGCCGGCTCCTTCTCGCTTTCCTGGAGACGTCGGCCGGCGTCGAGCGGATCGGGGACGAAAAAGTGGATGGGAAGCCCGCCGTGCATTACCGCGTGCACTGGACCGGGAATCCGTTCCAGCTCGCCGATCTTCGCGTGTGGATCGCGCGCGCGGAAGGGTACGTCGTGCGCTTCGAGTTCGAGGACAGCCAGGGGAACCGGACGAAATACGTCTTCTCGAAGATCCGCACCGACCGCGGCCTGGCCGAGCGGATGTTCGACTTCACGCCGCCGCCGGGCACGGACGTGGTGTCGTACGCGCCCGGCGCCAACGCGGCCGAATGAGGGGTACCGTTTGACAGCACGGTGTGCTTTTCCTACGCTGCGCGACGTGTTGGGCGACGCGCAACACGACGGGCCGGACCGGCGCGACCGGGGCCGGCGGTGGTGGAGGTGAGGCGATGAGACGGCCGCTCGTGTTGGTCTTCCTCCTTGCGGCAGCGTGCGCCTCGGCCGAAGCGGCCGAGAAGGCCGCTCCGCCTCTGTCGAACATGCAGCTCCTCGGGCGGGCGACGCAGAGCGCGGTCGAAGAGGCGCTCGAGGGCGCCCCGCTGGAAGGCCGCCCTTCCGTCCGCATCCAGGCCGCGAACTCGAACCGCGGCAACTGGTTCCTCGAGGAGTATCTCGTCGAGGCGCTTCGTTCACGCGGCCTCTCGGTGATCTCCGGCGGCGGGCCGGTGGCCGCGCCCTCCGTGCCGGATACGGGCGCCGATGCCGCGTCCGGCGCGGCCCAGGACCCCGCCGGCGGCGACACCGCCCAGGCGGCGGATTTCGGTCAGCCGGCCGAGGTCACCGGTCCGAGTCAGAGCATCATCGAGGGAACCTTCCCGCTCGCGGCCTCGCAGCAGGCCTCGTCGGTTCCGACCCTCGAGTACCGCATCGTGGATCTGTCGATGGCGTACTCGGGCGGTGGAAGGAAGCTCGTGGTCGGCTCGAGGACGATCGACCGCGTCATGGAAGCATCCGTGCACGCGCGCCTTCTCGACGGCACCACGCGCGAGATCCTGTGGGTGGGTTCGGGTGACGCGCGCGAGATGGATCGGATCCCCGGTTCCGCGCTGCGCGACGTGGAGGCGGGCGGCTATCCGTGCGATCCGCCCGCCCTCGGTTCCGGCGGACTCGGCCGTTTCGTCGAGCCCGCGGTCGTGACGGCGATCGTCGCCGGGCTGGTCTACCTCTTCTACACGAATCAGAACTGACGCCGGGAAGCCGAATGCCGCGCCCGCGAACGAGACTCCTCCTTGCGCTTCTCGCCGCGTTCGTCCTGGCCGGCTGCGCCGGGACGGCCGTCGAGCGTACCTCCGGCGCTCCGAACCTCTACGAGCGCGGCCTCGATCGCTTCCAGCGCCGCGACTTCTACGAATCGATCAAGATCTTCGAGGAGCTGATCCGCGACTACCCCGGAAGCGAGCTCATCGACGACGCGATCTACCACCTGGGACGTTCCTACCTCGAGAACGACGACTACGCGCTCGCCGTCTCCGAGTTCGACCGCCTCGCGACCGACTATCCCGAGAGCCCGTACGTCGCGGAGGCCGACTTCTACACGGGTGAGTGCTACTTCCGCCAGATGCGTTCGCCTCAGTACGACCCGGAGATGACCGAGCAGGCGCTCTCGCGCTTCCGCCGCTTCATCCGGCTCCATCCCGATCACGCGCTCCGCGCCGAAGCCGAAACGCGGATCACGCGCTGCCGCGAGTGGCTTGCGGAGAAGAACATCGTCGCCGCGCGCCAGTACGAGAAGCTCGGCCACCGCGATTCCGCGCGCATCTACTACCAGAAGGTGCTCGATGAGTACGCCGATACGCGGTGGGCCGCCGAGGCGGAGAAGCGGCTTCGCGCTCTGGGCGACGGGTCGTGAGCGGGCGCACGAGGCGCGCGGCGGCAGACGTGACCGCCGAGCCGCCCGGGACGGCGCGATGAAGCTCGGCGTCTTCGGCGGGACCTTCGATCCGATCCACGTCGGCCATCTGATCGCGGCCGAAGAGGCTCGCGAATCGGTCGGCCTGGATCGCATGCTCTTCGTCCCGGCGGGGCGCCCGCCGCACCGGCCGCGGCCGCCCGTCGCGTCCGTGGCCGACCGCGTCCGCATGACGGCGCTCGCGATCGAGGGGCATCCCGGGTTCTCGCTCGACGAGCGCGAGACCGCGACGGGAGCGGCGCGCTACACGATCGAGACGCTCGAGTCGCTCCGGGGCGAGTTCGGCCCGGACTGCCGGCTCCACCTCGTCATCGGCGCCGACAGCCTCCTCGACCTCCCGAACTGGCGCGAGCCGGAGAGGATCCGCGCTCTCGCGACGATCGTCGTCGTGGACAGGCCGGGGTTCGATCTCGCCGCCGCCGAGAGCGGCGAGGGGATCGTCCACGTGCCTGGCGCGCGCGTCGGCGTCTCGTCGAGCGAGATCCGCGACAGGCTCCGGCTCGGGCGGTCCGTCCGCTATCTCGTGCCCGAGGCGGTTCTCGCGTACATCTCCGAACGCCGGCTGTACTCTTAGGACGCCATGGCGTCACGACATCGCCTCTTCCTCATCGACGGCTCCGCGCTCGCGTATCGCGCGCACTTCGCGTTCATCCGGAATCCGCTCCGGGATTCGCGCGGTCGCGTGACGAGCGCCGTGTTCGGATTTGCGCGCGCCCTCTTCAAATTGTTCGACGACGAAAAGCCCGAGCACTGGGTGGTCGTCTTCGACACGGCCACGCCGACCTTCCGGCACGTGAGCTACGCGGAGTACAAGGCGCAGCGCGAGGAGATGCCGGAGGATCTCTCGCTCCAGATGCAGGACATCCACCGCCTCGTCGAGGCCATGGGGATCCCGCTCCTCGCCTGTCCGGGATTCGAGGCGGACGACGTCATGGCCACGCTCGCGCGCCAGGCCTCAGCGGAAGGCGTGCTCACCGTCTTCGTCACCGGCGACAAGGACTTGATGCAGCTCGTCGGCGACGACGTGCGGATGCTCGTCCCCGGGCGCGCCGGCGAGAGCCCGACCTGGATCGACGCCGGCCAGGTGCGCGAGCGCTTCGGCGTCGGGCCGGAGCGGATCGTCGATCTTCTCGCGCTCATGGGCGACTCGTCCGACAACATCCCCGGCATCTCGGGGATCGGCGAGAAGACCGCGGCGAAGCTCCTCCAGAAGTACGGAGACCTGGAGAGCGTGCTCGAGCGCGGGCCGCGCGAGGAATCGGGCGCGCTGGCCGAGAAGATCGGCCGCGGCGGGGACGCGGCGCGCATGAGCCGCGATCTCGCCACGCTCCGGTTCGACGCGCCGGCCGCCTTCGACTCCGAGGCTCTCCGCGCGAAGCCGCCCGAGACGCTCGAACTCCTCGCGTTCCTGAAGGAGATGGAGTTCCACTCGCTCATCGAGACGCGCCCCTTCGCGAAGGCGCCCCCCGGCGCGCGCTACGCGACCGTGCAGAGCCTCGAGGCGCTCGAGGAGGTGGCCGCGCGGCTCCGCGCGAGCGGACGGTTCGCGGTGGACACCGAAACGACGGATCAGCGCCCGATGTTCGCGCGGCTCGTCGGGCTGTCCTTCTCCGACGCGGAAGGGGAAGGCTGGTACGTCCCGGTCGGACACCGGGAAGGGCCGAACCTCCCGCTCGAGGAGGTGCGCGGCCGCCTGCGTCCTCTGCTCGCGGATCCGTCGCTCGAGCGGATCGGCCAGAACGCGAAGTACGACGCGATCGTCCTCGCGCGCGCGGGCTTCGACCCCGGCGCCTTCCGCTTCGACACGATGCTTGCCTCGTACTTGCTCGATCCGTCGCGCCGCCACAACCTCGATGCGATGGCGCTCGATCATCTCGACTTCCGGAAGATCCCGACGTCGAGCCTCCTCGGCGCCGCGCGCGCGAAGCGGACGATGGACGAGGTCCCGGTCGCGGACGTCGCCGCCTACGCGTGCGAGGACGCCGACGTGACGCTCCGCCTCATGCGCCGCTTCGAGCCGGCGCTCGAGACGCGGGGCGTCGCCGCGCTCTTCCGCGACATCGAGATGCCGCTCTTGGGGCTCCTCACTCGGATGGAACTCACGGGCGTCGCGATCGACGCGCCGTTCCTCGAACGCCTCTCGGTGGAGATCGGCCGCGAGATGGTCCGGCTCGCCGACCATCTCTACGAGCTCGCGGGCTGCGAGTTCAACCTGAACTCGACGCAGCAACTCGGTGAGATCCTCTTCCGGCGGCTCGGCCTTCGCGGACGCAAGCGCACGAAGCTCGGGTTCTCGACGGACGCCGAGGTGCTCGAGGAGCTTGCCGAGCAGCACGAGCTGCCGCGCGAGATGCTCCGCTACCGCGAGCTGGCGAAGCTCAAGTCGACGTACGCCGACGCGCTCCCGCGGCTCGTGCATCCGGAGACGGACCGCCTGCATGCGTGCTGGAACCAGGCGGTCGCGGAGACGGGACGCCTGTCCTCGTCCGATCCGAACCTCCAGAACATCCCGATCCGCACCGCGCTCGGAAACCGCGTCCGGGAGGCGTTCGTGCCGGGCCCGCCGGGCTGGGTGCTCCTCTCGGCCGACTACTCGCAGATCGAGCTCCGGATTCTGGCGCACCTCTCGCGCGATCCGAGCCTCGTCGAGGCGTTCGAGCGCGGCGTGGACGTGCACGCCTTGACCGCATCCCGCCTCTTCGACACGCCGCTCGAGCGCTTGGACGAGGCGATGCGCGGGCGCGCGAAGGTGGTGAACTTCGGCGTGCTCTACGGCATGGGGCCGCAGCGGCTCGGGCGCGAGTTCGGTCTCTCGGTCGCGGACGCCCGGCGGTTCATCGACGAGTACTTCGCGAAGATGCCGGGCGTGAAGCTCTACCTCGAGCGCGGGCTCGAGGAGGCGCGCGAGCGCGGATACGTCACGAGCCTTCTCGGGCGGCGCCGCTACGTGCCCGACATCGCGAGCGCGAGCGGCGGACGGCGCTCCCTCTCGGAGCGGATCGTCGCGAACACGCCGATCCAGGGATCGGCCGCGGACATCATCAAGATCGCGATGGTGCGCCTGGACGAGTCGCTCGCACGGCAGGGGCTCGCCGCGCGCATCATCCTCCAGGTGCACGACGAACTCGTGTTGGAGCTTCCCTCCGAGGAGGTCGGCACGGTTGCTCCGCTCGTCGTCGAGACGATGGAGAACGCGTTTCCGCTGACAGTGCCGCTCCGCGTTCGCGTCGGGACCGGCGCGAACTGGAAGGAGGCGCATTGAGCGCGGCGGGCCGCGCAGGCGGGGGGCCTCGCGGTGCCTCAACCTCCGGCGGGCCGGAGCCGGTGCGCGCGATGCTCGTCGCCGGCGTGGCGGGCGTCATCGGCTCCGGGAAGTCGACGCTCTGCCGCCTTCTCGCCGCGGAGGGCGCCGAGATCATCGACGCCGACGCGATCGGTCACGAGATGCTCGC
>Ga0326597_10009604_pt1 | contig 12947 bp, 9 predicted proteins | sample RVTome_12_FD_203789 | JGI IMG/M metagenome (GOLD analysis project Ga0326597, IMG submission 203789) | Soil microbial communities from uranium-contaminated site in the Upper Colorado River Basin, Wyoming, United States - RVT100D185 | ecosystem: Environmental > Terrestrial > Soil > Contaminated >... | reverse complement strand
GCTGCGCCATACCGTGGTGAGATTGTCCTTGCCGAAGAAATGATAGGAGGTCCTCCGGCGCTCTTCGTGGTCGAAGACCTGCTTCGGCCCGGGTTGGCCCCACCAGATGTCAATGTCGCCGGCCGAGGGAAAGCCGCCCGCGCCGCGCGGGGGGAAGCGACCGTAATTACCGGTTGGCGGTAGGATCGCTGGCACGCGTACCATGGCAGTGTCTCCTTTCTGTCAGGCGGGAATGGGCGTCATCGTCAGCCCATGGCGAAGGCGCAGCGTGAGCAGGGGCTCCGCCACCACCGGGGAACCCGGCACCAATTCGAGACGAAAGCGCTGAACGATCGTGGCCAGGACCAACTGCGCCTCCATCGTGGCGAAGACGTTGCCGATGCAGGCGCGCGGGCCCGCGCCGAACGGCATGTAGGTGAAGGGGCGCCGGCTCGCGGCGCGCTCGGGCGCGAAGCGCTCGGGATCGAACGTATCGGGGCGATCCCAGAACCGCGCGTCGCGATGGATCAAATAGGGGCTGACGAGAACTTCGGACTCCGCCGGGATCGCATAGCCGCCGATGACGTCGGGCGCGACGGCGCGGCGCGGGATCAGCCACACCGGCGGATAAAGACGCATTGCTTCGTCGAGCACCATGCGCGTGCGCGTCAGGCGCGGCAGGTCGTCATAGCTGGGCGTGCGGTTTTGCAGCACGCGGTCGGTTTCCTCGCGCAAGCAGCGCCACGCTTCGCGATGTTCGGAGAGGAGATAAAATGTCCAGGCGAGCGCGATGGCCGTCGTCTCATGTCCGGCCAGCAGCAGGGTGAGAACCTGATCGCGCAACTCCTCGTCGGTGAAGCCCGTATCGGCCCCGTCGCGCGCCGACGATATCATCGTCAGCAAGGTTTCGCCTTTCGTCTCGCCGCCGCGCAGCTTGGCGATGATTGCGTAGACATTGGCGTCGAGCACAGCGAGCGCGCGGCGGAATTGCCGCCGTCCCACAAAGGGAAGCCATTCCGGCAACAGGATGATGGCCGTCATGCGGTCCATCGCGTCGCGCAGCGCGGTCGTGAAGGCGTCGCCGATGGCGTCGGGATCCGAAATCCGGGTGCCGAAAAGCGCGCGCGTGATGACGGCCAATGTCAGCCGGTTCATGTCGCGCGCGACGTCGACGATTCGCCCGGCGCGCGCGCGCGCATGCCAACGCTCCAGCACCGGCGCCGTTTCGTCCGTGACGATGCGCGCGAAATCGGCCAGCCGCGCGCGCTGGAATACGGGCTGCATCAGCCGGCGCTGGCGCGCCCAATCTCCGCCTTCGCTGGTGACCAGCCCGTTGCCCAGCCAGCGTTTGGCGTGCGACAGCCCGACGCCCTTGACGTAGTTCGCGTTGTTGGTCTGCAGAACGTGGCGAGCGAGATCGGGATGGCTCACCAGGTGCAGAACTTGGGAGCCCATCGTGAAGCGCGCGACATCGCCGAATTCGCGCGCGATCCTGGCCGTGAACCCCAGCCGGTCGCGGCGCACTTCGAGCAGCTTGCCGAGCAGAACATGGCCGCGCGGACCCGGGGCGGGCCCCGGCTTGCCTTCGCGCAGGCGGGATTTCGTGCCGGAAACGGGTCGCGGATCGGACGGTCCGGAGCTTGCCGCGAGATTCGAAGATTGAAGGCTCAACGGGGCGCCCCTTGGAGAATCTCGATTCTTGGGTGGACTCTTCCCAGTCGCCAGAACGCGGCGGAACGCAAAGCTGCAAGAGGAATCTTATAGCTGCAGGACGGCCGGACTGCAATCTTCGGTGGTCCCCGGCTTCGGACGCGACGTCGAGAAGGCGCGCGGCATTCGCCGCCATCCGTGGCGCGCGGTGCTTGGGGCCGATCCCAAACCTGCCGACAATGGCGAGCGCAAACGCACGTCGCTCGACAAGCCCGCGTGGGACAGGGGAGTATGCGGGCTCGCCATCGGGAACCGGGGGACGCCGTGACACGGAAACATCTTCTGATCGGCGCTGGCGGAATCGCGGCCGCGATCGTCGTCCTGTTCGCCGTAATGCTCGTGCGCGCGGTTTCGCTGCCGCCGCTGCCGGAGATGGCGGCGCGAGGCACCGAGGCCGCCGCGTCCGGCGCCGATGCCATGACGGCCGCCCGGCATCTGGCGCAAGCCATCCGCTTCGCGACGATCTCCTATCAGGAGGGCTCCGCGCCGGAAGGTGCCGACGCGCCTTTCGCGGGATTTCATGCTTGGCTCGAGGCGACCTACCCGGCCTTCCACGCGGCCGCGCCGCGCGAGAACATCGCCAATAGTCTTCTTTACAAATGGGAGGGTGCGGATCCTTGCCTCGAACCCGCCCTGATGATGGCGCACATGGATGTCGTGCCCATCGCGCCTGGTAGCGACGGCGATTGGGAACAGCCGCCCTTTTCCGGCGCGATCGAAGGCGGCTTCGTGTGGGGCCGCGGCGCGATCGACGACAAGGGCTCGCTGGTCGCGATCTTCGAGGCGGTCGAGCGTCTGGCGGCGCAAGGCTTCAAGCCCGCGCGTACGCTTTATTTTGCGTTCGGCGCGGACGAAGAGCTCGGCGGCGAAAAGGGCAATGCGGAAATCGCGAAGCTCATGCAGGCGCGCGGCATCAAGCTCGCCTGGGTCCTCGACGAAGGTGGCGTGATCACCCAGGGCATCATCCCCGGCGTCGAGCCGCCGGTGGCCCTCATCGGCGTGGCGGAGAAAGGTTCGGTCAGCATCGAATTGCTGGCCCATGCCGAAGGCGGCCATTCGTCGGTCCCGCCCACGGACACGGCCATCGGCCGGCTCGCGCGCGCGGTCGTGGAGGTCGAGGAGCATCAATTTTCCGCCGCGATGGACGACGTGACGCGCCGCCAGCTCGTCGGCCTCGCGCCGGCCATGCCCTTCGGGCAGCGCCTCATGCTCGCCAATCTCTGGCTGACCGAACCGCTCGTCGTGGGTTCGATGATCGGATCGCCGACGCTCGCCGCCCAATTGCGCACGACCATCGCGCCCACCATCGTTTCGGGCGGAGTGAAGACCAACGTGCTGCCCGCGAGCGCGCGCGCCGTGGTGAATTTCCGCATCCACCCGAAGGACACGATCGCCGGCGTCGTCGCCCATGTGCGCGCGGCAATTCCCGATGCCATGGTGGACGTGGGCAAGACGTCCGACGGACGCGAAGCCTCGGGCGTTTCCAACCTCGATGGCGAGCCGTATCGCTATCTGGTCGACGCGATCGCGCAATCGTTTCCCGGCACGCTGGTGGCGCCCACGCTGACGCGCGGCGGCACGGATTCGCGCTTCTACCTGCCGATCACCGCCAATGTCTTTCGCTTCATCCCGATCACGCTGACGCCGGAGGATCAATCGCGCTTCCACGGCACGAACGAGCGCGTCTCCGTCGCCGACATGGGCGCTGCGGTGGCGTTCTACGAGCGGTTCATACGAGGCATGCCATAGGGCGGTGTTGAATAGGAGATACTCACGCGCGTCATGCCGAGGTGCCCGGCCGTGGTTCGAGGCTTCGCTTCGCGAAGCACCTCGCCATGACGGCCGGGCCTCGAAGCACGCGCGGCCCTCACGCAGGCGTGAGAGCGCTTGTCTTGGGGTTCGGCGGGAGCTCCGCTAAGGTCCGCCGCGAGCGGGAAATCCGCAATTCGGGGGAGCGCGCCGTGACGCTTTTGGGTCTGAAGTTCGATTGGAAATCCGCGGCCGTGCTCGCGGTCGCCCTTGCCGTCGCGGCATGCGGCGAGGAGCCGTCGTCGTCTACCGCGGCCCCCGTACCGGCCATGACCGTCGCCGCGCAGATCGATCCCGCCAATGTCTGGGATCTCTCCGATCTCTATGCAACGGCCGAAGCTTGGACCCAAGCCCATGACAGCGCGAAGGCCGCTGCCGAGAGGCTCGAAACCCACAAGGGTACGCTCGGGCGGGGCGCCGGGGCGATGGCGGCCGCGCTGGACGCCATCAGCGGAGTTCAGAAGGAGGCGCTCAGGCTTCTCGTCTATGCCGTGCTCAAAGGCGACGAAGACGTGCGGATCGCGGAGAACCAGGAGCGCCGGCAGCTTGCCGGCGCATTGCTTACGACGATCGGCGAAAGGACCGCATGGCTTGCTCCGGAAATCCTGGCCGTCGGCGAGACGAAGGTGCGCGCGTTTCGGGCCGAGGAAGAAGGGCTGCGCGGCCGTCACGGCTTCTTCCTCGACAATACGCTGCGCGCCGCGCCGCACACGCTGAGCACGGAATCCGAAGGCGTGATCGCGGCCACCGGCAACGTGCTGCAGCAGCCGAACAATGTTTACGATCAGCTCGCGAACGGCGAACTGCCCTTCCCGACGATCACGCTCGCCGACGGAAGCGAAGTGAAGCTCACCCAGGCGGCCTATTCCAAATACCGTCAGGCGCCCGACCGCGCCGATCGCAAGAAGGTGTTCGACGCCTTCTGGGGCGCGTGGCAGCAATACAAAGGCACGATGGGCGCGATGCTCACGACCCAGATCATGGGCGACGTGTTCCAGGCCAGGGTGCGCAAATTCCCCAACGCGCTGGCGGCCTCGCTATTCCCGGACAATATGCCCGAAGCCGTCTATCGCACGCTGGTGAGCGAGGCGAATGCGGGTTTGCCGACGCTGCATCGCTATTTCCGACTGCGCAAGCGCCTGCTCGGCATCACCGGCGACATGGGTTATCAGGACATCTATCCGCCCATGTTCACGCTCGATCGCGAGCCGAAAATCTCCGTCGACGACGCCAAGCGCATCACGGTCGAGGCGCTGCAGCCTTTCGGCGACGTCTATCTCGGCCATCTGAAAGGGGGTTTCGCCGGCCGCTGGATGCATGTCTACCCCCAGGACGGCAAGGCAAACGGCGCCTACATGTTCGGCTCCGCCTATGACGTGCATCCCTATCTGCTCTTGAACCACAACGAAGACTACGATTCGCTCTCGACGTTTGCGCATGAATGGGGCCACGCGGTCCACACCATGCTGACGAAGGAGAACCAGCCCTTCGAGAAATCGAACTATGCGACCTTCATCGCGGAATCGGCATCGATCATCAACGAGATGCTGCTTCAGGAATACATGGTCGCCAACGCGAAGGACGACAACGAAAAGCTCTATTATCTCGGCGAGGCGCTCGAGGGCGCGCGCGGCACGTTCTACCGCCAGACCATGTTCGCGGAATTCGAGCTTGCCATCCACGAGGAGATCGAGGCGGGCCGTGCGCTGTCGGGCGAGCGCATGACGGAAATGTATTGCGACCTTCTGAAGCGCTATCACGGCGACGCGGAAGGCGTGCTGAAGATCGATCCAACCTATTGCGCCGAATGGGCCTATATCCCGCATTTCTATCGCAACTTCTACGTCTATCAATACGCGACCTCGATGGCCGGCGCGGCGCTCTTCACCAAGGCGATCCTCGACGAGGGCGCGCGCGCGCGCGAACGCTTCCTCGCCATGCTGCGCGCAGGCGGCTCGGACTATCCCTACGAGATCTACAAGCGCGCCGGCATCGACATGGCGACGCCGGAACCTTATCGCGCGCTCATCGCCCGCATGGACGCGATCATGGACCGCATCGAGGCGCTGCAGCCGAAGCCGTGACGGCGCGCGCGCCGGACGACCCGTCCTTGAGGGCTGTGGCGGGCTCGTCCGGATTTGTTCGCGGAGCGCCTTCCGGAGGCCGCCGCCGCGGCGGTGCGACCTTCGCTTTCTCTATATCGCTATGCCGAAAATCGCGGAGCAAACCTCCAAGAACGCATTGACAGCGTTATAGGCGAGGTTCAGCGTTAAGTTGCAAGACGTGGGAACCTCTAGAGAAACGAACGTTTCTTGCTCGGCGGGCGGTTCCGATTCGCGCTTTCACGGTCGGATTTCGTCGAACGCCGGTTCTCTGGCGCGGTTCCCCCAATGGAGCCGAACATGGCAAGCGAACGCCTCGCGCACGCCGCGCGCCGCCTTTTGCGCAGCAAGTCGATCGTTATCGGAGCGGGAGCCGCGATCGCCGTCGCGCTGGCCGCGACGGCCGTGGCCCAATCGCCCCGACCGATATCGCCCTCCCCGGCGCCGACGATTCGGCAACCCGCGCCGGCAGCGCCCGTGCTGTCGGCCAGGCTTCAAACCGGCAACGTGCACGGGAGCATCTATGTGCAGCCGGCGGCGAACGCGATCTTCGTCACCGACTTTCCCGTCTATCTGAAGAACGTCAAGACGGCCGCCCAGACCGCGCCGCAGAACACCGATCGCTATGGGCGCTATTATTTCCGCAACCAGGCGAACGGCGACTACCGTTTGTGCTGGTCGGCGCCGGGTTGGACGCCGGGCTGCGCGTCGCAGCTCATCAAGGTCCGCGGCAATATCAGCTATATGCTGGGCCAGCGCGTCACGTTCGCCAGCCGAACCGTAACCGCCGCGTCGACGAAGGCGGCCATGTGGGGCCGCGTGCAATTCACCGACGGCTCCTCGCCGTGGTTCTTCAATCCCTATTTCGGCGTCAAACAGGAGGTCGCCGTCACGGTTCGCAGCGGCGCGAGCGTCGTCGCCACCGCGTACACCAATTCGGCCGGACAGTTTGTCGTCCCGAACCTTCCCTTCGGCACATATCAGGTGACCGCGCAGGCGGGCGGCGGGACCGTGACGGCGACCGTCGCTGCCGGGCAAGGCAACCCCGTGACGCTGCAAATCCGCAACAAACGGCCGGTGATCGCAAGCGTCGTCACGCGCCTCGGCGGCGCGGCTCGCCAGGAGGTTCCGGCGGACGCGGTTCTCGACGTAGCCGCCGACGCGCGCGATGCCGACGGCGACACGCTCAAGATCGTTTGGAAGCCGGCCCCGGCAAACGGCGGCGTTTCCCCCGACAGCGGTCCTTCGACGACATGGAAACTACCCGACCGGCCCGGCATCATGGCGCTCTATGCACTGGCGAGCGACGGCAAGGGCGGATTCGCCTCCGGCATGGCCAGCGTCAGCGCCGGGGCGACCGAAACCTATTTCGGCGTGCGTCTGGTCGATGCGAAGAACGGCAAGACCGTGACCAAGGCCGACGTGACCGTCAACGGCGCGAACGCCGTACTCGGTTCCAAGGGGATGTTCGTCGCCAAGGTGCCGGTTTCCGACCGCTATGTCGTGAATGCGTCGGCGCCGAGCTATATCTTCATGTCGCGCATCTTCGACCGCGGCGGCAAGTTCCGCGAGATGAAGCTCTTGCAGCCCGCGCTCAGCACGGCCAATCCCCAATCCGAAATCGTGCTCGTCGATACGCGAAAGAATCTGCGCGAATACGGCTACGTGGAAAGCGCTCCCGCCTCGATCCGGATCAAGGCCGGGACGCTGGTCGTCGACGGCCGCCGGGCGAGGGGTCCGCTCAGCGCCGAGATCGCCGCGCTCGATATCTCGAGCGAACAGTTCCCGGGCGACGGCGGCGCCATGGTCGACGACCGCGACGTCGGCCTCATCTCTTATGGCGCGGTGCATGTCGAACTGCGCGACGGTTCGGGCAAACGCGCGCAACTGGCTTCGGGCGCGACCGCCGAGGTGACCATCCCGGTTCCCTTCGCCATGAAAAATCCGCCGAGCACGATCGCGCTGTGGTCCTACAACGAGAAGACGGGGTTCTGGGATCCGCTGAAGGGCAGGGCCACCTACGATCCGGGCAGGCGCGCCTATGTCGGGACCGTGCCGCATCTGTCGGCCTTCAACGTCGATCTGGACCAAGCCGATCTCGCCTGTTTCCGCGTGCTGCTGGACAACGTCCAGGCCGGCCAACTCAAGGCGCGAGTCAGCTTCGTCTCGGGCGGCCCGAATTTCCCGGCGACGGCCCTGTTCCCGATCCACGACACGTTGAACGTCATCAAGCGGTTGCCGCCGAACTCGGTCGTGCATCTCGAGGTGACCGACAATGCCGGCGCGGCGGTGCCGAACCTGATCTTGCTCGATGAGAACCAGGTCGTCGTGCCGACGGGAAATTTCAATACCGGACCCGCGACGCTTCCGCATTTTCCGTCCGTGCCCTATGCCAACTGCAAGACGGTTTCGGCACGCGTCGGCGCGGGCGCCACGACGGTCGATACGGTTTCGTTCCTGTTTGCCTATTCCGGCGAGGGCGATCAGGCCAGGACGATCGACTATTACCTGCATATGGACGCGGCCATGACGCACGGCGGAAGCGGCTATAGCGGAGGCCAGCACGCGACGCTCGGGAGCTGGTGGACGCTGGCCGACTTCGACGCGACGGGGAATGCCGCCGATCAGGCACAGCAGGCCTATCTGAACTTCAACGATCTCGGTTTCGGCCGCGACATGCACATCCGCAAGACGGGCAACAACGTCTACGCCTATGTCACGAACTACGCGAACTCTGCGGTGCCGGATCAGAATCCACTCAATGCGGTCTACGCCGACAACCACGACGTGACCAAGATCATCGCCACGGTGGCGATGGAATCAACGGGCTTCGCGGGCCTCGACAACGTCGTGAAATTCTTCGTCTATGCCGGCGCCGACCAGAACTCGCCGTTGGTGGATAGCGCCGATCTCGACGGATTCGGGCAGAAATTCGTGCCCCAACTCTGCCAGGTCTGTCATGGCGGCAAGCCCTATCCGGGCGCCCCGTCTGGCGATCTCGACTATGCGCTGCGCACGGCGAACAATGCCGTGGGCGCGGTGTTTCGCGAATTCGATTTGCCCACGCTGCTGTTCCCGGGGGATTCGACTCCGGGCAACATCGCCGCGCTTTCCGCCGCGGACAAGGCGCAGTACTTTCAGCTCAACCAGTTCGTCAAGGACAGCGGCACGCAGCCCGTGATGAGCGCTCTGATCGACGGTTTCTACAATCTGGGCGCCGGCAATTTCGACGTGAACTGGGCGCCGGCGACATGGGCGGCCCCCGCGGCGCGGAAGAGCTTCTATCTCAACGTGGTCGCGAAATCGTGCCGCACCTGTCACATCGCCTTCGATCCGACGTCGGTTCCGCTCAACACCTACAATTGGGAGGATTATCCGACCTTCACCAGCCAGAAGGGACTGATCGATTTCCGGGTCTGCAGCGAGTTCCGATTCATGCCCCACGCGCTGATGACGTACCGCAATTTCTGGCTGGGCGGTCTGGGCGGCGTCTACGAGCCGACGGCGTTGGCGAACTACAATTCGCCGCCCGAATGGACGCCCGCCATCGGCTCGTGCCAGTAGGGGGTTGCTCCGCCCAGCGGTTCGGCTCCGGCGGACGGCGGAGCCGGTCGGCCTATTGGCCGGCCTATTGGATCGTGTAGGTGATGCTCACGGAGGCCGAGACGCTCTGCTCGCCCGCCGCGACCGGAACCGATTCCGCGGCCATCGCCGCGCGCATCTTGAACATTTCCGGCACGGGCGGGGCCGTGCCGCCTTCCTGAATAATGAGGATCGGTCCGAGCGCGACTCCGGCGGCCTCCGCGAGCCCGCGCGCCTTGGCCTGCGCGTTCTTGACGGCCTCGCGCCGCGCCCGATCGAGAAGGGGCTCGGGTTTCGCGATCGAGAAGCTCACGCCGTGAAGCTGGTTCGCGCCGCTCTTCACGAGCGCGTCGAGCGTGGGGCCGAGCTTCGCGAGATCGGCGACGGTGACCGTCACCTGATTGGAAACCTGATAGCCCGTGATGCGGCGATCCTCGGGCGCGTCGGGCCGGTAAGGCGGATATTGCGGCGACACCGAGAAGCCCGAGGTCTGCACGTCCTTGTCCTTCACGCCCTGTGCGCCGAGCGCGGCAAGCACCTTGGTCATCAGCGCGTTGTTCTGCGCGAGTGCGTCCGCGGCCATCTTTGCCTCGGTCACGACGCCTGCGGAAAGCTGCGCCTGATCGGGCCTGGCGCGGACTTCGCCTTCGCCGCTGACGACGAGGACGCGCCGGGCCAAGCGTTCGCCCGATTGCTGCGCGACCAGCGAGGATATGCCGGCGAAACCCGCGAGCGCGCCGCCCAACAGAAGCACGATGGCGAAACGCGGGACGGCGGGATTCCTGATCGGGGCCATGGCGATGCTCTCGGCTCTTGGTTTCCGATTTTGATATGTAGCACCGGATCGCGGCGGAACTGGGGCCGCGATGGGCGCGCGACCCGGCGTTCTATGCCTCGGCGTTTCCTGATATCAAGGCCCGCAGACAGCGGGCGTATCTTGGAGTCTTGGGCCTGTAGCTCAGCTGGTTAGAGCCGGCCGCTCATAACGGTCTGGTCGGAGGTTCGAATCCTCCCGGGCCCACCAGCCTTCGCTCGCGAAGCGAGGGAAGGCTGTCGCGCCGTAGCCCACAGGGCGAAGGCGGACTCGCTTCTCGCGAGCTATGGCTCGGCAAGCCATCATCCCAGTTCGAGGTATCGCCGCTCAGCTCCACCATTCGCCAATTTTGTATGGCGTCGTCGACGTCCTTGATTGCCGAGCCTTTCTCCGGCCACACGCCGGCGCCGAACGTCGCGCCGCCGCGCGCAACGGTTTCGCGCGCCGTTACGTCGCGTCCTCAGTCGTGTAATTCAAATAATTAATGAACGCGTATTTGAATCGCATAAGAAAAAAACGGATTGCCTTATACAAAAATTCCCGCACGATCAAACATACATATCATATCTGGATGAAGAGAAAATTCAGCGCCCAGCGCTTTGTATGTCTCAAAGCAAATAACCATAGGCATCCATTTGTATACGAAGCGTAATGGGTGATGATTACATTACAACACTCCTTAGTGAAGACACGACGTAAAGGATATTTCTTCTCACGCGTAGCGACACCCGGGCGTCTCAACAGGGAGGGTTTGGGATTTCATCCGGGTGTCCGAAGCGCGGTGGCAGAACGGTTGCGAATATTGGAAGTCCATGCCGCCAGTATTGTGCGCGACTTCGCGCGCGCGGGCGGGCAGCGCCGAGGCCGGCGACGATTCGACGGACGTTTCGCCCGAGGTTTTGAAGGGCCGCGAGCGGGAATTGCTCGACCGCATCGCCGAACGCGACCTCGAGGCTTTCTGGGTTCTCTGGCAGATGCATTCCGACTACCTCTTCGGCGTCGGCGTGCGGCTTTGCCGCGGCAATCGCGACGAGGCCCGCGACGTCCTGGGGGACGCGTGCGTGCGCCTGGCCGACGAGATGCCTCGTCACGCGCCGGCCATCCGCGACAGCCGCCGCTGGCTCACGCGCATCGTCATCAACACGGCCGTCAACCGCTTTCGCAGCTATCGCCGGCACATCGTCGCCATCGGCGCGCTCGACGAGCTCGCGCTGGTCGCGGCGTCCGGCAGGCTGGCCGAGCCCCCGACGCCCGAGGACGAGGCGGTGCATCGGCAATTCCTGCACCGCACGCTGGCCGCGATGGCCCTGCTGCCGCGGCGCCTGCGCGTGACGGCCGCGTTGCGCTTTCTTCTCGATCGTTCCTATGACGAGATCGCCGGGGATCTGGGCATCTCGGTCGCGCTCGTGCGCAAGCGCATCCAGGAGACGCGCGATATCCTGAAGGACATGGCGCTCGGTGGATGAGGCGCGGTCGCATGCCCGCGCGGTCATCCGGCCCGGGGGGGCTTCGAGCCGGATGCCGCGCGGCCATGCCGCTTGAGTTACGGGTCGGGGCGCAAGCGGCATGGTTCTGTTCAGGGCGCCACGGCGTCGATGAAGTAGCCGTAATTGTCGGCATTGTTCGACGCGTAGACGGGGTTCGTCGCCGGAAGCTGCAGCGCGTCGGCGTCGTAATGCTCGGTCTTGTAGCCATCGGCGCTGTTGGTGCCGAAATGGTGCGACAGCTCGTGCGCCATGGTGAGCAGGCGGATATCTCGAATCCCGCTGTTCTGTGCCGGCGTGGAGTCGAACTGCGGCCCGAGATAGATGAACCATTGACCGGTCCGGGACCGGCCGAGATCGGGAAACACATAGGCATAGTCGCCGGCCTCGGCATGCTCGCCCTTGAGCTTCACCGTTACCGTGTTGGACGTGTTCGTGAGGAATTCGTTCATCGCGCCCAGGACGGTGCGCGCGTTGCCCCGCACGGTCGCGGCATCGGACGCCTTGGTCGCCGCGCAGAAGAATTTGCGGAAATCCGCGTCGGCGGCGTAGTTGGCCCCATCAACGCGCGTATAGGCGACTCCGACGGCCTCGATCAATTTCTTGCCTGTCGCCTGCACGGTCTCCCGCGATGCCGACCAATTGAGGTTTGGCTCGGTGATGACGCTGAAATGGACGGTCATGCGGATCGCTCCTCTGTAGCCGGCCCGGTGCGGACCGCGCCTTGCGTGCGAATGACGGTGGAGGAGGTCCGCGCGTGAACGCAAATCTCATGGAAGGCCGAGAAGCGCTTTCGCCTTCGCGAACAGCCGCGTGCGATCGTCGAGCCCATTGACGCCGCCATTTACCTTGCGCGTGTATTGTTCGACGCTGGCGGTCTCGGGGAGCGCGGCCGCGCCGATGTGCTTCCATGTCGCGCAGGCGATGAGCAGGGAATGCTCGGGCAGCTCGGCCAGCTCGGGCTGGTCGACGAGGGAAAGCACGGCGATCGCGCCCACGGCTTCGTAGTTCGCCCGGCCGGTGATCTGGATGAGGCCGCGGCCGCGAAAGCGAAATCCGTCGCCGCTCTCCGGCGGGCCGTTGCCGATCCGGTTGGCATAGACATTGTTGGCGAGCTTTTCGGGCTGGTTGACATAAGGCGCGGCCGCCGCGGCGCTGGGAAAACGGCTCGGCCATACCTGGCATAGCCGTTCCGCGGACGTATAGCGCAGGTTCTCGACGGCGATCTTGAAGCCGCCCGATTCATGCGCCGTCTGGCTGAGGAAATGCGCGATCTTCAGCGGCGTGTCGATTCCATAGCGCGGCAGAAGATCCTGCTCGTCGAGCAGATTCTGGATCGTCGGGGCGCTCGCGGATTGGGATGCGAGCCCGTGCACGGCCGCTTCGAATTTCGGATGAACCGTCATGTGCATGCCTCCTCGTCGGCCTGGGCGGCGATGGCCGCCGCCATCTCCGCGAGCGCCCCGA
>Ga0326597_10009603_pt1 | contig 12947 bp, 12 predicted proteins | sample RVTome_12_FD_203789 | JGI IMG/M metagenome (GOLD analysis project Ga0326597, IMG submission 203789) | Soil microbial communities from uranium-contaminated site in the Upper Colorado River Basin, Wyoming, United States - RVT100D185 | ecosystem: Environmental > Terrestrial > Soil > Contaminated >... | reverse complement strand
TCGCGAGAGGATGCCCTCGAGCGCGTCGTTCCGATCGACCCGCCCCGGGAGGTTGTCGAGTCGTTCCTCGACCAGTTCCTCGCCGTCTGGGAGGACCGCGACCACCTCGCCCTGGAGATCGGGGGGCGCACCGTCGACGACCAGCCTCTCGACCTGTCGCTGAACTGGGCGGCGACACGCACCCTCGACGGCCGCCTCGACGTGTCACGGGTGATCGTGGCGATCACCGACATCGGCGTAGTGCGCCGCGCCGAGCGCGAGCTCGAGGCGCTCGTCGCCTCCAAGGACGAATTGGTGGCTTCGGTGTCACACGAGCTCCGGACCCCGATCACGACGATCTTCGGCATGGCATTCGAGCTCCGCGACAACGCCGACCAGTTCACCGCCGAGGAGGTCAAGGACCTCATCAACATCATCGCCGACCAGAGTCGCGAGCTCTCGAACATCGTCGAGGACCTGCTGGTGGCGGCCCGCTCCGACCTCGACACGCTTGCGGTTCGGCCGGAGGTGATCGATCTGAGACAAGAAATCGAACAGATTCTCGCTTCGTCGCCACCCGGCGCGCCGCTCGGCGTCGAGGTCCCCGAAGGGATCCATGCGTGGGCCGACCCACTTCGATTCCGTCAGATAGTCCGGAACCTCCTCACCAACGCCCGCCGGTACGGCGGGCCGGACGTGACCATCAAGGGGGGCGTCGACCCCCAGGGCGTCTTCGTGCAGGTCATGGACGACGGGCCCGAGATCCCTCTGGAAGACCGGGACTCGATCTTCCAACCGTACGTGCGAGCCGCCTCGGACTCTGCGTTGCCCGGGTCGATGGGGCTCGGATTGCCGGTGTCGCGGCGCCTCGCCCGCCTGATGGGGGGTGACCTCGTCTATCGATACGACGGGGCGAGCGTGTTCGAGGTGGTCCTGCCGACGGCGGCGCGCCGCGCCGTCGCCTAGCTGTCCTTCTCCTCGCCCTGAAGAGCTTCGTCCCCTTCGGAGGGGTCGTCGGTCAGCGGCGACTCGACGACTTCGTGGCGGCGGAGGTAGGTCGAGACGAACGCCTGCACGGTGGCCGCGGCGGGCAGAGCCATCAGAGCCCCCGGTACCCCGAGCAGCGTGCCACCGGCGATCGCCGACCCGAAGGACACGGCGGGATGCAGCGACATCGTGCGGGCGGTGATCCGGGGAGCCAGCACGTAGTTCTCGACCTGTTGGTAGACGACCACGTACACCACCACGGCGATCGCCTTGCCGGGACTCTCCAGGAGAGCGATGAGGAGTGGGAGGGCCCCGCCGAGATAGGTACCGACCACAGGCACGAATTGTGACAGGACGCCCATCCACAAGGCCAGGGCCAACGCGAACGGCAAGTCGATCACGGTGAACACCGCCCAGCCGATCGCAGCCGACAGCCCCGCGAGGAGGGACCGGCTGTAGAAGTAGCCGCCGGTCTTCTCGATGGCGATCTCCCAAACCCGAAGCACCTCCCGCTGGCGGTGCGGGGGCAGCAGAGAGCAGACCGTGCGCCGGAGCCTGGGCCCCTCCGCGGTCATATAGAAGGTGAATAGGCCGATCGTGAGCAGTTGGAAGATCGTCCCGATGAGGGTCCGCCCGACACCAAATATGCGCCCGGCGACGTCGGAGCCGAAGCTGGTGAGATCCCGGTTCGCCTGCGATACCGCCTCCGTGATCCGGTCACTGGAGAAGTCCACCCCGAGTCCCGCGAGGAACTCGGATAGCCGGTCGACGTACTCGGGCAGGCGCACCACCAAGAGGGAGACCTGATCGACGATCAGGGGGACCATCAGCCCGACGAACAACCCGGCGGTGAGCACCAACGCGATGAACATCAGCCCGGTGGCCAGGCCCCGTTTCCATCCCCTGCCCGCCAGGTAGTTGACAGCCGGCTCGAGTGCAACCGAGAGGAAGAGGCTGATCAGGAGCAGGACGATCAGCCCGCGCAGCCGTCGAACCATGTGGAAAGCGGCGTAGAGGCCGACGATGACCGCCACGATCGTCGTGAGCAGCCGGGGGATCCAGGGCGGCATGCCACGGCGGTTGCGGGGCGCGGCTGCCTCGGGAGTCACCAGGGGAGGCTACCCAATCGGCCCACGGCCATCGGGCATCGACCAACAGCCCGACAACCGACAAGCGCCAAGCGTGGCGCCTGCGGCTTGTGGCTTGCTGCGGTTCGAGGCGAGACTGCACAACATGGAAGGAAGAGATCCCGTCGAGCATGCGGTGATTGGCCACCTCGAGCGGTTGGAAGCGCGCTTCGAGGCGTTCCCGATCGACCCCGACTACGCCGACACCGGGGCCTTTTGCGAGAAGTACGGTTTCTCCGGCGACGAGTCGGCCAATGCCATCCTGATCGCCTCGAAGAAACCCGAAGGCGTATACGCGCTCTGCCTCGCCCTCGCCACCACCCGGCTCGACGTCAACCACCGGGTCCGGGAGCGGCTCGAAGTCCGCAAGCTCTCGTTTGCGTCGGCGGAGCAGACCCGCGACCTCACCGGCATGGAGATCGGCGGTGTCACTCCTTTCGGATTGGAGGTTGGCTTCCCGATCTACGTCGACGCCCGCATCGTGGCACTGGATCGCTGCATCGTGGGTGGCGGGAGCCGTTCGATGAAGGTGACAGTGGATCCCGAGGTCTTCACCCGGATGGAGGGAGTGGAGGTGGTGCCGGGGCTGGCCTATGGGTGATCGCGCAGGCCCGAGGGCCGGGTTCCCCCGGCCCCATGACCGACAGCTTTACCCTTCCCCTCCGATGCCAGTGACCCCCACCCCACCGATCGTCGAAGCCCACGGGGTCGAGAAGACGTATCGCCGAGGGCGCACCGAGGTGGCGGCGCTGCGAGGCATCGACCTGTCGATCGAGCCCGGCGAGGTGCTGTTCGTGGTCGGCCCGAGTGGTGGTGGGAAGTCGACGCTCCTGAACCTGGTGGGGGGCCTCGATCGCCCCGACCGTGGGAAGATCGTCGTCGCCGGAACGGACGTGTCCGTGGCCTCCGAACGAGCCCTCGACAGGTTCCGGCGGAGACACCTCGGATTCGTGTTCCAGTTCTTCAATCTGCTGGGCACCCTCACCGCCCGCGACAACGTGGCCGTGGCGTTGGCGGCGCGCCGGGGCTGCAGTTGGGCCGACGCCCGTGCCGAGGCCAACAGGCTGCTCGACGAGTTGGGTCTCGGTGCTCGCGCCGATCACCGGCCCGCCGAGCTGTCGGGCGGCGAGCAACAGCGCGTGGCGATTGCTCGCGCCGTCGCCGGAGAGCCCGCTCTGATCCTCGCCGACGAGCCCACCGGGAACATCGACTCCGCGGCGACGGCAGCCGTCATGTCGCTCCTGGTCACCCTCAAGGAGACCAGAGGGGTGACGCTCCTCATCGTCACTCATGACTACTCCCTGCGCCGCTACGCCGGGCGGGTCCTCGAGATGGTCGACGGCCACCTCACGGCATCCGGATGACGACTCTTCGACTGGTGTTTGCGGACCTCGCCGCGGACCGCGTCCGATCGCTGGTCGCGGTGGCGGCGATCGTGCCCATCGTCGTGGCCCATCTGGTCCTCGTCGCGGTGGCAGGCGCCCTCGCCGATGCGCCCTCTGGAGCGGGAAGGAGCCTGGTGCTGCTGTCGACCAATCCGCTCGATCCATCCACCGGAAGGCTGGACGACGCGACGGTGTCCGACGCCGTCGACGCCGCCGGTGGGAACGTGGTGTCGGCGACCCCCATCATCTTCAAGCCGGTGAAGGTCGGGGAGACCATCTTCCAGCTCCGCGCCGCACCGATGAGCAGCTGGGAGGAGGTCCTGGGCCTGACCCTCCTCGAGGGTCACCTCCCCGATGCGCAAGCCGACGAGATCGTGATCACCGAAGGAGTCGCATCGGCGGCCGGATGGAGGACCGATGACGTCGTCGAGATCTTCGGTACCAGGTTCACCGTCACCGCCCTGGTCAGGGCCCCCGGCACCAAATTCGCTTCGCTCTGGATGTCGCTCCAGCGCGCCGACCGGCTGTTCGAAGCCGACGGCACCTTCCAGATGGCATCGCTCGAGCTCGACCCGACCGCCGATCCGGACGCGGTTCGCCAGTCTGTGGCATCCGCCGCCGCGGGCCGTTACTCGGTCTACTTCGAAGACGAGTTGACCGAACTCCAAGCCGCCGGGCTCCAGGCGGCCTCCGACCTGTCGATCCTCGGGACCATCATCGGCGTCGCCGTTCTGGCTTTCGGAAGCTTCAACCTCACGGCGATCGCGCTCACCGAGCGGGCGCCCGACCTCGGGGTGGCCCGGGTCCTCGGGGTTCCGCGGACGGCCCTCACGGCCTTCGCCGCCATCCGGTCGATGATCCTCGGCCTGGTGGGATATCTGGTGGGTGCAACCGGCGCCGTGCTCTTGATGTCCCGGCAAGGCACCACCACCCTCAGATCCTTCGTTCTCAGCCCGCGGCTCGATGCCGCCGATCTCGCCCTCGCCGCGGCCGTGACGGCAGGAGCCGCCCTCGCCGGAGCGTGGCTGGCGGCGTGGCGGGCGGGGTCGCGTCCGCCGCGGGCGCTGGTGGAGTCCCGATGATCGCCTTCCGCCTGGTGCTTGCCGACATCCGCTTGCGGCTCCCCCTGCTCCTCGGGACGGTTCTCCTTCTGGCGATCCCGGTCGCCGGGTTCCTGATCCTCGACGGATTCAACAGAGGCATCGAGATCGGCTTCCGGAAGGCCCAGTCGACCGATCTCATCGTCCAGGAGACCAACAGCGTCGGCGAGGTCACCGGAAGCCGGATCGCGGCGACCGTCGGCCGGGACCTGCTCGACGCCGGGGCCCCCTTCGCCATTCCCGAGATCCACGCCATCGCCGGCACCTCCAACGCCAATGCCGTCCTCCTCAGGGGAATCGACCTCGAGCGCTACCGGTCGGTGACGTCCTTCGAAGTCATCGAGGGGCGTGCCCTCGAGCGAGGCGACGATCCTCGGGGAGCTTTCATCGGCACCGTGCTGGCGTCGGGGCGGGGAGTCGTCACCGGCGATCCGATCCGGCTGCGCGGCCGGGACTTCACGGTCATCGGCGTTTTCAGCACCGGCACCTACGTCGACAACGAGGCGTGGATCGCGCTCGGAGAGGCCCAGCGGCTCCTCGGCTGGGGCGACGAGGTCTCGATCTTCGTGATCCCTTCCGACGGTCCGTTCGCGCCGGGCGATGCCGTCGGCTCGACGCTCTCGGTCGTGCCCCGCGGCGAGTTCGTCGAGACGATCGCCGAGTGGGACCCGATCCTGCGGCTCAGCGCGACTTCGACGTTCTCGCTGGCAGTGGCCGCGGGCATCGTCCTCTCCATGGTGCTCTGGAGGCTGGCGTGGCTGCGCCGTCGGGACCTGGCGGTGCTGCGCGCCATGGGGATGAGCCGTTCCGTGGTGTTCGGATTCCTCGGCCTCCACGGGACCGCGGCCACAGCGACCGGCCTGCTGTCAGGCATCGGGCTGGCCACGGCGCTGAGCGAGACCTTCCGTTTCCAGGGCCTCGGGTTCGCCTCGCGACCCGTGCTGGACCTCGGCGTTATAGTCCGAGCGGCGGGGCTCGGAGCCCTGATCCTGGTCGCGGCGACGGTGGTTTCCGGGCTGGCGACGCTTCGGATGAGGCCGGTGCAGTCGCTTCGCAGCGAGTAAGGAGCACCCTGATGCGCAGCCGTATGTGGATCGTCCTGGTATTCGGTCTCGTCGTCGCGGCATGCGGTGACGACGCCGGCAACCCGCTCGACGTCACCACGACCGGCGGGTCCCCGGGGACCACCGGCACCACGTCGACCGGTGGCGGCGGGACCACCACCACCGGAGGGACCACGACCGTTCCCGAGGCCCCGACGACCACGGCGCCGGCAGGGCCGATGCTGCCGGTACCGATCCGCGAGGGCCTCGCCTCGTTCGACGCGTATGTCTTCGTCACCACGATCGTCAGCGGCGGTCCGGGCGCGGACGAGACGTCAGAGACGACCATCCGGTCGGAGTACGACCGGGCCACCGACTCTCGAATCGTCATCACCGACACGCTCCTGACCGGCCCGGATTACGACGAGCCCGAGACGTCCCGCCAGCGAGTCCGCTCGATCGGCAACCGCACGTGCACACACGACGGTGACACGTGGACCTACACCGAGGCTACCGCCCAGGAGCGAGAGATCCTCGAACTCGCCGAGCGGCAGATCGATCTGGTCATCGTCCCGGAGAGCCCGGTCGAGGTCGGCCGAGAGCAAGTCGCCGGGATCCCGGCCATCCACTACACCTTTACCCCAGCCGGGCTGGGTCGGGAGTCCGGCGCCGTGACCGACGTCTCCGTGGCCGAGTACTGGGTGTCGATCGACGGCAACATCCTGCTCCGATACCAGATGGTCGCCGAGAGCCGCGATGGACCGAGGAACGATCCGGAGACGACGATCTTCACGATCGAGATTCGAATGGAACTGGTCGACACGATCGGCCCGGGCGAAGTGAGCCTGCCAGACGCCTGCCTGGAGAACGCGTAGGACGGCAGACGGAGCCCGAAGAGCAGCCGTTAGCCTTCCCGCCATGACCTACCGGGCTCCGGTGACCGACATGCGCTTCACCTTGACTCGGGTCGTGGGACTCGACCGTGCCACCGAGCTCGATCGCTTCTCGCATGTCGACGACGACACGCTGGTGGGCATCCTCGACGAGGCGGGAAGGTTCATGTCGGAGGTGATTGCCCCCCTCGGCCCGGTCGGCGATGCCGTGGGCAGTGTGCTGGAGGAAGACGGAGGCGTGGCGACGCCCGCGGGCTACCGGGAGGCATACCGGAAGTTCGTCGAGGCCGGGTGGCCGGCCGCAGCCCTGCCCCAGGAGTGGGGCGGCGGCGGGTTGCCGTGGGCGATCGGTGCGGCGATCCAGGAGATGCTCACCGCGGCGGACATGGCTTTTTCCCTCTGTCCGATGCTGACCCATTCGGCCAACGAAATGCTCCTCCATCACGCCTCCGATGAGCAACAGGCGACGTATCTGGGGAAGCTGGTCAGCGGCGAGTGGACGGGGACGATGGCGCTGACCGAGCCGCATGCCGGTTCCGACGTGGGTGCCCTCTCGATGCGAGCGGAGCGGGCCGCCGACGGCACCTACCGGTTGAGCGGGACGAAGATCTTCATCACGTGGGGCGACCACGATCTGACGGACAACATCGTCCACATCGTGCTCGCCAGGACCCCCGGCGCCCCGGCGGGCACGAAGGGGATCTCGTGTTTCATCGTGCCGAAGTTCCTGGTCGGACCGGACGGCTCACCGACACAGCGGAACGACATTACGACCGTATCCCTCGAGCACAAGGTCGGGATCCATGCCAGCCCGACATGCGTGCTCGCCTTCGGGGATCGCGGTGAGGGAGCCATCGGGTACCTGATCGGCGAGGAGAACGAGGGCATGCACTTCATGTTCACGATGATGAACAGCGCCCGGCTCCAGGTCGGGTTGGAGGGCCTCGCAGTAGCCGAACGGGCGTATCAGCGGGCGGTGGCTCACGCCTCGGAGCGAACCCAGGGTCGCGCCGTTGGCGACGATCGGCTGCCGTCGCCGATCCTCCGGCACCCCGACGTGCGCCGGATGCTCATGCTCATGAGATCACAGGTCGAGGCGATGCGATGCGTCATGTACCGCAACGCAATCGCCATCGACCTCTCGATCCACCACCCCGCCGCAGCGGTGCGGGACGCCGAGGGGGACATCGCCGGCATCCTCACCCCGGTCTCCAAGGCATGGGGAACCGACCTCGGGGTCGAGATCGCCTCTCTCGGGATACAGGTCCACGGCGGCATGGGCTACATCGAGGAGACCGGGGCTGCCCAACTCTGGCGCGACTCTCGGATCGCCCCCATCTATGAGGGCACCAACGGCATCCAGGCCATCGACCTGGTGACCCGCAAGCTCCCGCTCTCGGGCGGGGACGCCATCCGGGGCCTTCTCGCCGAGGCGGGGCGCGAGGCCGATGGCCTCGAGGGTGACCTGAGCCCCATCGGCGAGCACCTGACCGACGCCGTCGATGCCACCGGCAAGGCCACCGCGGCGTTGCTGGGCGCGCTCCAGGAGCGGCTGCCCGATGCCCTCGCCGGCGCCACCCCCTACACCCGGATGCTCGGCGCCACACTGGGGGGAGGGCTCCTGGCCCGGTCGGCTCGCATCGCCGCCGGAGGAGCCGAGGGGTTCTCGAGCGAATTCCTCGCCGCCAAGGTGGCGACCGCCCGCTTCTACGCCGATCAGGTGCTCTCGCAGGTCCCGGGGATGCTTCCGGCGGTGTTGGCCGGAGCCGCCAGCACCTTCGGTGTGCCGGAGGAGGCCCTGAGGCGGGGCTGACGGGCCCAAAGGCCAGAACTACAAAACCGTCTTACGCGCGCATCCGGCGCGTAAGACGGACCCCCCGCCATCCGCCCCCCACGTCCGCTGATTAGCGTCCTCCCCCTCCGACCGAAGGGCCGTGACCGTGGCGAAGCAGTACCCGACTCCCCCCGACATCACCATCGACCTCGGCGCCGACTACTCGGCCACCCTCCACACCTCTCTGGGCGACATCACCATCGGATTTCTCCCGGAACAGGCCCCCATCGCCACCAACAGCTTCCTGTTCCTCGCCGGCGAGGGGTTCTACGACGGTGTGATCTTCCACCGGATCATCCCCGGGTTCGTCATCCAGGGCGGCGACCCTACCGGGAGAGGGACGGGCGGCCCCGGGTACCGATTCCGCGACGAGTTGGAGGGCGCCGGGCGATACCCCCGGGGGACGGTCGCCATGGCGAACGCCGGGCCCAATACGAATGGCTCGCAGTTCTTCATCTGCCATGCCGACACCGGGCTGCCCCATCAGTACACGATCTTCGGCAGCGTGACCGAGGGGCTGGACGTGGTGGACGCCATCGCCGGGCTCTCCCGGGGGGGCGACGACCGGCCCGAGAACCCTCCCGTCATCGAGTCGGTGAGCGTCCACCAGTCGTGATCCGGCCTTCGACCGGGGGTCCGCGGCGGGGACCGGCAGCCGGGTTCAGCCGGTCCCGGTTGGCCCGCCGCCCTGGTGCGCCGATACCCACTCGTCGACCTCGGCCCACCGGTCGAACAGCCACTCCACACGACCACGGCGATCGGGGGGGATGGCCGCGCCGGAGAATCTCTCGAAACGAAGGCTGATGTGGGCGCCGACCATGCTGCCCGACCACGCATCGGGGATCGTGGCGAGGGGCTCGAGACCGGTGTGAGCGGCGATCACCACGTCATGCCCGGTGCCCAGCAGCGCGGTAGGGCCGCCCGGCCGGGGCGGCAGCACCCGCAGCAGCGACCGCGTCCTGTCGGCGAGGTCGGATGCCCGCTCGCCCAGCCGTTCGAGGATCTGCAGCCTGCGGCTCTCGGTGAAACGTGTCCCCTCCGGATAGATCAGAACACCCTCACGCTCGGTCATCCCCTCGGTCAGGGCGAGTACCGCGGCGACCTCTACCGAGGGCTCGCCGTTCCGGTCGACGAAGTGGTTGATCAGGCGGTTGCCGGCAATGTCGAGCGCCGGATCGGCCAGCAGCTCCCGCTTGAGGACATACCGGAGCCGAATCCCCGCCTCGCGGGTCACGAAGACGTTCGGCAGCAGGGTGTCGACGATGCTGGCGTGGCGCATCATCACGATGACGGGTCCCGGCGAGAGGCGATCGAGACCCTCGACGGACACCGTGAGGCCGAGGATCCGCTTGACCGCACCGAACAGCGTGCCCGCCCACCATTCCTGGAGCCGGTATGCGCCTTCGCGCATCCGCGATCGGTCCCTGCCGAAGCCGGCTGCGATCCACTGCCATCCCACGACCGCGAGGCAACAGACCCCAACCGCGATATAGACCCAGCCAAAGGCGAACAGCCGGAGCGCCATGAACGGCCGTCTCCGGATCAACCATCGCGGCACGTCGATGAGCAGGCCGACGATCAGCCACGCGGGCGCGAGAACGGTGACGAGGAGGAACATGACCAGGTGGGTGGGAACGGTCCTCAACCGACGGCGGAGGCGCCTGCCTCGGGACTCCTCCATCTAGCCGGGGCGACCCTCGAGTCGCCCCAGACGGCGATACCACTCGGACCGGGGCACCACTAGAGGTACTGCCCGGGCGGTGTCGCCTCCCCTGCCTGGCTTCGCTGCGCCTCGATCGCCCGCATCCGTATCTGCTGGAGCTGACTGGCGGCGGCGGCCTGCTGGCTCCACAGCGTGGCCTGGATGCCGGCAAACAGCCCCTCCAGCCAACCGACCAGCTGCGCCTGCGCCACCCGAAGCTCGGCTTCGCTCACCGTCTCGCCCGAAAGGGGAGTGAACAGCTCGTTCATCTCCTCGCGGAGGTCGTCGGGCAGGATGTCCTGCATCTCGGCAAGGGTGTTCTCGTGGACCTCGACCATCCGCCGTCGGCCTGCATCGTCCAAGGGCGCCTGCCGGATCTCATCGAGCATCGCCCTGGTCATCGAGGCGATGCGCATCAGTTTCGGGGCCTGGACGAAGGAGACGTCCTCCGCGGCCTGATTCTCCGGTCGCCCGATCGGTGCGGGCACGTTGTGCTGCGTGTGGTCTTCAGCCATGCGATCAGGATACGGCGTCAGCGAGTCGGATTCGGCGATGGACGCACCCGCGGCGAGGGCGGCACCACATGGCGAAGCCGGATCGACAGGCAGGTGAGGCCACCGTCGGCGCGGGCGAACTCCGAGGGGTCACAGGCGAGCACGCCGTACCCGAGGCCGGCCAGCTGGTCCGCAACCCGACGGTGGGCCGCTCCGAGGAGAATCCGCCCGTCGGGGAGGCGCACCACGTTCGCCGCCTCGGGGTCGTCGCTCGCGACGGCAACCACCCGGAGCCCGGCGAAGACACCGGGATCGCCGGCATCGGGGTGCCAGAGAACCGTGCTCTCGTCCAGGGCGGTGACGCCGGACTTGAGATGGAGCACTCTCTCCACCGGAACCGGAACCAGGCGGCGGCGCATCCCGCGGCAGAACGCCTCCAACCCCGCCGCCCCGGCGGCATCGGTCCTCCCCCCCACCCCGACGAACACCGTCGTACCGACCTGCAACACATCCCCGCCGTCGAGGGTCCCCTTGTCGAGCAAGTGGACGTCGACCAACTCCGAGAGGGCATCGGCCACCGGGCCGGTCTCACCGAGACGGGATGGATGTCCCGGCCGGGCGATCAGCGCCGCGTCGCCGACGACCACCGCGGCGTCCTCTACGAAGCATCCATCGGGGTGGGCCTCGTCGCCGGGCACGATCCGAACCTCGAAGCCACCCAATTCGAGCGCCGACCGGTAACGAAGGTGCTGGTGACGCGCCCGCTCGGGATCGAGAGGGGGAACGGCGGGCCGCCGGGTGACACAGCGCGCGAACGAGTCGGTGACCTCGCGGACCAGGGCGACGGGGCCCCTCAAGAGCCGGGGAGTGACACCAGGTAGTCGTCGGCGTCGGCCGACCACACCATCTCGACGACCCCTCGGGCCGCCGCAGCCCGGGTGAACTGGAGGAAGCCGTTGTAGCCGTAGGCCTTCTCGGAGAACCCCGGCTCGATCTTGCGGATGCCGTCCTTCAGGCCCGAGAGCGGCGCCGCGCCCGACTTGGCCTTCTCGACCACCCGCCGCAGCAGGGCAAAGGCCTGCTCTTCCTGGCCGCCCTCCTCCTTGAAGCTCACTTCGGGGTCCCCCCGGGCAGGGCCCTCCGTCAGCTCGATGACGCCTCGCTCCTCGAGGTGGCGAAGCATTTCGCCGAAGGCGCGATACCCGTAGTCGGCCTCGGAGAAGGTGGGGTCCTTGCGGAGCAGCGCCCTCTTGAGATTCGAAGCCAGCACCACCCCGTCGGCGGTCCGTTGCAGGCCGGCGAGCGTCTGGGTGATGAGGCGCTCGAGATCCTGCCCCGCCTCCGCCTGTTCGGGCGGGGGCTGGGATGGCGCCTCGGCGCCCTTGGCTCGCTTGGCAGGGGCCCGTCGCGGAGCCTCGACTCCCTCGAGGGCCTCGTAGAACAGGAACTCGTCACATGCCGGGGGGAGCAAGGCGGAGGTCGAGGCACGCAGGCCGATGCCGACGACCTTTCGATTCAACTCCCGGAGCTTGTGCACCAATGGGGTGAAGTCGCTGTCGCCGGTGGCGATGACAAAGGTGGTGATGTAGTCGCGCTCGAACGACAGCTCGATCGCGTCGACGGCCATCTTGATGTCGGCGGCATTCTTCCTGACCGAGCCCAGACGCTGCGGGATCTCGATCATCTCCACATGGTGCTCCACCAGCATCCGCCGGAACTCCTCGAAGAGGTTCCAGTCGGCGTACGCACGGCGGACGATGACACGGCCGCGCTCGGCGAGGGCATCGGCGATCGGCTTGAGGTTGAAGACATGCCCGTTGAGGTCTTCACGCGCCCCTATGGCGAGGTTCTCGAAGTCCATGAAGAGAGCGATACGGTCTTCGGTCGGGTCCATGGTGACACATAGCGTAGGGGACCCTCGCGGCCTCTTAGGGAATGCCTTGCGATTGGCGATTGGCTGCGATTGGCGATTGGCGATTGGCGATGGCGGAAGGCGGGCCGCGGACGACGGACGGCGGTTTGGCGAATCGATCGCCAATCGCCAATCGCCAATCGCGGGAGGCCGCCGTCAGGCGGCCGACCTCTTCTTCGCCACCCAGTCCAAGAACCGCTTCTGCGGCCACGTGTTCACCACGCGGCTGCGGTCGACCCAACCCCTCCGGGCCAGCCGGATGCCGTTGGCGGTGTTCGCCAACTCGCTCACCCGGTGCGAGTCGGTGCTGATCGCGAAGACGACGCCCGCGTGCTCCATCGCCCGGCGCAGCACTTCTGACGGGGCGTCGAGGCGGTCGAGGTGGCAATTGATCTCGATGGCGCACCCGGCATCCGCGGCGGCATCGAGAACGGCATCGAGGTGCAGATCGATCCCGGACCGTTTTCCAATGCGTCGTCCGGTGAGGTGAC
>Ga0326597_10009602_pt1 | contig 12948 bp, 13 predicted proteins | sample RVTome_12_FD_203789 | JGI IMG/M metagenome (GOLD analysis project Ga0326597, IMG submission 203789) | Soil microbial communities from uranium-contaminated site in the Upper Colorado River Basin, Wyoming, United States - RVT100D185 | ecosystem: Environmental > Terrestrial > Soil > Contaminated >... | reverse complement strand
CGCCGCCGGCCATGAGCAGCCTTTGCCTCGCCGACGGCGCGCTCACCGCGACCCTGTTCGCGCAGGCGCTGCACCTTGCATGGACGCCGGCAGACGGCGTCGCCCGTGAGGTCTCGTACGTGGTGGAGCGCGACCGCATGGTGCTGATCGGCGAGCGCATCGCGCAGTCCCCCGCCACTCCGATGGCGCCCGAGCCCTCCTTCCTGGTCAGCTTGAGGCCGGGCATGCCTTGCCCGTCCATCGCGAAGTCCGTGGTGTAGCGGTCGATCGCCTCGCGCGTGCCGATGCCGAAGTGGCGCGCCAGGCGCACGATGTCCCATGGCGTGAGCTGGATGTCGGCGTTCTCGCAGCACTTGTTGAAGCAGGCGATGCCCTGTGGGGCACGGGCCCGCGGCGGCTAGTGCCCGAGCGGCGCCTCGGCTAGACTTTGCCTCGCACCGCGAGCCCGCGCACCCGGACCCCCAGCCGGCAGGAGAAACGCACCATGGCCGAAGAGCAGCCCGAAAAGACCCCGCTCGAAAAACTCAAGGTCGTCGTCTCGCAGTTGAAGGAGATGGAGCATTACGCGCGCAACAACATGGAGACGCTCTCCGAGATCTGGCTGCTGCTCGAGGACGAGTTCAAGAAGAGAAAAATGCTCGCCGAGCGCGCGAACGACCTGCTCAAGGCCGAAGGCGCGCTGGAGGAGCTGCTCAAAAAGGTGATCGAGGAGTTCGAGAAGGAGTGCTCCGAGCTGGAGAAGAAGAAAGCCTGAGTCGCGCGCGGGTCGCGGGCGCGCGGCGCGGGCGTGGCCACGGAGCAACCGGCGGATGAAGGTCCTGGTGGTGGGCGGCGGCATCATGGGGCTGAGCAGCGCGTGGGCGCTCGCGCGCGACGGCCACGCCGTCACGCTGCTCGAGCAGGGCGCCCTGCCCAATCCGCTCGCCTCCTCGACCGACCGGCATCGCCTGATCCGCTACCCGTACGGGGCGCAGGAGGGCTACACGCGCATGGTCGGCGAAGCCTTCGGCGCCTGGGAGCGCCTGTGGCTCGACCTGGGCGCGCGCTACTACGTCGAGACCGGCACGCTCGCGCTGTCCTCGGGCAACGACGACTGGGCCGGGTCGAGCCGCACTGCGCTCGAGCGACGCGGCATCGCCCATCGCAGGCTTGACGCGAGCGAGCTCGAGGCGCGCGTTCCCATGCTGAACCCGGGCGGCGTGACCGAGGCGCTGTACCTCGAGAGCGGCGGTTTTCTGCGCGCGGCCGAGATCGTCGCCGCGCTAGCCGCGCATCTGCCGGCACGCGGCGTCAGGCTGATGACCGGGGCCGAAGCCGTCGCGCTCGACGCGAACGCGGCTCGCGTCGCCTTGCGCGATGGGCGCGAGCTCGCGGCAGAGCGGCTGGTCGTCGCCGCCGGCCCCTGGACGCCGAAGCTCGTTCCGGCGCTCGCGGCGCGCGTCAGCGCTTCGCGCCAGCTGCTGGTGTACCTCGAGCCGCCCGCCGAGTGGGCGAGCGCCTGGGCGGCTGCGCCGATGGTGCTCGACATCGGCGCCGATGCCGGCTTCTACGCCGTGCCGCCGCGCGGCGGGCTCGGCCTCAAGGTCGGCGATCATCGCTTCTCGCTCAGCGGCGATCCGGATCGCGAGCGCACCGCGGCCGAGGAGGAGGCCGACGCGATGGCGCGCGCCTGCGCGCACCGTTTCCGCGATCACTCTCGATATCGCCGGCTCGAGGCGAAGACCTGTTTCTACGACGTGAGCGACGGCGAGCGCTTTCTCGTCGAGCCGCTGGGCGAGCGCAGCTGGGTGCTGAGCGGATTCTCGGGACACGGTTTCAAGTTCGGCGCGCTGATCGGTGAGCGCCTCGCCGACGCGATCGCCGGTCGCATCGCGGCGCACACGCTCACGCAGTGGGCGGCCGGAGAGGCGGGTCGATGACCCGCAGGCGCGCGTCAAGACAATTCCTTGGGCCATCTTCCGGGCCGCTGACGCCTGGGCTTCGACAGCCGCTTGATTTAGATCAAACGGCGGCATTCTGTGCGGTGCAGCATAGCGCTAGAAACCCGAAAAAGTCATGGCTTCTTCGAACAGTTCTTCGGCCGCCTTGCCGCTGAGGGCAACCCGGCGGGCATTTCTGAGCGGTTCGATCGCAGGCTTGAATCCCCGCCTCGCACGCATTCCGGCCGAGCGCATCGCGCTGCTGAAGGAAATCGCGCAACGCTGGGAGCACCGCCTCCCCAAGGGTGCAATACCTCGATTGCGTGCGACCGACGCCTGCGCCGGCCACGGCGTGTGCGCTTCGGTGTGCCCGACGGGGGCGCTCCGAAGCTTCGGGGAAGCCGGGGTTCAAGGCCTCGAGTTCGACGCGCCCGCGTGCTTCGCGTGCGGCGCCTGCGTCGTCGTTTGCCCGGAGCAAGCGCTGCGCCTCGAAGCGCGCGACTCGGGCCGGCCGCAAGCCCTTGCCGAACGCATCACCCGCCACGCGCTGCGAGTCTGCTCGCGCTGCGACGACGAATTCACGGTATCGGGGGAGAGTGAACTCTGTCCCGCGTGCCGCAAGGATGTCGGGTTGTTCACCAACGGTTTTTCAGCCGGGAGCGATGAGACATGAGTGCGCTCGAAAAAATGGATCGCAGGACATTCCTCAAGACCTCCGCCGCCGCGGGGGCCGCAGGTGCGGCATACACGGGTGCCGGGGTGGTCCTCAAGAGCGGGCCTGCGCAAGCCCAGGCGACGGCGCCGGTGACGAAGATCGTCAAGAACGTCTGCCATCAGTGCCCGGCGCGCTGCGGCATCGACGTTTACGTGACCGACGGCAAGGTGCATGCAATCTATGGCACGCTCGATCACCCGATCTCGAACGGCAAGCTCTGCCCGAAGGGGCACCTGGGCGCGTACATCCTTTACGACCCGGACCGCTTCAAGGGGCCGATGAAGCGCACCAACCCGAACAAGGGACGAGATCAGGACCCGAAGTGGCAGTCGATCAGCTGGGATGAGGCGCTCGACATCGTTGCTGCACGCCTCAACGCCCTGCGCGACAAAGGCGAGCAGCACCGCTTCGCGCACGTGCACGGGCGGGGCTGGGGCGCCTCCGACGCGGGCCTGCTGGGCGACTTCGGCAAGCTCTACGGCACGCCGAACGCGACGCTCGGCCACTCGTCGATCTGCTCCGACGGCAGCAAGAAGGCCAAGGCGGCGCTCGACGGCAACTACAGCTACAACGCCTACGACTACGCCAACACGAACTACCTGCTCAATTTTGGCGCCTCATTCCTCGAGGCGTTCCGCCCCTTCAATAACAACATGCAAATGTGGGGCCATATGCGCACCAAGTCGCCGAAGACCAAGGTCACGGTGGTGGACGTGCGCCTGACGACTACCGGCGCGGCGGCGGACCACCTGCTGCTCGTCAAGCCCGGCACCGACGGCGCGCTCGCGCTGGCGATCGCGCACCGCATCCTGACGCGTGGCTGGTGGGACAGAAAATTCGCCGGCGATTTCGCAGATGGAGTCAATCGTTTTCGCCGTGGCGAGGAGGTGGATCCGGCGACCTTCAAGGAAACGTGGGTCAAGGGACTCGTCGAATGGTGGAACGCCGAGCTGAAGGATCGGACGCCCGAATGGGCCGCCGGCATCACGACGGTGCCGGAGCGGGAGATCGAGATGGTTGCGCGCGAATTCGGCACCACGCGGCCGGCGATAGCGCTCTTCGAGCGCGGCCCCACGACGCACACCAACGGGCTGTACAACGGCATGGCGATCCATGCGCTGAACGCGCTCGTCGGATCGATGTACGCAGAGGGCGGTCTCATGAACCAGATGGGACCGCCGTACGGCAAGCTGCCCATCAAGGCCGACGACTTCATGGACGAGGCGGCGAAGGCCGCCGCGGCGCGCAAAATGGCGAAGCTCGACGGCACCAAGACCAAGGATAACCCGCTCGCGTCGAACAACATCCAGGGCATCGCCGAGAACATCCTGGCGGGTAAGCCGTACAGGATCGACACGCTCATGTTCTACCTCACCAACCCGATCTTCTCGGCGCTCGACGTGAAAAAGTGGGAGCAGGCGCTGAAGAGCGTGTTCGTGATCGAGACCTCCCCTTTCCCGAGCGAGACGTCGGTGTTCGCCGACCTGGTGCTGCCCGACCATTCGTTCCTGGAGCGCCTGCAGGACACCCCGACCTATCCGTTCCAGGGATTCCCGCTTACCAACCTGCGTGTACCGGCGGTCAAGCCGCTGCACGATACCAAGCAGTTCAGCGACACGCTGATCGAGATCGGCAAGCGCATCAAGGGACCGATGGGCGAGTACTACAAGCAGGTCGGCAACACCGAGAACGTCATCAAGGCCCTCGCCAAGGGCTTCGAGAACCATCCGGGTGACAACGGGGTCGACCGCTACGAGAAATGGGTGGAGAAAGGCGTCTGGTTCAAGAAGCCCTACCCGTACCGCCAGGTGGCGGGCGAGTTCCTGGAGTGGGACGGGCTCGGTTACTTCAAGCCGATGCCGGCCGAGGAGGTGAAGAAAAAGCTCCTCAAGACCGAATCCGGGAAGTTCGAGCTCAAGTCCGCCTACCTCGAGCACTACGCCGACTTCGTGTCCCAGAAGCTCGGAATTGCGAAGGAGCGCGTCGGCTTTCCGCAGTGGCTGGCGCCGAAATATTCGGGCGGCGGCGACCTGCACTTCATCACGCCCAAGACGGCGATGCACGCCGAGGGTCGCAGCGCAAACATTCCGCAGGCGATCGGGACCTATCAGCCCAGTCTCGGCGGACGCAACGAGCTGTTCCTCGAGATTCACCCCGATACTGCAGCCAAGCGCGGCATCAGGAGCGGCGACCGCGTAAGGATCGGCAACGAGCTCGGCGCGATCACCGCGCGTGCCCGCATCTATCCGGGCTGCCGGCCGGATACGGTGGTGCTGCCCTTCGGCTTCGGCCACTGGGCGCACGGGCGCTGGGCCTCCAGCCGCAAGACCGGAAACGGCTGCGAGATCATTCCGAACGTCTCCGAGCCGGTGTCCGGACTCGCGTCCTTCTACACCGTGATGGTGAAAGTCGAGAAGGCGTGAGGGTCGAGAACATTCGCTTCTGAGCAAAGGAGATTGACGATGGCACGCTGGGGAATGGTGATCGACCTCGAGAAGTGCACCGGCTGCCAGGCCTGCACGGCGGCCTGCCAGATGGAGAACAGCCGCGCGCCGGGCGAAAGCTGGCAGGACGTCCTCTTCTACACCGAAGGCGAGTACCCGAGCGGGACGCTCAAATGGTTCCCACGCCCCTGCATGCACTGCGAGAACCCCTCGTGCGTGCACGTCTGTCCGGTGAAGGCGACCTACAAGACCGAGGACGGGTTCGTGCTCGTCGACTGGAACCGCTGCATCGGCTGCAAGTACTGCATCATCGCCTGCCCGTACGGGGTGCGCTTCTTCTCGGGCGAAAAACCGCTCATCGAACCTGACCCGCGCAAGGTCTTTCCGAGCGGCGACGCGCATGCCTGGAACCCGCCCTGGCGGATGCCGCAGCAGCAGGAGGACTGGCAGCACGGCGTGGGCGTCGCGCCCAACGGCGTGGTGACGAAGTGCACGTTCTGCTACCACCGGGTCAGTCAGGCGCCCAAGGATGCGAAGGACCTGGATCCGAACGATCCGAAGACGCGCGATTACACGCCGGCATGCGTGGTGACCTGCGCGCCCACCGCGCGCTACTTCGGCGACATCGACGATCCGACGAGCAACGTCTCCAAGCTGATCGCCGAGAAACGCGGCGTGCGCCTGCTCGAGCAGACCGGCAACAAGCCGCAGGTGTACTACCTGAGCGGCGAGGCTGCCGCCGTGCCGGGCACACGAACCCAGAAACAGGCCTGAGGAGCGACCATGAATATGACCCTTGCCAAGCGCCTTGCGGCGAACGGAGCGCCGGCCGCCAACACCATTCTCGCGGTGTCAGGAGTCGCGCTGCTCGTCACGCTCGCCGTGACGTTCTACTACCTGATCGCCCAGGGGCATGTCGCGTTCGCGACCAAGAGCGAGGGTGTCGCCTGGGGGCTGCCGATCATCACCTACGTGTTCCTGGTGCTGACCTCGACGGGCCTCACGTTCATCGCCTCGATGGCGCTGCTGTTCGGGTTCGATGATTTCTACCCGGTGGCGAAGCGTTGCGTATGGCTCGCCGTAGCCGCGCTCGTTGCGGGCTTCACCTCGCTCGGGCTCGAGCTCGGGCACCCCTTCCGCATGCTGTGGGCGCTGCCGACGGGCATGCAGTACGTCTCGCCGATGTTCTGGATGGGAGTGTTCTACAGCCTGTACCTGCTTTTTCTGCTGCTCAAGTTCTGGCGCATGGAGCTCGGCGACTGGGACAGCGGGCTCAGCCGCCTGCTCGGAATCGCCTCGTTCGTATCGGTGGTGATCGCCCACGCGACGCTGGGGCTCGTCTTCGGCATGATGTCCATGCGGCCCGCGTGGTACAGCGACATGATGCCGGTTTACTTTCTCATCACGGCAGCGTTGAGCGGCGCCGCGTTCGCGGTGTTCTTCACCTACCTCGCCTACGGGTTCGACCGCCAGGCGATGCCATCGGGCGTGCGCGAGCTCAAGTCGAGCACCCGTCTGCCCAACATCTTCGCCACCCTGATCGGCGTGACGATCCTGATGGTCGTGTCGCGCGCAATCACCGGGTACTGGACGAACCTGGACGGAATGCAGGCGGTACGCGAGATGGTGGCCTCGCCCTGGTTCCAGTTCGAGCTCTGGGCGTGCCTCGTGCTGCCGTTCGTGCTGATGGCTGCGCCGCGGCTCCAGACCCAGCAGAGGTGGCAGATTCTGGCCTCGGTGCTGGTCATCGTCGGTCTGTTCATCGGCCGCTACGAGTACGTTGTCTCCGGGCAGCGCGTGCCGCTGTTCAAAGGCGCGTGGATCCAGGGTCTCGCCGAGTACACGCCCTCGCTCGCCGAGTGGATGATCACCCTGGTTGCGTTCTCGCTCGTGTTCTTCATCTACGCTGCCGGCGAGAAGCTGTTCGACCTCGCGGCCGCGCCCGAGGGCAAAGCGGGCGGCACAGCGCAGATGCAGGCTGCCTGAGGAGAATCGCATGAATACGACGGAATCGAGCCTCGGCTGGACGAGCGCGGCGGCACTCGCGCTCGCGGCAACGCTGGTCCACGCTCAAGCCCCCGCGCCGTCTTCGGGGGTGCCGCAAGACGGCATCTCCGACGTCGGCGCGCTGCAACAGGTGCCGTACAGCATTTCGGTCCTGCCGCCGTTGCGTGCGGAGGAGAAGGCGGCCGTGCGCAAGCTCGAAGACCGGCACATCCAGGAGCTGCGCGCGCTCGAGGACCACTACGACAAGGAGCATCGAGCGCTGCGCGCGAAGCAGTACGCCGAGCGCGATGCAATGCTCAAGTCCTTCGCCGGGCGGCGCTGAGGCAGCCGCTCAGCCTGCGCGGATATCGGGCTTCCTGATCTTCGCCCACAGGCTCTCGCGGCCGATGCCGAAGCGCTCCGCGGTCTGCAGGATCTGCCGGTCGCGGCCGGCAAGCGCGCGCACGGTGTAGCGGCGCCCGCACTCGCGGAGGTGGTTGCCCGGATTCCATGATGCGCTCTGCCGGCGCCGGGTCGATCTGCGAGAATCGCGCCATGGGACTTCTGGTACGGGGCGTCTGGCGCGACCAGTGGTACGACACGAAAAGCTCGGGCGGGCGCTTCGAGCGATCGCGCGCGGCGTTCCGCAACTGGGTGACGCCCGACGGTGCCGCGGGGCGGAGCGGCGCGCCGGGTTTCGCGGCCGCGCCGGGACGCTACCATCTCTACGTCAGCCTCGCGTGCCCGTGGGCGCATCGCACGCTCATCATGCGCGAGCTCAAGGGCCTGCAGGACCTGATCACGGTGTCGGTGGTCCACTGGCGCATGCTCGAGCACGGCTGGACCTTCGAGCAGGGTCCTGGCGTGGTGCCCGACCCGATCCATGGCGCCAGCTACCTGCATCAGGTCTATGTCGCGGCGGACCCGACCTACAGCGGCCGCGTCACCACGCCGGTGCTGTGGGACCGGCTGAACGCAACCATCGTCAACAACGAGTCGGCCGAAATCATCCGCATGTTCAACAGCGCCTTCGACGGGCACGGCGCCCGGGCCGGAGACTACTACCCCGCGGCCCTGCGCGGCGAGATCGACGCGCTGAACGAGCGCATCTACGAGACGGTCAACGACGGCGTCTACAAGGCCGGCTTCGCCACGACGCAATCGGCCTACGAGGCGGCGGTGGGCCCGCTGTTCGAGTCGCTCGACTGGCTCGAGGAGCGCCTCGCGCGGCGGCGCTATCTGTGCGGCGATCGCCTCACCGAGGCCGACATCCGGCTGCTGCCGACGCTGCTGCGTTTCGACCTGGTCTACTTCTCGCACTTCAAGTGCAACCTGCGGCGCGTCGCCGACTACCCGAATCTTTCAGGGTACGTGCGCGACCTCTACCAGCTGCCCGGCGTCGCCGGGACCTTCGATGCGGAGCACGTGAAGCGCCATTACTACGAAAGCCACCGCACGCTGAACCCGGGCGGCATCGTGCCCCTCGGGCCGCAGATCGACTTCTCGGGCCCGCACGAGCGGGCGCGCCTCGCGAGGGCGGGCTAGGCCGCGGAGCTCACGCTCGCGGTGCGCTGCTTCCTGGCAGCGCTCCAGCGATCGAGCTTTTGCCGCGCGCCGTTCTTCGCGGGGTCCATGGCGCTGTCGTGATCGGGCATCTTGGCCGTGAGCTCGATCACGTAGCCGTTCGGATCGCGGAAGTAGATCGAGTGGATGAAGCCGTGGTCCGAGACGCCCCGCGTCTCGATGCCCGCCGCCTTGCCCTTGGCGAGCATGTCCTTGAGCGTCTTCGCGTCGACCTCGAGCGCGATGTGCAGGTCGTAGTCGTGCTGGGCCTTGAACTCGAAGGGCATGTCCGGCGCCTCGAAGAACGCCAGGTAGGAGCCGTCGCCGAGCTCATAGAACGTGTGCAGCGTCTCGGTCTTGCGGCCGCTCTTGGTCTCCTTGATCTCCAGGGTCCCGGCGAGCCGCAACCCCAGGAAATCCTCGTAGAAGCGGCGCGTCTGCTCCGAGTCGCGGCAGCGGTAGGCGTTGTGGTGGAGTTTGCGGATCATGGTGTTCCTCCGCGCTTGCGCGCCGGGTTCAGAGGGCGACGAAGGACTTGTCCTTGAGCGAGCCGGCGAAGCCGTCGATGACCTCGTGCACCTTGGGCCAGCTCTTCAGGGCCTTCATGTTGCCGAGCCAGCGCTCGACGTTCGGGTAGGCCGAGGTGTTGCAGCGGATGAGAGCGCCGAGCGCGATCATCTCGGCGCCCATGTAGTCGGCAAGCGTGATCTTGTCGCCGCAGAGGTAGGCCTTCTTCGGGCCGATCAGGTTCTGGTCGAGAATCTTGAGCCACCCCTGCGTCTTGTCCTTGGCCCAGGCGAGCGTGCCGGACTGGATCTGCTCGCTCGGGCGCTTGTGGTGCGGAAAGGTCTGCGGATAGATCAACCCGTAGGCGAAGTCCCGGTAGATGTTGGAGTTGAACCAGTCCATCATCTCGTTCACGCGCGCGCGCGCCTTCAGGTCCTTCGGGTAGGCCGGCGAGCCCGCCTTGTCGGCGAGGTACTTGAGGATCGCCGAGCTCTCGGTCAGTCGGAAGTCTCCGTCCTCGAGCACCGGAACCAGCAGGTTGGGGTTGATCTTGGCGTACTCGGGCTTGAGGTGCTCGCCGGTGAACAGGTCGACGAGCTTGTATTCGAGATCGATCCCCTGGTCGGCCGCGAACAGCATTACGATGCGGCTGGTCGTGGACGCGGGGTGGTAATACAGCTTCATTGCGGCCCTCCTTCGTCAGCCATCGAAGAGCCGCAGTCTATCCCGACTTTGCCGCATCGGCGACAGCGGCCTGCGCACCGCGGAACGTCCGAAGCTTCCATTGCGCAGCGCCGCATCCGGCAGGCAGGCTAGTACTGGTACGAGCGGCGATAGTCCCTGCACTCGCGCGACGCGGGCCCGTACTGCTCGCAGACTTCTTCGACCAGCGTCTTGACCGGCTTGCCGTTGCCGGCGCAGCCGGGCAGCCAGATCGCGCAAACGGTGATCAGGAGAAAACGAAAGGCACGCATAGGTCGTCTCCGGAACGCGAACCTGCTCGGACAGGCTCCGCGATCACGGGTTCCGCCCCGCGGTCGTCCCGCCTAGCGGGCCGAATGGCCCACCAGCTTCACTTCCACCTTCTCGCCCGCATCGAGCGACGCATAGTATTCGCGCAGGATCTCGAGCACCTCGGGCCGGCTGAACTCGGGCGGCACCTCGGCGCCCTCCGAGAGCCACTTGCGCAGCTTGGTGCCCGAGACCAGCAGCCGGTCCGCATCCGGATGCGGGCAGGTGCGGGCCGAGGCCATGCCGCAGCACCGGTAACACCAGAAGGTCCAGTCGATCTTGAGCGCGTGCGTGTGCAGCGCGTCGTGCGGAATCTCGTCGAAGATGTGGTGCGCGTCGAACGGCCCGTAATAGCTGCCCACGCCGGCGTGGTCGCGCCCCACGATCTGGTGCGAGCAGCCGTAGTTCTGCCGGAACAGCGCGTGCAGCAGCGCCTCGCGCGGCCCGGCATAACGCATGTCGAGCGGATAGCCCGCCTGCACCACCGTATTGGGCTGGAAGTACTTCTCGATCAGTACCGAGATCGCGCGCGTGCGCACATCGGCCGGAATGTCGCCCGGCTTGAGGTTGCCGAGCAGCGAATGCACCAGCACGCCGTCGCAGGTCTCGATCGCCACCTTGGCGAGGTACTCGTGCGAGCGATGCATCGGATTGCGCGTCTGGAACGCCGCCACCCTCGACCAGCCGAGGCGCTCGAACTCGGCCCGCGTCTCCGCGGGCGTCATGAACAACGCCCCGTACCTCGCCTTGAACCCGCCATCCGAGAGCACCCTGATCGCGCCGGCGAGGTTGACCTCGCCCTGCTGCATCACCACCTTCACGCCGGGGTGCTCCGGGTCGGCGGTGCGGTACACCGACATGCATTCGTGCGCCTTGTCGATCGCGTACTTCTCCGACACTTCGAGCGTGGCAAGGATCTCGCCGTCGTCGGGGTCGACGAGCGCGATGTCCGCCCCGACGCGAATCGCATCGCTGCTCGCCTGGTCCGCCGAGAGCGTGATGGGGATCGGCCAGAACAGGCCGCTCGCCGTACGGTAGCCATCGCACACGCCTTCCCAGTCGGCCCGCGTCATGAAGCCGTCGAGCGGCGTGAAGCCGCCGATGCCGAGCATGATGAGATCGCCCTTCTCGCGCGAGCTCACACGCAGCTGCGGCAGCGATTTCGCGCGCGCACGCTCGGCCGCAAGTGCCTCGCCCCTGAGGGCGAGCGGCTTGAGCGTGCCGCCTCCGTGCGGTGGAACCAGCCCCGGCATGGTCTCGTTAATGTGGGCCTGTTGCGACGCCGCGCGCGCGATGCGCTTGGCGCGCTGCAAAAATCGTATTCTGCGAGTCGCCCCACAAAGCACCAAGCGGATAATTTGATTTCGGGATAAGCGGCCCTGATTTAACCGTTTATCCGGTGCCGGGTGCGCCGCCCGGTTTGCGTCGCCGCAGGCCAAACCGCACAATACAAGCTTGGCGTCGGGGCAATGCCCGACCCCGCCCCGTCGATGCCGCCCTCGCCCGATCCCGCCACAGGCTCGCTGACCCCGGAGAGCCGTTGGCTGGCGTTGATTGCGACGCTGCCGCTCGACGATCCGGCGGTGCGCATCCGGGCGCTGCGCACGCTCGAGGCGCTCGGCGCCGCAGTGATGCGCGAGGGCGTGTTCCTGCTGCCCGAGACGGCGGCGACGCGCCGCGGGCTCGAGCATCTGGCGGACTACCTTCGCCGCAACAGCGTCGCGATGCACCTGCTGCAGGTGGCCGCGACGTCAGCTTCGCAGCAAGACGCGCTCGCCGCCCTGTTCGACCGCTCCGCCCGCTACGAAGCGCTGATCAAGGTCATCGAGAGCCTCAAGCTCGGCTACGGCGTCACCGATCCGGGCGCGATCTCGCGCGTGCTGCACAAGCAGCGGCGCGAGCTGGACTCGATCTGCGCGCTCGATTTCTTCCCCGGCACCGCGCGCGAGCGCGCGCAGCAGGTGCTCGCCGAGGCCGAACGTGCGGTGCAGAAGCTGCTCTTTCCCGCCGGCGCGCCGCGAGTCCAGGAACGACAGCCGCGCGTACTCGGCAGGACCTGGGCGACCCGCAAGCCGCTCTGGGCCGACCGGCTCGGCTGCGCGTGGCTGATCCGCCGTTTCATCGATCCCGAGGCGAGCCTGCGCTGGCTCGACAAGGGCGAGCCTTGCCCCGCCAGCGCGATCGACTTCGCCTACGACGGGGCGCGCTACGCGAACCGCGACGGTCGCGTGACCTTCGAGGAGATGGTCGACCAGTTCGGCCTGGCCAGGCATGCGGCGCTCGGCAAGATCGGCGCGATCGTGCGCTCGCTCGAGCAGCACGAACGGCCGGTCCCGGAGGCGGCAGGGGTGCAGACGCTGCTGCAGGGCGGCAAGCGCCGCGCGTCCAACGAGGACGACCTGCTGCGCGAGGCCGAGAAAACCTTCGACCTGCTGTTCGACGCCTATTGAGCGAGGCACCGCGCCCTCAGCGGCGCTTTTCGCGCAGTTCCTCGTCGTGCTGCGTGCGCAACGCCTTGAGGCGCGCTTCGACCGCGCTGAGCTGGTAGAAATCGCCGTCGCCCGCGGCGCGCGCGAGCTGCAACTGCTCGATCGCCGCGGGCAGGCTGCCTTGCAGCACGTAGAGCTCGGCCTGCGACTGGTGCTGCAGCAGCCGCTTGCCGAGCGCCGCGTAGATCTGCGCCTGCAGGCGGTGCAGGCGCGCATCGCGCGGGTGCGTGCGCAGTTGCTCCGTGATCAGCGCGATCGCGAGGTCGTTGCTCCCCGCCTCCTGAAGCGCGTTCGCCGTGTCGTAGGCGAGGAAA
>Ga0326597_10009601_pt1 | contig 12948 bp, 10 predicted proteins | sample RVTome_12_FD_203789 | JGI IMG/M metagenome (GOLD analysis project Ga0326597, IMG submission 203789) | Soil microbial communities from uranium-contaminated site in the Upper Colorado River Basin, Wyoming, United States - RVT100D185 | ecosystem: Environmental > Terrestrial > Soil > Contaminated >... | reverse complement strand
ATTGAACGACATCTCCAAATCGAACCAGTAGTCACCACTTGGCAGCCGTCTAAGGCTCTTGATGCGGTAGTTTGTGTTAATCTTTCTGAGTTTCCCGTTGATCTGTCTCTGCAATACATTTACATTCATTTTCTCTAAACTCGTTCATATCCAACGAACTGAACGAAGTCTCCAAATTGAACCAGTAAGACCAATAGACTCCCGTCCAAGGTTCTTGATACGGCAGTCTGTGTGAATGTTCATCAGCTTTGCGCTCATCCATTCTCGCATAAGCGTGGGTTCATTGACTTTTGCGAGAACAAGGTATCCGAGATTTTCAGGTGCTTGTTAGTCAACCTCACGTTTTCTCCCCTGGACAAGTTCCATTCCTTCATCCACAAGTATGCCCACAGCCTGTTGACGGGATCCCTGCAAATCGCCTCCGCTAGATCGACCAGCTCTCGTCGCGATTGTCGGAATTGCGCCGTCGTGCAGAAAGTCCACACGTACGTAACCCTTTCCTGAATCACCTGGCCCTTTGCGGCCACATATGTCCCACGGAGGTCTCTGCGCTCCTCGGTGCTACCGCCAAAGTCCTTAAACCATCTGAGCGCCCTCGCTCGAATCCGTTTCATCAAGTTCTTGCCCAAGGGCTTACCATCCCTGTCTTTCGAGGGAAGGACTATCCCCAGTTTGTGTGGCAATCGTTTGACTACGGGCAAAGCTTGCGTCCACAGTACTAAGGTACTCTAGTACCATAGTACTTTGGGACCAGCTTAGCGTCAAGGCAAAAACTCGGTGAGCCTTCTACAAGTGCCTGATTCGTGGGGAATAAGGGGATTCGACTGGACGGCAGTCGGAGCTACAGCTGCCGGGTTCCTTCCTGCCGGCGGATGTCCTCGATGTGAGCCAAGTACAGTGCGCTTGCGATGGACTCGGTATGGCCAAGTGAGCGGCAGTAGGCGGAGGGTGACAAAGAACAAGGATAGACCGGCCTCGCTCAACGTGCGACCTTAGCCTCGGCCGCTGCATACCGGCAAAAGCGCCGGAAATCGTAATCGGGACAAATTGATCGATCTTCGACCGGCCGATAGTCTCCGCCGCGGATCCCGTCGACCCACTCCTCGAGTCTTCCCGCAAACGCGTCGCGCTCCCGGTCGTCGTTTCCAAAGACATGCCGGCGGCCTTCGTTCGCTTCGAAATCATGAATGGCGAGCTTTGCCGGCTTTAGTCCCAGCCACCCCGAGGCTGCGGCGCAGGGCCGGAGCTGATTGATATGAATTTCGGATGGCGGCCTTCTACTTGCTGGAGAGCCCGAGCTCACGCCCCAGAACCTTCGTCACAAATCGTTCGCCGAAGGTCTCGCTCGCGACGAGCGCGCGGATCCTCTGCCGCGTCGTCTCCACGCTACCCTGGGGTGCCGCGGCCTTCATGGTGTGCGAATAGGCGGCCCAGACGTCCGCACCCGTGATCTCGTACCCGTAGCCTGCTACCAACCAGCGGAGTGCCGCCATCCCCGCCTCGACCGCGAAGGCCGGGTTCTCGCCGGCGAAGTCACGGGCGGCGCGGATGAGCGTGCGCGGGTCGGTAGGCGTTCGATTCGCGAGCGCGATCGCCTCGTCGAGGAGTTTCACATCCTTGGCCGCGGCGAACCATTTTCCTTCCTCGCCCGGAGTCCGCTCAACAAGGTCGCTCAGGATCGAACGAGGGTCCTTGTGGGGGTACTTCCTTTTGACGGTGCGGAACCAAGCGAGGTATGTGCCGGCGCGGTTCGCGGTCGGCCCGTACCGTCGATACGCTTCGTCGACCTGGCCGCTCGAGAGCAGGATTTCCTCGCACAGTTGGTCGATTTCCCCATCGCTCGCCCAGGGGCTCCGGCACGCCTCGGCGTACCGAATGGCCTCGGCCTTCTTGCCCTGGGCAGCCAGCGCCTTCACCGCCCAGCTCTTGTACGGCCATATGAGGTCGGCGTTCACGAGCTCGAGGATCTCGTCGTGGCGCTCCGCGGTGAACAGCGCGCTGAGACACGCGGTGGTTCCGTGGTAGAAGCCGCGGAGGGAAGGGTCGGGGCTGAGGGCCATGCGGGTCACGCCGAGGAGTCGGTCCGCCCACGAGGACGCGGTTTCCTTCGTAGCGCACAACTCGCCCCAATCGTCGGCCAGCAGCTCGATGTACGGGATCTCGTCGTTGGCGTGTGCCTCGTAGAGCCGCTCGAGCCAGCGGTCGCGGGTCGCTCCGTCCGCCGGTGCCGTTGCGATGACCGGAACGAGCGCCGCGATGGCGTGGTTCACCGCGGTGCCGATCGCACCAGACGAGCTGTCCACGTGCTCGAGGGCGGGAGAGACTTTCTCCAGAAAACGGACGGCGCCCTCGGCGGCGAGGATTGGGTCTTTGCGCGCCGCTTTCTTGATCTCCGATACCGCTTCCTTCACGCGCCGGATGGCCGGCTGAGACTTCCACCCGAAGGCGCGGCGGCGGAACCGCGCCGCGAACTGCCATCTATAAGACGTACGCTTCGCGGTCATGGCTATCATACCCGGCAGCACTTCTTGTACTTGCGTCCGCTGCCACAGGGGCACGGCTCGTTCGGACCTATCTTTGGGCCGGAACGACGCACGGGCTCGGGCCCCGTCGTGGCCTGGCGGATCGTCTCCTGTGCCGGATGCATGGGATCGTCGACGACGCTCTTCCACATCTCGTAGTGACGAACGAGCCGGTTATGGTAAGCGCGGTCATACGTGATCAATTTCTGGAACATCGCGAGCAGGGGCTCGGAGAGCTCCGATTGCGGGTTCAGGCGATCGAGAAACATCTGACCCTCGTCGTCCGAATCGGACTCCGGGGGCTCGAAGGCGTAGTTGATGGTGGCCGCATGCGCCTGGGTCTCCGTATCGATGACGTTCAGTATCACGCGCCGGCAGTCGCAGCGGGGCGCGACGCAGTACGCCTCGCTGATGACGAACGCATGGCTCGGCAAGGTTCCATCGTTCATGGGCAGCACCGTGCGGTACTCGCTCTCGGCCGCGTCCGGGAAGAGGGCATGAAAGGCAAGCATCGTCATGGCCGATGATCTTCCTCCATCACAGGCGCTGTGACCGGGCGCTGGGGCGCAGGGCACTCATCCTCCGCCTCGAGGGCAGGCGCGACGCCTGGTAAACGTCGGAACGGCGTGGGCCCGAGTCTAACTGGAATCGACGTGAGCAGCCAACTGACGTCCTGAGTGGAGTAAGCAGCGGCTGTGGCCGTGCCAGACTACTGTCAACTCGACCGTTGCGGGCGATGATTCGAGCCAGGTCTCGATTGGATACGCCGAGCGCGATCAGGGAACAGATCATGAGGTCAATGGTAACGGAGGCGTCTCCGGAGTCGATTTTGGCGATTCGAGATCGGCTTGAGTGTATTAACTCGGCGAGCTCCTGCTGGGTCAGATCCAGTCCGACACGCCTCGCGCGGACGCTTTCCGCGAGCTTCAGTTTGAGCTTGATATACGCAGACTCCTTGGGAGAAAGGGCGAGAAACTCCTCCGCGTTGCCGACCCGCCAGGCTTTGGCTTCAAGTTTCTTCTTTTTGGCGGTACGCATCGTCATATGCCTTGAAACGTCTCGGACAGGTCGCTCCTTCATTCTCGAAACCTATGTTATGCCGTCTTCAAGCACCGTTTGCCCAGGGGCTCAGCGGGAACGCGGTGGAGAGCACTGGTGACCAGAATCTGACTCGGGCGTTGTCGTCAGCTGGAGCCCAGCTAGAAGCCAGCTCCGCGATCATTTATCTGGCTGTTCGGAGCTCCTCACGAATGACGCGACGTAGAGTTCTCTCGTCCAGGAGGCCAGCTGACTTACCAAGATACTCCCGAAGTCCCTGGTTCATCATCGTTTGGTAGCCAGAACCGGCTTGGTCGGCCCGTTCGCGGAACGCTTCCAGGACGTCATCGTCGATAAAGATCGTGATGCGCGTCTTGCCCTTGGGCTTGACGACTGCGCCACGACGCCCCTTGCCAAAGTCGTACTCCTTCTTCATATTGCTGTCTCTGTCTGCGATTGGCGACCCGCGCCGAGATCTAGCTCAACCGGATATTCCGCTCTGTAACGACTAGGAGATGGCCCTCAATATCCGCTCCGAGGACCGCGGCTAGTTGGCGGCGCACGAACGCAAGAACGGCCTTTCGCCCCGAAGTGTCCGGCCGGAATAGCACAATGCCAACGTACTGCTCCGGCGGGTTCACGCGGATGTCGGCAATTCCCTTGTCCATCGTCATGAGAACCCTCTTCTCCTGACGAACATGGGCTACTAAGAGTGCAGAATCAGCAGCCCCAACCAGTCCTTCCTCTGCGACCGACTGTGCATCGTGGCCGGCGTCGTCAAGCTTGAATTTCATTCGGGTTGAAGGGGTAGGAGACTCTCTTCGCGTGCGAGCTCGGCCGCGTAGGCTATCGCGGCTTCGATATGTTCCGGCTTCAACGACGGGTAACTACGGAGAATTTCCTCGCGGCTTGCTCCTTCAGCCAGGCTATCGAGAATATTCGTAACGAGGACCCGCGTCCCCCGGGCGCAAAGCTGGCCGTGGCAGACTTCCTTGTCCCTGGTGAAGTATTGCCGCCAGTCCGTCATCTTGCGGCTTCCGTGGCGGTCTGGATAGCTTCGCGCGTGAGGCGTGGGTGTGCCTGAAGAAGTTGGTCTATGGTTTCCCCGGCCGCCAACTTTTCGAGAATGAGCTCAACAGTGATGCGGGTTCCGGCGACGACCGGCTTGCCCATCACGATGCGGCCGTGTACGCGCGCGTGGCCGAGCGGGACCTCGAGGGTGACCTCGGGGCGGATGGTGCGGCGGAGCTCGTCTCCGTATTGGCTTAGATACGTGCGGACCCTTTTTCTGATTGACTCGCGGAGCACCTGCGCTGGTAGTGGGCCGGCGAACGGCAGGTAGAAGGAACGGGCGAGGATGACATCGACGTCCGAGGCTTGAGGCTCCCCTCCCCCGGCGGCGTGCCGCGCGAGCTCTGCCACCACGTGATGGAGGAGTTTTCCGAACCCGAGCTCGCGCGCGAGAGGTGGCTTGAATCCGCAGACGTGCCGGAGCTTGTATTTGTAGCCGCACTCTTGATACGTGACGAGGTCCGAGAAGTTGGTATCGAGGAGCTCCGTGGTGATCACCGCGGGTCCGGGTATGGGCGTCGCTTCTCCGGGTTTGAGGGCTTTGTTGAGCGAGTTCTTCAAGTTGCGAGTCACGCGAGCATGCGCGCCCTCGCAACGTGGCGAAGGTCAATCTCATCGCGCACGCGTTCCGGGACAAATATCCTCACCTACCGCGGCGGTTCTTGTACACCAGGGCGAATCTCTACCCGATCGGGATGGGATGAGGAATCCGCCTCCGAGTTCGTCGACGCGGCGCTCGAGAATGCCCCGAGCATGATAGTAGCGATACGTCTGCCAAGCGCCTGCAGGTTCGCCTAGCGTGTCGTTCCCTTCTTCCGTTCATCCATACGAGTCATCCCATCTGCCTTTCGTCAGGAGTCCACGAAAACGGATCAATCCTAAACAAATTGCGGGCAAGGACAATATGCCAAAGCGATTTCCTTCGGAGTGTGTTACCCTCCCGCGCAGAAGGGGGGGTGGCGAGATGCCCGTCTACAACGGTACCGGCGTTCTCAGGAAAGTCCTACTGTGTCCATCCACTTATTACGAGTTGGTCCCTGTCGACGATTACGCGCGGACGGCGATCGAGAGAGGTGACAAGGTCGACCATGAGAAGGCCGAGGCACAGCATAACGAACTGGCCGATATCTACCGAGATGCCGGGGTCGAGGTCTTTTGGATCGAGGAACCCGACCCCACGCGTCACTACGAAGTGAACGCGCGGGATTTCGCTGTCAACTCCCCCAGAGGCTTCGTCATCTGTCGGTTCAAGTATTCGGAGCGCAGAGGGGAAGAGGTTCCCGGCGAGAAGCAACTAAGAAAGCTGGGTCATAACATTTTCGGGCGCATCGAGCACGGTTGCTGGGAAGGCGGTGACAACAAGTACATCGACGACAAGAACCTCGCGACCGGAACCGGTGAGCGAAGCACCTGGCCTGGAATCCAAAACGCGCAGGAAATCTACGCCAAGCAGGGCATCAAGGTGCATGGCATTCCGATCCCGCCCAAGTGGACCCATCTCGATTGTCTCTTCGCCCCGGTAGCTCCAAAGCTGGCTTTGATCGTGAAATCCGAGGTCCCCGACTGGTTCGTGGGGTTTCTCGAGGGCCGGGAGTACGAGCTCATCGATATTCCAGTCGAGAAGGCCGAAGGGGAGGTGGCGCTGAACGTGCTGTGTCTAGGGAAAGACCGCGTTATCTCCTTCAAGGACAACACCTATGTCAATGACATTCTGAAGAGCCAGGGGCTGACCGTCTACACGCCGGATCTCAGCGAGTACACCGAGCGCGGTCAGGGGCCCCATTGTCTGACCTGCGAGCTCGATCGAGATAAGGAGTAACCACCATGGGACGGCAAGCCCGTGTCTCAACCCTTGCCGCATCGGTGCTTCTGCTCTGCGGCGCTGCCGGGACGACGGCCTCAGACGATCACGCCAAGGAGGTGGATGCATTTTTTGCGGATTGGGACTCCACCGAGACCCCCGGCGCGGTCGTGGCCGTCATAGAAGACGGAGAGATAACCTATCAGAACGCCTACGGCATGGCGGACCTGGAACGGAACGTTCCCCTCTCCCCAAAGTCCCTTTTCGACATCGCTTCGATTTCAAAGCAGTTCACCGCTATGAGCATTCTCTTGCTCGAGGAACAGGGCAAGCTCTCTCTCGACGACGATATTAGGACGCACCTCCCCAACTTTCCGGACTATGGGCGTACCATTACCCTCCGCCACCTGATCCATCACACCAGCGGCCTTCGTGACTATATGGATCTCATGGAGCTCGCGGGAATGCCTTGGGAGAACCACTACCACCAGGCCGAGATCGTGGACCTGGTCGCCCGACAAAGGGCACTCAACCACGACCCGGGAGACGAGTTTTTTTACAGCAACTCCGGCTACCTCTTGCTGGCGGAGGTCATACACCAAGTCTCTGGACAGACATTGGGAGAGTTTGCCCAACGACACATCTTCGAGCCGCTTGGCATGAGCGTCAGTCACTTCTACGAGGATTTCACTCGTATCGTTCCGGATCGCGCCCTCAGCTACTCGGAAAAGGAAACCGGTGGCTACGAGAACGTCCAGTACATTTTCGACGTGATCGGAGACACGGGCCTGTTGACGAATGTCGCAGATCTGCTCCTGTGGGATCGGAACTTCTACGACAACGTACTGGGTAATGGAGGACCGAAGCTGATTGAGCGTATGCTGGTTCCCGGTAAGCTCAACGACTACGCCTTCGGGCTCGAGCTCGAAGAGTATCGAGGCTTGAGGGTAGTACGGCATAGTGGTGGCGCCGCGGGTTATGACACGGAGATGATGCGCTTCCCCGATCAGGAATTCACCGTGCTCGTCCTCTCCAACCTCGGCGAGTTTTCGTCGACCGAGCTTGCGAAGCAAGTGGCCGACCTTTACTTGTCTGAGGAATTTACCGCTCCGAAACCGGTGGACAGACGCAGCGAGCGGCCCGAGCCACCGGCATCGATCGAACTGGTGCTGAGCGCCGATGAGCTCGATGAGTATACGGGTCACTATTACAGTCCCGAGCTCGAGGCAACGTATATCGTTCGTCCGATGGCCGGGAACTTGACCTACCATTTCTTATATTCACCGATGGACGTGCGGCTCGTACCGACGGGACGGGACGAATGGCATGCCGGGCGCACGCAATTCAGCTTCGTACGCGAAGATAACGACAGAGTCAGCGCCCTCCATGTGAGCTCGGGTCGCGTCAGAAACATTTACTTTGAGAAGAGGCGCTAAAGAAGCCGTCGGCTTGTTCCTGACGGCGACGTTTCTGTTTCTCGGGGCCCGACCGCAAACTCAGGAAGCATTCCAATCCGCGCTCCAGCGCGGTTTGAAGGCCTACCAGCAAGGAGATTTCGCTACTGCCATAGCGTCCTTCGAGGCGGCTCTATCTGCCCAGCCCGATAACGTGCGGGCTCGATTCAACCTCGCCCGCGCCCTTCATCGAGCAGGAAACCTCGAGCGAGCGCTCCAGGAGATTCTCGAGCTCGAGGGGAAGATGGGGGACCGGGCCCTCTACGCCTCGACGCTCGGCGAGATCTATGCCGAGATGGGAAGGTTCGAGGAAGCAGTGAGGCCGCTCACCGAGGCAGCGGAGCTTCACCCTGAGGTGGCACAGAACCAGTATCGGGTGGGCGAAGTCCTCGCCGCACAAGGCAGGCTTCTCCCAGCCATCGGGAGAATGACGCTGGCGGCGGAGCTGCAACCCGGATGGGTGCTGCCGAGAAGACGTCTCGGAGAGCTCTGGATCACGCTGGGAGCGCCGGCCCAAGCCATTGAAAGCCTCGAACAAGCCGCCGAGCTTGCCCCGGACGCTCCCCTTCTCTTGCTGTCGTTGGGAAGGGCCTATGCCCTCGCCGGCCGGGACGAGGACGTGGTCCGCGTGCTCGACAAGGCGCTCGCGGCAAGACCGGAGATGAGCGCCGGCCGCGCACTGCTTGCCAACGCGCTCTTGAGCTCCGGGCAACTGGAAAGGGCAGCGGCCGAGTATCGAAGGGCCCTCGAACAGAGTCCCGAAAGTACGCGTCTCCGCTCCGAGCTCGCGGTGGCTCTTTTTTCGCTCGAGCAATACGAAGAAGCGGTGCGGGAGCTGGAGCAGGTCATAGCACAAGATCCCGAGAACGGCTTGGGGCTCTACTACCTCGGATCCATTGCCGCCCAGGGAGGTCAGAAAGATCTTGCACGCGAGCGCCTGGAGCAAGCGGTCGCCGCGCTCGAGAGCCAGCCCCAAACCATGGGCATCCGTACCGGTCGTGCTGGAGAGAACTATCCTTTACGCGTAGGCGCGCAAGTCGAGCTGGCGGAGCTTGTCTCCGAGTCCGGAGACCACGAGGCGGCGGCGAAGCTCCTCGAGGCGGTCGTTCGAGCCGAGCCCGATCATGCGACGGCGCGCTACCTTCTCGGACTCACATACCGGAGGCAGGGAAACAAAGAGAAAGCACGGCGCGAGCTGATCCTCTTCAAGCAGATCAACGACGCGCGGGAGCACGATCAGACGGCCATCCTCTCACTCCAACAGGGCAATGAGGAAAGGGCCCTCGAAGAGCTACAAGAAGCTCTTCGCATTTACCCTGCCGATAGCGTGGCACATCACCAACTCGCGAGGCTCTACCTGAGGCGAGGCGACTTGCCGACCGCGATCCGGCACTTCGAGCAGGCGATCGACGCAAGACCTTCCTTCGCCGACGCCTATAAAGAATTAATGCTCGTCTTTTGCCGGCAGGGGGATGTGGAGCTCGCCCGTGAGCTCTTGAAGCGAGCTCGGGAACAAGGCCTCGTCGTTCCCGGAGTTTGTGCAGGCTGACCTATCCCCCGAACGGTAGGCGTGCCACCACTCCCTGACCTTGCTTGATCACATAGAGGAAGCCTTCCGCTAGAGGCCCCACCTTCTCCGCAGATCCGCCCGGCCAAACAATCTGCACCGCATCCGCTTGGGGAGCTTCTCCCAAACCGAAGTGCAGGCGAGCGTCGTTCGAGCCCAGGTAGCCGTCCGAGAGCCGTAGCTCTCGATACTGTGCCCGGCCGCCGGCTTGGAGCTCGACGCGAGCCCCCACGCCGTCCCGGTTGGCGTCGACACCAACCAGCAAGAGCTTCAGCGCCCTCGTCTCTCCCGAGCCTTCGTGGTGCAACAGAGTCGGTGTGTCGTCGATTTCGCTGACGAAGATGTCTTGCCAACCGTCGTTATCGAAATCGCCTACCGCGGTGCCGCGGCTACTCTTTCTCACCTCGAGGCCGGGGCCCAGATCCTCGAGCTCGACCCACTTCCCATCGCTTCGGTTCTCGAACACCTGATTCCGCTGTGGATACGGCTCTCCCAGCGATTCGGCTTGCGGGTACACGTGGCCGCTCGCCACGAAGAGATCTTCATCCCCGTCGTTGTCGAGATCCACGAAATGTGTCCCCCAGGACAAGTAGTTCATGCTTGCCGCGGAGAGCCCGACACGATCGGTGACCTCCTCGAATTCTCCTCCTCCGAGGTTTAGGTAGAAGGAGTTGTGATCGTTTTGGAAGTTGGTCACGAAGAGATCGAGGTCACCGTCGCCATCGGGATCGCCGGCGCTTACGCCCATCCCCGACTGCTCAAAACCTCTCGCGCTGTAACCAGCGCCCGAAAGAAGGGACTCGTCCTTGAAGGCAAAGTCGCCGGCGTTCCGGAAGAACAGATTGATGGTCGAGTCACACGCTGCGTAGATGTCGAGACGGCCATCGCCATCCAGATCGGACAGAATCAGACCTAGCGTCTTCGCATCAGTGAAGTAAGTCCCCGCCTCGCGGGTTCGGTTCTCGAAGGTCCCGTCGCCGCGGTTCCGGTAGAGCTGGTTCGAATCACCCGGCACCCCGTCGGGGCCACAAAAAGCCTCGACACCCCGGTACAAGCACTCACCGCTGCCGATCCCCGGGGTGACTCCCAGCTCGAATTGAATGTAGGTTCCTACCGCCAAATCCAGAAACCCGTCACCGTCGAGATCTCCGAAGGCCGCACTCGAGCTCGGCCGGGAGTCGGAGAGCCCCGCCTCGTCGGAGCGTTCCGTGAAAGTACCATCACCACGGTTGACGTAGAAAGCATTCTCACCAAAGTTAGTGACGAAGAGATCGGGATCTCCGTCGTTGTCGAAATCCCCGGCGGCACAGCCTCCACCCCACCCTCGATCCAGGAGGCCCGCCTTCTCGGTGACATCCTCGAAGCGCACGCCTTCCCGGTTTCGGTAGAGGACGTCGTGCGGCCCGGCCGGCCCAGCATCCTGTTCGAAGGTGGCACCATTGACGACGTAGAGATCGATGAACCCGTCCAAGTCGTAGTCGAAAAAGCACGCACCCGAACCCGTGCTTTCGACAATGTATTTCTTGTTCGCGCTTCCCGAGACGTTTTGGATCCGAATGCCCATGGCTTCCGCCACGTCCTCGAACCGAATCTGGCTGTGGGAGCTAGCCACGAAAAGGTTGGGAACGAGACAGGCCGCAACGAATACCAAGCGGCGACTGGCTAGCTTATTGACGTTCCCAAGGCTTCCACTCGATGCCCATGACATACTTCTGCATCCACCTGATTTCTTCAATGTCACGCGTGCGCTGGTGCCTTGGCTCACGGAAGTTATGGGGCTCGCGTGGGAATCTCACATAGCGCACCGGCGCCTTGCCGATGTCTTTGAGGGCCGTAAAGAACATCATGGACTGGTTCGGGGTACTCACGAGATCGCGGTCTCCGTGGAGAAGGATGGTGGGGGTCGAGACGTTCTTGACGTACCAGAGCGACGAGACCCGGCGCCACTCCTCCGGGTTTATCCAATGGGCTCCACCGATATAGTGAATCCTGAGATCGTAGCTGAGGCCGGGGCCCGTCTCCGCGGTCCAGCTTCCGACCATGGCTCCCAAGGAAGCCGCCTTGAACCGGTCTGTCTGAGTGATGACCCAGCTGCCGAGGATCCCACCCCAACTCCAACCGCGCAGCGCCAGCCGCTCGGGATCTACGTGGCGCTCCGCAATCACATAGTCGACGCCGGTCATGAGGTCCTCGTACTCGCCGCCACCCACGTCGCCCATCAATGCCCTCAAGAGATCGTCGCCATAGCTATCGCTACCCCGGATGTTCGACCCCAGCGACGCGTATCCCAAACCGGCGTAAATGTGGAAGATGGGATGGAACTGGTTGCCGTAGTGGCCGGGCGGACCGCCGTGGATGTGAAGCATCAGGGGAACCTTCGTCCCTTGTTGGTAATCTCCGGGTAAATAGAACGCCCCCTCGATCTCCATCCCATCCTTGCTCCTCCAGCGGATGATCTCCGCCTGCGCCATCCGGATCTCTTCCTCGATCCAGGGGTCGGCACTCGTCAGGCGCACGGGCTCGAGCTCATCCAATCGCGAGGAATACAAGTCCGTCGGCGTGTTGAAGTCACTGAACGAGTAGACCATCTTCGTTCGATCTTTCGAGAAACCGAGGGCCTGGAGCGTACCGCTCACGCTTGTCACGTCGGTGACCCGCCCGGTCGCAACGTCGATGCGATGGAGATTGCTGTTGGTGCGGCGTGTCTCGTTGAACAGAAGGCTTTTGCTGTCCGGGGACCAGGTAAGATTCGAGATCTCTCCCTGGTCATGTCCTTGGAGTTTTCTCTTCTCACCGCTGTCCGGATCCATCACCCAGATGTACCCGTTCGTCAGATCGTGGTCGCCGTCGGACGGAGCATGGTACGCAATGCTCTTTCCATCCGGTGCCCAGAGCACGTCGTGCTCGCCCGCGTTGTTGTTCGTGAGACGAACGACGTTCCCTTCGGACCTATCGACCAGATAGAGCTCCGACCAGTAGAAATAGTTCGAGAGTTGCTGTCTCGCCGCGGCGAAGACCACGCGTTCACCGTCCGGCGAGACATCGAACTCACTGATGACGAGCTCCTCGTCGGTGAGAGGGCTCTCGTCCATGGAAGAAAGGTCGAACGTCCAGACATTCCGCCAGCTTCCTTCCTCTCGGCCATGCGGACCCTCACGGACGTAGTACGCATCGGCTCCCTTGTCGTGCTCCTTCTGCTCTTCCTCGCTCAGGGCCTCGTTGGCGGTGAAGAATATCCGACGCCCGTCCGGAGACCACTTGTAAGTCTCGACGCCGTTTTTGTGATCCGTGAGCTTCGTAGCCTCGCCGCCCGCGGTCCTCATCCAAAACACCTGGTCGTGGTCATCGATGGATCTAAGGAAAGTGAGGTACTTGCCATCTGGGGAGAACTGGAACGATTCACCGCCTGCGTCGCCAATGAACTGAATGGCCTCCCCGCCTCCGGCGGGAATCATGTAAAACGTCTTCGTCCTCTTGTTCTCGTCCCAATCGAGC
>Ga0326597_10009600_pt1 | contig 12948 bp, 9 predicted proteins | sample RVTome_12_FD_203789 | JGI IMG/M metagenome (GOLD analysis project Ga0326597, IMG submission 203789) | Soil microbial communities from uranium-contaminated site in the Upper Colorado River Basin, Wyoming, United States - RVT100D185 | ecosystem: Environmental > Terrestrial > Soil > Contaminated >... | reverse complement strand
GGAATGATCACGACCGCCGGGTTTCGCGACGTACTGGAACTTGCCCGGCAACGCCGCCCGCACTATTTCAACCTCGACGTTCCTAAACCCGTTCCGCCGGCGACGCGCGATTGCCGCTTAGAGATCGACGAGCGGGTCAGTTACTCCGGTGAAGTCCTGACACCCCTGCCGGAAGAACAGATCATCCGTGCCGCTGGCACGCTCGAGCTCAAGGGTGTCGAAGCGATAGCCATTTGCTTCATGCACGCTTATGCCAACCCCGAGCACGAGCGCCATACCTGCGATCTCGTGCGTCGGCTTTGGCCGCGGGCGTACGTCTGCGCGTCGCATGAGGTGCTTGGAGAGTTTCGCGAATTCGAGCGTTTCGCGACGACGGCGGTCAACGCGAGCTTGATGCCGCTCATGGATCGGTATCTGCAGCGTCTCGAGCAGGGCGTGCACGCGCTCGGCGTGACGTCGGCGCCGCGGGTCATGCAATCCAACGGTGGGGCGGTGTCGCCGTTGGCGGTTCGCCGGTTGCCGGTGAACACGTTCTTCTCAGGCCCCGCGGGCGGTGTCATCGGAACGCGAGGTCTCGGCGAGCGCATCGGTATACGCGACCTCATCGCGTTCGACATGGGCGGCACGTCGACCGACGTTTGCTTGATCCGCGGATTGGAGCCGGCGCAGAAAAGCCAACGCGAAATAGGTGGTTTCCCCGTGCGTGCGCGCACGCTCGATATCCATACGATAGGCGCGGGCGGGGGCAGTATCGCCTGGGTCGATGCCGGTGGGATGCTCAAGGTTGGGCCGACGAGTGCAGGAGCTTATCCGGGACCGGCTGCATATGGCCGCGGGGGGGTGAAGCCTACTGTGACCGATGCGAATGTCGTGCTCGGGCGGCTCAACCCCAAGACGCTGCTCGGTGGCCGCATGGTGGTCTACCCGGGGCGCGCGCGTAATGTGATCGACCAGGCATTGTGCGCGCCTCTGAAGATCGATTTTTTTCAAGCCGCTGCCGGCATACTCGACATCGTCAATGCCAACATGATGGGAGCGGTGCGCGTGATCTCGGTCGAGCAGGGCGAGGACCCGCGCGAATTTGCATTGGTGGCATTCGGCGGCGCCGGACCGCTGCACGCGGCGGACATCGCACGCAACATGGGCATACGTCATGTCATCGTTCCCCCGCGTCCGGGATTACTGTCGGCGCTCGGCTTGCTGGATGCCGACGTGCGTGGGGATTTTAGTTTGACGCGCCTGGCGCGCGCGCAGCCCGAAAATCTCAGCGCGATCAACCTGGGTTTCGTACATCTGCGCGAGCAGGCGCGTGCCTGGCTCAAAGGCGAAGCGGCTGCGGATGCGCGTGCCACGTTCGAGTGGTCTGCCGACCTGCGCTATGTCGGCCAGAACTTCGAGCTGATCCTGGCGTGCAATTCCGACCAGCTCGATGTCGAACGAATGACGAGTCTTGTCAGTGACTTCCATATTCGTCATCGGGAATTCTATGGATACGACATGCCGGGGCAGCCGGTCGAGCTCGTCAATTTGCGGCTCGTCGTAACGGTTGCGCGCGCATCGCCTCCGCAGCACAGAGCGATTGCCGGTGGCAACGTCGTGCAAGCGCTGATGGAAAGCCGAGGAGTGTGGTTCTCCGAGACGGGCTTTACGTCGACGCCGGTGTATGCGCGCGATTTATTGCCCGCGGGAACGCAGTTCGACGGCCCGTTGATCGTCGAGCAGATGGACGCGACGACCGTGGTGCCGCCGAAAACCCAGTTCAAGGTCGATGCCACTGGGACCATGCATCTCACCCTGGAATCCGCGCACAAACCGCTGGAGGCAGCGTGAACGCTCACGTCGATCCCATCAAGGCCGAAGTCATCGCTCGTCATCTTCTGGCGACGGCCGAAGAGATGGGGGTTGCGCTGATGCGCACGGCGTTCTCGCCCAACATCAAGGAGCGCGCCGACTGTTCGACCGCAATCTTCGATGCAGCGGGACAACTGGTCGCTCTCGCCCAGCGCGTGCCAATCCATTTAGGCTCGATGGTCGGCGCCGTTGACGCTATTCGCGCGTGCTTTCCGACCGAGGAAATTCTTCCGGGGGACATGTTCGCGGCGAACGATCCGTATAACGGCGGGGGGTCGCATCTGCCGGACATCAACATCATCGCGCCCGTGTTCATCGATGGGCGGATCATCGCTTTCGTCGCCAACATCGCGCATCACGCCGATGTCGGCGGCATGGTCCCAGGCAGCGAGGCGGCGGTGTGCAAGACCATATTCCAGGAGGGTCTGCGCATCCCGCCGGTGCGCCTCATGCGCCAAGGCGAGGTCAGTCGCGATCTCGTCGAAATGATTCTCGTCAATTCACGTACGCCACAGGAGCGTAACGGCGATTTGAAGGCGCAGTTCGCGGCGAATGTCGTGGGCACGCGCGGCGTGATCGCGTTGATCGAACGCTACGGTATCGCGCAAGTGGAAGCGAGCGTGGCGGCGTACCTCGACTTCACCGAACGCCGGTTTCGCGCGGCGATTGCGCGCTTGCCGCAGGGCACTTACAGCGCCGAGGATTATCTCGACGGTAACCGCGCGGGCGAAACGACAAGAATAAGACTTGCGCTTAGGGTCGGCTCGGATCATCTCGAGTTCGATTTCGAAGGCTCGGGACGCCAGCTCGAAAGCGCACGCAACATTCCCTATCGGGCGTTGCTCGCGACCGTCTATACCGTGGCGAAAAGCCTGCTTGACCCAGACGTTCCCGCGAACGCCGGCTATTACCGTACGCTGGTCGTTCGAGCACCGCCCGGCAGTGTCGTCGGTCCCCTGCCGCCCGCGGCGGTTGGCGCGCGTTCGATTTCCTGCGGCGTGCTTGGCGACGTGATCGCGGCAGCCCTGTCGAAAGCGCTGCCCGCGAAGGCTCTCGCGTGCAGCGGTCCGCATCACCTTATCGTTCTCTCCGGGGCCGATCCGCGCTCGGGCGAATATTTCGTCAACTACGAAACGGTGGCGGGAGGCATGGGAGCACGCCCTTATCGGGACGGCATGGACGCGGTGCGTGTGCACGCTTCCGGCGCATCGAATCTTCCGGTCGAGGCGTTGGAGCACGCCTACCCCTTGCGGATCGAGCGCTACGCGCTTTGGGATGGTTCGGGCGGAGAGGGGCAGTACCGCGGCGGCATGGGTGTGGTCCGCGACTATTGCATCCTGGCTGACAACGTGACGGTGAGCTTATCCTCCGAGCGCCAGCATATCAGCGCCGCAGGGCTGGAAGGCGGTAGCGATGGGCGCGCTGGCGAATTCGTATATAACCCGGGCCGCGCGGATGAGCGCAGGTTGCCTTCGGCCGCGGCCGAAGTGGTGTTGCCCCGAGACAGCGTACTGCGCATCGCGACACCCGGCGGCGGCGGATACGGCGATCCAGGTGAACGCGATGCCGCTGCGCTTGAGTCCGACGACCGCGAGCGGCGCATCACGGAGATATAATCGATTCGAGGGCCGCAGCGCATGAACAACGACCTGGCACAAGCGTACCGCGAGTTTCCGGCGACCGAACGCTGGACCTACATGGATGTCGCCGCGCGCGGCCTGCTCCCGCGGGCGGCGCGCGAGAGCTTGGACGCACACCTCGAAGAGCGTATGTACGCCGAGGTGGATAAGCATGGTTACTTCGACCTGATCGAGCGCGTTCGCGGGCGCTTCGCGCGTCACATCAATGCCAGTGCCGATGAAATCGCGTTCACGAAGAACGTGACCGAAGGCATCGCTGCGATCGCCGCGGCGATCGACTGGCAGGCAGGAGACAATCTCGTGATCTGCCCGGAGGTCGAGCACCCGGCGAATGTCTACGCGTGGCTCAACCTGCAGCGGCGTGGGGTCGAGATTCGCATGGTCGCACCTCGTTCGGGCGCACTGCCCGTGGATGAAATCGTCGCGCGCATCGACGCGCGCACCAAGGCCGTGGCCTGCGCGAGCGTGACCTTCGCGCCTGGTTTTCGGACCGACTTGGCGAGCATTGGCGCCGCTTGCCGCGCAAGCGCTGCCATGCTGGTGGTCGATGCCGCGCAATCGGTGGGGGTGCTCGATAACGATGTCGAGCGTCTCAAGATCGATGCGCTTGCCGCGTCGACGCAGAAGGGTTTGCTTGGACTCTACGGGATGGGATTTCTCTACTGTCGCCGCGATTGGGCCGAGCGCCTGCAACCGGCCTATCTGTCGCGCTTCGGTGTCGATCTTGGTGATGCCTCGGAAGCCGACATGGGCAGCTTCGAGTACCGGCTTGCCGCCGGGGCCCGCCGATTCGATCTGGGCAACTACAACTTTACCGCCGCGGTGAATGCGGACTGTAGCTTGGCATATCTCGATGGCTTCGGCACCAGCGCGATCGAATCCTATGTGCTTGGGCTCTCGCATGCGCTGGCGCGCGGGTTTCTCGAGCTCGGCCTGCCGGTAAGCGGTGGAGCGCCCGGGGCGCATCTCGTGCACATTGTCACCGTTGGCGTGATGTCCGGCGGGCACGATTCGACCGGCGATGCGCGCATGCAGTCCCTGCATGATTATCTTCTGCAGAATCGGGTCAGACTTTCGATCCGTCGCGGCGTACTGCGCTTTTCCTTACATCTGTATAACACCGTGCAAGATGTCGAACGGGTACTCGCACTTACCCGAGAGTGGCAAAGCCGCAATCCTTGAGACGAGAAACGAACGCGTGTCCTCGTTCTGGAGCGTTCCTGCATGAGCGTGCACTACATCGACCCGAGCGATGGGCGCACCTACGCAGTCGAGCGTCCCATGTGGCGCGCGCCATCGGGCAGCTATTTGAATCTGTCTCGGGGAGCGGGGCTGAAGCGCGCCGAGATCGACACCAGCTGTCACAGTGTGTGGCGCTATGCCAAGGCGATACGCGTCGATGCGGCTCATGCGGTGACCCTGGGCGAGGGCTGGACGCCGCTCATCGATATCGATTGGGACGGCACGCGTGCGCTGGGAAAGCTCGAATTCATGATGCCCACGGGTTCCTTCAAGGACCGCGGCATGACCGTCCTGGTCTCCTACCTCAAGCGCTGCGGATTGCGGCGCGTGCTGGAGGATTCCTCGGGCAACGCCGGCGCATCGCTCGCCGCCTATGCCGCCGCCGCCGGGATCGAGGCGCGAATATTGGTTCCTGAAACCGCTTCGTATGCAAAGATCGTGCAAATGGCCGCGACCGGCGCTGATGTGCTAACGATCCCGGGTTCACGTCAGGACGTCGCCGATGCCGCGCTTGCGATGTCCGCGGAGATCTTCTATGCGAGCCACAACTGGCAGGCGTTTTTCGCTGAAGGCACGAAAACACTTGCCTACGAGCTCTGGGAACAGATGGGTTTTCGCGCCCCTGACAACGTGGTCGTGCCGCTTGGTTATGGATCCAATGTAATGGGCTGCGAATACGGCTTTCGCGAGCTGCTGGCCAATCGCGAGATTACGCGCGTGCCGCGTATCTTTGGCGTGCAGGCCGCAAACTGCGCACCATATCATGCAGCGTTTGCCGCTGGCGTGGATCATCTCGTTCCCACTGAGATCCGGGCGACCGTCGCCGAAGGAATTGCGTCCTCGAAACCGACGCGCGTGCGCGAGGTGTTAAATGCCATCCGCGCAAGCGGCGGTAAGATCCTCGCGGTGAGTGAAGAGGAAATCGGCATCGCACTGGCGACGCTTGCCCGCAAGGGCTGTTATGTCGAGCCGACTTCGGCGGCCGCCGCCGCGGGCTTGACGCAGCTGATTCGGACTGGATCGGTCGATGCCACGCAGACGACAGTGCTGGTGCTCACCGGTTCGGGGTTGAAGTCCGGCGAGCGCATCGGGGAACTGCTGAAGTTAGGCGCGCGGCGGATGGCCCCATGACGGCGCATAGGCGCTAGCCAAGATGCGCGCATTGGCCGTTGTCGCGCTGTTGCTGTCCTTCCCCGTGCTCGAGGCTTGGGTGTTGTTCGAGCTCAGCGCCCGCTATGGCTGGTGGGTCGCGGTTTGGCTGGTGGCAGCGGCCGTAGTCGGGCTATTCCTCATGCGTCTGGAGAAGGTCGTTTGGGCCATACGCCTGGCGAGCAGCCTGCGCGAGCAGCGCTCACCGCTACGTGCCTTGTTGGCCACCGCGCGCACCATGTTAGTCGGGGTCTTGTTGATTTTCCCAGGCGTAATCTCGGATGCGCTCGCTCTGGTACTGTGGCTGTGGCCGCTGCCCGAGGGCGCTGCTCTCGATGGCAGCGGCGAACCCCGGGTTATCGAAGGCGAGTACCGGCAAGAGAATTCGAACGAGCACTTACCGCCGCGTCGCTAAGTACTGCGTACGAAAAAAACCGGTCGCCCCAGGGCGGCCGGCAGCTAAGAAGTAAGGGGTTTAGCCGCCCCCTTCTGCGTACGCTTGTTCCTTCTTCTGGCGAATGGCAGGTATCACCATGACCACCAGAATCAAGATGGAGGCGAGCATGAACCCAAGGCTGATCGGGCGCGTGAAGAATACGGTGGGATCACCCCGAGAGATCAACAAGGCGCGCCGCAGGTTCTCTTCCATCAGAGGCCCCAGCACGAAGCCCAGGATCAACGGCGCCGGCTCGCACTCGAGCTTGGAGAAGGTGTAGCCGAGGATGCCCGCGATGCCGCACAGGTACACGTCCATCGGGCTGTTGTTGATGCTGAAGTTGCCGATCGCGCAGAACATGACGATCGACGGGAACAGCCAGCGGTAGGGAATTTTCAGCAGCTTGACCCACAACCCGACCAGCGGCAGGTTGAGCACGACCAGCATCAGGTTGCCGATCCACATGCTGGCGATGAGGCCCCAGAACAGCTCCGGGTTCTGGGTCATTACCTGTGGCCCCGGCGCGATTCCCTGAATGGTCAGCGCGCCCAGCATCAGCGCCATGGTGGCGCTCCCCGGAATGCCCAGAGTAAGTGTCGGGATGAACGCGGTCTGTGCTGCGGCGTTGTTCGCCGACTCCGGAGCCGCAACGCCTTGGATCGCGCCTTTCCCGAATATGGACGGATCCTTGGCGATCTTCTTCTCCAGCATGTAGGTGCAAAATGCCGAGATCGAGGGCCCGGTGCCCGGCAGCGCACCGAAGAAGCTACCTACCAGCGTGCCGCGCATAATCGGAAAGGCGCAGACCTTCAAATCCGCGAGCGTCGGCATGAGATTCTTGACCTTGCCCGTGAACACCTCGTGCTGCTCTGTTCGTTCGAGATTGCGTACGATCTCGGCGATCGCGAACAAACCCACCGCGACGACTGTAAAGCCTATGCCATCGGTGAGCTCCGCAACGCCGAAGGAGAAGCGCGCCATGCCGGAATTGACGTCGGTGCCGATGATTCCAAACAGCAGTCCCAGGAATACCATCGCCAGCGATTTCACCATGTCGCCCGAGGCGAGGCAGGCCGCCGCGATCAGGGCCATCAGCATCAGCGAGAAATACTCCGACGCGCCGAACTTGAGCGCCACCTCCGCGAGCGGCGGACCGAACAGCCCGATCAGCAGCGTTCCCACACAGCCGGCGGTGAACGAGCCGATCGCGGCAATTGCGAGCGCAGGTCCCGCGCGGCCCTGGCGCGCCATCTGATAACCATCCAAACACGTGACCACCGCGGCCGTCTCGCCTGGCAGGTTGACCAGAATCGACGTGGTCGAGCCGCCGTATTGTGCGCCATAGTAAATTCCCGCCAGCATAATCAACGATGGGACCGGCGCTAAATTGAAGGTGATCGGCAAGAGCATCGCGATCGTCACCAGCGGGCCGATGCCCGGCAGCACGCCGATCGCCGTACCGACGAAAACGCCAAGGAAGCAGTACGCCAGGTTCTGCAGTGACAGCGCGACCTGGAACCCAAGCAAAAGATTGTCGAACATTTCCATTTTAGAATCCCCCTACCAGCGGATAGGGCAGTCCGATCCCTTTAACGAATACGAGGACCGCGAAAATGCTCATGAACACCGTCAGAATCGCGACTTCCTTCCAGTTGAACTGACTGCCGGCGGCTGCGGCAATGAAGAACATCGCCGCCAACGAAGGGAGCAGCCCAGCATGTTCCATGGTCCAACCGAACGTCCAGAGCGACGCAACGATGAACGCCAGTGGTTTGAATCCCCACGGCCCGTTGACCCTCTCCTGCGTTCTGAGGCCGCGAATCAACACAAACACGCCGAACAGTATGATGATCGAAGCGAGCACCCGCGGGAAGTAGCCGGGCCCCATGCGCAGCGAACTTCCAAACGGATAGTCGAGCGCCATAAACATTCCCCCACCCCCGATGGCGAGCATCAGTAGGCCAGCAAGGAAGTCTTTGTTGTAACGCAGATCCAATTTCATTCATCCTCCCATTCAATGATTTGAACTGCATCCCACCTGGCCCCGATATCGATGGGGCTCACATTCTGAATGCGCTGAAGAATACACGCAAGAGAAACACACAACGAAAACAATGCCGCCAGCCTGCCTCCTCCCGAGGTTCTTTGCGGCGAGCACCTCTCTAGCGGGCAGCATAATAGTGCCATTAAGGCCCCGACGCCATAGCCAGCCATTGCGCCGCAAGGGAGGAGAAGTGGCAGATAGCGCCGCGGCCATTCAAGCACGGCCGCTCCTCCCCGGTGTCCCGATGCAGTTTCGAGCGCGCTGAAGTATGCTCAGGCCGAGTCTAAAAATTAGGGTTTTCGTGCCCCGGCCGCGGCGTGCGCGCGGAAAAATCCGACTGCCCATGGTTTAATGGCAATCTCGCCGGACGACACGCGGTGGCGTAGGACTTGTCGATGCAAGAGAGGGAGAAAACGCAATGAAAGTGACACGAGTGACCGGTTATGCGGTGCATCCGGGTTGGCGCAAGAACTTGGTGTTCGTGAAGGTGGAAACCGATGCGGGCATTCAGGGCTGGGGGGAGGCGTATTCGCAGTACGACCGCGATCAGCCCGTGATGGCGCAGATCAATGCGCTCGGTCCCTATCTGATCGGTCGGCCGGCATTCGACATTAAACATTTCACGCAGTTTGCGTTCGACGACTACGCGGCGCGGCGCGGCTCGCTCGAATTGTTCTGCGCGATCTCGGGCATCGAGCAAGCGCTCTGGGATATCGTCGGCAAAGCGACTGGCCAGCCGGTATACAACCTGTTGGGCGGACGCTGTCGCGACCGCATCCGGGTCTACGCCAATGGTTGGAGCTATGGCATGAAAGAACCCGAGGATTACGCGCGCGCCGCGCAGCAAGTGGTGGCGATGGGATTCGATGCCATGAAGTTCGACCCGCTGCCCTCACCCTGGCGCACCTATATCCCGAAGGAACACGAGGACCGCGCCGTCGCCATCGTCAAAGCCGTGCGCGAAGCGGTCGGTCCCAAGGTGGATCTGTTGATCGAACAGCACCGACGGCTCGCGCCGATGCACGCGATCCGGCTGGACAAGCGCCTTGCCGAGTTCAGCTTGTATTGGTTGGAAGAGCCGTGCGCAGCGGAAAACGTCGAAGCGCTGGCCGAGATTCGCCACGCCACCGGCCTACCGATCGTGATCGGCGAAGCGACTTATCTCAAGACGGGCTTTCGGCCGCTGTTCGAGAGCCGCGCCGTCGACATCATCAATCCGGATGTAGCCTGCACGGGGGGCATACTCGAGCTCAAAGAGATCGCGGCCATGGCCGAGCCCTACTTCATCGCCGTCTCCCCGCATAACTACAACTCCACGGTGCTTGGGCTGGCATCGACCGTTCATGCCTCGGCGACGATGCCAAACTTCATCATCACCGAGTATTTTCTGCCCTTCGTCGAGTTCGGCGACAAGGTCTCGCCGAACCAGCTCAAACCGAAGAACGGTTATATCGAACTGCCAACGGCGCCAGGCCTGGGCGTCGAGATCGATGAGAAGGCGCTAGCCTCGCACCCCGCCAAGCCGTATCCGCCACGCAAGCTGCGTACGCCTGCAGACGAGGGCCCCTAAGAACTCGGAGCAGCATCACCTCGATGCTGTGCGGCAGCGAGACCCGCAAAGCGCTGAGGTAGCGAGCAAAACGAGGGGCCGATGCTATACTGCAGCGGACCACGGGGGGGCCGTCGAGAACATGAAAATCCACGAATATCAGGCGAAGGAAGTGCTGCGCAAGTTCGGTGTGCCCACTCCGCGCGGCGTGCCGTGTTTTAGCGTCGATGAGGCCGTTGCGGCGGGCCGCACGTTGGGTGGAAACCTGTGGGTCGTAAAGGCGCAGATTCACGCCGGGGGCCGCGGCAAGGCTGGCGGAGTCAAGCTAGCGCGCTCGGCCGACGAGCTGCGCTCCCACGCGAGCGCGATTCTTGGCATGCAGCTCGTCACGCCGCAAACCGGGCCACGCGGGCAGGAGGTACGCCGCCTACTCGTTGAAGAGGGCGCCGACATTCGTAAGGAATACTACATCGCGATGGTGGTCGATCGGCTCTCCCAGCGCGTCGTACTCATAGCGAGCTCCGAAGGCGGTATGGACATCGAGGAGGTTGCCCAGCAGACCCCCGAGAAGATCCATAAGGTTACGATCGATCCGGTGGCGGGCTTAACCGACGCTGACGCCGAACAAGTCGCACGCACGATCGGTATTCCCGAAGGCTCGATCGGTGAGGCGCGTGCAATCTTCCAGGCGTTGTATAGAGCGTTCGACGCAACCGATTCGAGTCTGGCCGAGATCAATCCGCTGATCGTGACCGGCGCCGGACAGGTCCTCGCGCTTGACGCGAAGATTAACTTCGACGACAACGCCCTGTTCCGCCACCCCGAGATCGCCGCACTGCGCGACTTCGACGAAGAAGATCCGGCGGATGTCGAGGCCTCCAAGCACAACCTGAACTACATCCAACTCGAGGGCAACATCGGCTGCCTGGTGAACGGCGCGGGGCTGGCGATGGCGACCATGGATATCATCACTTTATATGGCGGCAGGCCGGCGAACTTCCTCGACGTAGGTGGCGACGCTACCACCGAGCGCGTGGCCGAAGCGTTCAAGATCATGTTGCGCAATCCGGAGCTGAAAGCGATTCTGGTCAATATCTTCGGCGGTATCATGCGCTGCGACGTCGTTGCCACGGCGTTGGTCGAGGCCGCGCGGCAGGTGTCGTTGCAGGTGCCCCTGGTTGTGCGTCTCGAGGGTACCAACGTCGAACTGGGCAAGAAAATCTTGGCCGATTCAGGACTGGCGACCATTCCTGCTGCCGACATGGCCGATACCGCCGAGAAGGTGGTCAAGGCCGCCAAGGGAAACTGAGATGTCCATTCTGATCGACAAGAATAGCCGAGTGCTGACGCAGGGCATCACCGGCAAGACCGGGCGCTACCATACGAGCGCCGGGATCAAATACGCGAACGGACAAGCGTGTTATGTGGCAGGCGTCACTCCAGGCAAAGGCGGGCAGAGTTTCGAAGGGGTGCCGATATTCAATTCGGTGCGCGAGGCCAAAGAAAAGACCGGAGCGAATATTTCGATTATCTATGTTCCCCCGCCTTTTGCCGCTGCCGCCATCGACGAAGCCGTCGATGCAGATCTCGATCTAGTTATCTGCATCACCGACGGTGTCCCGGTGCGCGACATGATCAAGACACGCTATCGCATGCGCGGGAAGAAAACGCTTCTTGTCGGGCCGAACTGTCCAGGTGTCATCACACCCGAAGAGCTCAAGATCGGTATCATGCCTGGGCACATTCACAAGAAAGGGCCGATCGGGGTGGTTTCCCGTTCGGGTACGTTGACGTACGAAGCGGTCTGGCAACTGAGCGCACTCGGCCTTGGGCAGTCGTCTTGCGTGGGCATCGGCGGCGATCCGATCAACGGCTTGAAACACGTCGATGTGATGCGTATGTTTAACGACGATCCCAAGACAGAAGCAGTGGTCATGGTTGGTGAGATCGGCGGTTCGGATGAGGAGGAATGCGCGCGCTGGGTCAAGGCCAACATGCGCAAGCCGGTTGCAGGTTTTATCGCTGGGGAGAGCGCGCCACCGGGTAAGCGTATGGGTCACGCTGGAGCAATTATCTCAGGAGGCAAAGGCGCCGCCGCGGAGAAAATCGCGGTGATGGAAGAGTGCGGCATCAAAGTCACCCGCAACCCGGCCGAGATGGGCAAAGTGCTCAAATCTGTCCTCAAGTAGTGTCCGAGGGCTTACTCTAGCTAACGTCGTGCCACACTTGTGAGCCGCACTGATTGCACGACGTCACGATTCGTAAAGTATAGAAGGTTATTGTTATGGCGGAGACCAAGCCCGTTCAATTCGTGCCGCCGCGACGCGGCAGCCGTGGTGCGCGCGGGACGCCGAAGGGTCGGTCGGTAAATCTGCTGGCGCAGGCCGAGCTGCAGGCTTTGCTCGGAGCGCAGCCGCGCAGGCGTGATCTGTTGATCGAGCATTTGCATAAGATCCAGGACCGGTACGGTGCAATATCCGCGGCACATCTGACGGCGCTCGCCGCGGAGATGAAACTCTCGGCGGCCGAGGTCTACGAGGTTGCGACCTTCTATCACCACTTCGAAGTGATCAAAGACGCTGACAAGGCGCCCGCGGCAATCACGCTGCGGGTGTGCGACTCGATCGCCTGCGAGCTTGCCGGCGCGCAGCGCTTGATTGCGAGCCTGGGCAAATGTTTCGGCGCCGATGTTCGCGTGCAGCCGGTGCCGTGCGTCGGACGCTGCGAGCAAGCGCCGGTCGCGGTGGTCGGGCAGAACCCGGTGGCTCATGCGCGCGTTGAGAATGTCAAAGCGGCGGTTGAGCAAAACGCGCTCAAGTGTCCGGTCGATAACTACATCGGCTACGACCAATACCGTGCAGCCGGTGGCTATCAGCTGCTGCAGGATTGTTTCACCGGCAAACAGGATGCCGAATCCATCATTAAGGCGATGGAGAACTCGGGGCTCCGCGGTTTGGGCGGCGCGGGGTTTCCGGCCGGACGCAAATGGCGCATCGTGCGCGCCGAACCGATGCCGCGGCTGATGGCAGTTAACATC
>Ga0326597_10009599_pt1 | contig 12949 bp, 9 predicted proteins | sample RVTome_12_FD_203789 | JGI IMG/M metagenome (GOLD analysis project Ga0326597, IMG submission 203789) | Soil microbial communities from uranium-contaminated site in the Upper Colorado River Basin, Wyoming, United States - RVT100D185 | ecosystem: Environmental > Terrestrial > Soil > Contaminated >... | reverse complement strand
AGGCCTTCCTCGCAATGCCGAAACTCCTGATCCTCGACGAGCCCACGTCCGGCTTGGATCCGATCGGTGTTCGCGACGCGCGAGATTGGGTCCTCGCGGCGCGCGCAAGAGGCTGTTCGGTTCTCGTTAGCTCGCACCTGCTTTCCGAAGTCGAACGCACCTGCGATCAGGTCGCGATCATCGACGAGGGAACGCTCGTTGCCAAAGGCGGTCTCGACGAACTCCTGGAAGAAGGAGAGACCCTCGAGGATGCGTTCGTGCGGTTGGTCCGCAAATGAGGCCCGCTGCGACCCGAATCTTTTCCGAGCTGGCCGGCGAGGCGTTTCGCGATGCGATGCGACGGCGAATTGCGCCCGTCATCGCAGTGTTCGCGCTGCTTTCGCTGCTGGCCGTGGATAGCTGCACTTCCTGTGTCGTCTCGGGCCAGATCACCCAGGGCGGCGCAGCAGTTCCGGTGAACGAGGATTCCGGTTGGACCGGAATGCTGATATTTACCCTGTTGTCCATCTGGACGATGGTGCTCGCCGGCTTGTTGGCCTCGGATCATCTCGCCGAAACGGTTCTTGACGGATCCGCCAATCTCATTTTGGCGCGCCCCGTACGGCGCAGCGAGTTCGCACTCGCGCGCCTGGCCGGCGCGCTCGGGATCACGTATGTGACGGGCGCGGTGGTGCTGGGCGCGAGTGCCTGGCTGCTGCACCTCAGGAATGGCGTTCCACTCGGCGCGGCGATCTGGGCCGGGCTCGCCTGCGCGGCCGGCGCCTTCGTGGTGGCAGCGTTGGCAATGGCTCTATCGCTGCGCCTCACCCGGATCGCGACCGCAATCAGTGTTCTGTTCTTCGTTGGCGCGATTACCTTCGTCAATGTCTTTACGTTGTTTGGCGCGTCACTTGGAAGGGTCGGGAATATTCTGCAGTACTTTACTCCGCCATTGTGTACCGCGGTCGTGGTGGCACTCAAACCGTGGATCGCCCCCGTGGTTCCGGCGGTCGATCCAACGGTCATGGCCTTGAAGCTCGCGTTCTGGGTCGTCGCGAGCGTATTGATCCTGCTCGCGACCTTTCGAAAGCACGAACTCGGCAGCTGAAGTACGATCGCCCGCGGTCGAGGAGCAATCGTCCTCTTGGCGGGCGAGCCAGTCGCGAAGTGACCTCCCCCGGCCCTGCACGCCGTCGCACGACTGCTGCTCCCCGATCAGGGAAAAATCTGGCCCACTGCGACCAACGGGCCGAGTTCGGTTCGCAACGGATTGGAGTATCCTGGGGCGGTGCATTTTGCCGATGAACTGATTGGGCGGATTCGGGGGCTTGGACATCCGCTCTGTGTCGGGTTGGATCCGCATCTCGATCTGATTCCCGCGTCGTTTCGCAAGGGCACGATGCGCCCCGAAGATCCGACGACCTCCGAGGCCGTGCAGGCCTTTTGCGCCGAGGTCATCGACCGGCTCGAAAAACGCGTCGCCGTCGTCAAACCCCAGATCGCGCTGTTCGAGCAACTGGGATGGCGCGGCCTTCAGGTTCTCGAAGTGCTCGTCGACCGCTGTCGCGCCAACAATTTATTGGTCATTCTCGACGCCAAACGCGGTGACATCGGATCGACTGCCGAAGGCTACGCGCGCGCCTATCTCGAACCCGGCGCGGGTCTGGGTGTGGATGCGATCACCGTCAACCCCTACCTGGGGCGCGACAGCTTGACTCCGTTCATCGAGCGCTGCAGCTCTCACGGCCGGGGCGTCTTTGTGCTCGTGAAGACCAGCAATCCCGGTTCTGGCGATCTTCAGGATCGAACACTCGCATCCGCCACGGTCTTCGAAGCAGTTGCCGAAATGCTCGCGGGCGAATGTCGGCGCCTCGTTGGGCCGAGAACGGGTTGGTCCTCGCTCGGCGTGGTTGTCGGTGCGAACTACCCCGAGCAGGCCGACCGGGTGCGGCAACGATTGCCCGAGGCGCTCTTTCTCGTGCCGGGTTTTGGTGCGCAGGGTGCCGCTGCCGAGCAGGCGGTTCGCGCATTCCGCGCAGCCAGCGGCGCGCGCGAGGGCGGAATCGTCAATTCGTCGCGGGGCATCCTGTTTCCAGTGTGCGAAGACTGGGAGACGGGCTTCGAAGCCGCACTCGACGAAGCCATCGACCGGCTCGGCGGCGCCGTTCGCTAGTTCGACGCGTTCACCGCGTCGTGGATCGCCTGCGAAAGTGCGATGACGGCCTTCGTTCCCGTGCGCGGTGCGGTCAGTCCGTTCGAAAGGATGCACGCGGCGAGATCCTTGCCTGGATCACCCCAGGCGGTATTCACCAAAAAGTGTCCACCGTGACCGAATGTGCCTGGAGTCGCGGTATTGCCGAAATCGTCCATCGATGGAATCGCGTGTTTGAGTCGGAAGCCGAGGCCCCAGGGCACGTCGACCAGGAAGGTTCGATCGATGGTTCCAACCGAATGCGGGAAGATGGCGATTCGAACCATTTCGGGCGAGAGCAGCCGACCGGCGCTTCCCTCGCCAGCATTCAACATCGCGCGATAGAAGCGGATCACTTGATTGGCACGCGACACGCCGTTACCGCCCGGAATCACCGCTCGATGGGTTGCGGGATCGTTCCACCAATCGGCGTCAGTGGGAGAGCCCCTTTCCTTGCGCGCGCTCACCCGCATCGCGGTTTGGCTGAGGACTTCGGGATTTCCGAGTGAGAATCCGTCGGTCGCAATGCCCACCGCGTCGAGCACCTTCTCGCGCAGCGTCTCCCAGAGCGGGCGGTCGCGCAGGCGCTGAATCAATTCTCCGACGATGAACCAGCTGGAAGAGGGGTGGTAGCCGCGGTCTTTGCCGGGCTCCCACTGGGCTTCCATGTCGCACACGGCGGCCAGCGCTTCATCCCAGTTGCGTGAGGATACGCCCAGGGCTGCCATGCGCCTGCCCGAATCCGGGAACCCCCCGCGGTGGGAGAGGAGATGGGCGATCGTGCAGGCCTCCTTTCCGCGTACCCCGAACTCGGGAATGTAGCTGCGAACGCGGTCACGCAACGTCGCTCTGCCCTCATCGACGATTTGAAGCAGTGCGACGGCGACCAGCGGTTTGGTGGAACTCCAGAGCAGGTAGTTTGAATCGGGCGTCGCAGCCGCCCCGATTGCCTCGTCGAAGACCAGTTCACCCCGCCAGTCGACCGCAACCTGGATCGACGGACGGATGCCCTCGTTGACCTGACGCTGCATCTCTCGCCGAAGGGCATCGAATCGGTCGCTCATCCCCACTCCCGGAATCGCAAGGAGCGCGAGCATAGCCGCTTCGCAGCGCGCCGAGGTCTACTCGCGCTTACGCGTCCAGCTCGAGTTTGCGAAATTCGAATGCGATGGATGCAGCCGCTCGCCGGGTACGAAACGCCCGGGGCGCGTAGCGCCTTCGGCCGAGGACAGCGAGGAAAGTCGCGCCCGAAAACAGCAGCAGCGTTCCGCCCGGCTCGGGCAACCCGATGGCGGATTTCACATCCGATCGCGGGAAGGACAGGCCGTTACTCGGGTTCGTGACGAGCGGACCATTCTCCGTGAGCAGGCTTCGAATGTCTTCCGGCTGGAGGCTCGGGTCCGCCTCGAACAACAGAGCGGCTTGCCCGGCCGCGTAGGGACTCGACGCGGACGTTCCGCCGAAGTGCTCGACTCCGCCGCCGAGCGCCGAGCTGGTCGTTCGCCAATTGGGAGCGAGGATGTCGAGAATCTCGCCGCTGTTGGAGTGACAGACGAACACGTCGGGTCCAGACGCATCGGTGCACAGGATCATCGTGCAGGTACTGTTCCCACACCAGCTGACACTGCCCACGGAAGCGTCGTAGACGCCGCCCACCGAGATCGCTTCGGAAATGCAGGCCGGCTCCGAGATGCCGTCGTCATGCCCTTCGTTTCCCGACGCCGCGAACACGGCAACTCCGGCAGCGTGAAGCAGGGCGACCGCATTTGCGCTCGGTGTCCCGGAACACGGTGACGCGAGCGGGTTGTTGTACTCGCCTCCGTCGCCGAGACTCGCGTTGACCACACGAACTCCGAGCGCCTGATGGTGGGTGACCAGCCAGTCGAAGGCCGCATCGATACTCGAGCTGAAGCCGGAGCCGGTAGCGCCCAAGACCTTGATTGCGACGATGCCCGCATCGGGCGCGACCCCGGGCGCTGCGGCGACACCTCCGGAAGTAATAATGCCAGCTGTGTGCGTGCCGTGGCCGTTGTCGTCTTCTGCGCTGCCCGGTCCGGATTGCTGCAGGCCGCCCGACGGGCAGCAACCCCGGTTGGGAGCCGGGTGGTCGTTGCAAAAACACTGTTCGGCGACGATGTCGTCGACGAGGTCGGGGTGGTCTGTGTCGATCCCGGTATCGAGTACCGCGACATTCACGCCGACTCCCGTAATGCCCGAGGAGTGGACCGAATCTGCACCGATCAGCGAAATACCCTGGGCGAGCGCGCCGTAGACCTCATAGTCGAGGTGGATTGCGGTGACTTCCGGGTGATGGAAAAGCGCGTCGATCGCGTTGGCCTGCGCGTGGCCCGCGAATCCGCTGACCGATTCGAAGCGGTACTTCAGCTGGAAACTTCCGGCTGGCAGGGCTCCGAGGGCCCGATCCTGTCGTGCGTGGATCGACGCCCGGCGCGCGAGGCCCGGAGGATCAAGGTCGTCGCTTTTCAGGGTGACGCGAATCGCGATGCCCTCGCTGGGGATCGCGTATTGCAGTGCTTCGGCGAGCCTCGGGCCCAGTCGCGCGCGAAAGTTGCCGATCGGTTGCGCGACAGCTGCCGATGCGCTGGCGAACGCCGCGATCGAGACTCCCAGTGCGGCGTAACGACCGATGGGCCAGCGAATCATTCGCTCCAACGCTCCCTTGCGTCGACAGGGCGGATTGCGCTCAGCGTCGAGGTGAAATCCGAATCCGACGAATCGTACCGTTTCCTGGTAGGTGGGTGACCAATTCGATCGGTATCGGTCGAACGAGTCGATCGCATTCCGAAATAAAATGGCGCTGTGTGTTGCTCAGGAGTTGCCGGTCGCGCGCACCGCTGCCAGATCCGCGGGTGTGGCGGCTTTGACGTAGAGCAACTCGAGCGCGATCGTCGCGGCGGCGAGTGCCGCGAGTTCGGCGTGATCGTACGCGGGCACCACTTCGACCACGTCCATTCCAATCAAGTTACATCCCACGAGTTCTCTGAGGATCTCGAGTGCGCGCTCCGTCGAGATCCCTCCCGGAACGGGTGTTCCCGTCCCCGGCGCAAATGCCGGGTCGAGGCAATCGATGTCGAACGTGACATATGCGGGCGTCTTTCCGATGATGCGACGAATGGCCTGCCCCGTCTCGCGTGCTGGATGAAGATTGACCCACGCGGCGTCGAGCACCGTGAACGGGTGGTCGTCGTACTCGTATTCCGTGCGGATTCCAATTTGCACCGAGTGGGCGGGCTCGAGCAGGCCTTCGCTCAGCGCCTCTCGAAACATGCTGCCGTGATTGAAGGTTCCCTCGATCGGCTCGGTGTCGGTGTGGGCGTCGAAGTGGACCAGCGAGACCGGGCCGTGCGCTTTGAAGTGCTCCCGCAACAGCGGGAGGGAGATGTAGTGGTCGCCACCCAGAGCGAGAATGGTCTTGCCCGCCGCGAGCAGGGTTCGGGCGTCGTGTTGGAGCACTTCCACCATCTGCTGGTTGTTGCCCGGATCGAAGATCACATCGCCGTAATCGATTGCGACAAGTCGGTCGCCAAGCGCAAACCGCCACGGCCAGCGGCGCGCTTCCCAGCTCATGTGCCACGAAGCCCGGCGCACGCCGAGGGGCCCCTCTCGGGTGCCCGATCTTCCGGTCGTCGCGAGGTCGTACGGCACGCCGAGGATGGCGACGTCGGCGCGGATCTCCGAGAGGTCGCGGGTGACCGGCAGTTCGAGAAAGCCGTGCTGAGTGAGCGGTTTGCGGTCCGGCATGTCCGATGGATCTCCCGTCGACGCTCGCCCGCGCAAGCGGTCAGGGCCAGCCTTGCTGCATCTGTCCGAGCAGCCCCTGGATTGGTGTCCGATTCAGCCGTTCCAATCGGGGTTGATCAACCACACCAGATCAGGACCCTTCAAGCCTCTTGAGCCTACGCGATTCCGCCCATTCCGCCCATTCCGCCCATTCCGCCCATTCGCACGACCCGAACGCGCCGGCGCCGATCGCGATTGCGAAGGCAATTGCGCAGCCCCGGCGCCGGCTTCGAGCCGATGGGAATCGCCTTGCTTCGAAGCGGATTTTTGGAATCATCTGCGCGCCCGGATCGGCAGCGAAAATCGCCTGGCGGGTATTTCGCGTGCGTTTTCGAGAACGCCTCGGTCGCACGGTGGAGCGGCGGTCTTCGCGCATGGTTTTGCAATCCGACTCGACGCCGTATTCACGAACACGGTCCATCTTCAACCCACCCACGGGAGGGAGAGCGGAAATGACACGCAATTTTTCGTCGAGAATCTTTCGCGCATTCGTAGCGATGGCGTTCGTCGCCGCCGCGGCGATGTTGGCAGCTTGTGCGACCACCCGGCAGTCCCGTGGGATCGGCGAGGCGTCCGGATTCTTGGGTGACTATTCGGATCTTCGCGAGGGAAGGGAAGACGAGCCGCAGCTCATCTTCATCCGTCCGGATGTGAATTGGGCAGATTACGATGCGATTCACATCGATTCCGTGACGCTCTGGCGCGACAAAAGGACCGATGACGTGCCGCAAGAGGAGCAGCAGATTCTGACGGACTACTTCTACAATTCGCTGCACGAACATCTTTCCAAGGATTACAAGATCGTCGATCAGCCGGGCCCCAACGTGCTGCGATTGCGCGCGGCGATTACCGAGGCGAAGGGCTCGAAGGTCGTGATGGATACGATCACCTCGATCATCCCCCAGCTGCGGCTGCTGACATCGGTCGTGGGAATGTCTGCGGGCACCTCCGTGCTGGTTGGGAAGGCGGGCGTCGAAGGCGCGATCACCGACTCGATGTCCGGACGGCGTCTGATGGCGGGCCTGGACGAGCGCCAGGGTACCAAGGCCATGCGCGGCGGCATCAAGAAGTGGAGCGACGTCAAGCTCGCGTTCGACTTCTGGGCCGAGCGGTTGACGAAGCGCTTGGCGACGCTGTCCGGGCGAGCCGCGGACGAGTAGCACCCGCACCTGCAGCTGGACTCGGTCGCGCGAAAGCCCGGGGTTTCGCGGCCATCACGCGGATCGAAAGGCGTCTCTCGACTCCAACCTCCTGGGAACTCGTGCCAAGAACGCCTGGTCGCGTTACTCGCCAGTCTTCGATTCTGCGACTCCGGGTAACGACCTTGCGAGGATCCAGTAACCCAGAATTCCCGCCATCAGGGAAGCCGCGAGGATTCCGAGTTTTGCCTTGCCGATGTGACTCGGATCGTCGAAGGCCAGTTCGGTGATGAACAGCGACATCGTGAAGCCGACGCCGGCCAGACACGAGGCCCCCCAGATTTGGGGCCAGCTGACACCATTCGGCAGGTCCGCCCAGCCGCCCTTGATGATCATCCAGCTGAAACCAGTGACGCCGATCTGTTTCCCGAGCACCAGACGCAAGATGATGCCGATTCCGATGGGGCCCGTCGTCTGTCTCAAATTGTCGCTTCCGAGTTCTACGCCTGCGTTGAAGAATGCGAACAGCGGCAAAACCAGAAACGCCTGAAGTGGATGGAGGTGATGTTCGAGCGCGATGCCCGCTGGAATCAACATCCCGCCGACCGCCGCAGAAACCGGTAGGGCGGCCAACCTCGGCGTCGAAAGTTCGCCCATCGCAATTTCTCGTTTGACCTCGAGGCCGACGACGAAGAAGAAGATCGCCATCAGCGCATCGTTGATCCAGTGTTGGGGCGAGAGGCTGAGTGAAGTGTATCCCCACGAAAACCCGACCTCGGTGTGCGCGAGGTCGAAGTAGATCTGCGACCACGGAGAATTCGCCCAGCCGAGTGCGACAATCGTGCAAGCCATCAGCGCGATGCTCCCAGAGACTTCCGAATGAAAGAATTGATCGAAGATCGAATTGGATCGCGACGGCTCTGTCATATTTGCAAGGCTTCTGAATTTCGGATTGATTCGCCCTGCAAGATGCTCAGAGATTCTTGTAGCGGCCGAAGTCGAACAGGCCGGCTTCTATGGGGTTTCTCCGCCGCGCATCTTGATGAATCCAGTCGACTGCGTTCCAGAATCGAGGGCTCGTGCGGCGGATACCCCAGCGCTCGACGAACTTCTCGAAGTCGGTTTCGTTCTTGACCGAAGTCAGCGCACGGGTGAAGTCGCGGATGTCGGCGGCTTCTGCTTCGAACAGGAAATTCGGATAACTCCCCAGATAGCCGCGGACAACGGTGAGCGTATCCTCCTCTGGAATCAGCCGTTTATCCTCGCCGAACATTGCCGCCACGTTGGTATGCGCGCGGTTGTGGACGAGCGTGTAGCTCGCGTCTGTTTCGGCATTGTTGCCCGACCGTACCCGCAGGTACGACGTTTCCGGAAGCTCGACGACCCAAGCGCCGGTCGTGCCGCTGATCCTCTGAAGGGCTCGATCGGCAATTCTTTCGACGGAGCTTGCATCCACGAAATCGCAGGGCGGATCGACACAGCGGTTCAGCAGATCCGGCGGCCCACTGACCGCTGGATTGCGCTCGAGGATCATCTCGATCAGTTCGGTCTTCACGTCGGGAGTCTTGAATCGGATCTGGGTCGCGTGATGATTGCTGCGGAGAGAGTTGACTTGATATGACCGATCCCGCTCCGCGCCCACATACCACGAGGCTCGGATGTCTTCCCGGCGATACACCGGAACGAATGCGAGAAAGAGGTTCTCCGCCTGCATTCGCAGATGATCCATATAGAGGCGCGTCGAAACCTGATGTCCGACATTTCCAAAGACGTCGAAGTTCGCGACCAGGTCGTAGTAGATTCGCTCGAATAGCGGATAGTCGAGCACCCAGGCGGTTTTCGGGATTTCACCCACGAATCCCTTGACGACCGTGGCGTTGTCGAAATGCCGGAATACGGTGAGCATCGCGTTGCGGTTTTCTCGATCTCCGCCCCAGATGGAATCGAGCGTGGGACCGAGGCCGTCGGGATCGTGCTTATCGTAGAATTTTTCCCGGATGTCCAGATAGCGGCGCTGGGCGAGATTGTATTTGAGCCAGAGACCGCCGATCGAAAAATCGCCTTCATTTTCACCGGGAAGGCTCAGCAGTTCCGTGGTCTGCGCGAAGAAATCGCCGTCGATCACGGACATGTCGCTGTCGGGGTCGAGAAACGCGATGAAGAAGTGGTCTTCGATGACCGAGACGGCGACCTGTCCGTGGCAGACCGGTCCGCGGATGAAAGTCATCACGAAATACTGCGCGTCGTCGAGCATGTATTGATAGCGAGAGCGCGCCGGGATCTCCGCGAAGGTTGCAAAGGGGTTCGAGCCTTCGCTCGCGTCGTATTCGGGGAGTTTCGTGGGTTCCCAGGGCGATTCGAGAAACAATTCCGAGAGCCGGCGCATTCGCGCCTCTCCGAGCGGATAGACGATGTGGGTCTTGTGGATGATCGTCGATTCGATCGGCAGCAAGCGGTACCAGAAGTTCTCGACACCCGGGTCGTCATAGGGCCTTCGCTTGGCGATCTCTTCCGCGGGAGTTCCCGGCGCTGTCGACGAGCGAACGATGCGGAAGAAGGGCCCGCTCGGAAGGTCGTCGAAGTAGAGATGGGCGAAGATCCAGTGCTCGTAGAGGTAACGCGATGTGATGCGCTCCTTGAGGGAGGATCCGTTGAGGAACGCCTCCCAGCGCTCGACTTGTTGGATCGCGGCTTTCGCGAGAGGAGGAGAAGCAGGCGGCGGCGGTGCCCCCTGTTGGACCCATGCGGCGAGCATTCCGATCTCTTGGTCCGTCAGCGGCGCCATCCCGTAGGGCATTCCGCCGGGCGGGTTTTTCTGCGCGTATGCTTCGAACTCGGTCGGAGTGGGACACGATAGTTCGCGATTGATGTCGAGCGGAAACGAATCGTCGAGTCGAGCGTCGGGGACAACGGGTTGGGCACGCCCCAACGCGAGCATGTTTAGCAGCAGCGAGCCGTAGCCCGCGGAACCCGATTCGGCCAACACGGAAGAGAATCCCCGCTCCCTCCATTCATTGCTGCCATGGGCATCAATGAAGAGGCGGGTCAGCGGCGCAGTCGTGATCCGGCTCGACTGGTAGACGGCTTGTTTGGTCGCACCGCGGTCGAGCCCCTCGTAGGACGAGAGCTGGAGCTGGCACGGCGCGTCGTAACAACCGTGGCAGACCACGCAGCGGTTTTCGAGAACGGGCTGGACGTGCTCGAGATAGGTAATCGGCTCTGACCCCGTCGAACCCGGCAGGGTGGCCAACTCGACTGGAGGCGGTTGAGCGCACGTCATACCCAGACCAAGCAACGCTGTGACGAGAAGTCCCAGGAATGCGGCGCTGCGTGACATCGGACCTCCGGTCAAATGGGTTGGAGTCTACCCCGGCGATCGCAAAGCTGCCTTGCCAGTTGCCGGAGTCACCTGGATCGATCGAATGTTCCGCAATGCGGCTGGCAGCCGCAGCGCGTGGCGCCTCGTGCGGAATTCTGATCGGCCTACTTCTCAGCCGCCGCTTTTGCCTTCTCGAACAGATCCTCGATCTGGGAGGTCATCACCTTGGTGCCCATCGTGCGTTTGGTCGAACCTCCGAAACCGGCCACCTGATCGGTGGAAGTGCGGTTTACATAGATGACGAGGGTGCCGCCCTGCACGGGAAGAAAGCCCGCGACAATTTGAACGACGTTGTAACTGGCCGTCACGTAGAACTGGCGACTCGCCAGCAGCCAGGCTTCGCCATCCGGCATCCAGAGGCGATGGCTGAGCAGGAAGACCGGAGTTCCGTGCGCCATGTAGTGGGTCCAGCTGAAGTCCTCTTCGAGTCCGGCAGGACGCGACTTGGGGTAATTCAACAATGCGTCGTAGAAGTTCGGAGCGTTCTTCTTCAAATTGCCGGTCGCTTCAACGGCGCGTCGCAGGTCACCTCCAGCATCGGTCTGCTCATTGTCGCTGCGCGCGTAGGCGGCGATTCCGGCGAGTCCCTCGGTGTGGTACGACTGAAAGCGCGCCAGCAGTAGCTTTCGCAGCTGATCCTCGACAGCCGTTGAGTCGCCGCCCTTCTTGGTGAGCGCCCCGAAGGCGCCGATCTCCGCCGCCGACAGATTCAGATCCTCCCCCGGCTTTGCCGCCAAGAATGCTTTGGCTTGCTTCGCCGCGTCGGATCCGAATGACACACCCTTGAAGTCGTCGAGGCTTGCTCCTGCCGAGATGGCGCCTCTGGCGATGGTATCGGGGTCGACTCCCGCCACCAGATTCTTCTTGGCGTCTTCGATCAGCGCGGCCGGGGGCTCGCTGACGACAAATGCGATCGCCATCGCGAGCTCCCGCTCGGAGGTCGGCTCGAGGCCGGTTGTGACGAACTTTCCGTCCAGCACCTGCTGCTTCGCGTCGGATGAAAATCCGATCGTGGCCAGCACTTCTTCGGCACTCGGCGCAGCAGCAGCTGGCACAGCCCACGTCCAAACGAGCAGTGTTGTCATGAAGGCGATGATCCGAGCCATGGGTTACTCGGTGTCAAGAGTTTGGATGTCGAGGGTCTGGAAAAAGCGCTCGATGTCTTGTGAAGGGCCAATTCGCGACGGGATCACTGCGCGAATCAATCTCTTCCGCGGTAGGGTAGACCCCATCCGCGAACCAGCGCAAACACCACCGACCATCGTCGCGAATGCCGCCAGGGGTACGTGGCGCGTATCCCGTTTCGATGCTTCGTACATTCCTCCAGCATCATGGGCCGCGCGATCGCGCGGCGTCTCGCTGGGAGCTTCGACCTCGTCCCGGCCGTGGCCATCGTACCGTGAAGGCGCTGCTGCTGAACCCGATCGGTGGCGCGCTAGCCGTGGTCTTGCCTGGGGTCCAGATTCGCCGTACCCTGTTTTGCGTCCGCAATGGGCGTCAAGTATCCCCGCAACCAGGCCGATGACTACGTCGGCGTGCGTACTTGGGCGTACCTGGCTGTACGTGGGCGCGTAAGTGAACGTAAGTGCGCGTAAGTGGCAAGGCGCCAGCGGGCGCCAGCGGGCGCCAGCGGGCACGAGAGGACGTAGGAGGAAGCGCGAGTGAGATCGAGTGCGAATCTCATATTGGCGATTTCGGCCGCCTTCGTGCTCCAAGCGGGTCTCTGCCCTGCGCTGTGCTCTGCCCGGAGCGCCGAGCCGACTTCCTCTCAGCTCGAAAGCCCGAGTCCGCCTGAACAGGCTCCATGTCACGGCACGAGCGAGGCCCCGTCTCGGGGTGACTCTCGGCAAGATTGCGCTGGGGATTGCAGTCACTTCGACAGTGCGGCGCTCGCCGTCCCTGGCACTTGCACGGTTGTCGATCTGCCCGCAGCCGCCTTTGCTTCGAGGTCTTCCACGCCGCTCCCGCCCGCCAACGCGGTTCCGGCTGGTGATTTCGAATTGGCACCGGCACCACGACCTCGCAACCTCCTCCTCGTCAAGAATTCCTTCCTGATCTGATACGGGTCACCCCGCCCGCCCATCGCGGGCTTCGGCGTGTTCGTTCGGTATGACGTGCGTCTTGCGCTCGTCTTCCGACGGTTTCTTACTCGATGTCTAGCGTGCGAGTGACCCATGATCAGAGAATTGAATTTCCGCGCGACCATCGCGTTCATTGCAGCGATCGTCGTTCTCCTCTTCCCAGCCCAATCCGCATACCCCCAGTTCGGGCATGAGGATCCGGACGATCGCCTCCTCCCGCCGACGTTGGAAACACCGGATGACTCGGTGGCCCTGCCCGCCGGTGAAGTGCATCGCGCGAAAGACGCCATTGCAGACCGATCGGTTTCTCTGGCGAGCGATAACGCGGCGGGTTTGCTGCCAGACCCCCTACCGCTGGACTGGTGCCTGGAGCGCGCGC
>Ga0326597_10009598_pt1 | contig 12950 bp, 11 predicted proteins | sample RVTome_12_FD_203789 | JGI IMG/M metagenome (GOLD analysis project Ga0326597, IMG submission 203789) | Soil microbial communities from uranium-contaminated site in the Upper Colorado River Basin, Wyoming, United States - RVT100D185 | ecosystem: Environmental > Terrestrial > Soil > Contaminated >... | reverse complement strand
ATCCAAGCGGATCGGGCGATAGAGCGAATAGCTGATGTCCGTGAGCAGCACGTATACTCGTGCGACGCCGACATAGCTCAGCGGTAGAGCAGCTGTTTCGTAAGTCTCCCGCCCTGTGCGCAGTGCTACAAGCGTGGAGGCCCGATACAAGCGGGCACACTTATCAGCTATTCGATTCGAGGGCGTGTCCGTCTAGGATCGCCGCTACGGCCCGTTCTCCCTCTGAGCCGATCCTAGGTACTCGAAATTTCGCACAAGCCGGTCGTCGGGTCCATTACCTCCTCCTCCTCGGAATCCGCCCCGGGCGCGGGATCTGGTGCCCAGCAGGGCGCGACCGCGAGGTCACCCTGAAACACCTAGCCCCATTAAGGCCCTGACCTGGCAAGTCGTGCCGACGATCACCTACAGAAGTCGCTCGCGACGGCATTACAGCCGATGAGTTCGATGTTCGCACGCTCAGTAGAGCTGATAACTGCCGGCCCCTGATGCCCGTTTCGTTGAGACTCCGTTCCGCGACCGATGATGGCGCCGCTCGCTGAGGCATCTCTCCGAGCGCCGGTGTGCGGAGTGCTATCCCATTTAGGGGCCCAATACAAACGGGCACACTTATCAGCTGTTCGTTTCGAGGGGTCCTTCGCCCAGGATCGACGCCACCGCCTCGCGGATCGTCAGCCACGACCATTACAGGAGCATTGCTCGCGCCGTCCGGGTGCGGACCGCGTCAAGGCACTAACGCCCACGGTTTGAACCCGAGCGCATGTTGGCTTCACGGAGACCGGTCATGTCGACCTTCGGAGCTCGCGCCATGATCAGTAGGCCATTGGTTTCCTGTTCGACATCGGTGAGCTTCCGGAGTTGGGCCGGGACAGCCACGACCGTCCCAGCCCTTGCCCCGGTTAGTCGTCTGGCTACGGGCAGGTGAGCTCGGGATTCCAGTCCACGAACATCCCTGCCGGATTGTGGCTCCATACCCAGAAGTGCTGGATGTAGAAGCCGACCGCCGGGACGAGGATGTGCATCTCCCTGCCGAACACAGTCGGAGGCTCCGACACGCCGGGTGGGTTCGAGCCGAGGCCCGGGACGACGTATTCGACCGCCACGAGCTTGAGTTGTCCATTTGGCCCCGATGTATAGACCGTGCCTTCCGGCTTGAGCGGGTCGACCACGAGGTCGTCGATCAGCTCCTTGTTAAAGTAGTGGTAGCCCATGACCCCGGCCGTGGGGTGCGCGATGCAGCCGGTGATAATCCTGGTCCCGGCCCCGTTCACGTAGCCGAGTTCGTACCCGGCTTCGATCGCCGCGTCGATTCTGTTGAACTTTGCAGTGACCTGTCGCACCCCCGCGAGTTGATCCTGTTGGGCTGGCGTAGCTCGAGCGAAGCCGCCGATTGCCATCGCGCTGAGTAGTGCGGCAGTCAGCGCGAGCACGATTCGGTTGCGCATCACGTTTCTCCTTCTCGGGGGCGGGATGGTTTAGGGCCCGAAGGCGTCGGAATGTCAGGTCACGGGTTCGATGCGGATGGAGCCCAGGATTTCCTGGACCTCGGACGACTCCTGCGCGGTAGTCGCCGGGAACGTATCCGACGAGACCACGAGGCGCTCGCCATCGACATCGAGGATCCACAGCGCCATGCGCTGGCCGGGGGTAAACGAAAAGATCGCGCCGAGCGGAAGTTGCCAAATCCGATAGCCGTCTCGGGTCAAGGTGCACCCGTCGAAGGTGTCGGGTGCCGTCAGCGTGAGCTGCTTTCCGCGGTAGCCGTCAACTGTGACGTCGGCCGCAGTGGTCGCGTCGAGCCCCGGCAGGCCCGCCAGCGCGATTGCGAGATCGTCGACGGTTGGTCCGGGCTGTGGGTCGAGGAACCCGCGGACATTGCACGGATCGGCGTAGATGCTCTGGGACAGTGTGAAGGCGATCGCCGCGCCACCGCCTGCCTTGTCGAGGTACGCCGCATACGGACCCCCGACCTTCCCTGCCCAGCCGGCGGGAAGGGAGATCGTGACAGGGATTGGGAATGGGTCGTCGATGACGTATGTGCCCGGCTCGGAGACCACCACTGTCTGCGGGTCGCGAGGAAGCGCGATTGGAGTGGGGGTAGGCGTGGAAGTCGGCGTCGGGGTTGCGGCCGGCCCACCTCCTACCCATGACCCGCTCGGCAGGAAGTTGAACCCGATGACGGCGACGAGCACGACGGCCGCTGCCCCGATCGCCAACCGGATCGATGGGTTCATGTCGAAGACCCTCCGCATCGGCCTAGGGACGCGGCGCTGTCGAGTGACATGGATCTCGTCGAGGGCGGCCTGAAGCGCGCGATCGGACAGGGCGGTCGGTCCGTCATCGAGCCAGAGCCGAGCGGTCCGGTCGAAGTCGTTCTCGGTCATGCCATCCGCTCCCGCGAGGCTGCTGTCGCCGTCCGCGCGTCTGCCTCGAGGGCCGCCCGGAGGCTGGCAGTCGCGTAGTGAATCCTCGATTTGACTGTGCCCAATGGGACGCCGAGCGTTGCGGCGATCTCTCCGAGCGGCCAACCGAGATAGTGGTGAAGCACGAAGACGGCGGATTGCTCCGGCGGCAGGCGCCGGAAACCGCGTTCGAGCGCATCTCGCGTGGCGAGGCTCAGAGCCGTGTCGGGCGTCGTCGCTCCTTCGATCGACAACACTCGGACGTTGGCGGCCCAGCGCCGCGCCTGACGCGCTTCCGTATAGCAGGCGTGGACGAGGATCCGGTGGATCCAGGCGTCGAAGCGCTCGACCTCGCGGAGCCCCGGAAGCTCCCGCCAAGCCGTGACGAGGGTCTGCTGAACGGCGTCCTCGGCCCGACCGACGTCACGCAGGATCCGATGCGCAACGGCGAACAGCCGATCAGCCGAGCCACGGGCGATCGAGGCAAACGCCTCCTCGTCCCCGGACCGTGCCGCCTCGATGAGCGCTCGGTCCACCCCTCGCTCCCTCGTTCGCGCGCCCTCCGCGGGACGCGTCACCTAGCATGAGTGGCGCCTGGGGAAAACGGTTTGATAATCGTGCGACTCGACCAATCGGGAACGACTCAAGGCGCAATGCCGAAATGGCGCCTCGGACCGGGGTCGGTCGCGCCATACCGCTTGCCATCGTCTACTCAGGTCCGATGTCTCGACCGAGTTGGCAGGCGCCTGGCAATACGTGCTCGGGGAGCCATCGAAAGCGTCCGGGGACCTGGGTTTGGGTTGAGCATTTGACTCGAAGTCAAGGGGTCGGTCGCCGGGCGTCGGACCTCCGAGCGAGGAGCCTGTTATGGAACGACCGTCTCGTTGGACGATGCCGACCTTCCGTCCGATAGTTATCAGCTGTTCGAGCGTTGTGCCAGGGTCTTCGGCACGATCCTCAAGAGTGACAACAGCAGTCGAATGGCCGATGCTCTTGAGCATCGGCTATTCTTGATCGGCGCCGACATAGCTCAGCGGTAGAGCAGCTGTTTCGTAAGTCTCTAGCCCTCTGCGCAGTGCTACAAGCGTGGAAGGCCGATACAAACGGGCACACTTATCAGCTATTCGCGTCCGGAGCCTCTCGTCCGTCATTGCCAGGATCGCGACCGCAAGCGCTGTCCCCCAGGAGTCTGGTCGATCAACCTTCAATCTGTCGACCGTCGAATCTCCGATCGTTCGATCATAAACGTCCGAAAGGCGTCGGCCGCGAGGAGCAGCCGGGAGTGGTCGTCGATGAGGTTGAGGATCTCGACGTCACTCCCGTCGGCCAGGCGCCAGTGGGTTCGTGTCGGCCTGCCACAACTCGTTGGGCAGGGCGGCCTCGAAGCGGACGAACGAGGAGCGCGGCCGCTTGTGCGGCTGGGGAACGATCAGGTCGTGGCGCCGCAGGATCCGCCAGACCGTCGCCGGCGAGGGCGCCGCGGCGAGCTGGCGGCCGAGATGGTGGACGATCGTCGCCGGGCCGGCGTCGTGGCCCGCGGCGGCGAGCTCGGCCCGCAGTGCCACGATCGCGCTTCGAGCTCGGGTGCAGTCTGGTGCGTGCAGGAGCGGGGACGTCGGGAGCGCGGGGCGTCGGCCGCGTAGCCGCCCTCGTGGTAGCGGTCGAGTAGCCGATCGAGCCAGCTCAGCGAGATGCTGTGGAGCCGGGCGATGTCGCTCGGGCTGCGGCCCTCGAGCACCACGGCGTCGACCACATAGCGCTCGAGGCCCATGGCGACACCCTCCTCCGAAGGTGTCCACTATGTCCCGAGACATCCGTCCACCCTGTGGTGAACTCAGACACTTCCTCGCCAGCCAACCTACAACATCTCGAATTCGCGGCTGGACGGAAGCCTCGATCTGATGGATCATATTTCATATCTTGTCTTTCTCGTCGCAGCAACCATTGCCCACGCTAGGGTATCGCAGAGGGCGCGACGTGATGCACCAGGGCGACGGACCGATGCCGGATCGGAAGATCCCCGTGGCAGTCGTCGGTTCAGGCAACATCGGCACGGATCTCGCGCGGAAGCTCCTGCGCTCGGCCGTCCTCGTTCCCGTGGCCGTGGTCGGCGTGGACCCGGACTCCGTGGGACTTGCCAGGGCCCGGCAGTGGGGCATCGCCACCAGCCACGCGGGGGTGGACTGGCTGCTCGAGCACCACGCCGAGCTCGGGATCGAGATCGTGCTGGAGGCGACGAGCGCGTCCGTCCACTGCGACAACGCGCCGCGCTACCAGGCCGCCGGCCTGACCGCCATCGACCTGACGCCTGCGGCGGTCGGCCCAGCCGTCGTTCCGGTGGTCAACCTCGGGACCCATCTCGGCGCGTCGAACCTGAACCTGATCACCTGCGGTGGCCAGGCCACGATCCCGATCGTGGCCGCGGTCTCCCGGGTTTGTGCCGTCCCCTACGCGGAGATCATCTCCTCGATCGCCTCCCGGTCGGCCGGACCCGGCACCCGTCAGAACATCGACGAGTTCACGAGGACGACCGCCCACGGGATCGAGACCATCGGCGGGGCCAGGGCTGGGAAGGCCATCATCATCCTGAACCCGGCGGAGCCGCCTATCCTCATGCGCAACACGGTGTACTGCGGTATCCCGGACGATGCCGACCCTGACGTGGTCGCAGAGTCCATCGGGCGCATGGTCGAAGAAGTCGCGAGGTATGTCCCGGGGTATCGGATGAAGGCTCCACCCGTTTTCGACGTGGGGCCCTTCGTCACGCCCGGCGGGCCGGCTGGCCGAAGAGTGACGGTCCTGCTCGAGGTCACCGGCAGCGCAGACTTCCTGCCCGCCTACGCGGGCAACCTCGACATCATGACCGCCGCCGCTGTGCGGGTGGCCGAGGCTGTCGGCAAGTCGAGACACGAAAGGCAGCCAGAGCAGGTGGTTCATGCCGGCTGACCACCACGCCGACCCCGCTCCCAGCTACCGGCTGACGGACTCCACCCTGCGTGACGGCTCCCACGCGCTCGCTCACCAGTTCACGCCCAAGATGGTGTCGTCGATCGCGGCCGCGCTTGACCGGGCTGGGGTCCCGGTGATCGAGGTGTCCCACGGCGACGGCCTGGGCGGCTCGTCATTCAACTACGGCTTCTCGGCCGCCTCGGAGCGAGCCCTGATCGCCGCCGTCGCATCAGTGGTCGAGCGCGCCAAGATCGCGGTCCTGCTGCTACCGGGAATCGGCGTCGCCGACGACCTGCGGGAGGTTCGGGCGCTGGGCGCGTCCGTCGCTCGCATCGCAACGCACTGCACCGAGGCTGACGTGGCCATCCAGCACCTCCGGATGGCACGCGACCTCGGGATGGAGGCCGTGGGCTTCCTGATGATGGCCCACATGACGTCGCCGGACGGGCTGCTGGCCCAGGCGCGGATCATGGAGGACGCGGGCGCCACCTGTGTCTACGTCGTCGACTCCGCCGGCGCGATGATCCCCGACGACGCCAGGGCGCGGGTCGCGACCCTGCGAAACGGGCTCCAGGCGGCGACCCAGGTCGGCATCCATGCACACAACAACCTGACGCTGGCGGTCGCCAACTCGCTCGTGGCGCTCGAGGAAGGCGCCGAACAGGTGGACGGCTGCAGTCGAGGCATGGGTGCCGGCGGGGGGAACTGCCCGACCGAGGTCCTGGTCGTCGCGAGCGAGCGGGTCGGGTATCCGACGGGGATCGACGCGCTCCGCATCATGGACGTCGCGGAGGACGTGGTCGCACCCATCATGCACCGACCGCAGATCATCGACCGAGGCGCCCTGTCACTGGGCTATGCCGGGGTGTACAGCTCCTTCCTCCTGCACGCCGAGCGAGCCGGCCGACGGTTCGGTGTCGACCCGCGGGCGATCCTCCTCGAGCTCGGACGACGGAAGGTGGTCGGCGGGCAGGAGGACATGATCGTGGACGTGGCGCTCGAGCTGGCTGGGGTCGAGCGCGGAGCGCGATCCGATGACGCCCGGGCGGGTCATGACGATGAACGTCCGGGAGATACCGGGTCGCCCATGACGCGCCCGTGACGCGCCGGTCGACCCTCGGTGCCGAGCCCGGCGAGCGGGGCGGGATCGTCGGTCGAGTCGTCCGTGAGCTCGAGGCGATCCTGGGACCGTCCGCGGTTCGCGCCGATCCGCTCTCGCTTCGCCTATACGCCCGCGATGCCTCGATGATCCAGGGCACCTGCAGCGTGGTGGCGTTGCCGTCGAACGCCGTCGAGGTCGCCGCCTGCGTGACGGTGGCTCGCCGCCACGGCCTGCCCGTCGTCCCCAGGGGCGCCGGATCCGGGCTGGCCGGCGGGGCCACCCCCCTGGGCGACGCGGTCGTCGTAGCGACGACCCGGATGCGGACGATCGAGAGCGTCAGCGTGGAGGACGGGGTCGCCTGGGTCGAGGCCGGGGTGCTCAACCTCGACCTGAAAGAGTGGCTTGCGCCACTCGGGCTGACGTTTGCGCCGGATCCGGCGTCGGAGGCATGTTCAACGATCGGCGGCAATGTGGCCACCAACGCCGGAGGACCTCGCTGCCTGCTTCGCGGCGTGACCCGGAACCACGTGCGAGCCGTGGATATCGTCCTCGCTGACGGCCAGATCGTCCGACTGGGAGCCGAGGCAGCCGACCCCGATGGGTATGACCTTCGGGCCCTCGTCGTTGGATCCGAGGGAACGCTGGGCATCGTCACGTCGGCGTGCGTCGCCCTGACCCCCGTCGCGACCGGTGTCAGGGTCATCCTAGCCGGCTTCCCATCGATCGAGGGCGCTGCCACCGGCGTGTCGGAGATCGTGGCCACCGGCGTCTCGGCGAGCGCGATCGAGCTGATGGACAGGCCGGTCGTCCAGGTCATCGAGGCCTTCGCCCAGGCCGGCTACCCCCTCGACGCCGAGGCCGTCGTCCTGATCGAGCTCGATGGACCGCCCGGGGCCGTCGCGGAGCAGTCCGCGATCGTCGAACAGGTGATGACGGGACACGGGGCCATCGGGATCACGGTCGCCGAGGACGCCGACCGGCGGGCGAGACTCTGGAAGGGGCGCAAGTCGGCCCAGGGAGCCATCACTCGCATCGCGCCTGACTTCTACCAGTACGACTGCGCTGTTCCTCGGACCAGGCTTGTCGACGCGGTGATCGCTACGCGTCGCATTGCGGCGGCGAACGGGCTCACCGTCGTGAACGTGTTCCATGCCGGCGACGGCAACCTCCACCCGTTCATCATGTTCGACCGACGCCAGCCGGGCACGCTGGATCGCGTGCTCGCCACGGCGGAGGGTATCGCCGAGGCCTGCGTCCGGCTTGGCGGCGTGCTGTCTGGCGAGCACGGGATCGGGCTCGAGAAGCGAGACCTGATGCGACTGATGTTCAGCGCGGAGGAGCTCGAGCTGCATCGCGCGGTCCGGATGGCCTTTGATCCGGATGGGCTGTCGAACCCCGGCAAGGTCCTCCCCGAGCTCGCCGCTGTGGCCGCGCCAAGCGAGCGCTCGACCGTCGACCACGCCGGCAGTCGGTCGTGAGCCTAGTGCAGCCGGCCTCGACGGCGGAGCTCGCGACCCTGATCCGGGGTGCGGCGCGCGATCGAACGCGCGTGCTCGTCGTGGGAGGCGGAACCCACGGGGCCTGCCCCGCCACCGAGGATGGGCGTCGGATCTCGCTCGCTGGCCGGTTGCGAAGCGTCGTCACCTACGATCCGGCCGAGCTGGTCGTCACCGTGGATGCGGGACTGGCCGTCGAGGAGCTCGACGCGACCCTGGCGGAGCACGGCCAGGAGTGGTGCGCCGACATCGTGCGTGGCTCGACCGTCGGAGGATCGATAGCGGCTGGCGCGTCATCCCTCCGCCGCCGGTCGATCGGCCCGCTCCGCGATTCGGTCCTGGGTCTCGAGCTGGTGGATGGTCGCGGCAGGCTGATCCGGGTCGGGGGTCGAACCGTCAAGAACTCGACCGGGCTTGACCTGGTACGGCTGATGGTCGGGTCTCGCGGCACGCTCGGGGTGATCACCCGAGCACACCTTCGCGTGCGGCCTCGGCCGCGATCCCGGGCAGTGGTCCGTGCCGGCGGCGCCTCCCTGGCGGCCGCGATCATCGCGGCTCGGCAGGCCTCGGTCGTGGCGGCGGCGATCGCCGACAGCTCGACGGTCCAGCTCCTCCTGGAAGGCTGGCCGGACGACGTGGCCGCCGATGCCGCGATGCTCGTGGAGCACCTCGGTGGTGAGCTCGACGCTCGACCCGGGTCCTTCCCCCAAGTCCGATCGTGGGCTCGATGGCCGGCGGTCGCGATGCTCACCGTTCGCCCATCTGCCGTGGAGACGCTCCTGGGCCGTGCGGGCACCCGCTGGGCCACGCAGCTGTTCGGGGGGCACGTCTGGATCGGGGGCGATACCGTGTCCGAGCTCGTCCCATCCTGCGCGACCGCCACCGAGCGCGGCGGACACGCCACGCTGATCTCGGAACCCGGCTGGCCGACATGGCCGGCCGCGTCCGCCGGCAACGACACGCGGATCGGCGAGCGCGTGAAAGCGGCATTCGACCCCGACGGGGCGTTCCCTCGGCTCGCCCGCTGGAGCCCCGCATGAGCGGTTCCCTCCCCGACGGTGTCCGCTTCATCGGGCCGGAGGAGGGCTCGCTCCCCGCATGGCAGCCGGGCCACGCGCCCGACCCGACCGATATCGCGTTGTGCGTCGGATGCGGGCTCTGCCTTCCCCACTGCCCGACGTTTCGGCTCACCGGCGACGAGACCGCGTCACCCCGTGGTCGGATCGCCGCGATGCGGGCCGTGAACGAGGGCTTCCGCGAGGTGGACGCTCGCTTCGCGGAGGTGATGGACGGGTGTCTCGTATGTCGAGCCTGCGAGACGGCATGCCCCTCGCTCGTGCCGTACGGGCGGATGCTGGATGCTGCGCGCTACCAGGCGCGCGGCAGCCGGACCCTGCCATCCAGGATCGCGCGGACGGTGGGCGTCGACTTCGCGCTCGGACGACCGTGGGTTCTCACCGTCGCAACGGCACTGCTGCCGGTGGTCCGACCGCTGCTCCCCCGCCGGCTCAGGCCGCTCATCCCGCGGATCCGCCTTCGCGACCTCCTGCGGCGACTGCCACGCGTCTCGGAGCCCGACGGCCCGGTCCGGGGGACGGTTGCGCTGCTCTCCGGATGCATCCAGGACCGGTGGTTCCGCTCGGTGAACGTGGCCACGATCCGCGTGCTCAATCGGAACGGCTGGCGGGTGGTGGTTCCGCGGCAGGGATGTTGCGGCGCCCTCACCGCCCACTACGGCTCCCTCGACGCGGCCCAACTCATGGCGGACGACGTCAGCGCCGCCATGCGTGCGTCCGGCGCCGCATGGATCGTGGTCAGTGCGGCCGGCTGCAGCGCCCACATGAAGGAGTACACCGGGTTCGATGGCGCCCAGGAGACCGCGGCCTCAGTCCGCGACGTGTTCGAGTTCCTTGTCGAGCAGGGCTGGACCGCGCCGGCCCGGGGCGCCACCGAGACGGCCGCGTACCACGATCCATGCCACCTCCTGCATTCCCAGCGCGTGGCCGGGGCAGCTCGCGGCGTGATGGCGGCGATCCCCGGGTTCACCCTCGTGGAGGTCAAGGACGGGGCGAAGTGTTGCGGCTCGGCGGGCCTCTACAACGTATTCGAACCGGCGCATGCTGATGCGCTGATGCGCGAGAAGGCGGCCAATGTCGCGGCGACCGGCTGTGGCGCCGTGCTGGCCGGGAACCCGGGATGCGCCATGCAGATCCAGGCTGGCCTGCGCGCGATGGGTGCCTCGATCGACGTCCGGCAGCCGATCGAGGTGCTCGAGGCGGCATACGCCGCGGATCCGGCACGATGATGGGTGAGTACCTCGTGACCGGGGCAGCCAGCGGGATCGGCCTTGCGACGATCCGGCGCCTTGCCACGGCTGGGCACCGAGTCTGGGGCCTCGACCGCGATTCCGATCGGCTGGAGCAGGCGCTGGCGATCGGGGGACTGACCGGTGTCCAGCGTCTGGTCGCCGATGTCGGTGACGAGTCGAACGTCGAATCGGCGCTTCGGCTGGTCGCGGCGGAGGCCGACCACCTCGATGGGCTCGTGAACTGCGCCGCGATCATTCCGGTCGTGCCGTTCGAGCAGCATTCGGTGTCGGACTGGGAGCGAGCGTACCGGGTGAACGTGATCGGGACCTATCTGATGCTCCGCGCCGCACTGCCCCTCCTGCGCGCCAGCCAGCGGGCGAGCGTCGTGAACCTGGCCTCGATGGCGGCGAAGATCCCCGGGCCGTACACCGTCGCCTACAACGCGAGCAAGGCTGCGGTCGTCAGCCTTACCCGAAGCGCGGCCGCCGTCCTGGCCCCCGGCATTCGTGTGAACGCCGTCTGCCCGGGTGTCGTCGCCACGCCGATGTACGAGGCGATCGATGCGCGGCTCCACGAGCTCGGAGCCCCGGAACTGCTCCGGTTCGAGGCCAGGGCCGCTTCGGCGCCGGCGGGACGACCGGCTTCCGCAGAGGAGATCGCCACGGTGATCGAGTTTCTGCTCGGCCCTGGTGCTGCGTTCGTGACCGGCGAGGACGTCAACGTGAGCGGCGGGTTCGTGATGCACTGATCGCTTGGCCGAAGGGTCCTGGCCGACGCGGCCACGTCATATTCGATATATTATTCCTGCGACCCAGCCCGACATGGCTCGGCAATTGGGAGGTCCGCATGTTCGACGGCTCGAGCAGGGCGGCGGAGTTCACATGACCGCGCGTCGGATCCCGCGTTGGGCGGACCTCCGACCGTACCTACAGGTGGAGCCGATCCGTGGCTCCGCGGTGGACCGTCGGCTCGCGCGCGCGGCAACCATCGAGGACCTGCGCGAGGTCGCCAGACGCCATACGCCGCGGGCCGTGTTCGACTACGTCGACGGCGCCGCCGAACGTGAGCTGAGCCTGCGGCGTTCCCGCGCGGCGTTCGAGGCGCTCGAGTTCGTGCCAAGCGTCCTGCGAGACGTGTCCGACGCAAGCTCGGCGACGACGATCCTGGGGCGTCCGGCGGCCATGCCCCTCGTGTTCGCGCCGACCGGTTTCACGAGGTTGATGCACCACGAGGGTGAGCCGGCCGTCGCGCGGGTCGCCCATCGCGCCGGGATCCCGTACACGCTCTCGACGATGGGCACCACGTCATCGGAGGCGCTCGCGGCGGCGGACCCGGGTGGGAGCCACTGGTTCCAGCTGTATGTCTGGCGCGACCGAGGCCTCAGCCGCGAGCTGGTCGCCAGGGCCCACGCTGCCGGCTTCGAGACGATGGTCCTGACCGCGGACACTCCGGTGGCCGGGGCACGCCTCCGCGACCTCCGGAGCGGGTTCACGATCCCCCCGGCCCTTCGCCTCGGGACGATCGCGGACATCGCGCTGCATCCCGGCTGGTGGTTCAACTTGCTCACGACAGAGCCACTGCGGTTTGCCACCCCGCCGGGCTTCCACGGGACTGTGGCGGAGCTGATCGACAAGATGTTCAACCCGGCCCTGACCATGGACGATGTCGAATGGCTGCGAGGCGAATGGCCCGGCAGCCTGGTCGTGAAGGGGATCCAGAACCCGACAGACGCCCTCGCCGTGGTCCAGCGCGGTGCGGACGCCGTCATCGTTTCCAACCACGGCGGTCGGCAGCTGGACCGCACACCGGTCCCGCTCGAGCAGTTGCCCCACGTGCTCGAGGCCGTGGGCGGGCGGGCCGAGGTGTTCGTGGACGGAGGGATCATGTCCGGCGCGGATCTGGTGGCGGCTATCGCGATGGGCGCCCGGGCGGGCCTGATCGGGCGAGCCTATCTGTACGGCCTCATGGCCGGCGGGGAGCGCGGAGTCGCCCGAGCCACCGAGATTCTCCGCCAGGGAGTGATCCGGACGATGAAGCTGCTCGGCGTCTCGTCGCTCCAGCAGCTCACGCCGGGTCACGTCCGCGTGCACGGTTAATGGCGTCGGGTTCAGCCCCCGGGTCCGGAACCGACGAATTCCTGCCCCGACCCGCTCCGCTGCAGTGAGGCACCCGATGTCGCCGGCTAATCCCACCGCCCGTCTCGATCCCCGGAGCGCCTGGTCGACGCCGCTCGACGCCCCGCTCTACCCTCGATACCCGGTCGCGTTCCGGGACGTCGAGCTCCTCACGCTCCAGTACCGGACCGATCCGGACGCCATCAGGCGGCTCGTCCCGGAGCCCCTCGAACCAACCGGTGATTCCGTGCTTCTCCATGTCGCGCGTATGGGCGACGTGCCCGGCATCGGCGCGGGGATCCACGAGTGCAACGTGATGGTCGGGGTGCGCCTGGAGACGGGGCAAGGCGTCGTGACCGGCTGCTACTCGCCGTGGTTCTTCCTCGACAGTGACCGTGCGATCGCCGCGGGTCGAGAGGTGGCGGGACAGGCGAAGCGGGCTGCCGTCGTCGACCTGGAGACCCGGAGCGACCTCGTCGTCGGGACCGTCAGCGCCAACGGGATCGACGTCCTCACGGGCACGCTGCCCTACAAGCAGCGGCCCGGCTCGCTCGAGGAGCTTCGCTCACGCGTGGACATGT
>Ga0326597_10009597_pt1 | contig 12950 bp, 11 predicted proteins | sample RVTome_12_FD_203789 | JGI IMG/M metagenome (GOLD analysis project Ga0326597, IMG submission 203789) | Soil microbial communities from uranium-contaminated site in the Upper Colorado River Basin, Wyoming, United States - RVT100D185 | ecosystem: Environmental > Terrestrial > Soil > Contaminated >... | reverse complement strand
TCCGGTCGAGGACAGTGGCGGCGGTAAGAAGGATTTGTTAGCATAATGACCCTTGAAGGGTTACAACCGCTTTGGATCTCGCACTGGAAATCCTGCCGCAGGTGCTCGTCGACGGTCTCGTCCTCGGCTTCATGTATGCGTTGATCGCCCTGGGCTACACGATGGTCTACGGCGTGTTGGAGTTTATCAACTTCGCGCACAGCGAAATTTTCGTGCTCGGCGCTTTTGTCGGCGTCGAAATCCTGCTCATGCTCCAGAGCGCCGGGCTGCTGGCCGTGCTTCACCCGGCGGCGGTGCTATTACTAATAATCCTTGCGGCCATGGTCGTCAGCGGGCTCGCTGCCATGGCGCTCGAGCGGGTGGCGTACCGGCCGCTCCGAGGCAGCCCCAGGCTTGTCGCGTTGATCTCGGCCATCGGCGCGTCGTTCTTGCTCCAAGACGGTCTGCGGCTGTTTGAAAGCCTCTGGCGCAACACTTTCTATCTCACCTATCCGACACTCGATTTCCTCGACCGGACCGTGCCGCTGGGGGCAAACGTCGTCGTTCCGGTGAAGTCGATCCTGGTCGTGGTGACCGCGCTCGTCATGCTCTGGGGTCTCAACCTCTTCGTCAACCGCACCCGCATCGGTGCCGCGATCCGCGCCGTGGCCCAGGACCCCGACACCGCCTCGCTAATGGGCGTCCCGGTGAACCGGGTGATCGCGACGACCTTTTTCGTCGGCGGCGCGATGGGCGGCTTGGCCGGCGTTCTGTTCGGTCTTCATTACAGCCTGGTCAATCCTTACACCGGCTTTTTCCCCGGCCTCAAGGCTTTTACGGCGGCGGTGCTCGGCGGCATCGGCAACATCCCGGGCGCGATGCTCGGCGGCATGGTGCTCGGCATGTTGGAAGCGCTGGCCGCTTCCTATTTGTCGCTCGCCACCGATGGCGCCTTCGGTGCCGAGTACAAGGATGTCTTCGCCTTCGCCGCGTTGATCCTTATTCTGATTTTTCGCCCCAAAGGTTTGCTCGGCGAAAAGGTCCGCGAGGACCGCGCGTGACTCGTTCCTTGGCCCCCATCGGGTTGCTCGCCTATATCTCAGGCAGTTGCCTGCTCGCGATTCTTTACCCTCAATCGGTGTTGGCGTTTCTGCTCTTTGAAGCGTCGTTGCTCTTGCTCTACTACATACCAGCCCACGCCAAGGTAAAATCTGCTTTGGCAGCCTTAGTGCTGGTCCTGTTGATGCCGTTGTTGGGCACCATCAACGGCTACTATCTGGAAGTGGCGATTCAAATCGGCATTTACGCGGCGCTGGCGCTGGGCTTGAATATAGTCGTCGGCTTCGTCGGCCTGCTCAATTTGGGATTCGTCGCCTTCTACGCCATCGGCGCCTACTTCTGGGCGATCTTCGGATCGCCCCAGGCCAACGAGTTTATCGCCGGCGGCGGGTTTCCGCTTGCGCCTTACTGGTTTTTCATATTCCTCTTGCTTAGCATCGGTGTCGGCGCCGTCACGGGAGTGGTGCTCGGACTGCCGGTGCTGCGCCTGCGCGGCGATTATCTCGCCGTCGTCACCTTGGGTTTTGCCGAGGTGGTGCGCGCCCTGGTCAATAATCTCGACAAGCCCGTCAATCTCACCAACGGCCCGAGAGGCATCAGTCCCATCGTCAAGCCGCCGCTGTTTTTTCGCCCGGTGCTGGAGTTTTTCGGCTTGCAGATTACCGACGCCAAGCTTTATCCGCTCTATTTTTACTTCCTCGTGCTCCTCGTGGTCTTCGTCATTATTTTGGTGACGCGCCGGTTGGAAAGCTCGCGCATCGGCCGGGCCTGGAAAGCGATTCGGGAGGATGAGATCGCCGCGGCGGCCATGGGAGTCCCGGTGGTGCGCATGAAGCTCTTGGGCTTCGCCGTCGGCGCCTCCTTCGCTTCCGCCGTGGGCGTGCTGTTTGCCGCCAAGCAGGTGTTTATCAATCCCGAGAGCTTCACTTTCATGGAATCCATCGGCGTGCTCGCCATGGTGATTCTGGGCGGCATGGGATCGATTCCGGGCGCGATTCTCGGCGCCACGGGCGTGACGATTCTCAACTTGCAGTTGCTCAAAGGGCTGTCGCTCTGGCTCAATGCGCTGCGCCAATCGGGCGCCGTGTTTTCGCTGCCGCTCATCGGCAGCTATCCGTTGAGCGAGCTGCCGGTGCAGTTCGAGCCGGCGAAGTACGAGCGCATGGTCTTCGGTCTGATTTTGATTCTCATGATGATCTTTCGCCCGCAGGGGGTTTTGCCGCCGCGGCGGGAGCAACGGAAATAGCATGGCGCTGTTGGAACTCCGGGGTATCTCCAAACGGTTCGGCGGTCTGCAGGCGCTGGCGCGTGTGAACGTCGATTTGGAGATCGGCATGATCGCCTCGCTGATCGGCCCCAACGGGGCGGGCAAGACCACGCTGTTCAATACGCTCACGGGTCTCTACCGACCCGACGAAGGGGAGATCCGCTTTCAAAACCGTTCGCTCATCGGCTTGAAACCGGACCAGATCACCGGCGCCGGCGTCAGCCGGACCTTTCAGAACATCCGTCTCTTTTCCCACATGACCGTGCTCGACAACGTGCTCGTCGGAATGCATTCGCGGTTAGACACCAATCTGTGGCAGATTTTCTTATCCACCCATGAGTATCAGGCGCGTGAAAAAGCCGCGCAGCGTCGAGCGATGGAATTGATCGATCTCGCCGGTCTTTCCGGGCGGGAAAACGAATGGGCGCATCAGCTCTCCTACGGCGAGCAACGCCGGCTGGAAATCGCCCGCGCGCTCGCTGCGGCGCCGAAACTGCTGCTGCTCGATGAGCCGAGCGCGGGGATGAATACCAGCGAGGCGCAGTCGTTGATGGCGCTCTTTAAAGAACTCATCGGACGGTATGTCCAGGCGATCCTGCTGATCGAGCACAACATGCGAGTCGTCATGGGCATCTCCGACCGGGTGCATGTCCTGGATTACGGCGAGAAGATCGCCGAGGGGCATCCCGACGAGGTGCGTCAGGATCCGAAAGTCATCGAAGCCTATCTGGGTCAGGGAGCATGGACGGAACATGCTAAGGGTTAGCGACCTGCACGTCTATTACGACACGATCCATGCGCTCAAGGGCGTCTCGTTCAACGTCGAAAAAGGGGAGCTGGTGACGCTGCTGGGCGCCAACGGCGCGGGGAAAACGACGACGCTAAAGACCCTGTCGGGCTTGCTGCGGCCGCGCAGCGGCACGGTGGAGTTGGAAGGAGCCGCGCTGGAGAAGATCGCGCCCCATGAGATCGTGCGCCGGGGCGTCGCCCATGTCCCCGAGGGGAGAAAAATCTTTCCGCGCTTCACGGTGCTGGAAAATCTTCAAATCGGCGGCTATAGCCGCGCCAAAGGCAGCCTGGGTCCGGAGCTGGAGTTTGTCTTCGAATTGTTTCCGCGCTTGAAAGAGCGCCAAAAACAGGTTGCCGAGACGCTCTCCGGCGGCGAACAGCAAATGCTCGCTATCAGCCGGGCGCTGATGGCCAAACCGAAGCTTTTGTTGTTGGACGAACCTTCCATGGGGCTTGCGCCGAAAATCGTCGAGCAGATTTTGGAGAATATCCAAGCCATAAATCGCGCCGGCGTGACCGTCTTGTTAGTGGAGCAGAACGCCGCGATGGCGCTCGCCATTTCCCACCGAGGTTACGTCCTGGAAACGGGGTCGGTCATCCTGGAAGGGAGCGCCAAAGAGCTCGCCGGCAACGATCTGGTACGGCAAGCGTATTTGGGAGGTTAAACCTGGATTCACGGTTCAATGTTCAATGTTCAACGTGTCGGATTAGACTTCAGAACCTTGAACCTTGAACAATGAAGAACCCCGCCGCAAGCAGCGGGGTATCAGAAGGACTCGACCAGCTAATCGCAGCAAGCTGCGGGGAATTAACCCTGTAGAGATTAAACCGCCGCAAGGCGCGGCGCGCTTTCAATTTAACTACCCAGCGGTTAAGCTAAATAGCAATGCTTTATCAAACCCGTAGTTTTTCCTTTGGCGGCGGCAGCGTTACGCCGGCCGTCAAGTTTTTACTGATCGTCAATACCGCGGTTTTCATCCTTCAGATATTTTTCGATAACTATATTACGTGGATCTTCGGCCTGGTGCCGCGCTTGGTTTGGCAAAATCTCTATCTCTGGCAGCTTTTTACCTATCAGTTTCTCCATGGCGGGCTGTTCCACCTGCTCTTCAACATGCTGGCGCTCTGGATGTTTGGCTGCGCCTTGGAGCGCCGGTGGGGCAGCGAGTTTTTTCTCAAATATTATTTTGTCTCGGCGGTCGGCGGCGGAATCCTCAACACTCTTCTCGTCCCCGATCAAATGGGGCCGAGCATCGGCGCGTCGGCCGGTGTCTACGGCATCCTTCTCGCCTTCGGCTTGATTTATCCCAATCAGATTATTTACATCTATTTTCTCTTTCCCATCAAGATGAAACATTTTGTCTGGATCATCGGCGCTATTGCACTCTATTCCTCCATCACCTCCGGCGAGAGCGGCATCGCCCACCTGGCTCACCTTGGCGGTATGCTATTTGGCTATCTCTATCTCCGCGGCGGCAATCCCTGGGACCGCGTCAAACTCTATCTCGACCAACGCCGCTTGACGCGCCTCAAACGTCGCTTCCACTTGATCGAAGGAGGAAAGGACGACGACTCCGGGCCGACGATGCATTGAGAACGAAGAGTTGCCTGCGCGCTTCGCACCTGACTCACAGCTTTTCCCACGATATTAGAAAGACCCCCAAGATCACCAGGGCAGTGGCGCCGATCTTGCGCGCCGTAAGCGTTTCGACATCCCTAAGAAAGAGCGAGGAAAGCGGCACGACGAAGAGGGAGGAACAATTCACCAAGGGTGAGATCAGCGAAACTCTTTCCATGCTAAGAGCGGTGTAGGCGAAGACGTAGGAGAGAAAGTTCATAATCCCCGCGACCGTAAACAGGGCGAGGCCGCGCGGCGCATCCTTTCCGAGCGGCTTCTTCTCTTCAAATGCCAGGTACATGAGGCTCATGGTTACAAAAGAGGTGGTGGAGGCGATGGCCGCGCCCAGGATCGGGGAATGAATCTGGAGCAGGCCGACGCGAACCAGGTTGTCGCGCGCGGCGAAAAGGAATGCGGCGGTGAGCGGAAACAACAGATCGCGGGTGCGCCAGCTCTTGGTCGAGCCCCGCCAGGAGAGCGACACGATGCCTGCGACGATGGAAAAAGCGCCGGCAAGATTAGTGACGCTCGGGCGTTCTTGGAGAAACGACACGGCGAACAGGATGGCAAATAGCGGCGTGCTGTTGGTCAAACAGGATGAGATCGAAGCGCCCAGGCGTTCCATGCCTTTGAAAATGAAGTATCGGGCCACGCCGGGGACAAAGATCCCGACGGCCACGAATATGAGATTGGCCGGCGCCCAAAGATCGAGGCCGTCGGAAAATAACAGGAGATAGATCCATAAGAAGAGAGTGTTGATGCCGAGATTGACGAGCAGTCCGCGGAAAAAATCGATGGAAAGGACGCCGCGATTGATAAAGATCATCCCCACCGCGAACCAAAAGGAGCCGAACAGGCCAAGAAGAATGGCAACCATGACAATCGGCAGGAAACCTTATCTGCGGTTTGTGCTGAATTCAAACAAGGAGCCGGGAGCGGAGTTCAATGCGAGCTGGGGGAAAAAGAAGAACCTCTTTTTGCGCTTGGCTCCTTGCGCTCTGCGCTTTGCAATGTGGTACTACCCCACCACCACCAGACTTGTGAGGCGCGCCGGATCGCTTAGCAACTCCGCGCTCGGCCCATGGTGGATGATGCGGCCGCGGTTGAGCACCAGCGCCTCTTCGGTTACCCCGAGCGCGAGCTTCGCCGACTGTTCCACCAGCATGACGGCAAGCGCTTCATCGCGGATCAGTCGCTGCACCACTTTCAGCAAAACATCAACGATCATCGGTGCCAGCCCCTCGAGCGGCTCATCGAGCAACAACAGCGAAGGGCTTCCCATCAGCGCGCGGCCGATGGCAAGCATCTGCTGCTCGCCACCGGAAATCTGATTGCCCATGTGCCGGCGACGTTCTGCCAAGCTCGGAAAAAGCTCGTACACGCGGTCAAGCGTCCAGCGGCCCGGGAGTGACGCAACCCGAAGGTTTTCTTCGACGGAAAGCGATGGGAACACGTCGCGCGTCTGCGGCACGTAGGCAATGCCCGACCGCGAGCGCTCGTATACCGGCAGGCGCATAATCGGGCGGCCTTGATACTCGATGCTGCCTGCGTGAAATGTGGTGTGTCCCATGATGGTGGCGAGCAGTGTGGTCTTGCCCACGCCGTTACGTCCGAGTACGGCTAGCGAGCCGCGCTCGGGCAAAACGAGTCCCACGTCCTCGATCACGACTGTGGGGCCATAGCCCGCGCGCACGCGCTCGAGTTTCAACTCCTTATTCATGTCGCTCTCCGAGATAGACCCGCTGCACGCGCTCATCGCCGGCGATCTCCGCCGGCGTGCCTTCGCACAGCACTTTGCCTTCCACCAGGACGGTGATGCACTGCGCGAACCGGAATACCACGTCCATGTCGTGCTCGATGATGAGAACGGCGATTTCTCCGGGCAGACGGTCGAGCACCTGCAGGATCATCCCGGACTCGAGCGAAGGCACTCCGGCCGCCGGCTCGTCGAGCAACAGCACCCGCGGTTTAAGCCCGAGCGCAATGGCGATCTCGACCAGCCGCTGTTTGCCATAAGGAAGATCAACGATTCGCTTGCCGGCATCCTGAGAAAGCCCGAGCGTCTCAAGTAACCCGAACGACTCTTCGCGCACTTCACGATGACTGTTCGCGGAACGCCACAGACGTGCAGCCACCCCATGCCGTTCGGCGACACCGAGAGCGACGTTGTCCAGCACGCTCATGTCGCGGAAAAGGGCATTGATCTGAAAGGTGCGGCCGAGTCCTCGCTTTACGCGCGCCGCCGGCGTGAGGCGGCTGATGTCTTCGCCGCCAAGCAGAAGCTCGCCGGAAGACGGCGCCAGCAGGCCGGTGAGCATGTTGACGAAAGTGGTCTTCCCCGCGCCGTTGGGCCCGATCAGCGCATGGCGCGCGCCGGCCTGGAGGCGAAAGCTGATATTCTCGGCAACGGTGAGTGCCCCGAAGCTTTTGCACAAGTCCCGTGTTTCCAACACTGCGCTCATGTGTGTTTCCGCAAGCGCGCGGCAAGCGCGTCGGCCATGCCGAGAATTCCACCGCGGGCGAACAGCACCACCAAGACGAGCATCAGTCCGATGCCAAAGTACCAGTATTCGGGAAACTGCTTGGCGAGCACATCCTGAGCGATCAGATAGACGAGCGGCCCGACAAAAGCGCCATAGAGGCGCCCCACGCCGCCGAGGATCAGCATCACCATCAGCTCGCCCGAGGTCTCGAAGCCGAGCACGTTGAGACCGACGAACTGGTTGGTCTCTGCGAGCAGCGCTCCGGCGACGCCCGCGATCATCGCCGAAATAGCGTACGCGGTCAGCAGGCGGCGGTAGACGGGCACGCCGATCGCATGCATCCGTACCCTGTTCTCACGAATGCCGGCAAGCGTGGCGCCGAACGGCGAATAAATGATTTTACGCGTAAGCCACCAGCTCGCAAACAACAGGAGAAGGCACCATAGGTATGCCGTTCTGCCGAACATATCGAACTTGAATGCCCCGAGGATCGGAGCAATCGTGACGCCGGACAGGCCGTCGGCTCCACCGGTGATCGGTGTCGCTTTGTGCGCGATTTCGAGGCAGAGCGCGGCGATCGCGAGCGTGAGCATAAGCTGCGTGAGACCGTGAGTGCGCAGGATCACCGCACCGGTCGCCATGCCGAGTGTGCCCGCCGCGCAGGCGGCGGCAAACAGCAGCAACAGCGGCTCGGTCACTCCGAGCTTGGCGGAGAGAATGCCAGCGACGTAAGCACCGATTCCGAAAAACGCGCTGTGGCCGAGGGTAATAATTCCCGCATAGCCAAGGATCAAATCGAGCGACAACGCGAACAGGACATAGGTCAGGATGCGCGCGCCGAGCGACAGATATTCGGGCAACAGGAAGAACGCCGCGATCGCGGCGACCCACGGCAGCCACTCGATGATGCGCACGCGCGGGTCGGCGCCGTATCCGATGGAGCGAATCATGAGCGTTTTCCAAATAGTCCAGCCGGCCGCCACAGCAGCAGGACAATGGTCGCTACGTAGATGAAGAACGCGCCGAACTGGGGCAGCCAGTACTTGCACGCGGTGTCGCTGACGCCGATCAGCAGCGCCGCGGCGAATGGGCCGCGCAGGCTGCCTAGGCCGCCGACGGATACCACAATGAGAAAATAGGGCAGGTGCGCGAACGGATAACTCGGCTCTATGGCAATGATCTCGGCGCCGAGGGCCCCACCCAGTCCGGCGAGCCCGCTGCCCAGCGCGAAGGTGAGCGTAAATAGCCGCCGGGTGTTGATGCCGATCGATTGCGCCATGGCTCGGTTGTCGACTGCCGCGCGCACCATCGCTCCCCAGAGCGTGCGCTCAACGCCGAACCACAGCGCCGCGATCATTGCGCTGCTGACACAGATGAGAAACACCCGGTACGCCGGAAAATCCCGGCCGAATAAAGGAACTTGACCCTTCAAGTAATCCGGCAGCAGCACCGGTCGCTGCAGCATGCCGAATATCACTTGCGCAGCCGCCACCGCCATGAAAATCAGGCCAATGGTAAACAATACCTGTTCGAGTTCGCCCGCGTCATAGAGCCGCGAATAAAGCCATCGTTCGAGAAGCATGCTCGCGGCCGCAACCGCGATGAAGGCGAGCGCCAACGCCAGCGGAAAAGGCAGGCCGAAACGACTGATAGCCGAGGTCAAAATGTAGCCGCCCGCCATCGCGAACGCGCCGTGGGCGAGGTTGACGAACCCCATGAGTCCCATCGTCACCGATAGGCCGACCGAGATGACGTACAGGATCATGCCATAGGCGATCCCGTGGAAAGCGACGCTCACCAGCGACGACAGGAAGGCTTCCATGCGTCTTGTTTCAGTACACGCTGCGGCGGCACGGGTTGGCGTCGCTCAATTACTTCTTCTTGTTAAGTTCCTTCCAGGGATCCTTTAATTGAGTGGCGATGGTCTCGATCTCGACATTGGCGAGCTGACCGCGGACCTTACGGACTTCGCGCAGGTATTCGTTCTGGATGATATCGCGAGTGTCCGGATCGATCGCGATCGGGCCGCGCGGGCTGTCCGGATTCTTATAGTGCTTAATGAGATCCATCGTTTTGTCCGGGTCGAGCTTGCCTTTTTGCGCACGGATCACGTTGAAGATCACGTCCATGGCATCCCAAGCGCCGACCGCCATAAAGCCGGGATTGAGCTTCTCGCCGTATTCCTTCTTGTAGGCCGCGACGAACGCTTTGTTGGCCGGACGATCGGCCGCCGCGGAATAGTGATGCACCGTTATGACGCCGATCGCCACGTCGCCCATGCCCTGCAGCTCCTCGTCGGTGGTAATGTCGCCGGGGCCGATGTACTTGATCCCGGCCTTAGCGAGACCGAGATCGGCATAAGCCTTGATCATCGCGGTGGCTTGCTTTCCGGCCGGATTGAAGCCGAACAGCACGTCGGGTTTGGCGTCCTTGATGCGCTGTATGTAGGGGACAAAATCGGGATTTGCGAGCGGGATACGCACCGAGTCGACGATTTGCCCGCCCCCATCCTTGAAACCTTTGGTGAACGCTTCCTCGGATTCATGACCCGGGGCGAAGTCGCTTACCGCGGTGTAGGCGCGCTTGAACTTTTTCGCCGCCCACTGGCCGAGCGGAAAACAGGATTGCCAGAGCGTGAACGACACCCGCGCCATGTACGGCGACAAAGTCACGATCTGGACGCCGGCGGCATTCATACTGATGTACGGCACCTTGGCCTCCGCTGTAAGAGGCGCGATCGCCGCAGCATTCGGCGTCCAGACAAAACCGGTCAAGAGCTGCACTTTGTCGCGCACAATCAGCTCCTGCGCGATGCGCTTGGCGACATCCGGGTTCGCCCCGGTGTCATCGCGGCTGATCAAGTCGATCTTGACGCCTCGCGGCAGCTTGCCGCTGTTTAACTTCAAGTAAAGTTTAGCGCCTTTGTCGAGCTGATCGCCCTGTGCGGCGCCCGGCCCGCTGAAAGTGCTCATAAACCCGACCTTGATCGTTTGGGCGGCCAGCGGACCAGCGCCGAGCAATGCCGCAGCGACCATCAAGCTTGTCACGAAACGTTGCGATCTCATAACTCCTCCTTTTCTAATGGCCGCGAGAATGATGCCGGCACAGCTAACTCTTGGGAGATTTTTGCAGTACTCACGCCGGTTGATGCCGCTAAGGCCGCTGGGATTTGCGCGAGCGAGTCGTTTTCTTTCCGATGCAAAAACATTTATCGGTAGTTCGGTGGTGTAGAAGCGTCGACCATTGGCAACGGGACAGAAATTACTCCGTACCCCTATTTAAATCAAGTCGATACTCGGTAGGGCCATCGGTAGGCGGACGGATTGTAAAGAGTGTTATGCCAGACCCCAACTCCGATCCCACCAAACGGGTCAAGACCAAGTAGCGCCAGCGACCCGAATTCCGCAATAGAAATTGAAGTCATAAGCGAGGCGCAAACCTTCCGTCGCGAAGACAATGCTTTTTGCCTCTGAGCACAGGGCAGTCCTCCGTGCCATGTGGCGCCGCGTTTAGCCAGTGAGCTTGCGTACCGAGCGTCAAAAAAGACTTTGAAGCGGCACACCTGGGTGTCTTCGCTCCTCCAGGTTACCGCCTCACTTGTTGATTAACTGCGAATTCCGGGTTCATTCCTTGTCGATCCGGCACAGCAGCGCGCGAAGCTGATACGAGCCCATGGCCGGATCGTAGGGCCCCTCCTGGCTCGTGAGGACATTGGCGTTCGATTCCCAGATGCCGTGCTCCCAGCCCTCGCGCTCGGGAAACCACCAGCCGAATTGGCAGTCGATCAGGCCGGGATGAATGTCCTTGTTGAAATGCGCGCGCTGCCGGATGCTGCCATGCGGCGTGCGGATTTTCACCCAATCGCCGCGGGCGATGCCATGCTTCTTCGCGGTGTCGGGGTGAATTTCCACCTGCGGCTCCTTGTACCCCCGGCGTAATGCCGGAAGGTAACGGTGCTCGGAATTGAAATACACCGGGATGCGGGTTCCGGTGTTGAGAATGTAGGGAAATTCTTTCGCGATCTCCGGCGTGCTTACGGGGCTCACCGGAGGCTCCTCGTAATAGGGCAGCGGATCGTAGCCGAGCTTTTCCAGCGCGGTGGAGTAGAGCTCGATCTTGCCGGTCGGCGTAGCGAACCCCTGCTGCCCGTACTTGCGGTATTGCATCGGCACCCGCACCGGACCGTGGGCGGCGAGTTCCTTGTAGCTCATGCCGAGCGGGGCAAGCATGCGGTCATAGATATCGTGGAGCTCTTCGTCGCAGTGCGGCAGACCGAGGCGCCGGGCAAGCTCGATCATGATCACCTCGTCCTGCTTGCATTCGCCGACCTGCTCGCACTTCTGCTGCGCGAGCACCACGTTTTCGCCCATATACGGCATGCCCACGACTTCGTCGATTTCGGGCCAGGCCGCGGCGGGCAACACCACGTCGGCAAGCTCGGCCGTGGGCGTCATGAAGAGGTCCGCCACCACCAGCAGATCGAGCTTCATGAGCGACTCGTAGACCTGGCGCGAACCGGCGTAAGTCGACAGCGCGTTATTCGCGAAAATGAGGAACCCCTTGGTCCAGTAGGGCTCGCCGGTGCGCATGGACTTGAACACCGAGGGCATGTGCGCGGATGGCAAGGGTGAACCGGCGCCCGCGAGCACGCGAAACTGCTCAGCCCCCAGACATTTTGCGGCGATGTCCTTCGGCAACACTTCGGCCAGCGGCGGCAAGGCGGCAACAGCGTGCATGCCGAAGCACCAGCCCCCCGGGGCGTCGATGGTGCCTGCGAGCACGGGGAGCATCGATATAGCCCGGATGGTCTGGATCGCGTTCACGGTGTGTTCGATCGCGACGCCCCACTCCAACCCACCGGGCTGTGCTTCCATCCACAGCCGCGCGGCGGCGCATATCTTTTCGGCCGGAACCCAGGTGATCGGTTCGGCCCATTCGGGCGTGTACTGCCTGACACGTTCGGCGAGCCGGTCGAAACCGAAAGTCCACTTTTCGATGAAATTTTTGTCGTAGGTGCCATCGGCGATGATGACGTTAAGCATCGCGAGCGCCAGCGCATCGTCGGTGCCCGGCCGCAACTGCAGGTATACCTGCGCCTGTTTGGCAAGCCAGGTCTTGCGCGGATCGACCACGATGATCTTCGGGTTCGCTTGCAGCGCATCGCGCACCTGAAAACCGACCTCGCCGTCCGGGCTGGATGCCAGCGGGTTATGGCCCCAGAACAGCAGCACCCCGGGCGCGCGCTCCCCGCCGTAATCGCACCAAGGCAACTCGCCCAGGGTGAGCCCCATGGTGTTGGCGCGCGGGAACAGACATTGGGCGCGTCCGGAGTTGCCCGAGTTGGGTGTTCCCATCATGTTGGCGAAGCGCGGAACCCATTGCATGTGATGGCGCCCGGTACCGGTACCGATGGCGATCGCTTGCTTGCCGTGCTCGTTCCAGATGCGGCGGATATTTTCGCACAGAGAGTCGTAGGCCTCATCCCACGAGGCGCGCCGCCACTTGCCTTCGCCGCGGGCACCGGCGCGGATCAGCGGATGGGTGAGGCGCGCCGGATGGTGCACCAGCTCCATGCTGGCGGCCCCCATGGGACAGAGCCGCCCGTGGTTGAGGGGGCCCTCGGGATCGCCCTCGATCTTGACGATGCGCCCGTCGCGCACGTGAACGAGCGTGCTGCAGCCGCCGTGGCACATGCGGCAAGTGCTCTTGAACACCTGCTCAGCGCCGGTTTGGCGATGGGCCATCGTCTGCGTTT
>Ga0326597_10009596_pt1 | contig 12951 bp, 9 predicted proteins | sample RVTome_12_FD_203789 | JGI IMG/M metagenome (GOLD analysis project Ga0326597, IMG submission 203789) | Soil microbial communities from uranium-contaminated site in the Upper Colorado River Basin, Wyoming, United States - RVT100D185 | ecosystem: Environmental > Terrestrial > Soil > Contaminated >... | reverse complement strand
GCAGCCGTGGCCCCTTGGCCGCCCAATCGCGTGACGACCCGGAGCCGTACTCCTTCCCGGCCAGCACGATCAGCGGCGTGCCTTCCGCCCGGTATTTCACCGACGCGTCGTAGATCGTCATCTGCACTCCGTCGGGGAGGTGGACGGTGAAGGGGCCTTCCGTCCCCGGCGCGAGCTGGTTCTTGAGTCGCACGTTGGCGAACGTGCCGCGCACCATCACCTCGTGATTGCCGCGCCGCGCACCGTACGAATTGAAGTCCACCGGCTCGACGCCCTGGGCGATGAGGTACTGGCCGGAGGGGCTCGTCTTGCGGATCGATCCGGCGGGGGAGATGTGGTCCGTGGTGATGCTGTCGCCCAGTAGGCACAGCACCCGGGCGCCGCGGATGTCGGCGATCGCGGCGGGCTGCGCCGGCATCCCGTCGAAGTACGGCGCCCGGCGGATGTAGGTGGAATCCGGCTCCCACGCGAACCGGTCGCCCGCGGGCACCGGCAGGCCGTTCCAGCGCTCGTCTCCCTTGAACACTTCCCCGTACGTCTTCCGGAACATCGCCGACTTGATCGAGGTGCGGATGACGTCGTCCACCTCCTTGGCCGACGGCCAGATGTCGCGGAGGAAGACCGGCCGGCCGTCCTTCCCCATGCCGAGCGGCTGGGTGTGGAACTCGATGTCGATCCGGCCGGCGAGCGCGTACGCGACGACGAGCGGCGGCGAGGCGAGGTAGTTGGCCCGGACCTCCTGCTGGATGCGCCCTTCGAAGTTGCGATTGCCCGACAGCACCGCGCACACGACCAGCTCCCCCTCGGCCACCGCGGCCGACACCGGCTCGGGGAGCGGCCCCGAGTTGCCGATGCAGGTCGTGCAGCCGTAACCCACCAGGTGGAACCGCAGCTGCTCCAGGTACTCCATCAGGCCCGCCTGGCGGAGGTAGTCGGTCACGACCTTCGAACCCGGGGCGAGGCTCGTCTTCACCCACGGCTGGCTCTTCAAGCCCCGCTCGATCGCCTTCTTGGCGAGCAGGGCCGCCGCCACCATCACCGACGGATTGGACGTGTTGGTGCAGCTCGTGATGGCGGCGATCACGACGGAGCCGTGGCGCAACGGGTGCTCGGTGTCGTCCAGCTTCAGGGTGACGTGAGTCCGGCGCTGCGCGGGCGCCTGCACGGCGGTGGCCACGCCGCCTCCCTCTTCTTCCCACCGGGCGGCGTTCGACGGCGCGGCGATCGGCGACGTCGACTTCATGAGGCTCGGCAGCGCCTCGAGAAAGTTGTTCCCGACCTCCCGCAGCGGGACGCGGTCCTGCGGCCGGCGCGGGCCGGCCAGGCTCGGCTCCACCGTCCCGAGATTCAGCTCCAGCATGTCGGAGTAAACCGGCTCCGGTGACTCGAGCGTGTGGAACAGCCCCTGCTCCTTCATATACGCCTCGACGAGCCGCACCTGCTCGGGCGCGCGCCCGGTGAACTCGAGGTAGCGCAGGGTCTCCTGGTCCACCGGGAAGATGCCGACGGTCGCGCCGTACTCGGGCGCCATGTTGCCGATCGTGGCGCGGTCGGCCAGGGGCAGCGTGGCGACCCCGGGACCGTAGAACTCCACAAACTTTCCGACCACGCCCTTCTTGCGGAGCATCTGCGTCACGGTGAGCACCAGGTCGGTGGCCGTGGCGCCCTCGGCGAGTCGCCCCGTGAGCCGGAAGCCCACGACTTGCGGGATGAGCATCGACACCGGCTGGCCCAGCATCGCCGCTTCCGCCTCGATCCCGCCCACGCCCCAGCCGAGCACGCCGAGCCCGTTGATCATCGTAGTGTGCGAGTCGGTGCCGACCAGGGTGTCGGGGTACGCCTTGCCGTCGGCAGTGAACACGACTCGCGCTAAGTATTCGAGGTTCACCTGGTGCACGATGCCCGTGTCGGGGGGCACGACCCGGAAGCCCTCGAACGTCTGCTGCGCCCACCGCAGCAGGGCGTAGCGCTCGCGATTGCGTTGGAATTCCAGCTCGGCGTTGGCGTGGAAGGCGGTGGGCGTGCCGAACTCGTCCACGATCACGGAATGGTCGATCACCAGCTCGGCGGGCAGGAGGGGATTCACGTGCTTGGGGTCGCCCCCCATCTGAACGATCGCGTCCCTCATGGCGGCGAGGTCCACGACCGCCGGGACGCCGGTGAAATCCTGGAGCAGCACCCGCGCCGGCATGAATGCGATCTCCTCGTCGGGAGCCTTGGTGGCGTCCCAGCGGGTGAGCTTTTCGACGTCTTCGGCGCGGACCACCCGGCCGTCCTCGAGGCGCAGCAGGTTCTCGAGCAGGATCTTGAGGGAGTAGGGGAGCCGGGCGACCGCCAAGCCTCGCCGCTCCAGGGCATCCAGGCGGTGAATCGTGTAGGAGGCGCCGCCCGCTTTCAGCGTGGCGCGGCTGCCGAAGCTATTCGTCGTCATGCGTCGAATGTACCTCGTACACCTCCGTGCGATAAGGCGTGAAGCCGCGCGACACGTAGTTGGGGAGCGCGTGCGCGTGGTCGAGCGTGCAGGTGTGCAACCACACTTTCTGCGGGCCGAGCGCCCACGCGTCGCGGACGGCGCAGGAGAGCAGGTGCTTGCCGAGCCCGCGTCCGATCTCCTGCGGGACGATGCCGAAGTACGCGATCTCCACCGAATCGTCGTCGGAGACGCGGCGCAGCTCGTACCAGCCGGCGAGGGTGCCGTCACGCGTGGCCACGTAGAGCTGGATGCTTGGATCGGCGAGGTGTTCGGCGATGCGCGCATCGCTCCAATCCCACCGGTCGCGCCAGTGGAACCCCTCGCCCACCGTGCGATAGCAGTGGCGGTACAACGAGGGGGGCGGATTGGCCACGTGCGCCAGCGCGACGCCGGGGAATTCCCCGAAGGCGGGCTTGAACTGCACCGGAGCGGTCAGCTCGAGGTAGGTGCGCGTTGCCTGCATGGGCTATAATTTTACCACATGACCTTCAACAAGATGGGCACCGTCCCCCTGCCGCTGGCCCTGCACCTGGCGACCTACACCGTGATCGGCCTGTTCTGCGCCTTCGCGGGTGGGCTGAACCTGATCGATCCCACGAAGATCCTCCCGAACGGCGTGCCGTTCCTCCTGCTCGCGGGGTTCAGCTGGGGCTACGTCTTCGGCATCCTCATGGCGCGCAAGGAAGTGGTCATGCTGGGGGTGGTCGCGGGCGTGGGCTACGTCGCGGCGGGCGTGTGGCAGCTGGGAGCCGACTGGCGGGTCGGCGCCCTGCTGCTGGCGATCGGGGTCTACGGCCTGGCGACGCTGGCCGTGTACCGGCGGCGCATTCTCGAGGCTTAACCCTCACCCGATGGTCTCTTCGCGCTCCGGGGCGGCGGGGAGCTCGACGACGAACTTCGCACCGCCCAGCGCTTCGGAGTCCTCCAGCCACATCTTGCCGCCGACCTCGGCCACCACGCGCTGACAGATCGAGAGACCGAGCCCCGACCCTTCGTCGGGGCTCTTGGTTGTGAAAAAGGGGTCGAACACGCGGCCGCGGATCTCCGCCGGGATGCCGGGGCCCGAGTCTTCGACTGTCAGGCGCACCCAGTCGTCGCGCGCCTCGGTCGTGAGCTGAATGACCGCGGCCGGGCGCCCGCGCACGGCGTGCTCGGCGTTGGTCACCAGGTTGATCACGACCTGTTGCAGCTCCTGTCCGAGGCCCAGGACCGCGGCCGCGCCCTGGTCCATCTGCGTGCGCACCTCGATGTTGTCGGCGCGCAGCACGCGTTGGCGGATTTCCGCGACGTCGCGTACCAGCTCGTTGACTTGGATGCGCGTCGGCGCCGTGTCCGCGCGGCGTGCGAGCCGGAGCAGGCTGCGCACGATGCGCGCCGCGCGGTCCACTTCGCGCATGATCGTGGACGCCGCGGCGCTCGCGTCGGCGTCGTGCGTCGAGCGGCCGAGCATCTCCGCCTCCATGCGGATCGCGGCGAGCGGGTTGTTCACCTCGTGGGCGACGCCGCTCGCGATCTCACCGACGGTGGCGAGCTTCTCGCGAGCGATCAGCTCGCGTTGCGCGCGGAGCTCGTCGGTCCGGTCGTAGAGCGCGACGAGCAGGTTCTCCGACCCCAGGCCCCGCAGGCCGGTGACGGTACAGTCGCAGATGCGCCGGTCGCCCGACTCCTGGGTGACCAGCACCCGGCCGTGCCACGGATCGCCCTCGCGGCGACCGGCGAGCATCAGGCGCACGGTGAGTGCGCTGGGGGAGAGGCCGAGGGCCTCGAGATGGCGGCCGACCGCCTGCTCGGTCGCCACGCCGAAGACTCTCGTGGCCGCCTCGTTGAGCTGCTGTACGACGCCGGCAGCGTCCACGAGCGCCATCGGGAGGGGGCTCGCGTCCACCATGGCACGCGAGCGGTCGGCGGCGGCGCGGGTCGCGGCCACCGCCTGGGACAGCTCGATGCCGTTGGCGATGTGCGCCGCGACGGCGCTCACGTAGTGGAGATCGTACAGGCTGAAGGACGGCGGCGGTGGGGCATCGGGGCGCTGATAGCGGACCAACCCGACCGCGCCGACCACGCCGTGCGACGTGCGCAGCGGGGCGATCAGGGCCGATCGGGCGGCGTCGGACAGCGCCCTCGCCATGGGGCTCGCGTCCCGCTCGGCCCGAAGGTCCTCGCTCATGAGCGGCTCGCCCGTGCGGACCACGCGCCCAGTGGCGCTCGTGTCCAGGCCGAGCTCGAGGCCGGCGATCGCCGTCGCCTCGCCCAGCGCGGGCGCGACGCGCAGCGCTTCGCCGTCCGCCTGCTTCAGGGCCACGAACGCGCCCTGCGCCTCCACCAGCTGCATCAGGCTCTGGAGCGTGTAGCGCAGCAGCAGCTCGGTCTCGGGAGCGGCCAGCAGCCACCGCGCGAGCTCTACCACGAAGCTCCCCAGGCGCCGCTCGCGGTCGAGCGCCGCCCGGCGGCCGACCATCACGGCCAGGATCGACGCGACCTCGATTGCGGCCTTCAGGTCGGCGACGGGCACGGCCGGCGCCGCTCCGTCGAGGACCGCGTCGACGTGCCGGCCCTCGGGGTCGCTCCAGTCCGCGGTGAGCGTGACGCCGGCCTGCCCCGCCGCCCCCGCCGCCACGACGCCGCTCTCGTTCACGCCTTTGTAGCGGATGACCAGGTGGGCTCCGCCCGCCCAATCGCTGAGGACCTGGGCGGCAATCTGCCAGAACTCCGCCGTCCGCTTGGCCTCGCTCGCCCGGCCGAGCAGCGACCGGATGGCATCGCGCATGACCGGGGAATATACGGACTACGAGCGCCGGCGCGGCGCTCAGGCGCGCATCGCGCCGGGGAACCGCTCGGGGGCCGGGGTGAAGCCTGGGAACACGGAGCCCACGTCCGCCGCGCGCAGGTGACGCGCCAGAACCTCGCCGAACAAGTCGCGAAAGTCCGTGGTCACGGCCACGTCCCGTCCCTCGAACCGGCGCGCGGGGTCGAGTCCTGGCCAGCGACCCAATACTTTGCCGCCGTTCACGGGGCCGCCCAGCGCCAGCATCGCGGTCGCGTGGCCGTGGTCGGTGCCGCTGTTGCCGTTCTCCCGGATCGTGCGCCCGAACTCAGACATCGTGAGGACGACGACGCTCTGCATCCGCTCCCCAAGGTCCCGGGCGAACGCGGCCAAGCCGAGCCCGAGCTCCCGCAGCCGGGCGGCGAGCTGGCCCTCGCTCGACCCCTGGTTGACGTGCGTGTCCCACCCGCCGCTGTCGGCGAAAGCGATCTCGAGCCCGACGTCGGCCTTGATGAGCTGGGCGATCTGCAGCAGCGCGCGGCCGAAGCGGCCGGGCGGGTACTCGGCGCCGTTCGCCGGCCGGTACTGCGACGGGTTGATGCGCTTGAGCACCTGGATCGCCTCGAACCCTTCTCGGGATGACGTCGCGAGGAGACCGGTCGCGGCGCCCTCGTAGAGCTGCTCGAAGGCCCGCGTCAGGCGGTCGCGCGCGGCTTCCTGCGGAACGCGCAGGCCGAATGCCTGGAGATCGTCGATCGCGAGGGCGGGCGCGGTGCCGGCGAGGACCCGCGGCAGCTGCGGACCGAACGCCACCGCTCGAAACGGTGTGTCGGCATGCTCGCGGTCGTGGCGGCAGTAGCGGTTAGCCCACCCGTCCGGCGTGCTTTTCACGCCTGGCGTTCCTGTCTCCATGTAATCCTGGGCGTCGAAGTGGCTGCGCGTCGCGTCGGGAGAGCCGACGGCGTGAATCGCCGCGAGGCTCTTGTTGTCCCACAACGCTTTCAGCGGCGCGAGGCTCGGATGCAGGCCGAAGTGGCCGTCCACGTCCACGACCTCCCGCGCGGGGATCGCAATGCGCGGGCGTTCCCGATAATAGAGCGGCTCACCGTGGGGGACGATCATGTTGAGGCCATCGACGGCGCCGCGTTGGAAGAGGCAAACCAGAACCGGACGGTCGGGCGGACGGGCGGACGGGCGGACGGAAGTCAAAGCGGCGCGGGCCAGGAACAGCGGATCCAGTCCGAGGCTGAACAAGGCGATGCCGCCCGACTTCACGAAGAGGCGTCTGGAGATCGTCATTGTCTCTGGAATTCCGGGCCGCCGAGCGCCAGGCCGACGGCCAGCACCCGAGCCTGTTGAGGGTCGCCGATGCTCGAGAGCTGCTCGAGGATCACCACTCGCGTGCGCGCGGACATCGCGCCGCCCAGCAGGCGCTCGTTCACGAGGTCCGTGAGTTGTGCGTGGTGCGTGGTGAGTGGGACGACTGCGTCGAGATTCCCGCTCACTCCCGGCAACCGCCCTGCGGCGAGGGCGATGCTCGCGTTCATCCGGCCGAGCAGCGCCCCGCTGTTCACCCAATCGGCCTGGGCTTCGGGATAGCCGGTGGGGGCGGGCTGCAGGTACAGGGGCTGCCCGAGGCGCGCGACGACCTGGGCGAGCCGGGGCGTGTCGTCGGGCTCGGCCCCGACGGCCCGGACGGCGCTGATGACGAACTCGAAGGGCGTCTTGACCTTGCTCCGCAGCGCCTGGGGCGCCCAGAAGTTGGGGGACGTGAAGATCGCGCGCAGCACCGCGCGCAGGTCGCCGTCCGCCCGGTGCCAGGCGTCCACCGCCGCGTCCACGCAGCCGTCGGGCGGCTCGTCGGCGACGAACCGCGCGCACAGCTTGCGGCTCACGTGGTGCATCGTGGCGTGTCGGCCCGCGAGCAGCTTCAGGAGGCGGACGCCTTCGTCCATGCCGTGGCCGGACGGAAACGTGACGCCGAGCGCGGTCTTCTCGCCGCGGTCGTGGGCCCAGGCATGGAAGGCGAACCCGGCGCCCCGCTGCGGCCGCTCGATGCCCCAGCCCGTGAGGATGCGGGCGACCTCCATCACGTCTTGCTGGGTGTAGCCGCCGTCCACGCCGAGGGTGTGCAGCTCGAGCAGCTCGCGGGCGTAGTTCTCGTTGATGCCGCGCGGCATGCGGTCGGGGGGCGGGGGGGGCATGCGGCGACGCATTGGCGGCACGGAACCCGGCGCGATGCTTTGCGCATTATCGAGATAAAAGAGCATCGCGGGACTCTTGGCCGTCGCGATCAGCAAATCCTCGAACCGCCCCAACGCGTGCGGCCGGATGGTCTCCTCGATGTAGGACGGCGTGAGGAAGCGGTCCGCCCCTTTTCCCACGAAGACGTTGAAATGATTCGTCCAGAAGTCGACCATCACCTCGCGCAGCTGCCGCTCCGAGAGCGCCGCGCGCACCACGGCGAGTTGCTGCAGCTCGCCGCCGAGCTCGCGAAACTCACGCATCGGTCCCGCGCCCGCGCCCCCCCCCCGTGGACGGGTGGTGTCCCCGGTGCGCGCCATCTCGCGCTGCATCCGCCGCCGCTCCTGGAGCGCTTCGGTGTAGCGCGCGGCCAGCTCCTCGCGGTCGTATTCCAGCAGCCTGAACGCGCGCTCCCGCTGGGCGACGCGGTCGTCGCGCACCCGCTCGGGCTCGAGCTGCCGCTCGATCCAGCGCAGCACGCCGAGCCGGGCGACGCTATCGATCTGGCCGGGCCGCGGCCCGTAACCGAGGCGGTTCAGCGCGTGTAGGGCGGAGTCGCGGGGGGAGAGACCTTGGGCGGAAAGGCGGAACGGCGGACTGGCAGACAGCGCGGCGATGATCAGCGCCGTTCCGACCGCCCGACCGCCCGTCCGCCAGACCGCCGCAGTACCCATACGCCTATTCTGACGCCCTCACCCATGCGAAGTTAATGCGATGGCCGGCCCCCGCTTCGTCTCTCACGGCATGCTCCCCCGGGCGAAGAGCCTGCTCTCGGGCAAGGACGGTGAGCCCCCGCGTCCCACCTGGGGCCAGCGGCTGGCGGCGCTGAAACACGTCCCGCCGCTCGTGCGGCTGGTCTTTCAGACGCACCGCGGTTACACGGTCGCCATCCTGGCGCTGCGGGCGCTCCGGTCGGTCATTCCAGTCGCCGTCCTCTGGGTTGGCAAGCTCATCATCGACGGGGTGATCGCCGCGGGGGCTGCCGTGGCGGCGGGACGGCCCCCCGACTGGTGGCACCTGGCGGGCCTCGTGGGCATCGAGCTGGGCATCGCGGTCGTGGGGGAGGGGCTGGCGCGGCTGTCGTCGCTGCTGGAGAGCCTGCTCGGTGACTTGTTTGCGAATCGCCTCAGCGTGCGTCTCATGCAGCACGCCGCCACGCTCGACCTCGCCCAGTTCGAGGACGCCGAGACGTACGACCACCTGGAACGCGCCCGCCGCCAGACGGTAGGGCGGATCGGCCTGTTCGCGCTGCTGCTCGCCACGGCCCAGGACCTCGTGACCCTCGCCTCGCTCGCGGCCGTGCTGCTCGTCCAACTGCCGTGGCTGCTCCTCCTGCTCACCGTCGCGGTGCTGCCGGCGTTCCTCGGCGAGGCGCACTTCGCGTCGCTCGGGTACTCGCTGCTGTTCCAGTGGACCCCGGAGCGGCGCCTGCTCGACTATCTGCGGTACATGGGCGCATCAGACGAGTCGGCCAAGGAGGTGAAGCTCTTCGGGCTGTCCGACTTCCTCGTGGGGCGATACGCCACGCTCTCCGAGCAATTCTACCAAGCGAACAAGCGGCTGGCCGTGAAGCGCAACGTCGTGTCGACGCTGCTCGTGACGCTCGGGACGCTCGGCTACTACGGCGCCTACGGCGTGATCATCTACCGCACGGTGCTGGGCGCCTTCTCGATCGGCACGCTCACATTCCTCGCGGGATCGTTCCGCACGAGCCGAGACCTGATCCAACGCATCCTGCTCGCGCTGTCGCAGATCTACGAGCAGAGCCTCTACCTGAGCGATCTTTTCACGTTCTTCGACGTGCGGCCGAGCGTGGTGTCGAAGCCCGGCGCCCGCGCGGTGCCGCGGCCGGTCCGCGACGGATTCCGGTTCGAGGGGGTGGGCTTCCGCTACCCCGGCTCCGACCGCTGGGCGGTGCGGGGGCTCACGTTCACGTTCCAGCCCGACGAGCGGATCGCGCTGGTCGGCGAGAACGGGGCGGGGAAGACCACGCTCGTCAAGCTGCTGGCACGGCTGTACGACCCCGACGAGGGTCGCATCCTGCTCGACGGCGTCGACCTGCGGGACTACGACCTGGCCAGCCTCCGTCAGAACATCGGGATCATCTTCCAGGACTTCGTGCGGTACGACTTCGTGCTGCGCGAGAACATCGGGGTGGCCCAGGTCGAAGCGCTGGGCGACGACACCCGCATCCGCGAGGCCGCCCGCCGCTCGCTCGCGGATTCGGTGGCCGGGCGGCTCACGCAGGGCTACGACCAGATGCTCGGGCGGCGGTTCGACGGCGGCGTGGAGCTGTCGGGGGGCGAGTGGCAGAAGGTGGCGCTGGGGCGGGCCTACATGCGGGACGCGCAGGTGCTGATCCTCGACGAGCCGACCGCCGCGCTCGACGCGCGCGCGGAGTACGAAGTGTTCCTGCGGTTCGCCGAGCTGACCAAGGGGCGGATGGCGGTGCTGATCTCGCACCGCTTCTCCACGGTGCGTATGGCGGACCGGATCCTCGTGCTCCAGGGCGGGCAGCTGGTCGACGACGGCACGCACGAGGAGCTGGTCGCGCGCGGCGGGCTCTACGCCGAGCTGTTCAGCCTGCAGGCGGCGGGGTACCGCTAGCGACCCACTCCTGCCAGACGCCTGGCGCCGGGCCGATCGTGAGCTGCTGCTGCCATCGCACGAGCGGCATCCGGAGCAGCAGCGGCTCGACGCTGAGCTTCGCGAGCCAGCGCTCGTCAGTGAGCCGCGCGGAGCCCAGGCCCAGCTCGCCGAAGCGCCGCGACTCCCGATGGATCAGCGCCGCCACGCCGAACTTCTGAACGAACCGGCGCAGCTCGCGGAGCGACGCGGCGCGCTCCTGTAGGTCTACGAAATGCACTGTGATGCGGCGCTCGGCAAAGAACCGCAGCGCGGCGCGCGTGTCGGCGCTCTTCCTGATCCCGAAGATCTGGACTTCCACTCAGCTCCCCGTGGAGAAGCGCACCGCGCCGATCTCGGTCAGCCCCTGGAGCGTCGCCTCGAGCTCGCCGGGCCGGAGTCCCGCCGCGCGCGCGAGGTCGTCTAGGGTTCGGGTCCCGTCGGCGAGCTGCACGACCGACGCCACGACCCCGTCGGCGCGGGCGACCGCGACGCGCCCATGCCGGGAGCGCGCCACCAGCACCGTGGTACGTTGCCGCGGCGCCTCGGGCGGCGAGGTCCAGGATTGGAGGAGCCCGGCGAGCACCAGGGGAAGGTCGTAGTCCAACTGGAGCAGGACCGTCCCCGCGACGAGCTCGGGGGCGGCGCCCATCCCGCTGCCCCCTTCCCCACTCCCGGTGTCTCGCCAGACGCGCGGACCGGCCTCGACCACCATCATCGCTTCCTCGTAGCGCAACAGGTCGTCTTGGTACGGCACCGCCGGATCGCCCGAGCGCACGTGGTCGACGACGAGCCGGCACACCGCCCGCGCGGTCTCGCGGCTACCGAGCACGACGGCCGGCAGGAGCGCATCGAATCCTGGCTGCCGCAGCACGGCTTCCGGGCGCCGGCCGGTGACGCGGGCGAGCGCGCGGGAGTACTTGAAGAAGTGGACGATGCGCTCGTAGTAGAAGTGCCGGGCGAGAAAGCGCGCGAAGCGCTCGACCCGCTCGGGCTCCGCCAGTGCCCTGCGCCGCCAGGCGGCCGACGCGCGATAGGGCGCGTCGGCCAGGGCGCGAATCACGTCGTCCTGAACGGCGCGGTCGCTCACAGCGCACTCCGGATCCGCTCCACGCTACCGACCAGCACCTCGGCGGTGAGCGACGGCGAGAAGGCGTCGAACGTCACCGCCTTCGCCCGCGGGCACTTCGCGACGGCGTGCGCCATGAACGCCAGCATTTCGTCGCTCGGCCCCGTGGGTGCGATCCAGGGGCCGCGAAGGTCGCCGTCTTCCTCGACGCCGGCGACGTGCAGCTCCACCACGTGCTCGAGCGGGAACTCGGCGAGCCAGGATTGCGGCGCGATCGCCCGGTAGTGCGCCTCGAGCCAGACGTGCGGGAGGTCGAGCAGGAAGCCCGTCCCCGTCGCCTCGAAGAAGCGCCGCAGCCACACCGGCTCCGGCATCTGACTCGCCTGGACGTCGAAGAAGCCCGGGATGTTCTCCATCACCAGGGGCTGGTCGAGCCGGGCCTGGAGCGCGTTCGCGTTCGCCACGAAGCGCGTCAAGAACTCTTCGGTGTACAGGGGGGGGAAGACGTAGTTGAGGTTGTAGGTTCCGTCTTCCGTGTGGAGACATTGGAAGTGCTCGGCCACCCACGGCGTGTCGTACAGCGCGGCCAGGGAGCGGGCGCGCTGAATCGCGCGCTCGTCGAGGGGCTCGGAGAGCTGGCCGAGGTAGTCGTGGAGCAGGAGCGTGTACCGCGCCTTGATCGCGGGCCAGTGGGGATCCTGCGGGGCCGGCGGGTCGGCCATGGCGAGATGGTCGATCCCGGTCGTGGCGGCGAGCTCGGCGCCGAGGTGGGGGTTGTAGAACGCGCCGACCATCAGTGGAGCCATCAGCCGTCAGTCCTCAACCGTCGGCAACCAGCCCCTGCTCCGCGAGCTGGTCGACAAAGACCTTGACCTGCGCGGCAATCATGGGCTTGTCGCCTCGATCCGTCCAGGCCGCCGCCACCGCTTCGTACCTGGTCTTGCCGTCCAGCCGGTCCACGATGAATCGCTCGCGCTCGCCCCAGGCCGATGCCTGCTCCCGGCAGTCCGCCGTGGCTCGCGCGGGTGAGAAGGCCTCCGCGACCACCTGGTCGATCGCGTGACAGGTGTCGGGTGTCAACCGCCTCGCGCCCGCGAGGTTCTGCTCCACCTGCTCCCTGCTCCGGGCTCCGGCCAGAACGACGCTCACGCCGGGCTGCGAATACACCCACGCCAGCGCGAGCGCCGAGAGGGTGAGCCCCGCTCGTCCGGCGATCGGCCGCAGCCGCTCGATCGCGCGGCGGCGGCGCGCGAACTCCTTGCCCTTGAACCAGTAGATCTGCCGCCGGTGATCCCCATCGGCGAAGTGGGGCGGCGCCGCGTACTTGCCGGTGAGGAGCCCCGCCGCGAGAGACCGGTAGGCGACGAACCCGACACCGCAATCCCGGCAGAGCGGCAAATGCCGTTCCTCCGCGTCGCGATCGAGCAGGTTGTAGGGCCCCTGGTACGTGACGACCGGGGCGATCTCGAGCGCGCGGCGGATCTGGAGATGGGTGGCGTTGCAGAGCCCGATGGCCCGCGCCTTCCCCGTTTCCCGCAGCTGGTGCAGCGCCTCGAGGCGCCGCTCCCACCCCTCGAGGGCTTCATGCAGCTGCACCAGGTCGACGTAGTCGGAGTCGAGCCGGCGCAGCGACGATTCGAGGGACGCCCGGGGGTCGTCGCGGGGCCCGACCTTCGTGGCGATGGTGACCGACTCGCGGCGGGATTTGACCGCGCGGCCGAGCAGGGTCTCGGACGCGCCGTCGCCGTACGTCGGGGCCGTGTCGAAGAACGTGAT
>Ga0326597_10009595_pt1 | contig 12951 bp, 12 predicted proteins | sample RVTome_12_FD_203789 | JGI IMG/M metagenome (GOLD analysis project Ga0326597, IMG submission 203789) | Soil microbial communities from uranium-contaminated site in the Upper Colorado River Basin, Wyoming, United States - RVT100D185 | ecosystem: Environmental > Terrestrial > Soil > Contaminated >... | reverse complement strand
GTATCTCGACTTTGCCGGTGACATCCCCGAAGGCAACTACGGGGCCGGGGCGGTCCGGCTCTTCGACACGGGTCGGTACGAGATCCTGGAGCGCAACGAGGAGAGGCTCACCATCCGTCTCGAAGGGGGGCGCCAGCAGGGGGTGTATCACCTGATCCACACCGGGGAGAAGGAGGGCAAGGACCAATGGCTGGCGATCCTGTCCCGGGAGGATCGTCCTCCACCCGAGACGCCGCCTGTGCCGGAGCCGATGCTCGCCACGCCGGGCGGAGAGCCGTTCGACGACCCCGAGTGGGCGTTCGAGCCGAAATGGGACGGGATCAGGGCCATCGCCATGTGCGATCCGTCGTCGACCACGCTCATCTCGCGGAACCGGAAGGACATCACCGCCGCCTACCCGGAGCTGCACAGGTTGCACGAGCATCTGGTGGCCCTCGACGCGATGGTCGACGGCGAGATCGTAGCCTTCGAGGCGGGAAGGCCGGCGTTTCAGCTTCTGCAGCGGAGGATGCACGTTCGGGATCGCCCACAGATAGAGAGGCTGAGCCGGGAGATCCCGGTCACCTTCATGGCCTTCGACCTTCTCTATATGGACGAGCGCGACCTGACCTCGCTGTCGTACCAGGAGCGAAGGCAGCGGCTCGAAGCCGGTCTGGTCCCGTCCGATGTGGTCCAGCTCTCCCCGTCGACGGTCGGCGACGGGATCGCCCTGTTCCGGGCGGTCGCCGAGCAGCAGATGGAAGGGGTGGTGGGCAAGAAGCTGAGCTCCCGCTACGTGCCGGGGGAACGGTCGAGGCAATGGCTCAAGATCAAGACCTCGTTCGAGGTCGACGTGGTCATCGTCGGCTGGTCGGAGGGGTCGGGGCAGCGAGAGGGGACGGTGGGGTCGCTGGTGATGGGTCTCTACGACGAAGACAGGCTCCGATACGTAGGCCAGGTGGGGACCGGTTTCAATCAACGCACCCTGGTCGACACGCTTCGACTTCTGATCGAGCTGGGCGAGGGCTCCCCTCCGTTCGACTCTGACGTCCTGCGCACTGCCTCGGAGCTGCGGAAGGCGCGTTGGGTCCCGCCCCAGCTGGTAGCCACCGTGGAGTATCGACAGGTCACCTCGGCGGGCCGTCTCCGCGCCCCCTCCTTCAAAGGGATCCGCGCCGACAAGCCTCCCGGTCAGTGCACCGTCGACCAGCTATTGGCTCGGGGCTGACCCGATGCCGGTGAGAAAGGGTCCTCTGGCCTATGGTCCCGGTGCGCCTATCGGCCATGCTGTGGGGTTGGTTTCAATCTCGAGGGGAGGCTTCGAGCAAGTATGCGCGTTCTAAGTCGTGCTTGGCGGCAGAGTCGCTGTCGTCACAGTGTCACCGTTTCCGTGTTCAGCACCGGTGTCGAGCGGGTGGTCTGCGAGTCATGCGGTCACGTCAGTGTCCATTTCCTGTCCGATATGGACAGCGAAGTCGACGGGATCAGGTTCGCCCGATCGGGCCAGCGGGACACGGAGCAACGAAGAGACACCACCGCCGGATAGACCTGGGGGGTCAGGCCAGGAGCGAAGCCTCCAGGACATCGCCGACGGTGTCGGCGATGGTGAAGCTCATCTCCTCACGAACCTTGTCCGGCACGTCGTCGAGGTCGGCCTCGTTGCGTCGGGGGACGATGACCTGCTTCAGACCGGCGCGGTGGGCGGCGAGCACCTTCTGCTTCACGCCGCCAATGGGCAGCACCTTTCCCTGAAGTGTGATCTCCCCGGTCATGGCCACGGTGTCCTTCACCTTGCGGTGGGTCAGGAGTGACACCAGCGCAGTGAGCATGGCCACCCCTGCCGACGGGCCGTCCTTGGGGATGGCGCCGGCGGGGACATGGACGTGGTACCTCCGGGTCAGAGACTCGGGGGCGATGCCCAGCTCGTCGGCGTGGGCCTCGACATAGGAGAGCGCGATCCGGGCCGACTCCTTCATGACGTCGCCGAGCTGGCCGGTCAGGGTCAGGCCGGGCTCACCATCCATGGCGGTCGCCTCGATGAACAACACGTCGCCACCGGCGCCGGTGACCGCCAGACCGGTGGCAACCCCGGGGACATCGGTGCGGTCCGAAGCCTCGTCCTTCCAGACCTTGGGCTTGCCCAGGTAATCCCGGACCTCCGGCTCGTCGACGACGACCCGCGCCGATCCGGAGTCCCTGGCCACCTTGGTGGCCACCTTGCGGGCCAGCTTGCCCAGCTCCCGCTCCAGGTTCCTCACCCCTGCCTCCCGGGTGTAACGGTCGACGATGGCGGCCAGCGCCGCAGCTGTCACCTCCAGCTCCTCGGGCTCGAGGCCTGCGGCCCGGAGCTGGCGGGGGAGGAGGTGGTCACGGGCGATATCCACCTTCTCGGCGTCGGTGTACCCGTCGATGCTGATCACCTCGGTCCGATCCAGCAGCGGGCCGGGGATGGTCTCCAGCACGTTGGCGGTGGCGATGAAGAGCACCTGGGAGAGGTCGAGGTCGACCTCCAGGTAGTGGTCACGGAAGGTGTGGTTCTGCGCCGGGTCCAGCACCTCGAGCAGGGCCGATGACGGATCGCCCCGCCAGTCTGCACCGACCTTGTCCATCTCGTCGAGGAGGAACACCGGGTTGATCGTCTCGGCCTCGGTTAGGGCACGGGCGATCCGGCCGGGTCGTGCCCCGACGTAGGTGCGACGATGACCTCGGATCTCGGCCTCGTCCCTGATCCCTCCCAGGGCGACACGGACGAACTTGCGCCCCAACGCCCGGGCCACAGACTCGCCGAGTGAGGTCTTGCCCACACCGGGCGGGCCGACCAGGAGGAGGATGGTCCCGGTGCTGCGGTCCTCCCCGTCGCTCAGACCCCGCTCGGCGCGGAGCTTGCGCACCGCCAGATGCTCGACGATCCGCTCCTTTACGTCGTGCAGACCGGTGTGGTCGGCGTCGAGCACTGTCCACGCCTCGTCCAGATCGAGCCGATCCTCGGAGGAGACGCCCCAGGGCAGCTCGAACATGGTGTCGAGCCAGGTCCGGATCCAGGAGTGCTCGGGGGACTGTTCGCTCATCCGCTCGAGACGGCCGATCTCCCGCTCGATGGCTTCGGCCACCTTCTCCGGGAGCTCCCTCTCGGCCAGCTTGACCCGGTACTCGGAGGCGACATCGCCCTCCTCGCCCAACTCCTTTCGGATCGCCTCCATCTGCTGGCGGAGGATGTAGTCCTTCTGTCCCTTCTCGATCTGCTCCGCCGCCTCGTCGCGCACCTTGCGTCGCAGTTCGAGGTCGGCCAGCACCTCCCGCATCCACACCAGGAGCTTGCCGAGACGCTGGCGGATGTCGAGCGCCTCCAACAGCTCTACCTTCTGATCGAGGGAGAGGTCGGGGGAGTACACGGCCAGGTCGGCGAGACGGGAGGCGTTGTCGACGTCGAGGAGACGCTCGGCCACTCCGGACATGCCGCGGTTCTCCAGCACGGCGCTGACCACCGCCCGGTACTCGGCGACCAGGGCCTCCAACTCGTCATCGAGGATGTCCACTTCGGGAAAGGACTCGGCCTCGACCCAGAGCGCCCCGGTCTCGTCCACAGATCCGGCGCCGACCCGGGCGCGCGAGACACCGGAGACGACAACGTTCCCCTCGTTGTCTGTTTGCTGGACCTCGGCGATGGTCCCCACCGCGGCATAGCGCCCCTCGAGACGGGGGACGAGAAGGAGACGGCCGTCGGCCTTGGTGGCGGCGGCGATGGCGGTCTTGCCCTCCCCGGTCTCGATGCGGATGGTCACCACCATGTGGGGGAAGACCACACCGTTGTGGAGGGGGAGGACGGGAAGGGTGAGTTGGGCCGTGTCGGGCATGTGGACCGTGTTTCCTTTGATTCCTGGCGAGACTGGTGCAACGTCGCCGGTCGTCGGGCTATTCCTGATCTGAGCTTGCTCCGCTCAGGTTTGCTGCGTAGTGCCCACCTTGGGGGCGGACGGCGAGCAGCGAGGTCGGCTGTGTTGCCTCACGGCCCGGGTCGCTTGGGTCGTTCGGCCCTGGTAGAACCAAGTCCCGGAACGTATCCATGACCACGTGAGCAGCCCGATCTTGGAAACCGCAACCGTCGGCTCCTCGGTTGTCGCCGACCAGGGAAGACCGGCGATCCGCACCAGTGCCCTCTCCAAGACGTACGGCAAGACGGTCGGCTTGGACCGTCTCGACCTGACCGTTCCCGAAGGGGTCGTCTTCGGCTATCTGGGCCCAAACGGGGCGGGCAAGACCACCACCATCCGCCTCCTCGTCGGCCAGCTCCGTCCCAGCGGCGGGGCGGCCAGCGTGCTCGGTCTCGACGCGGAGACGAGCCGGGAGCAGGTCCAACGCCTGGTCGGCTATCTGCCCGGCGACTTCGCCGCCTATCCCGATCTGACCGGACAGCAATACCTCACCTATCTGGGGAATCTGCGCGGAGGTGTCGACCCGGCTCACATGATGGGGCTCTCGGAACGGCTCGGGTTGGACCTGACCAAGAAGATCGGCTCCCTGTCACACGGGAACCGGCAAAAGGTGGGCCTGGTTCAGGCATTCATGCACCGTCCGCCGCTGTTGATCCTCGACGAGCCCTCCTCCGGTCTCGACCCTCTGGTGCAACGTGAGTTCCTGGCCATGGTGCGTGAAGCCCGAGCAGAACGACGGACCGTGTTCCTCTCCTCGCACGTCCTGGCCGAGGTGGAGGCGGTCGCCGACTCGGTGGGCATTCTGAGGGAAGGGCGACTGGTGATCGTCGAATCGGTGGAGAATCTGAGAAAGAGAGCCCTCCGTCGTCTCGAGCTCACCTTCGATCGGGACGTCCCCATCCAGGCTCTTCGGGCGGTTGCGGGGGTGAGGGACATCCAGGTCGACGACCGCTCGGCTTTGCTCGTCGTCGAGGGCTCGACCGCGGAGCTGGTACGAGTGGCGGCACCACACGGCGTCACCAATGTGAGGACCGTCGAGGCAGGCCTGGAGCAGGTCTTCCTCAGCTTCTATGGAGAGGAGGTGTGAAGTGTTTCGGAACGTGTTTCTCAAGCAGATGTATGACGAGCGACGCCGGCTCGTGATGTGGGGAATGGCCACCGGTCTGATCGCCGCCCTGATGATGTTCCTGTGGCCGTCGGTGCGGGACATGCCCGATCTCGAGGAGTTCCTGGCCAACTACCCGCAGGCGATGAAGGACCTGTTCAACATCGAGGCGATCACCTCGGGAGCGGGATTCCTCAACGCCGAGTTGTTCAGCTTCCTCCTTCCCGGGCTGTTTCTCATCTTTGGCATCACCCGCGGCGCCGCACTCGTCGCCGGTGAGGAGGAGGTGGGCAAGCTCGAGCTGGTCCTGGTCACCTCGATCTCCAGAATCCGCTTCGCCCTTCAGAAGGTGGCCGCCCTGACCGTGTCGATCGTGCTTCTCGGCTTGGTGATCTTCGTGTTCCTCTGGGTGAGTGGGCTCGTCGTCGATGCAGGACTCCCAGCCGGAGAGGCGGCGGCGGGCATGCTGTCGGTGACGCTGCTCGGCCTCGAGCACGGCCTGCTGGCAATGGCCGTTGGCCTGCTCACCGGGAGCAAGACCTGGGCCACCGCCGTGGCCTCAGCCGTTGGCGTCGCCGGGTACGTGCTGTATGTGGCCGGGAAGTTCGTCGATGCGGTGGAGCGACTCCAGGTGTTTTCCCCGATCTATCACGCTCTGGAGAGCGGGCCTGTCGGCGGTGGCTTCCGCCCCATCTTCCTGTGGATGCCCGTGGTCGGGGTGGTGGCCCTCGCTCTCGCCCTTCCCCGTTTCAACGCTCGCGACATCGGCACCTGAGTCGATCCCGGCGCGGGCCACCCCGCCGACAGCAGGAGAGGGATCCCGACGGTCCGGGTCATCCTCAAAAGGGCCAAAGGCCCCTTACCCGCTTCTGGCTCCTGAATGCAAACTTGTCGGTGAAAGGAGCGACGCATGTTCAATCTCGAAGACGCAGCGAAAGCAGTGACCGAGATCGGTATCGAGATCTCCGACGAGTTGTTCGATCTCGACGATGTGCTGGCCGGCATGGACGTGGAGATGGAGCACGGAACGAGGTACTCCGACCTGAACGTCACCGGTGACGACCCGGTACTCACCGCCAAGATCGCGCTCGCCCACCTGCGTGAATTCCCCGACTACTACGAGCGTCTCGAGCGCATGGAGAAGAAGGCGGAGGCGGCCTGGGCGCTGAAGGACGACGCCAGCCTCGGCATCCTCTGAACAACCCGATCTTGGCCCGGGGCGATGTCGGTCGCCCCTCTAGCCTGCCATCGTGCTGATCGGCCTCATCGCCAATCCTGTTTCCGCCAAGGACATAAGGCGTCTCACCGGTCTCGCTCGAGTCGTCGACACCGAGGAGAAGGCGAATCTGATCGCCCGGCTCCTCGTCGGGCTCGCATCTCACCCCGGGTCGAGAGTGTTGGCGCTGGACGATCGAGCCGGCCTGGTCCGCCGGGCGGTGTCTCTGTCCAGGGGCTCCTCCCCTCCGGTCGACTTCCTTCCGATTGAATCCGGAGGCACCGAATCCGACACCAGGTGGGCGGCGGCGCACCTATCGGCACGGAAGGCGGACGCCCTGGTCATCATCGGGGGCGACGGGACGGTCCGAGCCGCGGTCGAAGGATGGCCGCAGGCCCCGCTCGTTCCCATGGCCGCAGGCACCAACAACGCATTCGCCCTCACCCTGGAACCGACCGTCACCGGCCTCGCCATCGTGACCGCTCTCTCCAGCGAGGACACCTCGTCGTTCGTCCCCACCACCGCGCTCCAGGTGGAGACCACCACCGGGGCCGCCACCGCGGTCATCGACGTCGTCTCCGTGCGCGGCCGCTGGATCGGAGCCGGCGCCCTCTGGGAGCCGGATCTGCTCATCGAAGCCGTGGTCACCTCGGCCCGTCCGACCGCGGTGGGGATCGCTTCGGTCAGCGCCGGGCTCGGGTCGCTAGAACCAGGACACGCCCGCTGGATGCGGTTCGGTGGCGGCAAGACGGTCAAAGCCGTGTTCGGCCCGGGCCTGATTCTCGACGTTCTCGTCGCCGAACACACCGATCTCGCCATCGGATCCGAGGTGGCACTGGACGTGGCAGGAGGCGTGGTCGCCCTCGATGGTGAGCGCCGGATCGTCGCTGGGGACGCATTGGTTAGGGTTGTCCCCGGCCCGAGAGTCCTCGACCCCGACCGCGCTTTGCAGGTGAAGGGTCCTTTGCCCCTATCGCAAACCTCGTCCGGGGAATAGAGAACACGCCAAGGCCGGAGAAGACGCGTGCCGACTTTCCGCATCGGCGCGCCACGCAAACCAGCAGGAGGTGCTGATGAACATTCCCAGCGAGCACCTGGTCGACATGTACGAGACCATGGTCAAGATTCGACACTTCGAGGAGCGGATTCGGGAGATCTACTTCAGCGACAAACTGCCTGCCTTCGACATCGCTGCCGGTCTCATCCCGGGCGAGATGCATCTCGCTGCAGGACAGGAGCCGGTCGCGGTCGGGGTGAGGCCGCATCTCAAGCCCGGGGACGCAATAACCGCAACCCACCGACCCCACCACATCGCAATCGCCCAGGGTGTCGACCTCAAGAAGATGGCCGCGGAGATCTTCGGGAGGAGCACCGGCCTGGGCAAGGGCAAGGGCGGCCACATGCACCTGTACTCGGTGGAGCCCAACTTCGGATGCTCCGGGATCATCGCCGAGGGCATGCCGGTCGCAGTCGGCGCCGGGCTCGCTTTCAAGCGCAGAGGCACCGACAACGTGGCTCTTTCCTTCTTCGGAGAGGGTGCGGCCAACCAGGGTGCATTCCACGAATCGCTCAACCTGGCGGCGATATGGGAGCTCCCCGTTGTCTTCATCTGTGAGGACAACGCCTACGCCATCTCGGTCCCCAAGACAATGGCGACCGCCATCCCGGACAACAGTGACCGGGCTGCCGCCTACGGGATTCCCGGGGTACTGGTAGCCAACAACGACCCGATCGCCGTGTACGAGGTCGCCGGGGAAGCGATCTCACGGGCGCGCAGCGGAGGCGGCCCGAGCCTGATCGAGGTGAAGACGGATCGGCTGTGGGGCCACTTCGAGGGTGACGCCGATGGTTATCGCACCGATGAGTTCAAGAAGGCGATGGCGGATCGGGACGTCGTGGTCAGCTACGGTCAGAAGCTGGTCTCCGAGGGAGTCCTGACCGAGCCCGACCTCGAGACGATCAAGGAGCGGATGCACGGCGAGGTGGAGGACGCCCTCAGCTTCGCCGAGTCCAGCCCGTATCCCGAGCCCGAAGACGCCCTGGCCGACGTCTTCGCCTGAAAGAGGAGGTCACATGACAATCGCAACCGAGCGCAAGCTCACCACCCAAAAGGCGATAGCCGAGGCCATCGCCCTGGAGATGGAAGCGGACGACAGGGTGTTGGTGATGGGTGAGGACATCGGGGTCTACGGGGGGATCTTCGGGGCCACCGAGGGCCTACTCGATCGTTTCGGCCCGGAGCGGGTGATGGATACCCCGATATCGGAGACCGGGTTCATCGGTGCCGCAGTCGGCGCCGCCATCAACGGGCTGCGGCCCATAGCCGAGCTGATGTTCGTCGATTTCTTCGGCGTCTGCATGGATCAGATCTACAACAACATGGCCAAGATCCACTACTTCAGCGGTGGCAACGTGAAAGTGCCGATGGTGCTGATGATGGCGGTGGGCGGCGGGTACTCCGACGCCGGCCAGCACTCACAGACGCTGTGGGGGACCTTCGCCCATCTCCCCGGGATGAAGGTGGTCGTCCCGTCGAACCCTTACGACGCCAAAGGCCTCATGACCGCGGCGATCCGGGACGACAACCCGGTCATCTACATGTTCCACAAGGGCGTGTTGGGTCTGGGCTGGATGACCAACAACCCCAGGGCGACCGGCGTCGTGCCCACCGAGGCGTACGAAGTGCCGATCGGTGAGGCCGCCATCGCACGGGAGGGTGACGACCTGACCCTGGTCACGGTCGGCCTCTCAGTGCACCGGGCCCTCGACGCCGCCGAAATGCTGGAAGACAAAGGCGTCTCGGCCGAGGTGCTCGACCTGAGGTCCCTGGTCCCGCTCGATCGTGATGCGATCGCGGAAAGCGTGGCCAAGACCCATCGGCTGTTGGTGGTCGACGAGGACTACCAGAGCTTCGGGATGACCGGCGAGGTGATCGCCACCGTGACCGAGCGTTCGTTCGACTACCTCGATGCACCGCCGATGCGGGTGGCGACGCCCGACACGCCGATTCCCTATAGCCGGCCGCTGGAGCAGTTCGCCCTTCCGTCGGCGGAGCGGATCGTCGAAGCCGCGGAGCAGCTGGTCTCGGCCTGATCGATGGCGACCGACGTATTGATGCCCGTCCTCACCGAACCCGGTGAGGACGGGGTCGTCACCGCCTGGCTCGTCGACGAGGGCGGACGGTGCGAGGCCGGTCAGTTGATCGCCGAGATCCAGGTTGAGAAGGTGGCCGAGCAGGTGTATGCACCGGAAGCAGGCGCCGTGACCGCGCTGGTCCCGATCAACGCCCCCATCCCTCAGGGCGATCCCATCTGTCGGATCGTCTCCGTCGATGAGTCGCGTGGCGGCGGGGTGGCCGAGCCGACCCCGGCGGCCGGGGCCCCGGGCCCGTTGGGTTCCGGGCCGCCTCCGGCATCGCCTGCGGCGAAACGCCTTGCCAGGGAGCTGGGTGTCGACCTCGATTCGGTGTCGGGGTCAGGGGCGGCCGGTCGCATCACCGAGGCCGACGTCCGGGCCGCGGCTGGCACCCAACCGCCGGCACCGGGGATGGCCGGTCTCCGGGCAGTGATAGCCCGGAACATGAGAAGGGGGCACTTGGAGACGGCCCCGGTGACCCTCACCTCCGACGTCGACCTTGGGCCCGGACGTCCCGAGCACATGACCGCAGCAGTGATCAAGGCGGTGGCGCTCGCCCTGAGAGAGCATCCAGCGTTGAACGGGACCCGCGATGGCGACCGGTTCACGCCAGCCGCTACTGCCAATGTCGCGGTTGCGGTCCAAACCGAGGAGGGTCTCGTCTCGCCGGTGGTGAGGGATCCTGCCGACCGAACCGTGTCCGAGATCCATGAGGAGATCCGGGGTCTTGCGGAGCGGGCCCGTGGCCGGAAACTGTCGATGGCCGACTACGAGGGCGGCACGTTCACGGTGACCAATCTGGGCAGCTACGGAGTGGACGGGTTCACCCCGATCATCAACCTTCCCCAGATGGCCGTCCTCGGCGTGGGAGTGGTGCGAAAGGTGCCGGTGTTCTCGCCCGAAGCGACCGTTGCCGAAGGTAGCCGTGTCGTGCTGTCACTGACCTTCGATCATGCCTTCATAGACGGGGCACCGGCTGCGGAGTTCCTGCGCCGGGTGGGGGAGCTTCTCGCAGCGCGCGGTTGATGCCTCGAGCAACCCGTGGCGGGGCCGGGTCAGAGCCCGGTGTGGTCGGAGTCGACGGCGCCCAGGCCGCCGCGGTCCAGAGTCGAAAGCTGGTCCATCTCGTCCCGGGTCAAGGTGAAGTCGAACAGGTCGAGGTTCTCCAGGAGACGCCCGGGATTGGCCGTCTTGGGTATCGGGATCAGACCGAGTTGGACATGCCAGCGAATCACGATCTGTGCCGGGGTCCGATCCCGTTGTGCTGCAAGCCCGGTGATCACCGGGTCATAGAGCAGCCGGCCGCCCTTCCCGATCGGCGCCCATGATTCGGTGACGATGTCGTGGCCGGCGTGGTACCCCCGCTCGGCGAGCCGGGGGATCCAAGGATTGAGCTGTATCTGGTTGACGTGGGGGGCGACACCCGTCTCGTCGATGAGTCGCTGGAGATGGGAGGGCTTGAAGTTGGAGACCCCGATGGCCCGGACCTTTCCCTGCTCGAGCAGATCGATCATCCCCCTCCACGCATCGACGTACCTATCCAGGTCAGGATTGGGCCAATGGATGAGGAACAGGTCGATGTAGTCGAGGCCGAGACGGGATGCGCTGCCGGCGAACGCCTGCTGCGCCTCATGGCGACCGTGCGACCGCTGGCTCAGCTTGGTGGTGACGAACACGTCACTCCGGTCGACGCCGCTCGCCCTGATCCCGCGCCCCACTCCGCCTTCGTTGTGGTACAGCTCGGCGGTGTCGATTAGCCGGTACCCGGTCTCGATGGCGGCCGCCACCATCGGCTCCGCCTCGCGGTCCCCAATAGGCCAGGTGCCATAGCCGATCGGGGGCATGGCCACTCCGTTGACCAGTTCCAGGTAGTTGCGACGCTCCGGGGTCATATCCGGACCTGTGCAACCCAATTACAGGGAGCACCCCCATCGGGCGGGCCACTCTCGTCTGATCGGGACGGCGAGGGGTCACATCCGGACCTGTGCAACCCAATCAGGGGGACGTCAACGACCAATGCGCCTCCAGAGCTCGAACCCGACACTTCTCGTATTCGTATAGCTGTTTGCCCCGACTCAGGAGGAATCTGGTGAAGAGAATCTATCTCGTGGCCGTGATAGCCGTGCTCGCCATGGTCGTCGCAGCGTGTGACGAAGACAGTGAAGAGACGACCACCACTGCGGCAGAGGCAGAGCCCACGACTGTCCCGGCCGAGGCCGAAGGGCCTCCGACCGGACCGTCGTCGCTCACCGCCGACGCCCAGGAGTCGGACGGGACCACGATCGTGGTGGCGTCGGTGACCCTCCCCGCCCCCGGGTTCATCGCGGTACATGGCGATGCCGAGGGATCGCCCGGTCCTGTTGTCGGTCATTCCGACCTGCTCCCCGCCGGTGAGTCCACGGATGTGACCGTGACGCTCGACGAGCCGTTGACCGAGTCGGGGACACTGTGGCCGATGGTCCACATCGACTTGAACGACAACGGGGAATACGAGTTCTTCCCACCGGACGAGACGATCGACGTGCCCGGTGTCGACGATGCCGGTGACGTCGCGGTCATACCAGTGGAGATGACCGTCGGCTGATGCGTCTTCGGCGCAGCTGGTTCGATGCACAGGGGCCCGGTTTCGCCGGGCCCCTCTGCTTGACCTTGGCGCCGGCCGTCATCGTCATGCTGGGCGCCCTCTCATCTCGCCACCCATCTCTGAACGCGAACCCATCCGGCTCCGGTCTCGTATTGTCGGGAATCGAACGAGGAGCAATCATGAAACGTGTTCTCATCCTGGTGACCGCCCTCGCCCTGGTCGTCGGGGCATGCAGCTCGGAGGACGGTGGGTCGGCCACCACGGCCGGTGGAAGTGGTGGGGAGCGGGTCGAGATCGCCGACTTCGCCTTCAGCCCCGACACGCTGACCGTGCCCGTCGGCACCATGATCACATGGGAGAACACCGACAGCGTGACTCACACCTCCACCTCTGATGATGGCGTGTGGGACTCGGATCGGCTCGGTACGGGCGACGAGTTCTCGTTCACCTTCGACGAAGCGGGAACCTTCAGCTACTTCTGCGAGATCCATCCCTCGATGAGGGGGAGCATCGTGGTCGAAGGGTGACGGCTCGCCGGTAGCCCGCCTGCGTCGATACCTTGGTCGCACCCCCGATTGAGGAGGGATGCATTTGACTCGGCAACTGTTGCTCGAGCTCGAGGCGGGATTCTGGGAGGCGGCGGGCAACCCGGATTTCTATCAGGCCAACTTCGCCGATGACGGCCTGATGGCTTTGCCCGTCGGGATCATGACCAAGCCCGAGGTCGTCACTGCGATGGAGGGGGCGGCCGGGTGGGCCGGTTTCAGCATCGAGGATCCTGGTCATGTCGAAGTGGGCGACGACGTGGCCGCTCTCGTCTACGCCACCGAGGCACGTGATTCGGGCTCCGGCGAGGACTATCGGGCTGTGATCACCAGCGTGTACGTGAACCGGGGTGGCGAGCGGATGCTCGTGCTTCATCAGCAGACGCCGCTGTGAGCGAGTGCGACCTCGACGAGAGCAGCATGCGGTGATGACCGGGGCGTTGACGGCAGAGCTA
>Ga0326597_10009594_pt1 | contig 12952 bp, 11 predicted proteins | sample RVTome_12_FD_203789 | JGI IMG/M metagenome (GOLD analysis project Ga0326597, IMG submission 203789) | Soil microbial communities from uranium-contaminated site in the Upper Colorado River Basin, Wyoming, United States - RVT100D185 | ecosystem: Environmental > Terrestrial > Soil > Contaminated >... | reverse complement strand
GATCCTGGTCGAACTCGGGAAGCACGCCAGCGCACCCGACGCCGACTGCAACGGGCGATTCGATCTCGGCGCGGACGCGAACATCTATTCGGAATCAGTGTGGGGGAGTCGTGACGTGTGGGCGGGCAGCGCAGGCAAGACGCTCAAGGTGGGTCGGTTCGAAACGTGGTTCTCCTTCCCGCGGGATCGCAACCGACGTTACCTGCTCGACGGCTGGTGGAAGACGGGGGAGCGCAACCGGTACCGCGAAGCGTGTCCGGATCTCATCCAGCCGTACGAGCTTCCGCCCGCCCCCGACTGGGCGGCGAACGCCCCACGATCGGGAGCGGAAAAGCCGCCGGAGAACACGCCGCCGATGGTCGACGAGGAGATGCGGCAACGTCTCGAGGCGCTCGACGAGCAGGCCCTAGAGCACATAGCCCGCACGCTGGCCAGGACCTATGAGCTGTTTCCGTTGCGCGACCTCTACGAGCTTCACGAGACGCTGGCATCCGCAGAGTGCAGGGACGACGAGGAGTGCAGCACCGTGCTCGAGACATTTTTCGCCACTCAGGGGCGAAAGGAGTCGTTCTGGGGAGCGCGCGCTCCGGACCGCGTCCGCGTGTCGCGCGAAGTCGCCCGCCGGATGAAGACGTGGGTCCGCGACAAGGGACGCCACCTCGAACGGCGTGACGTGTGGAAGCACGAAGCCTTTCGGCGCCCCGCAACCGACTTTCGGGTCTGGCTGTTCAAGCGGCTGGGGATCGGTTTCGTGTCGAAAATCGAGGGCGGCAACCTCGTGTCCGGCGGCGTGGTCAGGATCGCCGATCTCCTGGCGAAGGATTCTCGCCTGGAGCTCTACGTGCACTTCGACAGGTTGGCCAGTGGTAGGGCCGGGCGGCTCTACGACGCCGGGATCGACGTCTTCTCGTCGCGGACGCGCTTTTTCGGTGTGTATTTCGGCTTCGGTTACAACGAGGACTTCAACACGAAGGCCTTCGGAAGCGCAGGCTTGAACTTCTACCTGGCCAACCTCCCGCAGCTGAAACTGCCCCGGGACCTGAGCTTTTCTCTGTTTGCCGGGATCAACGGCGAGCTCTTCAGGGAAACGTCGGGCGAGTCCCGCCGGGCGGAAGCCCTCCGGTTCCAAGTAGGCGGACGCGTCATCTGGGGCTTTTGGGGCCCCCGCCATCCATTGGCTCGCTGAGCTCCGGACACAAATTTACATAAGATCCGTTATCGGCACTGGAATACAGCCCGGTTTAGCCACCCCTCGACGCTCCGCGGCGCCGGTCCGGCGGCATGATCGTCGGAATGGCCTGTCGGCCGCGCCTCCGGAAGACGTCGCGGAACTCGCAGTCGAGGGTCATCACGACGGGGTCGTCGTGGATCTCGGTCATTCGGACGATGCACGCGTCGGCGAGATCCATCCGAACGTCCTGATACCTCTTGAGCAGCATCCTGATCGCCCCGACTTCGGCGTCCAGCCGGAACGGCACTCCCACGACGCCTCGTTGGACCAGCTCGAGCACCCGATCCGAGCCGCCGAGCAGGAATACTGCCTCGGATAGGACGGCTTCGCAGGTCAGGAGCGGCGGCGGAACGCACGCAAGGGCTCCAACGGCCCAATCGTGATGCCGGTCCCGGCGGCTGAGAAAGGCCACCATGGGCCCGGTGTCGACGATGGTTACCTTCACCGGCCGTAGCGACGCAGATGTCGGCGGTTCGTGGAGAGGTCCGGGGGCGCCGAAGCGACGCTCCCAGCGAGATCACGAGCCAGGTCCAGGCACGACCCGGCGGTCGTCCGGGGCTCGCCGAGGTGCGCCTCCAAGGCCTCGCGGACGACTTCGGACCTGTTCCCGCCGCGCTCTCGGGCGACGAGCGCAAGCCGGTGTGCCAGCGCCTTGGGCATCTTGACCGTCACCGTCTTCATGGTAATACCATCATGACTAAATGGTAATACCCAGATCGGGCAAAAGTCAAGAACCGCCACCCCGCGATCCCGACTGGTGACGGGATCACTTCCAGCCCAAGGCGCCGTGACCCCGCCCGGCCGCCGGAGGTTGTAGAGTCAGCCATGCCCCCGCGCGTGGCGGTCCAACCTTCCGAGCTCGAAATGACCCTCGGCCTCTCCGAGGCGTTCGCGAAGACGGTCGGCGATCCCCCGGACTCCGATCGCGCGGCGCCCGCAGCCACTGTCACCTGGATCGAGACCCCGCTTGGGCCCATGGTGGCTGCGGCCACCGACGAGGGTGTTCGCCTCCTCGAGTACACCGACCCCAGGCGCCTCCAGGCGCAGATCGCCCAGTTGCGCAGGCGAATCGCCCCACGGATCGTCGCCGGCGACCACCCGCACCTCGCAGCGCTGCGCGAGCAGCTCGCCGGCTACTTCGCGGGGACGCTCAGGCGGTTTTCGGTCCCCCTGGTCGCCCCCGGAACGCCGTTCGAGGAAAGCGTCTGGCAAGCGCTGCTGCGCATCCCGTACGGCCAGACGCGGTCGTACAGCGAGATCGCCCGCGAGCTCGGCTCGCGCGAGGGCCAGCGCGCGGTCGGGCGCGCCAACGGCCTCAATCGCATCGCGATCGTGATTCCCTGCCACCGCGTGGTGAACCACGACGGCGGCCTCGGCGGCTACGGCGGCGGGCTCTGGCGCAAGGAGCGGCTGCTCGATCTCGAGCGCGGACCCGGCCAGAGGCCGCTCTTCACTCGCTGAAGACGGACTCGATGCGCGGATCCGGCACCAGCCAGAGGAGCGCGACCGCCACGTAGATCGCGTCCGAGATCCACTGGTTGACGAAGGCCAGCGGGATGGCGGCCACGTACAGTGCGAGCGAAAGCTTGCCCTTGGCGTCGCTGCCCACCGCCACCGCCAGCCGCGAGCCGGGCGGCTGCTGCGCGACCAGCACCCGCTGCAGGATCGTGAACCCGACCGCCGCCATCAACAAGACGACGCCGTAGACCGCCGTCGGCAAGGGAGCGAAGTGGTTCTCCCCCATCCAGCCGGTCACGAAGGGCACCAGCGACAGCCAGAAAAGCAGGTACAGGTTCGGCCACAGCACCTTGCCGTTGACGCGCTCCGCGGCGTGGAGCATGTGGTGGTGGTTGTTCCAGTAGATGCCGAGGAACACGAAACTCAGCACGTAGGTGAGGAAGACCGGCAGCAGCGGTCGCACCGCCGACCAGTCATCGCCGTGCGGCACCTTCAGCTCCAGGACCATGATCGTGATCAGGACCGCGAAGACGCCGTCGCTGAAGGCCTCCAGGCGCGCCTTGCTCATCAAGCCCGCGGGAACCAGGCCAACATGGTCCCCGGGGGGATGGCCGCCGCCACGAGGGGCCAATAGGTCGGGGTCAGCAGGAACGCAACGCCGCGCAGGAACGCGGCGCCTTCGAGGATCATCAGCGGGAGGATCAGGGCGGCGCGGGCCTTCTCGGCCGGCGGTGGCTGTACCACCGTGGTGACCTGCGTCTGGCGGAGAGGGTTGGAAAGCGAGTCCTGCAGCATTGCTCGCTCGAGAAAGCGAACAGCGCAACGCGCAAGAGCACCAGCGCGAGCAGGAACGCCGTCGGGATCAGGAACACCGCGCCCACCAGCAGCGGCACCGTCTCGCCCTGCCAGGCGCGCATTGCCCGTCATGTCGGCGGACCGCCGTTGCCCTCCTCGGGGGAACACCGCCCGATCGCGTCAGCGATGCGCGGAAGCGGCGGCGGCGTGCCGCTCGGCCCCGGATACGTCCCGCACCAGCTCCTTGAGAAGCGCCAGCCGATAGCCCCCCCGCTGCGGATTGTCGTACTCCCAGGCCCGCTCTTCGGGCGTCAGCGCCGCCGCGTCCTTCATCGGCTCGAAGGCATGGCCCTCGTGCCATTCGTTGAAGGAGTTGACGTAGGTCACGAAGAAATCGCGCTGCGCGTTCAGCAGGGCCGGGTCGGCCTGCAACGCGACCGTCGCCTCGAACGAGTCGACGATGCGCCGGCTCGAAAGTTCGGCGGCGCGCTCGCGTCCAGCGGGCGTCGTCAGGTCGAGCCCCTTTTCAACCGGCAGGAAGGAAGGATGCGGGACCGCCTGACCACACTCGTCCACCACGGGCGCCCGCGGGCGCACCAGGTGGAACCCGGGATTGACGTTGAACGAGAACAGCAAGCCGCGGCCGGACGCCGCGCGCGCGGCCGGCCCGTAGCGCTCGGGCCCGACGCGGTTGTCGTACACGGCGATGCCGTCGAACCCGGAGGCGGCAACGCGGTCGACGGCCAGGCTGTCCGCCAGCACGAGCACGCGGTCGAAATCGCCGCGAAGGACCGATCGCAGCGCGCCGAGCTGCTGCTGCCATTCGCGATCGGGGGTGAAGTCCGCGACCGGCCGCTCGACCCCGCGGCAGTCGCGAAAGGTCGGCGGAAGGATCATCTCGAAACCCTTGAAGATGGGGCCGACCGAGCCGTCCGGATCATGAAGGAGAAGGAAGGCGTCGAAGTGCCGCCGCTCGCCGTATTCCTCGAGAAGGTAGAGCACGTCCGCGGCGAACCGGCGGCCACGATCGGCGGCGTAGGGCTCGAGGTGGAACGTGACCTTGAGGTCGTGGTCGCGCATGACGTCCATGACGCCGTGGGCGGCGCGATCCTCGTAGCTGTCCGGGCCCCACCAGCTCAGGTTGACGCTGCCCACGCCGCTGTCCGCGATCCAGCGCGCGTGCTGCTCGATCATCCCGCGCGACCGTGAGTCGTAGGCGCCGAGCTGAGGCATGTAGGGCGCCGCCACGTCGTGCGGCGGCGTGCGGTCCTCCGCGTCCCAGTGGCGCCAGGGGTCGCGGCCGTACCAGGGGTAGTACTCGAAGATGAATCGCCGGCGGAGATCCGGAAACCGCGCGCGCAACCCGCGGAGGCCCGCGGAAGAAGACGCCGCGGCCGACCCCGGAAGCAGCAGCCCGGCCGTTGCCGCCAGGCCGGAGCCCAGGAACCGCCGCCGGGCCGAAAGGCTACTCTTCCTCCTCACGCAGCCACGCCAGCACCGAGTAGTCCTCGAGGGTCGTGGTGTCCCCCACCGTCTCCTTCCCGGCCGCGATGTCGCGCAGCAGGCGCCGCATGATCTTGCCGCTGCGGGTCTTGGGCAGTCCCTCGGTGAAGCCGATCTCTTCCGGCCGCCCGATGGCGCCGATCTCGCGCACCACGTGCTCCTTCATCTCGGCGCGGAGCTTTTCATCGGGGGTGGCCCCGCCGGAGGCGACGGTCACGAAGGCGACGAGGGCCTGGCCCTTGAGATCGTCCGGGCGGCCCACGACCGCGGCTTCCGCAACCCGTGCGTGGGAGACGAGGGCGCTTTCCACTTCCATCGTGCCCAGCCGATGGCCGGCGACGTTGATGACGTCGTCGACGCGACCCATGATCCAGAAGTAGCCGTCGGCGTCGCGCCGCGCGCCGTCGCCGGTGAAGTAGATGCCGGGGAACTTCTTCCAGTACTCGACGTAGCGCTCGGGATCCTTGTACACGGTGCGCAGCATGGAAGGCCAGGGCTTCTTGATGACGAGATAACCGCCGGCGCCCGCGGGCACGTCGCGACCGTCCTTGTCCACGACCGCGGGATCGACCCCGAAAAACGGCAGCGTCCCCGACCCCGGCTTGGTCGGAGTGACGCCGGGCAGGGGGCTGATCATGATCGCGCCTGTCTCGGTCTGCCACCAGGTGTCGACGATCGGGCAGCGGCTGCCGCCGATCACCGTCCGGTACCACATCCAGGCCTCGGGGTTGATGGGCTCCCCCACCGTCCCCAGCAGGCGCAGGCTCGAGAGGTCGTGCTTCAGCGGCCACTGCTCGCCCCAGCGCACGAAGGCGCGGATCGCGGTGGGGGCGGTGTAGAAGACGGTCATGCGGTGGCGGGCGATCATGCGCCAGAAGCGGTCGGGCTCCGGCGTGTTGGGCGCGCCCTCGTACATGAAGCTGGTGGCGCCGTTGGGCCCGTACACGACGTAGCTGTGGCCGGTGACCCACCCGATGTCGGCCGTGCACCAGTACGTGTCCTCGTCCTTGATGTCGAAGATGTACCGGGTGGTGAGCGCGACCTGCAGGAGGTAACCGCCGGTGGTGTGCACGACGCCCTTGGGCTTCCCCGTGGTGCCGCTCGTGTACAGGATGTACAGCGGGTGCTCGGAGTCCAGCGGCTCCGCCGGGCAGACGTCGGAGGCGGCCTCCATGCGCTCGTGCCACCAGTGATCGCGTCCGGCGTGCATCGGCACCGGCTCCCCGGTGCGGCGCACCACCACCACGCTCTTTACGGTCTTGCAGCCGCTCTTCAGCGCGCCGTCGACGTTGGCCTTCAACGGGACGACCGCGCCGCGGCGATAGCCGCCGTCGGCGGTGACGATGATCTTCGCCTCCGCGTCGTTCATCCGGTCGCGCACCGCCTCGGAGCTGAACCCGCCGAAGACGACGCTGTGGGTGGCGCCGATGCGGGTGCAGGCCAGCATGGTGATGGCCGCCTCGGGGATCATCGGCATGTAGATGCCGACCCGGTCCCCCTTCACGACGCCGAGGCCGCGCAGCACGTTGGCGAACCGGCAGACCTCGCGCAGCAGCTCCTGGTAGGTGAGCGTGCGCGTGTCTCCCGGCTCCCCCTCCCAGATGATCGCGGCCTTGTTCTTGCGCCACGTCGTCACATGGCGGTCCAGGCAGTTCTCGGACACGTTGAGCTGGCCGCCCGGGAACCACTTCGCGAAAGGCGCCTTCCACTCCAGCACGCGGTCCCATTGCCGCGACCAGCGCAGGCTCTGGGCCTGCTCTCCCCAGAAGCCTTCCGGGTCCTTGATGCTGCGTTCGTAGAGCGTCCGGTAGTCGTCCATGCTCTGGATGTGGGCGCTGCGCTGGAACGCCTCCGGGGGACCGAAGACGCGCGTCTCGCGAAGAATGGACTCGATGTCGGCTGCCACGTGCCCTCCTCCTACCCACCTTATCGCAAGGGCCGCTAAGATTTCCCGGTGACCCTGTTGCGCTGGCTCCGGCCGACCATTCTCGACGGGTACGTGGCCCGCGAGATATGGCCGCCCACGGCGCTGGGCCTGCTGCTCTTCACCTTCATCCTGCTGCTCGACCAGATCTCCAGCCTCATGAAGGTGCTGGTGTCCCGCGGCGCCGACCTGGCCACGGTGGCGCGCGCGTTCGCCTTCCTGCTCCCCAGCATCTTCTCGGTCACGATCCCGATGGCGTTCCTGATGGGGGTGCTGCTGGCCTTCGGCCGGCTGGCCAGCGACAGCGAGATCGTGGCCCTGCGCGCCAGCGGGATCAGCCCCGCGCGCCTGCTGCGGCCCGTCGTGGCCCTGTCCCTGGCCACCGGCCTGCTCACCTTCTACATCGTGGCCGTTGCCCTGCCCGCGGCCAACCAGGCCTATCGCGAGATCATCTTCGCCCTCATCGTCAGCAAGGCCCGCACCGGCGTGAGCCCGCGGGTCTTCAACGACGACTTGATCCCCGGCGGCAACATGGTGCTGTACGTGTCCGACATCCCCGCCGACACCGGCGAGTGGCGGGACATCTTCATCTACGACACCAAGAACCCGCAGCAGCCGCGGGCGATCCTGGCCCGCGGCGGACGCATGGACATCGACCGCGAGCGCAACAAAGTCGAGCTCGACCTGCGCGACGGCGTCATCTACACGTTCAACTCCGCGTCACCGGAGCAGATCGACGAGGACCGGTTCGACGCCGGGCAGTTCCCCCTGTCCTACGACGAGTTCTTTCCCAAGATCCCGCTGGCCAAGGGGGACCGGGAGATGACGCTCCAGGACCTCGACCAGACCATCGGCAAGCTGAAGGTCGAGGGCAAGGGGCGCAAGGAGTACGGCCGGTTCGAGGTCGAGTACCACAAGAAGTTCGCGATCCCGTTCGCGTGCGTGGTTTTCGGCTTCCTCGGCCTCGGGCTCTCGCTGGGCAGCAAGAAGGAGGCGCGGTCGGCCGCTTTTGGCCTCTCCATCGCCGTCATCTTCATCTATTACGTGATCATCCGGCTCGGCGAGCAGGCCGGCGACACCGGGCTCATGGCCCCCGTGCTCGCGATGTGGGCGGCCAACATCATCCTGGGCGCCGTGGCCCTGCTCCTGCTCTGGCTCAACCACCGCGAGGCCGCTTTCGACCCCCTGGATCCCTCGCACTACAAGGTGCTGCTCCCGCGCGTCCGGACCCGGCCGGCGGCCGCGGAGGCGGCCGTCGCGCGCCCGCGGCCCGCCGCGCGCCGCGTGGTCGTCCTCCGGGTGCCGCGGATCGAGTTCCCGGTCCCGGGCATCCTGGACCGCTACATCGCCCGCAACTACTTCGGGAATTTCGCGCTGGTGCTCACCGCCTTCTGGATGCTCTTCGTGCTCGTGAGCTTCATGGACCTTTTCGACGACATCCAGCACAACCGGGTGAAAGGCGCGGTCGTCTTCCACTACTACGCGTTCTCCAGCACGGAGATCCTGCACCTGCTGACGCCGGTGGCGGTGCTGGTGTCCGTCCTCATCACCTTCGGCGTGATGGCGCGCCAGAACGAGATCACCGCCATCAAGGCCGCGGGGATCAGCGTCTACCGCACGGTGCTGCCCACCATCCTGATCGCCTTTTGCACCAGCTTCGTGATGTTCGAGGCCGCGGAGTACGTCCTGCCCCCGCTGAACAAGGTCGCCGACCGGGACATGAACATCATCAAGGGAAGGCCGCCCCAGGCCTCCACCCTCAACCAGCACCGCTGGATCCTCGGCAGCGACGGCCGCTTCTACAACTACGACTACTTCCAGCTCGCGTCGCGCGACGCGCCGGCCACGCTGTACGGGCTGTCCGTGTACGACGTGGACAACAAGGAGTGGCGGCTCCGGGACCGGCTGTACGCGGCGCGGGCGGTCTGGGACGGCATCGCCTATGACCTCGAGCGCGGGTGGCGCCGCACCTTCGGGCCGGGGGGGACCTTCACCGCGTTCCACCAGGCCCACCGCACCCGTGAGATCGAGCCGCCGAGCTATTTCAGCCGCGAGGAGCGCGCCTCGGACACCATGAGCTTCCGCGAGCTGCAGCGCCACATCGCCGCCCTCGAGGCGCTGGGGCTCGACGTCACCAAGCTGCGGGTGGAGCTGCACCGCAAGCTCGCCTTCCCCACCGTCGCCCTGGTGATGACCCTGCTGGGCATCCCGTTCGCATTCGTGGTGGCCCGCCACGGCGCGCTTTACGGGGTCGCGATCAGCCTTTTCATCGCCATCGTCTACTGGGCGGTGCTGGCGATCTTCGAGGCCCTGGGCAACAACGCCTACCTGCCGCCGGCCTTGGCGGCCTGGGTGCCCAACCTGCTCTTCGCCGCCACGGGCCTGTACTTCCTCTTCACCCTGGAGACGTAGGTCGGCGCGGAACTTCTTGCCCCGGGCTGTCGTAATGGTGTATTAGATCCTTAATACACCATGTTCGCGGTAGACCCCCGTGACGCCGTGCCGGTGTGGAAGCAGATCGAGGACGGCATCCGCCGTTTCGTGGCCACGGGCGCGCTACGCGCGGGCGGCCCGGTGCCTTCAGTCCGCGAGCTCGCGCGTGACTTGAGGGTGAACCCGATGACCGTCTCGAAGGCATACCAACGGCTTTCCGATGCCGGCCTGCTCGAGGTCCGCCGCGGCGAAGGCACGTTCGTGGCCCGCGGCGCGCCGCAGATGACGCGCGCCGAAAAGGCACGCGAGCTCGGGGGCGCGGCCGGCCGGTTCGCCACGGTGGCCATCACCCTCGGCGCCCGCGTCGAAGAGGCGACGTCCGCGGTGTCTGCGGCCTGGCGGTCGCTGCGGATGCGTGGAGAAGGACGATGAGCGCTGAGAGCGTGCTGTGCGTCGAAGGGCTGTCCATCCGCTACGCCGGGCGGACTGTGCTGGAGGACGTGTCCCTGGACGTGCCCCGCGGCTCCGTGTTCGCCCTGCTGGGCCGCAACGGCATGGGCAAGTCGTCGCTCGTCCGCTGCGCGCTCGGCCAGCAGAAGCCCACCGCGGGCGCGGCGCGTCTGTTCGGCGAAAAGTCCTGGACCTCGCGCGCGCGCGCCATGGCCCGGGTGGGGGTCGTTCCAGAAGAGCCCGATGCTCCCCCGGAAATGACCGCCGACGATCTCGTCCGCTTCTGCCGTCCGCTCTACGCCACCTGGGACGACGCCGTGGCGCGCACCCTGCTCGATCGTCTGGAAGTGCCTCGGCGCACGGCCTTCGAGAAGCTGTCCAAGGGGCAGAAGGGCGCGGTTATGCTCGCCTTGGCACTCGCTCCCGTGCCCGACCTGCTCGTCCTCGACGATCCCACCCTGGGCCTCGACGTCGTGGCCCGGCGCGTGCTCTATGACGAGATCATCGGCGCCCTGGCCGACCGGGGCACCACCGCCTTCGTGACCACCCACGACCTGGCCGGCATCGAAGGAATCGTCGAGCGCGTGGGCATCCTCAAGGACCGCCGCCTGGTCCTGGCCGAGAGCCTGGAGACCCTGAAGGAGCGCTTCCGCCGAATCCGCTGCGCGCGGAGCGACGGCGGCGCGTTCTCCTGGGTGCCCTTCGAAGTGGTCGAGGCCATCGAGCGCGACTGGGGGCGGCAGGCCGTGGTCGCGAACTTCAGCGAGGAGCGTCTGGCCGCTTTTGAAGCCGGCGCGGCCGTAGCCGAGGTGGAGGTGGGGGCGCTCGATCTGGAGGAGATCTTCCTGGCCGTGGTCGCCCCCGCCGAAGCGGGAGCACGGGCATGAGCGTGGTGTGGACGGTGGCCGCGCGCGAGATCCGCGCGCGCCGGATGGTGCTGGTGGCCGCGCTGGTCGTGGGTGCCATTCTGTCGCTGTCCTTCGCCGCGGCCGTGCGGGCGGGAGCCAGCGCGGGTGACCAGGCGTTGATCGCGCTGCTGTTCTGCACGTCCTTCCCCGTCGCCATCGCTCTTGGCGTGGGCGCGTCGATGGTCAGCCGCGAGCTCGGCGAACGGCGCCTCGGCTTCTATTTCTCGAGGCCGATCCCGGCCCTGCACCTGTGGGCCGGCAAGGTCCTGGGCGCGGCCGCGGTGGTCGTGGTCGCCTTCGCTTGCATCCAGGCCTCGCTCCTCTTCTCCACCATGGACCTGGCCGGCTACTTCCGGGTTCTCCGCGTGGCCGCGCCGGTCCTCCTGTTCGTCATGGCGGTCGGCCACGTCGTCTCGTCGATGTACCGTGCGCGCTCGCCGTGGTTCGTCGTCGACATCGTGCTCGCGGGCGCTTCAATCGCCGCGTTCGGGACCATCGTGCGAACCATCTTCGAGGCCGGGGCGTTCCTCTCGTGGCGCTTCGGGCCGGTCCTGCCCCTCCTCCTCGCCGCGGGCGTGGTGGCGCTCCTGGGTGCCGCGGCCGTCCAGCTCAGCGTCGGTCGTACCGACGCCCGCCGCGCGCATCTCGCCCTCTCGGCGACCGTGTGGGTCTCTGTCGTCGTCATCCTCGGTGGTTTCGCCGCGTGGCAACGCTGGCTCCTGGGCGGCACGCCCGCCCAAGCGGGAGGAGCCGGGTACCCACTCATCGTGCCTCCGTCGGGCGAGGGGATCTTCTTCCGTGGTCTCACCGAACGGGGCGGATTCGTGCCCTTCTACCTCATGGACGCGGGCAGCGGCGCCTTCCTGCGCATCTCGCCCGAAAGCGTCCCCTTTCCGGCCTTCTCCGCGGACGGGCGCACGGCGGCGTGGATTTCGATCCCCGACCTCTGGGAGGCCGACGACTGGCGTCCGCGCCTATCCGTGGCGCGGCTGGCCGACGAGGTGAGACTCGACGTGCGCATGCGCATGCCGGTGCAACAAGAGGCGCGGTGGCATGCCGTGCTCGCCCTGCACCCGGACGGCCGGCAGGCGGTGATCAAGGGCGACGGGGCCGTCGGACTGGTCGAACTCGACACCGCTCGCGTCGGCGCGTCGATCGCGCAGCCGCAAGTTTTCGCTGCGGACGTTCTCGCAGACGGCCGGATCCGCCTCTTCCACGGAACCTGGGAACATGCGGTGGGACCGGCCCTGGCGGTGACCGTGTGGTCGCCGAGTGATGGCGCCACCACCGAGGCGCTGCGCGTGCCGGGCGCGGCCCTGCTCACCCGTCGGGGCGATATCGCCGTCGTGGCCGTGGGCCGGCGCGAGAAGGCGATACTCGATCTCGCCGCGGGGACGGAGCACCGCGTCGTCAGCGTCGACGCCGACCTGCTGCCCCGCGCCCTGGTGCTCGGAGACGGCCGGCTCGCCCTTGGCATGGGGACCGAGGTCCGCATCACCGACGCCGCGGGCACCACGCTGGCTGTGGTGCCGCTGCCCGCGAAGTCCCAGGCGAGCGCGCTGCGCGAGCCGGAGCTCGGCCAGCTCGCGGTGGGCGTGTGGAGCCTGGCCCTCAGCAAGAGAGGGACGCTGTTCGTCGATGCGGCGACGGGCGCGGTGCTGCGCGAGGAGCCGGGACTGCTTCCCGCCGGTGCCCAGGGTCAAGGGGCGCAAGCGGAGCCTGGATCCCTGGCCTCGCGGCTCTTCACCAACGAAGACGGCGCCCTCGTGGCTCTCGAGCCCGGAGGCCGTCGCCGCGTCATCCTGGCTGCGGCCGGGAGCGGGGAGTAGCGCCGTGGCCTCCGCAACGCTGCCGAACATACGCGGGTACCGGATCCTCCACTCGCTGGGCGAGGGCGGCATGGGCCAGGTGTTCCTGGCCCAGGACGAGACCCTCGAGCGCCGCGTGGCCATCAAGGTGATCGCCCAGGGCTTGGCCGGTGAAGGCGCTGCGCGGTCGCGCTTCCTGCGCGAGGCACGGGCCATGGCCGGCGTGGAGCATGCCAACGTGGTGCGCATCTACGCCTTCGGCGAGGCCGAGGGCCACCTGTACATCGTGATGGAGTACGTGGAGGGCGAAACCCTCGCGGCGCGGCTCACGCGGGTGACACGGCTGACCGTGGCGGACGCGGTGCGCATCGCCGCGGAGGTGGCCCAGGCCCTCTCCGCCGCCTGGCGCCGGGGCATCGTGCACCGCGACGTCAAGCCCGCA
>Ga0326597_10009592_pt1 | contig 12953 bp, 11 predicted proteins | sample RVTome_12_FD_203789 | JGI IMG/M metagenome (GOLD analysis project Ga0326597, IMG submission 203789) | Soil microbial communities from uranium-contaminated site in the Upper Colorado River Basin, Wyoming, United States - RVT100D185 | ecosystem: Environmental > Terrestrial > Soil > Contaminated >... | reverse complement strand
GTTGCTTAATTGCTCGTACAGCTTGAACCCTGGAATTACGCTTTAGATTGCTGCCATCCGCAACGCGCCCGTGAGGAAGCGGTCTGTACGAGGGTCGCCGAGTTTTGTTCGTCCGCTCCCTCAGGGTCGCGGCTCGGAAAGAACACCGCTAACCCACAAATTGAGCGTTGACACAGGACTAGAGCAATCCCGGTGTGTTGCCCAGGGCCTCGATCATCTTGAGGGCAGCCGGTCCTGCGAGAACGACCAGAATCGCCGGAAAGATGAACAGAATCAACGGTGCCATAAGTTTGACCGTGGTTTTCTGGGCGCGCTCTTCAGCGGCCTGACGACGCTTGACGCGTAGCGCTTCGGACTGGTTGCGCAAGGCGCGCGAAATACTTGTGCCAAATCGTTCCGCCTGGTTCACGATGGCGACCAATGACCGAACCTCGTCGAGCCCGGTCCGCAGGGCCATGTTGCTCATGGCTTCTGAGCGCGGAATGCCCATCTGACTCTCTATGGTCACGACCTGAAGTTCTTCTGCCAAAATCGGGTGGACTTCACGCATTTCATCTCCGACACGCTGGACCGCCGCATCGAGCCCCAAGCCCGACTCAACGGAAATGACCAACATGTCGAGCGTGTCCGGCAGACCATTACTGACCGACTCCTTGCGCTTGGACTGCGCCGAGCTCAGCCATAAGTCCGGTGCCAGGAAACCCAGTCCGGCACCGACCATGACGATACCCGCAGCGGTCGGAAATGGGTATCCCTTCATCCAAGCAAACGCAACGGCCCCCAGAGCGGCACAAATCGCGACAACGGTCTTACTCGCCAGGAAAGTCATGGTGGCGGAATCACTGCGATAACCCGCCACGCAGAGCTTCATACGAAGCTTCGACATCTGGTCCACATTCTGCATCGACGAGGTTGTAACGGCGATCGGCGCAACGGCATTCATGACCTTCTTGGCCACAGAATCCTTAGCCTTCTTGCGCGTGCCCTCGGTCGCGGTCGTAGCCTTTCGACCGGTCATGCGCCGTTTGATCGCATCGCCATCTTCGGCACCCTTAGGCCAAAGGGCGTAAGTGACCAACGCTATGCTGACTAAAATCATACCACCGAGCAAATAGAGCGTCATATCAAAACCTCGATTGCGAAAGCGCTAATGAACAAGCCAAACCTATGATCGCACGATGCTAATTTCCGAAAAACCAATTTGCGGCGCTACACCTTGATGTTGACGATCCAACGAATCATCGCAATACCAACCAACTGCAACCCAACGGCGACCATGAGCATGATTTGCCCAACGGGATCCTCGAGCAGGACTTTTCCGTAGTCGGGATTGAGATACAGCGAGGCCACAAACACCACCGCCGGGAGCGAAAACAGCACCCAACCCGACAAGCGTCCCTCAGCCGTCAAGCCGCGAACCAAACCGGCGAGCTCGATTCGACCACGAATCACGCCGCTGATGTTTTCCAGCACCTCCGCCAAGTCACCACCCGTTTGACGCTGAATCATGACCGCGGTGACGAAGAACCGCACGTCCAGCGAGTCCACGCGCTTGGCCATTGACTTCAAAGCCTCTTCAATTTTGACGCCGAGGTTTTGTTCGTGGTAAACCTGGGCGAATTCCGTCGCAATGGGCGGAGGCATTTGTTCGTAGATGAGCTGGATGGCACCGGCAAGTGAGTGCCCGGCACGAAGCGCCTGGCTCATCATCTCGAACACATCGGGCAGTTGGGAGGTGAGTTTCGTCATGCGCCGATTCCGTTTGAAGTTCAGCCAAACCAGAGGGAACACCAACGAAGCACCGCCGCAGGACAACGAAACCACGATTCCGGCGCCGATCATGAACAGACCAGCGGTAGCTAGAATCGCAATACCGCAAAGGTTGAGCAGCGTTTGTGAAGCGGACCAGTCCAGTTCGGCTTGGTCGAGCAACGTTTGCAGCCGGGGCACGAACTTTATCTTGCCCACGACCAAATCGGCGAAGTTCTTCGAATCAGTCATCGCCCCTCGGCGAAGAATCGAAGCGGCGATTTTGTCATTGTCGTTCCGTTCGCCGCGCAATCGATCTTGCATCCGCTTGCGCGTCGACGTCTTGCTCTCCGTGAGGACCTGAAAGATCCCATAGAAAAGCAGGACGGATCCGATCAGCGGCAGAATGTAAACCAGCAATTCGGCCGCATCCGCCAAGACAGCCGTATGTGATAATGAATCCATCTTTTTGTCCTTGAGCGAACTAAACTCTACTAGCCTTCGTCCGACAACAGCACGCGCCGCGAGAACAGCTCGACCGGTAGCTCACACCCTATTGTCTTCAATCTTTCCAAGAACGACGGTCGAATGCCCGTGGCTACAAACTGCCCGAAGGCCTTGCACGCCGGACTCACGCCCAATTGTTCAAACGAAAAAATATCTTGCATCGTTATGATATCGCCTTCCATTCCGCTGACTTCGGTGATGCTGGTCACCTTACGCGAACCGCCCGTCAATCGTTGAACTTGGACGAGGACGTGGATGGCGGAAGCAAACTGTTGACGAATCGCACGGAGCGGCAATTCAAAGCCGGCCATCATCACCATCGTTTCCACACGGGCAACGGCATCACGCGTACTGTTCGCGTGAATCGTGGTGAGCGAGCCGTCGTGTCCTGTATTCATCGCCTGCAACATGTCGAGGGTTTCCGGTCCGCGACACTCACCCACGACGATTCGATCAGGTCTCATCCGCAAACTGTTGACCAGCAAGTCTCGAATAGATATCCTGCCCTTACCTTCGATATTTGCCGGACGCGTCTCAAGACGAACGACGTGCGGTTGACGCAACTGGAGTTCGGCCGCGTCCTCGATGGTTACGATTCGGTCAGAATCCGGAATGAAGCTGGATAAGTTGTTCAGCAATGTCGTCTTACCGGAACCTGTACCACCGACCACCAGTATGTTCAGATGCGCTTTGACGCACGCCTCCAGGAAATCTCGCATCTCAGCGGAGATGGATTTGAAGTTTACGTAGTCATCCCAAGTAATCGGATCAGCACCGAAGCGGCGAATCGACATACTCGGCCCGTCAATGGCCAGCGGTGGAATCACAGCGTTGACACGACTTCCATCGGCGAGACGAGCGTCCACCAGCGGGCATGTTTCATCGCATCGACGACCCACCGCACTGACGATCTTATCAATCACGTGCATCAGGTGGGCGTTGTCGCGGAATTCAACCTCGGTCCTCTCGAGATTTCCGTGACGTTCGACATAGACCTGCTTCGGGCCATTGACTAAAATATCACTAATCGTCTGATCGGCCAGGATCACCTCCAAAGGACCGAGCCCGAAGGTTTCGTCAAGCACTTCGTTGATCAGCCGCTGCCGCTCGTTGAAGTTCAGCAGGGTGTTTTCCTGGTCCGCTAGTTGCGAAACCAATTCCTTGACCTGTTCGCGTAACCCATCGTCTTCGCTGGACATCCGAGCTAAATCGAGTTGATCGATGAGCTTGCGGTGCAACCGCATTTTGAGGGAATTAAACTGCTCAATCTTCTCTTTTGCGGCTCTGGCCCGGGTCGGACCCGGCGCCTTGGGTCCCTTGGCCGGCGGAGGCGGACTCGGTGCCTGAACACTTCTAGGTGGTGCCGTAACATTGCCCGGCATACGCTTTCCGAACATCCGCTCTCTCCAACAAGACTAAATAGCAAGAACCTCAGACGACCGCTCGTGCGGCGCTACACCCCGACCCGTCAACGGCAATCCGTCGGCCATGCCCCACCGCCTGATCATCGTTTTAATTGCTCGCAAACATCCTTCCAATGAAGCCCGACTTGCGGCCCTCATGTTCACCGGAACTTGCATCGGCGCCGTGCAGGCGTTCCGCGATTTCCTGGATTCCAATTCGCAGCTTGCTCTTGGGACTATGCGTCATCAGCGGCTCACCCAAGTTGATCGCGCCGCTGGCGGTATCCCAATCGTTGGGTATCGAAGCAAACATCTCCAGGCCCAATGTGGCCGTTATATCCGCCGCAGACAGATGTCCGACACTCCGGCCCAAGCGATTGCAGATCAGCTTGGCACGGTCCAAGTTCAATCCGCTATCACGCATACTCTCAACAATGCGCTGGGCATTACGAACGCACGGAACGGACTGTTGAACCAGGATGAATACCACGTCGGACAACGCCAAGACGGACTTCCCATCCACGTCGAAACGCGTGGGACCGTCTGTCACGACATACTCGTTCAGACCGAGAAGGTGCGAAAGTAATCCCATGCAAGCCGCACCGGTCACGGTATCGACTTCCGACAATTGATTGGGACGCCCCAAGACCTGCAGCCCGCTGTGATGCGCGGTCAGCGCTCGCCCGATCACTTGCGGTTCCAGCGCTTCCGGCGATCCGCAGAGATCTGCGATGCTGTATTTGGGATCAAGGTCCAGAAACGTGGCCAACTGACCATAGTGAAAATCGAGATCGACGGCCGTCACTTGACCGTCTGATAGCGCCGCCAGCTCAATGGCCAAGTTGCTTGCAAGCAGAGTTGATCCCACGCCACCCGTTGCCCCCACGACCGTAATCAATTTCCCCTGAGCGACGGTTTCAACACGACCCACGGCCACCTTGCCGATCGCCTCGCCGAAGGTGTTCATATCGATCGGCTTGGGGAAGAATTCTTTAACTCCCAGGCGCATGGTTTGGAGTATGAGCTGCCCGTCGGTAGAATCCGACACCGCGAAAATTGCAAGGTCATGATTCGCGGAAGCGACCTCTCCGATCAGGGGCAGAAGCGAGTCCGGGCTCGGATCCAAGTTGACCAGCAATACGTCAACCGGGAATTGCTTGACAGCCTGTCCGACCAAGGCGGGCTCATCAACCTCCGCGACGAGCTTGGTCCCCTCTTGGTTCAGAAGAAGTGTGCGCAGACTCGCCCCGAAGGCCTCGTCTGTGTTCAATACGATGAATCTTACGTCGTGCCCCATAAACCGCTTCAGCTAGCGATACGCGATAAGCACCATCGAACCGTTCGACGGTCACCGATCTGCGGGACGAACCCTGTTGGAATACGCTCGCGGAAGACGCGTGCGTTGTGAATAGAGGATATCATCGTGTCACTCGGAATCTGGCTTAAGCGCGCCTCAAAACCGTAGCCCAATGCTGCGCCCACCCCAAGATCACCATGAGCCATATCCTCCACCCTGTCACTACCTAGCCTGAACCTCTCCCATCAAACAAGGTTCACCCGGTGCTATATCGGCAAGCCGCGGGGCTAAGCGCGGTATTGTGTCGTCGTTATACTTTGCGGACGCGTGCGTCCTATATCTCGCTGCGAGACCGAAAAACTCGCATGCGAACGCGGCTCGGAAGGCCTGCCACAAATCAGCGTGCCAGGACCAAACGTCCAACCAACCCATTCGAAGAAGGTGCGCCGTCGCTGATGATCACTCCACCACCGTTATAGGACACCGGTTGAATCCATAGGCCACGCCCGACCGAAGGACCACTCAATCGCACATCCATGATTCGACCGAAACGAACGTCGCTGATCGTGAACACCGCGTTCGCTCCTTGCTGCGCCGTGCTTTCGTGCAGAAAGAACGCCACCACATCACCAATGCGATCCGAGATCGAACCCTCCAATGCCGTCTTCATCCCCGCACCTCCGGTAATGTCGTAGGTATTGGACGAACCATCTTCGTTGTAGAAAGTAAGTTCCGATGATCCAGTCTCTAACTCCATTTCATCGGACGACACCCCGTTCTCGATCTGATCCTGCAAAGCTGGAACACCCTGGTTGGGTGATCCAATATTCAAGAGCCCGAAGTTTCCCGGGGCGACGTCAAAGGGATACAAGTTGATCTCCGGGATTCCGTCCGCCCCCGGCACCACGGAATCGACATCAGCGAAGTATTCGTAATCATCCGAACCATTGGTGAACTGATCGTTAAAAACATCCTCATGAATGGAGATCGGAAGCGCCGCCGCCGATCCATTCCCGTCGACATCGAAACCGGCGAACTGATCATTGAAAACCGCAACCGCCGACGCAGAGGCTTCACCGATGAGGTGCCCTATGATCGGTGCGAAGAGAAACTCCACCGGACCGTTACTCCCACCACTGTTGCGGCGCACAGTCACTTGCACCGCGTTGTACTCCGTGGACAGCGCGAACGCATCCAGCGAAGAGGTCGCCGATGTTAAGTCAATCCAACCGGCAGTGATATCCGAAGTCTCGACCAACGTCGCCGTGTTTAGTGTATCGTTGAGGCCGGCAAAAACATTTGCACGACCGTCCACGGTAGATAAGACCTCTGCGAAAGCGGAAGCATCGCCACCCGTCGCCCGGACCTCGACCATCGAATCCGTCGTGTAAGATGATGCCGCGGCCATCGCGGCTGCATCGGCGGAGGCTTGGAGTTCTGCTCGCGCACGATACAGGGTGCCGATATCGACCGTGAATGCAGCAAATCCCATCAAGGCCGTCAACATGACTACGACTTGAACGGCCACCACAGCGCGACGACGTCGCTGACTCTGCCCGTTGCCTGATACGCGGTTACTCATGTTCCCCCTGCATTTCTCAAACGGGCCGGCAAATGAATTTCGCCAACCCTTGGCTATTGAAGTCATTCCTTGGTCAATTTGGTGACACTTCAGAATAGCCGTCACGTTGAGGCACTATCGACAGGTTTCCAACGAGGACAACGCGCCGGACCACAAACCATGGGTGCCATCGCGAAGTCCTACGGCCGCCACAGGGGGCGGCCGCCACTCCATAACGAACCCGGCTCTAGCGAGCCAAAACCAACCGACCCATTTGACCGTTGGAACTGGGAGCGTCCGGATCAATTATCAACCCACCTCCATCATACGATACGGGCTGAATAAAGAACCCGTAGTCCGGCTTCGCCGCATTGCCCTTGAGGTCAATGTGCATCACTCGTCCGAAGCGAATGCCGGTGATCGTGTAAACGTTGTTCGAGCCGGGGTTTTCGAAGGTACTATAGATGAAGAAGCCGACGATCTGGCCCATGAGTTGCGCAACCGCAGCTTCGTGTGACGCCGTTAACCCCGGACTTCCGCTAATATCATAGGTGATGACCCCGCCGGACTCATCAAAGAAGATCGGCTCCGGGGTACCGATTTCGGCTTCGATTTCCGCCGGCGTGATTCCGTTAAGAATCTGGTTCGCCTCGGCCTGTGCCCCCTGGTTTTCGGTTCCCACGTTTAGGAAGCCGAAATTACCAGAACCATCAGCGCCTCCTCCAGACAACGGCCAGGGGTACAGTTTCACCTCGCGGACGTCATCGGGCCCATCACTAACCCTGTTTTTGGGAAGCGCTTGGCTGGTTGTATCGTACGCCCACTGATCGCCTCCGGTAAATTGGCGCTGGTCGTCGTAGATGTCCTCCTGAACGGCAAATGGTAGCAAGTTCGCCGATCCTGGATCGCCAGGCGTAAAGCCGGAAACGCGATCGTCAAAGACAGCCACGGCCGACGCCGTTGATTCACCAACCAGTTTGCCGAAAATGGGCGCGAAGAACAGTGGAATCGAACCATTCAGACCATCTGCTTCTCGGCGAACCATGACATGTACGGCGTTGAATTCCCAGGGCTGTGGATTGGTGTGAAGCGCCTCGGATGCGGAATCCAGCTTCAGATAGCCGGCGGTGATGTCGCTGGTCGCCACCTTGGTCTTTGTCGATGACGCGAGGAAAGTGGGGTTCAGAGAAGCGTATTCCGTCGAACGCGATAGAATCAGGTCATTGACAAAACCGAGCGCTCCCGATCCCCCCGTCTCCATGCGTACCGACATCATCTCATCGGTCGTATACGCTGAAGCGCCGGCCAGTGCCGCGGCATCCGCGGTACGCTGAAGATCGGCACGGGTGTTGTAGAGCGTTCCCACGTCGACCGTCATGGCCGCGAAGCCAATCAACACCACCATCATCACGCCGACTTGAATGGCCACGACGCCGCGCCGGCGATCACAAAATTTCCCTGTGGGTAAGTAGGTAGACATGTCTTGCCCTCCATTCTCATGCACGGTCCTAGGGACCGTCTACAAACGATCACAAGCGTTCGTGATCGCCTCCGAAGGGCGTTCGTCGCTTGACATGGTGACTATCGGGTCACCGAGCTCCGTTCGATCTGCTGTGTCCCCAGGGACCGTGGACCGAAATCTGCTCTGGCTGGGAAACCAACCTCGTTGTGGAACCGCCGACGCGAGCAACTCCGTCGCTACCCGGGGTGGCGCCTTCCAGCAACCCTAAAAGATACAATTCATTGTCGGTCGGATCCGCATAATCTTGACCCGGTATTCTAACTTTCTGATGGGCATCGAGTGGGGCAACAAGTTCGGGCGTAACCAAGACCACTAATTCGGTCATTTTGCGTTCGAAATCGACCGATCGGAACAGGGCACCGATAACCGGAACGTTTCCAATTCCGGGAACTCGGCTCGCTCGGGCGGTGACCGTTTCGTTCAGCAATCCTGCGATGGCGATGGTCTCGCCGGATCCCAGCTCGACGGTCGTCTCGGTTCCGCGCGACGTGAGTCCGGGAACCGGGAAGCCACCGATAATAGCCGCGATGGAGAAGTCCAACGACGAAACAACCGGTGCTACACGAAGTCGTATCTTCTCTTGACCGACCACCACCGGGGTGAAATTCAAGGTTATACCAAACTCTCTGAACTCTGCCGTAACCTGGTTCAGACCTTGCGACACGGGAAAAGGAAACTCGCCGCCCGCCAGGAACGTCGCTGTCTCGCCGCTGATCGCAACCAGGTTCGGCTCTGCAAGGATCTTCAGCAGGGAGTTGTCCGCCAGGGCCCGAATAAACAACTGCATCTGCACGCGCGGGAATCCCAGCGACAGTGTCGACGCCTCAGTGATAGGAATGCCGTTAAGACCCGTCACAAACGGTAGGTTATTGGTGATGTTCCCACCGGCAGCGGCTCCGATATCAATCGGGTTGAACGGGGTTCCACGCCGCCCCCCACCCCCCGCCGGGATTTGGTTTACCAGAAATCCGTCGCGGAGATTCTCTCCGGCTAGGAATCCGTTGATGCCCAGTTCGCGTGCCGAAGTTCGATTCATTTCCGCCACCACAACCCGCAACAGCACCTGTTGCTCGCCGGCCACCTCCATATGGTTTTGGACTACGGCGGTTTGCTTTGCACCGGATTGCCGCGGCAAGAAGAGGCTGGCCAACTCGACGACACGTGTCGCACGCTCAGCACTACTAACCGTGCCGGTGAGCACAATATTGCCCATGACGGACTGCGCCTTGGCGTTCGACTGCGGATCGATCTCGACGATGGATTCGTTGAGCCTCCCCAAATCCAGCTCAACGGAAACCTCAAAGACATATTGCCGCTTGTCTTCGCGGAGCAATATGACTGTGGTATGTCCATAGGCCTGCCCGGTAATGAGCAAGAGCGTCGGGCTGACGACCTGCACGTCGGCGATCGCTGTAGCAACGACATCCGCACGAATCACCTCATGCGTTGTCTCGATCGGAATGCTGCCATACAACGGCACCGTTACGTGCTGCATATGCCCGGCAAGATCCAGAACCTTGGCGGAGAAATCCTCCCCCGTGTTTTCGTCCTGGGCCAGGGCATTCGAGCCTGCCGCCGTCGTAATAACAATGAGTAGCGTCGTCGCCATCCGGCCTATGCGACGCGATCTATCTTCCTTGATTAGCTGAAACATCGCGGTGAATCCTTTTCGCTCGCCACTTTCGGGCTATATCCCTACAAGTTCACTTCTATAATCGTAGAGTCGGATGGGCGCCCGGCGAAGCTCAAACGTCACTCGGTACCCGTCCGAATTCAAGTTCCCTACGAATCGTTTCGGTTCTCGTCGGAACCGCCGCCGTTGTTGAAGGGATTGTTTGATCCACCCCAACCCGATTTATTCGTGCGACGATCCGTTGGTCCTTCCTTGCTGTCCATCGCACTCCGTGACGGCATGCCTGTCGACACGCCAACGATCTTCGGTGAATCTTTCGATTCAAACGTGATCTGCTCGACGGTCGACCGGCTCTTGGCATTTCCAATGTTTCCATGAAACACCAGGACGGAATGAGGCAATTCCTCTTCCTGCCTAAAGCGAATCGGCTTTACCGGAGCCTGACCGTTAGCATTTTTGTCGACGCCGGATGTCCCGGTGATTTGTTCCAAAATATCCGTCAAATTGGCAGAATGGGTGGGACTCTTGGTCTCGTCGTCGGCACCCCTCATCGCCAAAGTGATCTTGCCGCGCGTACCAGCCAAGTGCAGCTTCGGTACGTCTTCCTCGGTTACCAGTATTGTCGCGGACTTTGCGGGCTTGACTTTAGACTCCGAAGGATTCTGATGGCCACTTGTCGTATGACCAATTGCGGCAACCTGCACATGTTGCAAGAGAACTTCGGCAATCGTTTCTTTTCTGCCGCGCTGCGACGTAGCCACGTCCATCACCACAATAACATCAACCCAATCGCCCGGCTTGAGCTGAAAAGCCACACCGGTAACTTCATCGATCTTGACCGAAACGGCACGGAATCCGTGCGGAATTCTGCCGATCAGCCCGGCGGCCGTTCCTTTCTCGGCCAGCATCGATTTCAGAATCGGGGTATGCTCGGGAATGCCCTTGGACGTCACGCGTCCAACCACATCCTCGATGGCCCCCAAACGCTCGTTTTCGGGCGCAAAGAGGCTGTCCGCCGTTTCGATCACCTCGACCATTTCGGTGGTAATTTCGGTAAGGGCATCGATGTCTTGTCGGGCCCGAACCGCTGTGATCGTCTTTGAGTTCTTGCTTGAGGCTTGGGCCTTATTAATGGCATCCACCGCTAACTTCACGGTAAAGATACCGACCACCAAACCCAACACCAACGGAATAATTGCTTTACGTTTCATGGTTTGTCCTCAATTGTCACCGGTGTCGAAGAGCCGCCAACTCACCATCGGGAGCCTCCAAGGCGCCCTGACCCGGACACTCCAGGGGTTCTATCTCGAACGCCCCGAATGCCTAGCTTGCTGGTTTATCGGATTGCTAATGGCGGCACTTGGACCAATGGAATGAAAAATATCGATACCTGTTTCTATATATAGGAAGTCAAAGCGTAAGCAGAGACCGCAAATCGCCGCTACGACGCCGCAACCGTCGAAAGCTCCGCCTGGCGGAGCTAACACGAATGCCCGATTCCGGGCTGCGGACCGTAGCACGGGCGTCCCTGCCGGTGTCGTCTCTTTCGCCGGCACGGAGGCCGGCGATACCGGCTTTACGGACCCATGCCTTCTTTACGCATGCTGCAGGTGCCCGCTAAGTTGTAGTCATGGGTACCAAAGAAGCCGCCCATCAGGGAAACATCATTATAAGGCACCTGAATCTCCACGGTTTCAATGGGATTGCCGACCGAGGCGTGTGTCAGCGAGACGCTGTAGGTACTTAAACCGGTCGGCTGCATGACCGACTTCACGCGGGTCTCGATCGCTGAATCCGTCGCGGTTTGCAACACGGCCAATCGGCATCCTTCGCGTGCGGCCGTCTGAAGGGACTGCCGCACCATGAACACCCAACCGTACTCAATAATCCCGAACAGAATCGTAAGCAGCAGCGGAAGCACCACGGCAAACTCAACGACCGCGGCCGCGCGTTTGCGGCGTGAACCATTGCGGGGTCGCCTGATAAGATTCTTCCAATTCTTCACATTCATTATGCGATCCCCCACCATCCGAACATCTTCGCGGATAGAATGATAAGCGTGCCCGCGGTCAGTGGTACACCGTAGGGCAACAGTTGCGACGTGATTCCAAAACTCTTGGCGGAGCCAAACTCCGTAAAGAGCGTTTGCCGACTGGTACACTTGGCCAGGATGACGCCGAGGTTTGCACACGCCAGGTGAAGGCGTCCGGTTGAAACGATCATGACAATCGCCGCAACACCACCGATGATTGCGCCCAATCCGAACGAATAGAGCGTCAACAGCGGTCCGATCCAAACCCCGATTGCCGCCATCAGTTTGACATCACCAGCCCCCATTCCGTGCATGGTCCACGGTATGATCAGCAGTCCAAAACCGGTCAGCATCCCCCAAAACCCGACGGTCATACCGGACCATCCGAAGTAGTAGGCTTGCACGGCAAATCCCAAAATGATGAGCGTCAGGTTCAACCAGTTGGGAACGCGCCGCTGCGCATAATCGATCCACGATGCCAGAAGAACGCCCGGCACGAGGATCGCGCAGGTCACATGCCAAAATCCAAGTTCCATCATTAAAACTCCGTTGCGCTAGAGGAACAGACGACTACGTCCACCGACGACCCGCGTGGTAGACGCCCCCCCTTGGAGATCAATCTGCTTTCCCCCCTCGTGGCGCACGGCAAGCAAAGCAAGGCGGCGGGCGTCACCGTAATCGGCAACGCCCACCGGCCCTGTTGCATGCCGGTTCTTACCCTGCGACCCCAAGAATCGCGGGCAATTCCAACCGGACGACCACGTTACGAGGACGTACCGGTCGGCAGGCTGTTGTCGACGTTGGTGAAGATCGCATCGACAGTCGTCCCCAACCCTGTAATCGCGCCGAGGGCGACGATGATAATCAGGGCGAGCATCACGGCGTATTCAGTGGCCGTCGGGCCATCTTCGGACCGCAGAAAGCTCTTTGCATGATTCATGAAATTCTTCATCTGATAGACTCCTCTAGAGTGTAGGCCGGCATCGCCGGCATTCGAAAATTTTGAGGTCGACCCAGTACGTCGTTGCACCGTGGCCCCTCCTTGCCAGAACAACTCTTGCCACCATAGGGCACGAGAAATGGTATTGACGCTAGTGCGGCGAGCCGGTGTCGAAGCTCCTGCCTCGTCGATCCAGCTTCAGCCGTGGGAGAAACGCAGAAAGGATTCTTCGAGCCCCCCGAAGTTCGCGTTGGTGCCTAGCCCCCGACGCTTGTTCTACATTCAATATAGAAAACAAGTTTCGTTCAG
>Ga0326597_10009591_pt1 | contig 12954 bp, 9 predicted proteins | sample RVTome_12_FD_203789 | JGI IMG/M metagenome (GOLD analysis project Ga0326597, IMG submission 203789) | Soil microbial communities from uranium-contaminated site in the Upper Colorado River Basin, Wyoming, United States - RVT100D185 | ecosystem: Environmental > Terrestrial > Soil > Contaminated >... | reverse complement strand
GCAGCTTCATAATCTCCCTGGTTATAGGCGTTTACGCCGGGAATAACAAAACTGTTCGCGGCGGGTCCATTGATGGCACCAAGGCGCGCAAATATTCTCGCACGAACTGTGCGGAAATCCTCTATCTTGGACCGTATTGCGGCTGATCCGTTTAAGGCAATGAAGATGCTGTTGATTTTGACTTTTAGTAAACCGGCCATCTTCGGTGCGTCTCGCGGTATACGTTAATGCGGCCGACTAGAACGAGCGCTAGCCGCTCAAATAGGAGGTGCGAGCCCACCCGCCCGCCTTCGCGCTCGCGCAATACGAATGTTTGGATTTCCCCAGTCGAGGTTTCGGCTACTCAATACCCCAGCGCCATGCCGTCCTTGCGCGGCTCGGAGCCGCCGATCAGGACGCCGCGATCCCAGTCGATCCAGATCGCCTGGCAGCCGCCGATCGGCACGTCGAGCATCTGAATTTCGTGGCCGCGCCGCGCGAGGTCGGCCCGGACCGGCTCGGGCACGAAATGCTCGACCTGCAGCACGCCCTGATAGGCGAAGACGCGCGGCGCCTCGGCCGCCTGCTGCGGATCCATCCCGCGATCGAGAAACCGGTGCAGGAAGGTGGCGTGCCCGACCGCCTGGAACTGCCCGCCCATGACGCCGAACGGCATCACCGCGCGGCCGTCCTTGACCAGCATTCCGGGGATCAGCGTGTGGAATGGCCGCTTTCCCGGCGCGATCGCGTTCGGGTGGCCGGGGATCGTGCGGAACCCGCTGCCGCGGTTGTGCAATATGACGCCGCTTTCCGGCGCCATGATGCCGGTGCCGAACGCCGAGAACAGCGAGTTGATGAACGACACCGCGTTGCCGTCGCGATCGACGACGCACAGGTAGATCGTGTCCTTGTGCTCGACGCCGTCCCAGTGCTGCGGCGGCAGGGCGCGGTCGAGGCGGATCTCGCGGCGGGTGCGCTCGGCCCATTGCTCCGACAGATAGGTCTCGACATCGACCGGCACGAAATCCGGGTCGGCGATCCTTGTGTCGCGGATGTGAAAGGCAGCCTTGGTCACTTCGGCGATCAGGTGCAGCCGGTCGGCCTCGCTGAACGAATCGCCGCCGAGCGCGTAGCCTTCGAGCGTCTTCAGGATCATCAGCGCGGTCAGGCCCTGGTTGGCCGGCGGGCACTCGTAGACCTCGTAACCGCGATAGGAGGCATGGATCGGCTCGACCCAGCTCGAACGCTGCGCCGCGAAATCCTCCTCCTCGTGCAAACCGCCCAATTCCTTCAGCCGGTTGACAATGTCGCGCGCGACGGCGCCCTCGTAGAACGCCTCGCGCCCCTCGCGGCCGATCCGGCGCAAGGTGCGGGCCAGCGCCGGGTTGCGCATGATGTCGCCGGCCCTCGGCGCCCGGCCGCCCGGCAGCATCACCTTCGCGGTGTGCGGGTCGCGCAGCTTTCCTTCGTTTCGCGCCCAGTCGTGCGCGACGCGCGGGGTCACGACATAGCCGTCCTCGGCCGCCTTCGCCGCCGGTTCGAGAATCTCGGAGAGCGGCTTCGTGCCATGCTCGCGGTTGAGCAGGCACCAGGCGTCGATCGCGCCGGGCACGGTGACGGCATGCGGCGTCTGCACCGCGATCTCGCGGATCTGGCGCTCGGCGTACCATTCGACATGCGCCTTGGCCGGGGCTCGTCCGGCGCCGCTGAGCGCGATCGGCAGCGCGCCTTTTTTCGAATAGAGGACGAAGCAGTCGCCGCCGATCCCGGTGCTCGCCGGCTCGACGACGCACTGCATCGCGACAGCGGCGATCGCCGCGTCGACCGCGTTGCCGCCCGCGCGCAGTATATCGATCGCGGTCAGCGTCGCGAGCGGGTGCGAGGTCGCCGCCATGTCGTTCGCCGCCATCGCCGCCGAGCGGCCCGGTACATTGAAATCGCGCATTCCATTCCCTCTCGCCGCCACCCCTGCCTCCCCCTAGCGGGAAGCGTAACGAGAGGCGCAATGCTGGGCGGCGGGCTTGCCGCTTGTCCGACAGTCTTGCAACGCTCTAGCTTCGCGGTCAATTCGAGACCAGAGGTTGGGATGGACGGACCCTTGGATTTCCCGGTGATGACGGCGCCGGCGCCCGGCGAGGTCGTGCCGATCGCGCCCGGCGTGCTGTGGCTGCGCATGAAGCTGCCCTTTGCCCTCAACCACATAAACCTGTGGTTGATCGAGGACGGCCCGACCTGGACCGCGGTCGATACCGGGTTCTCCCTTCCCGAGACTAAAAAGGCGTGGCAGCACATTTTCGCGACGCATCTTCGCGGGCGCCGGATCGGGCGGGTCGTCGTGACTCACTTCCATCCCGACCATATCGGCATGGCCGGCTGGCTGACCGAGCACTGGCAGGCGCCGCTGTGGATCACCGACAAGGAGTGGCTGCACGCGCGCATGAACACGACAAGCGGCGAGGACGCGGCCCAGCGCCGCCGCGACTTCGCCCGCCGCGCCGGGCTCGACGACGAGGCCAGCACGATCTTCGCCGAGCGCCAGGGCAATTACCGCCGCGGCGTGCCGTCGGTCCCGGCGGCCTACCGCCGCATCGGCGAAGGCAGCGTCATCGAGATCGGCGGGCGCGAGTGGCGCGTGCTGATCGGCGAAGGCCATGCCCCCGAGCATGCCTGCCTGTTCTGCGAGGAGACCGGCACCCTGATCGCCGGCGACCAGATCCTGCCGCGCATCTCGCCGAATATCAGCGTGCAGGCCTACGAGCCCGACGGCGACCCGCTCGCCCGCTATCTCGCCTCGCTCGCAAAATTGCGCCGGCAGCTGCCGCCCGACATCCTCGTGCTGCCGTCGCACAACCTGCCGTTCCGCGGCGTGCACCAGCGGATCGACGAGCTCGCGGCGCATCACGGCGAGCGCTGCGCCGAAATAATCGCCGCCTGCGCTCGCCCGATGAGCGCCGCCGATATGGTCCCGGTCCTGTGGCGCCGCCAACTCGACCGCCACCAGACCGGCTTCGCGCTCGGCGAGGCGCTCGCGCATCTGCACTACCTCGCCGGCCAGGACGAGATCGAACGCGCCACCGGCGGCGACGGCGTCGACCGCTTCCTGCGCTCTTAGTCGCCGCGGTCGACCGGCACGACGAGATCGTCGGCGCGATCGAACGCCGCTTCGGCGGGCTCGTCGACTCGCTGACGCTGCGCGGCGAGGGCGTCGGCGAGGTGCCACCCGGCCTCGTCCAGGACATCCGCCGCGTGCCGCACCAGTGTGGCGGGCAGGCGCGGTAGTGTTGCTTATCGACTCGTAGCGGACGAGACGCTCAGTCGGTCAGGTGATTCAATCCCTCTCCGAGTCTGGTGTCAGCCCCGCGGTGCCTTGGCGAGTAATGGATGATTGCCGAGCACCCGAAAAAACGGCGCAAGGTAGGATGTCGCATGTCCATCAGACCGGTTCCCGACATCGCCTGAGCGCAGGGGCGAGTTTGACCTAGCGCCCTCGGGGACTATACAATTTACCGCAACGTTGCCAAGCGCCCCCGCAGCGCGGATCGGATGGTAGAGCACGCGCGGGCAGCCCCGATCGGGCATACCGAGCACCGATCAGGCATCACTGCAGCGGCGCATTGGCACAGGATGCCGGCGATGGCGCATTAGTTCCTATTTCTCTCTAGAGAGGGCCGATCATGACCCGCACAAGAACTACAGGGTCGCAGCGCTGGATAGTCGCCGTGCTGATCTGCGTCTTGTGCGCCCCGTTCGGTGCCGCCGCCCAGGAAAGTGCACGCGACATCGCGAATAAGCTGGAACGCGCTGGGGTGATCGATGCCTACTACCCGGAGGTCGCGTTCGAAGTGGCCAGCGCGCTGGCGAAGGCGGCGCCCGATCAATGGCGCGGCGTCCAGGTCAATGGTCCGCACCGGCCCGGTTGGCTCAACATCTACCTGATCGACGCACGGCGCCTGCCCGAAAGCGGCCTGCTCGCCGAAGAAGGCATCGACAATTTCACGCCGGCGAATCTGAGCGCTGGCGCGATGGCACACGAAGACACCGGAACAATCTTCCTGAACACAGCCATGTGGAAGCGGCTGACGGCGGCGACGGTGATGAAGCAGACCCAGCTGCAAACCGACCTCACGGCCGCGTTGGCCACCGTCGACGTGATGACCCTGGACGCGGCGCGCACGTTCTGGGACCCGGCAGCACTGTCGGCCAATACACCGGCCAACCAGCGCGTCGGCTGGCTAATGCGTGGGGCGCTGGCGTTTGTGCTGGCCCACGAGATGGGACATTTGCGAATCGGCCGCACGCAGTCGGAAGAACCCGACAGACTGCGCCTGAGCAAACGACTGACAGACCGCCAGATGGATGAAATGCGGGCATGTCCGGAGCTGATGGACAAGGAAGCGCGCCAGCGTCAGAAGCATGAGCAGGCAGCCGATCTAGCCGGCGTGGCCTTGCTCGGACAGCAGTGCCGCATCGGCGCCGACGGGGAGTTGCGCCATTCGATCTACATGCTGGGAACGGGCTGGTACTTCCTCGCGTCGATGGGCGACAAGCTGATCGAGATGGGGCGCAACACCGACAGCCCGTTCATCGCAAACCTTTTGCGCACCACAATCGGGCCGGAGCTGTACCAGCAGGTGGTTGCCGCGCGCGCCAACGAGAAGCGCGGCGGCGCGGTCAAGTCGGCGTTTCCGTCCAGCCACCCGCCCGACACGGAACGCATGCGATCGATCGAGGCCGCGCTGCGCGCCACGCCTTGCGGCAGCGGCGGACTCGACAGCAGCGGTGCCCAGATGCTGGAGATGTTCCGCCTGCAGATGTGCCGCCGCCTGATCGGCCAGGAGCCTGCGCGATGACGCCCGGCAAGCCGGGGGAGGTGCAGAGGCTGCGTCGTTGCTGCCAGGCGCTTATCTGCGCGTTTCTGCTCGGGCCCGTGGCATCGCCTACCCAATCTGCTGCGCAGCCGGTGGACGACCCGCGCTTTCGCGAGGCCTACCAGCGCCAATACGAGGCGATCAAAGGCGTTGCATCCGACATGGTGGTGATGGAGCTGCGCGACCGCGTTGAGCTGATCGCCAGCCGCGGTAGCCAGGTCGGCGCGGCATCGAACTATCCGCGTGTTCGCGGTTTCGAATCGACCCTGCTGCAGGGCCTGCAGAAGGTAGTGTGCCGGGGGCCGTCGGCGGACCCGGCGCGCCCCTCGCCGATCATGGTCGAAAGGATCAACGCGGCCGCGACTGCGCAGCACCTGCGCACTCAAACTTCTGACGTCGCGGAGCTGGCTGCCCTGGCCCAGCGCCTGCTCGACAGTCAGCCGCGCGAACGCTGGTGCGCGCTCAGGTCGCTGGACGACATTCGATGAGCCTGCGGCAGCGGGTCGTGCTCGCGACGATTTCGGCGCTTGTGCATTTGCCCGCTTTCGCCGACCCGCTTCCGCGCATCGCGCCGCAAGAGGCCTACGCGGAAATCGAGCGCAGCGGGGAGTTGCGGCGGCTGCAGATCGATGGCGACCTCGACGTGGCGAAGATGAAGCCGCCGCCCGGCGCAAAGCGCATCCTGCTGCAAGGTGTCCAGGTCGAAGGCAAGTTGCATTCCAGCGATGGCGGCCCGTCGGTCGCATTGGCGATAGACAACTCTGACCTCCGCAACGTCGACCTGCGCGGCACCCGCTGGAGCGCGCCGCTGGTGATCGAGGGTGGTACAGTAAAGGACCGCGCCTATTTCGACGATGCGCAATTCGATGCCGCGTTCGTGTTGCACAACATTATCTTCAGCGGTCAGGTGCTATTCCGGCGGGCGCGCTTCGCTGCACCGGTGGAAATCATGTCGAAGTTCCGGCCGGCTCCCCCAATTAGCGCCAGTGTCAGTTTCACCGACGCACGTTTTGCGGCGCCGGCACGATTCGACCGCAGCGACTTCGGCAGCGGCGTGCGTTTCGACACCACCCGCTTTGAAGCCGACGCTTCGTTCCTCGGCCTCAAGGCGGTGGGCCACGCCAGCTGGCGCAACGTGATCTTCGGTGGCGACGCGGAATTTCGCTTCTGCCGGCTCGGTGACGCCGACTTCGGCGATGCTGACCAGATGTCGGTGTTTATGCGCCTGGCCGACTTCAGGGGCTGCACGATGGATTCGCTCCACCTGGACTATGCCGACGTTCGAGGCGACATGCTGCTGGTCAACGTGCAGGTCGCGTCCGGCGACCTGACGTTGAAACAAGCCTCGCTGCGGGGGGCGCGGAACGACTTCAGCGGCTTGAAAGTGGCGGGGAAGCTCGACCTGCAGGGCGCCCAGATCGCAAACCTGCAGATGCAGTGGTCCGAAATCAGCCAGCCGCTGCTGCGCAGTGCGCCGGACAGCGAAGTCCTGCGCCCCATTCAGCGGCGCCTCGAAGAGCTCAAGAAGGACGACGAAGCGCGCGAGGTGTCCGCAGTACTCCGCGACAAGTTGATCTGTCAACAGCTCGCCCAGCCCGAAGCGTCGCTGGCGGACAAGGCCTTGTTGTGGGTCGAACGCATCGTCTGGGGCGGCGCCACCGGCTACGGCACCCGGCTCGGGCGCATCGTCGGTGTGGCTCTGTCGTGCTGGGTGCTGCTGGCGCTGCCGCTCATGTTCGCGCACAGCGTGCGGATCGGGCCGTTGCTCGCGGCACCTGACAAGGCCCCGCCCCTGCATCAGGCGGTGAAGCCGGACGCCCTGCAGCCACGGCCCGCATCGGCCGCGGCGCGTGGGCTACAGAGCCTGGCCTACGCTTTCGCGCTGATGTTCACACTGCCCGACCTGCGCCTGCGCCCGGCCGAGCCGATATCGGCGGCGTTGCACGGCTACCTGCTGTTCATGCGGGGCGTCGGGCTCGGCCTGCTCGCGCTAATGGTGCTGACGCTCACCAAGGTCAGCCCCGTCCTTCAAGCCGTGCTCGGTAAGATCGTCGGCTGATTCTGGGTCGCTCAAGCGAGCGTAGGGCGGAAGAGCGCAGCGTATTCCGCCGCCGTCCGCATGTCGCCGGCAATGGTCGGCGGAATGCGTCGCCCCGCGGGTCAAGCCCGCGGGGAGGCTTTTCCGCCCTACGGGTTCTGATCAGGTCTTGGACGGCGCCCAGTTGTAGATCCGCGCCAATGCCTGTCCCATCAGCACGGCGCGGTCGCTGTCGGACAGGCGGTCGGTAACGCGAAACGCCTCGACCCCCTCCTTGTACGTCAGCAGGCCGACGGCGCGGGTCCAGTCGGTGCCCCACAGGCAGCGCTCGATGCCGAAGGCGTCGAAGATGCGGCACAGCGGGTCCCAGATGTCGTTGTAGGGAAACGGCTCGTGCGACAGCGTGCAGGCGCCGCTGATCTTGATCGCGACATTGTCATATTGCGCCAACGCCAGCACCTTCGGCAGATCGGCCCAGGGATCGGGCGGCGGCGGCGGCTCGAACGGCTGCTGCAGCCCGAGATGGTCGATCACCAGCTGCGTGTCGGGATTGCGCGCCGCCAGCGCAGCGGCCTGCTCCAGCCGCCCCCAGCACAGCAGGTTGACCGGCAGCGCGTGCGTCGCGGCGGCGGCCAGCACCCGGTTGATGCCGGGATCGGCGGGATCCTCCGAGGCGCCGCGGTTCAGCATCAGCCGGATCGCGACCGCGCCCTTGGTCGCCGCCCAGTCGGCGATCGTCTCGCCGACGGCGGGATCGCTTGGGTCGACCGGCTTGATCAGACCGAACCGGCCGGGATGCCTCGCGTACACCTCGAGCGCGTAGCTGGCGTCGTAGCCGTACATCGTGAACGGCGACACCAGCAACGCGCCGTCGACGCCGACCGCGTCCATCGCGGCCACCATCTGGTCGCCGGTGACCTCCGCCGGACCCTGCAGGGCGGCGAGCCAGGGACGGCCGGGATGGTCGCGTTCGTAGGCATGCACCTGGGCATCTATCGTCGGCATGGCTTGCGGCCTCTCTCACCCGTCATCCCAGGCCCGGCCCCAGCCAGGCCCGGAGACTCAATGCATCGATAGCGCCGACCTTATCAGAACCCGACTAGGCCCCGATACGGTTCCGGCGGCGGGCCTGGAGCTGCGCGTACACCGAGTCCTTCTTGACGTTGGCCGTCGAAAGACCCGGCAGCGGCGCGTTGCTGCGCGGCTCCTCCCATGCCCATTCGTCGGCGCCCATCTGGTAGTATCGCAGGCTCTGCGCCGGGTTGCGGTTGACCAGCACGCGCGCGTAGAGCGGATGCGTCATGCTGCGCACTTCGTGCTCGACGGCAAACAGCGGCGCGCCGGTCTCGGGGTCGACGATGTCCTCGAAGCGGTACTGGTAGGGGCTGCTTTCCTCGGTGATCAGGCCGAGCCGATCGAGCGCCGCGTGCGGGGTCGAGAAATTCTGCACGTACACCTGGATGTGGTGGCCATCGAATGGCGGGAGGTCGCGATCGGTCTCGCGGAAGACAAGCTGCTGCTTGTATCCGACGCCGACCCGCGCCGTCCGGCCGCTGCCGTTGCCCGCGACGGTCGCCGCAGCCCCGAAGACCTCGCGATAGAAGCGGGCGATGCCGTCGGCCGTGCCGGGCGCGACATCGAATTCGACATAGGGCATGCCGAGGTTGATCGCGCCGAACCGCGTCGCGTCCGGGGCGTGCAGGCGGAAGCGGTTGCCCCACGGGCAGGTCGCCTCGACGCAGTCGTTGCGCTCGGAAAACCCGAATTTCGTACCCTGGAGCTGCTTGTCGACCTTTTCCAGCCGCTCCAGCAGCGCCTCGCGATCGGGCAGCACGAGCCCGACCCTGCCGCGCAGCACGAGCGGATCGTCGGTCGGGAGATGGAACTGGCTGCGCCCGACATTGATCCACATGTTGTCGGTATGCGGCATCAGATAGGGGTCGCGGGTCAGGCCGAGCCCGGTGACATAAAAGATCGTCGCCAGCCGCTGGTCGGGCACATGCACGTTGACGTGCTCGAGCATCACGACATTGCCGAGATCCTCCGCGTCGCGATCGTACGTGTCTGCCATCGGCCTCTCCTCATCGCCCCCGCCGCCGTTGGGCGGGGCCTGACAGCCGATCTAGAATTATGCTCTCTACGGCGGCGTTGATCTGGATCAACGGCGAGCGGGGTCGCTGGATATTTTCTTTTTCGTTCTCGGGCCGACGCCGCACAGCTCGTGCTGCCCAGTGGGTCCCGGCAAAAAATTCCGGATCAAGACACGAGGCTCGGCCCTAACCGGCCCCATGAGGTGCCGGCCCGCGGGAGAGCAACAAGTCGCAATGCGGCAGCACCGCAACAGCCGAAGGATCCAGTTCGGTTAGTTTCGCATCGGGATCGATGAGCCAGAATCTAAACCCGCGATCGGCGAGCCATGCGACATATTCTCCGACATCGGCCCGGGTAGACATCATGGCCGGCGACCACTCGGTAATAATCGTGATTTGCGGTGATCGGTCGATAATTTTCTGAGCCCCGCGCAAGGCAAGCGGCTCCGAGCCTTCGATATCCATATGGATCAAGTCGACAGGGCCCACTGCGTCACCAAGTACGGCATCGAGCGTGACCGCCGGCACCTCGACCCGCGTCGAATAAGCAGGGCCGTAATCGGACGAGGGCATCTCGTTTATCACATGGCCGCTTCCGTAGTGACCCGGCGCCGACGCCAACGTGATCGTCCCCGGATTGTCAAGAACGGCGCTTTCGTACAAGCACACTCGCCCGTCTCCTTTCCACGTACTGAAGCCGTTCACAAACATTGTCGCTTTCAGAAGGCGCATGACTTCCGGGTTCGCCTCGAAGGCGTGCACTCGACCGTCCGGGCCAACGGCGGCAGCCATTGCCAAGGTGTGGTACCCAACGTTGGCCCCCACGTCGATGACGGTGTCACCGGGGCGAAGCGAGGCGACGATGGTGTCTTCAACGTGAGGCTCCCATTTGCCGTGCAAGATGATTGGGGGCGTCAGATCGACATCCAAAGGAGCCAAGTAGATCACATCTCGGCGATGGGTGACGGCGAGTACCCGGTCGCCAAGGAATATTGGGGCCGGTGTGTTGGAACCAGGGCTGTGCCCGGATTTGACGGCATATCGCGCGTGAAACTCGGCGGTACCGATTATATAATCGCCAAGCGCGACGCGATCACGAAAGCCAAGGCCAAGATGGTATTCCACCAGTTCGGGTTCCGGAGTACGGCCAAGCAGCATTTCGATGCACGCGACGACATCGCCGGCCGTGACGCCGCTCGGTGCCGCGCCGGCCGCCTCGCCTGACCGCGACTGCGATGTCTTTTCAATGCACTCCGGGAGTTCACGGGCGACGATCGCGTCGATCCGCGCGTGAACCGCGGCGAGCAGTCGCTCATCGAAATGGCGGTTCAGCTCGGCACTCATTGCCGAAAGCAGCTCCGCCCGCACCAGCGACGCGACCCTCGCCGATAGGCGGCTCAACAGGGCGTCGATGGGCGGCAAGCCGCGCGATTTGCCGATGATGGTGTGAGCCATTGTTTTTCCGGGCTTAATGCAGTCTCGTAAAGTGTAGGCCAACCCGCGGCCCCACTGCAACTTGCGCGATTGCCGCCGATGGCTAGATGCGCTACATGATCGGCCCAAATCCTCGAATATTGATCCGTATTACGCGGCTGATCGCGCCATTATTGTCCTGAATACCTACCCTTGATGATCGCAGCTAGCCTCGTATGAATTTGCTTACGTTTTGGAGGTGCTGTAACATATCCGAACTGTAGCGGACTTGCCTCGGCTGCTCGGCCAAAGCGATCACCGGGTAGAATTTGCAGCAACAGGTTTTGTTGCTGGAGGCATCGTGAGGCCGCCTCTCCGGTCCACACTCGTCCCGCAACCTGCTCATGCCCGCGCCTGGCGCATGGCGGGATGACAAAAAGCGGCGACGGAATCCCGCAAACGGCCGTACTATCGCGGCATCGTGACGCGGGAGGATGTGCCATGCAGTACCGCCGGATCTCGGCCGATTGCCATCTCGACCTGCCGTGGCTGCCGCCCGAGCTGTTCGTCTCGCAGGCAAGCCGCGAGCTGAAAGACCGCATGCCGTATGTCGAGGACGGCCCCGACGGGCCGCATTGGGTGACGAAGGCCGGCGTCGATATGGGGCTGTGGGGCGGAGTCGGCTCGGTCGGCGGCAAGTTCGTCCCCGGACAGAATTACCGGGTCGACAAGATGGCCGAGACCGGCCTCTACGAGGCCGCCAAGCGCGGCGAGGCCCGCCCCGGCGACCCGCATCTGCGCATCAAGGAGATGGAGAAGGACGGCGTCGACGCCGAGATCATCTTCGGCATCCTCGGCGTCGCCTCGCGCGTCGAGGACCACGAGGCGGCCAACGAGATGCTGCGCATCTACAACGATTTCCTGAAGGGTTTCTGCAGCCACTACCCGGACCGCCAGATCGGCTTGGCGTGCCTGCCGTACGGCGACATCGACGCCGCCGTGAAGGAGATCTACCGCGTCGCCAAGCTGGGGCTGCGCGGTCTCGAACTGTCGTGCTCGTGGGACATGGAGCCGATGTGGCACCCGATGTGGGACCCGCTGTGGAAGGCGGTCAACGACGTACAGCTGCCGCTGCATTTCCATACCTTCCCGTCGATGCCGCCACGCGTGCGCGCCAGCCTGCCGCCCAACATGCGGCGCCAGGCGCAGTTCACTAGCGTCGCCGGCTTCCAGATGAACCTGATCAACATCATCGCCGCGATCATCGGCGCCGGCGTGTTGGAGCGCTATCCGAACATGCGGATCGGCTTCGGCGAAAGTGGCATTGGCTGGCTGCCCTATGCGCTCGACCGGATGGATTTCGAGTACGAGGACCGCTTCCGCGACCTGATGAAGCTGAAGCCCTCCGAGTACTGGCGCCGCCAGTGCCGCGCGACGTTCCAGTTCGACCGCATCGGCCCGAAGCTGATCGACGAGATGGGGGTCGAGACCTTGATGTGGGGCTCCGACTACCCGCACCCGGACGGCGTCTGGCCCGAATCGTCTCGCTACATCGAGGAACAGTTCGCCGGGCTGCCGGCCGACACCGTGCACAAGATCACCTGCGAGAACGCCGCCAAGTTCTACGGCCTGATCAACTGACGAGCATCAACTGACGAGGCCGCGCTAGGCTTCGTCACCCCGGCGAAGGCCAGGCGAAGGCCGGGGTCCACGTCGGCCAGCACACGAATGAATGGGAATGTGGATCCCGGCCTTCGCCGGGATGACAGAAGGAATGAGACAGATGTCCTATGACCTGCTGATTAAGAACGGCCGTATCGTCGACGGCTCCGGCGGGCCGTCCTACCGCGGCGATGTGGCCGTGAAGGACGGCAAGATCGTCGAAATCGGCAAATTGTCCGGCACGGCCAAGCGCACCGTTGATGCCGGCGGCCAGGTCGTCGCGCCCGGCTTTATCGACAACCACTGCCATTACGACGCACAGGTCACCTGGGACCCGCTCTGCTCGTTCTCGTGCGACCACGGCGCGACCTCGGTCGTCTTCGGCAACTGCTCGCTGTCGCTGGCCCCCGTGAAAAAGGACCGCAAAAGCCAGCGCCGCCTGTCGGAATTCCTCTCCTATGTCGAGGCGATTCCGATGGAGGTGCTCGACACGCTCGAATTCACCTGGGAGACGTTCCCGCAATACCTTGACGAACTCGACCGCAATCTCGGGGTCAATGTCGGCAATTTCATCGGCCATACCGCGGTGCGGTACTACGTGATGGGCGACGACTGCCAGAAGCGCACCGCGACCGATGACGAAATCCGCCAGATGCAGGATCTCGTCCGCGACGGCATGAAGGCCGGCGCGCTCGGTCTGTCGGTGTCGCGCAACCAGGGCCATTTCGACCCGCAGGGCGTGCACATCCCGGCGATCTGGGCCGACGAGAAGGAGATCTTCGCGCTCGGCGACGTGCTGCGCGAGCTCGGCACCGGCCTCATCCAATCCGGCGGCGGCAACGGCGCCGAGATGAAGGACGCGCTGATGAGCCGCCTGTCGGAGGCGACCGGCCGCGTCGTCGTC
>Ga0326597_10009590_pt1 | contig 12954 bp, 9 predicted proteins | sample RVTome_12_FD_203789 | JGI IMG/M metagenome (GOLD analysis project Ga0326597, IMG submission 203789) | Soil microbial communities from uranium-contaminated site in the Upper Colorado River Basin, Wyoming, United States - RVT100D185 | ecosystem: Environmental > Terrestrial > Soil > Contaminated >... | reverse complement strand
CATCGCCCGCACGTAAGCTCGTCCTTCTTCATGCTCGATCAACATCATGCCGATGGGCCCGCCCTCGTTCGGGATGCCATGCTCCTCCAGCGCGACAAACAAAATTTTCTCTTCTTTCAAATGGTGGCATTGATCGGCGAAATGGCGGATAAAGTCGAGCGCCTGCTTCCATGGCGCCAAAAACTCGGCCGCCGGTTTCTCGGTCAATCTTTCCAATGCCCCAAGCACACGCTCGATGACGCGATGCTCGTCGCTGAGCAGCGCCGTCGCTTTTTCGGATCGATGATGGCTGCACGCGGCGCTTTCAGCTTCATGCGCCGAGTGCGCGCGCGTCGGCTTCTCCCCTCGGTCTGGATTTTCCATTGGCATTGTTCCTCTCCCTGCTCACCGGCTGATAAACACAGTAGGGATCGCTGCGCATCGGATCGCCGGTGATCGCGTAAGCGCGCGAGCGGCTACCGCCGCAGATCGATTTGAACTCGCACACGCCGCATTTGCCTTTGAGTTGCGCGTAGTCGCGCACGCGGGTAAATACATCTGACGATCGGTAGATGTCCGACAACGACTGAGAGCGAATATTGCCGCCGACGAGATTCAAAAACCCGCTCGGTTGGACATCGCCAGTGTGAGAAATGAAGACGACGCCTCGACCATCGTTGACGCCGAGCGGCGCGCGCAGAATCTTGGTCGCCTTGCCGCTTGGCGCGACCTCTGATGGCGTCAACGATCTGGCGTTCGCCTCGGCGAGCAATTGCTCCACTGGCATGGCCAACTCAGCCGCGCGACGTTGCAAGAGCACGCGCCGGTAGTGATAGCCTTCGCGCGGCGTGACATCGAATGGGGCCGACTTCGTCAAGTCGTAGAGCCAATGAAACAACGATTCGATCTCGCGCGCGTTGATATTGAGCCGGCGAATCTCCGGGCGCGCCGCTCGGCCAACTGCGATGAGCAGAAAGAGCGCCCAGAGCTTGATACCGCGCTCCGCGATCATCTCGGCGATCGCCGGCAAGTCGCCGAGCACGTGGCGCGTCACGGTGGTGTGGATTTGCGACTCCAGTCCGAACTCACGGCACCAATCGAGAATGTTGAGAGTCCGCTCGAATGACCCATGGACGCCGCGAAAGCCGTCGTGGGCGGCGGCATCTTTGCCGTCCAAACTAACCGCCAGGCGAACCAATCCCGCCTGGGCGAAACGACGAACCGTATCGCGCGTGATCAACGGCGTAGCTGACGGGGTCATCGCCACGCGAAGTCCTTCGCTTCGGGCGTACGTGATGATGTCAAAAATATCCGGACGCTTGGCCGGATCGCCGCCGGTTAAGACAAAGATCGGATAGGGCGAACCGAAGGCTTTGATGTTTTGGATCAGCCCTTGGACTTGAGCAAAGTTCAACTCACTAGGATCGCGCAGAGCTCGGGCTTCGGCGCGGCAGTGAATACAAGCAAGATCGCAGGCCCGGGTAGCCTCCCACACGACGGTAAACGGTCGCTGATTGAAGTTCATCGCTTGATATCTTCAGCATGTTGCGTGCCACGGCGGCGCGAGACTAGGCTAGAGGAAAGCATTCGAGGAAAGTCAGCGAAAAATTGTTGGATTTGCGAATGTGGCCGAGTAAACTTCCGATTTTCTGGAAATGTTTCGACTTCCTGAGTTCACTTCGATCGCGCCAATGCGCTCTCGCCTTTTCTAACTGCAAGAATGTTATTGGCCACAAATAGCATGATCGCCAGTGTGTTGAGCAAACCGCCCCAGCGTTGAAGCGGCTGCCACCCAGCGAGGTCGCCAACGACTCGTAGCAGCAACGAGGCGTGCAGCAGGCCGAGGTGCAGGTAAAATGCTTTTCGAAACGGTAGCGGCAGACCCGTGATGGTCGGTAGAATAATTGGCGCGTGGGCAAAGATCATCGAGAAAACAAAGCCCAAGAAAATCGCGTGCAGCAGCGCGTCGTATTTCGGGCCGGCGCTGAAAAATTGCGCCGAGCCGAGCCAGAGCACCGCGCCCAGAGCCAACCAAAAATAGCCCGCGATCAAAGCGAGCGCCATGTAGCGCGGCAAGCCAGTTTGCCGCGCCGACTGCCACGCCAGATCGTAACGCAGCAACCACAGAGCGATGACGAGTAATCCCACAGCGCTGACGCGCAGGCCATTTTGAAAATCAATCAGTGTGCCGCAAAGTCCAATGACGAACACCGCGACGCCGAGATAGAATTTTGCGCGCACATTGGGCGGCGGCCGGCGGATCCGCGAAAGCTCGAGGCGCTCGCCGCCGATCATCAGCACTAGAAAGCCGACCCACCAGGGGACCACCGAAAATAATGGCTGGCCCAACAGCCAAAGAATATTACCAACCAGCCAGGCAATCGCGCTCACGCCCATGATAACGAAATGCTCGGCAGGGTATTGGCGATAGAGCGCAATGAAAACTAGCAGCAGGAGCAAGCTCGCCAAGCTGGCCAAGGTAGCGGTCAGTTGCACCGGTAGCGCAATCATAATGGTTAGCGAGCTCAGAGCCGTCAGCATCGGTATCCCATAGGGCCACGGGCGCGCCAAAGCGACGGCCCGTTCGAGGCCGATCAGCGTGCCAAGAAAACCCACCAACATCAGCGGCCCGTGGGCAAGGACAAACTGCTCGTGCGGCATCGGCAGCAGCCAGCCGAGACGAACTAAGCCGGCCCACAGTCCGGTGAGGAGCGAAAGGCCGGCGAGAAATATCAAAAACAACCGGCCCAGCAGTTGATAGACGATCATCGTATTCGGCATTCCTCTCTTTTGACTCCATCGACAGGCGTCGACGTCGATACCAGACGGCAATTCGCGTTCCACGTCCAGGCAATTAAATCTAAACCGATTATCGCATTGTGTCGATGGATTTTTTCTCACTTCTGGCAATTAGAAACCGAGCTCTTCTTGAGCATTGGAAAATTGTTGCCGCCGCATTCACGGTTCGCCGTAAGTTCAAGCTTTTGCCGCTGGCCCTGAATTTGCTGAAGGCAAGGACAGCAATCTTTAAATAGATTTAAGCGAATAGAAAGGGAGAAAGAGTAATGCGGCGACTCCTCATCGGCACGTCAGCAATCACCTTTGTGCTTTTCGGATTTTATCTGAACATTCGCGAAAACCTCACAGCAACCGCGCTGGCGGCGTCCTCAGGTGGAACGATATCGGGGCGCGTGGTGTTGGTCGGCGATGCGCCCGCAGCGAAGAAGATTAAGGTTACAAAAGATAATGAAAAGTGCGGCGCCGAAATAACCGGGGAAGAGTTAATTGTCGGCTCGGATCAAGGAATTCAATACGCCGTGGTTAGCGTCATCGGTCTCAAGGGCGCGCCAGCCAAACCCGCAACCGCTGCGACTATAGATCAGAAAGGCTGCGTGTTTCGCCCCCATGTCTTGATCGCGCCAGTTGGCGTCGGCATCGATATACTCAATAACGACGGCATCCTGCACAACTTCCACACCAAGAGCACGAAGAATTCGCCGATGAACCGGGCCCAGCCGGGATTCAGAAAAAAAATGTCTGAGACCTTTAGTCACGCCGAGACAATCAAGGTGGTTTGCGATGCCCATTCCTGGATGTCCGCCTGGCTCGTGATCACGGACCACCCCTACATCGATGCGACCGACGGCGGCGGCGCGTTTAAGATCACTAACGTTCCACCGGGCAATCATAGCGTCGAGGTATGGCATGAAACCCTCGGCAAAGTCACCAAGACAGTCGCCGTGAAGGCCGGCGAAGAAGCCAAAGTCACCATCGAGCTAAGTAAAAAGTAAAACGAACCAAGCGCTGGCGATGGACCATATTCTAAGGTGTCGGCCTCGGACAGAGGAGTCAAATCAATGAAGCGGTTTATCTTATCACTGCTTTTAGGATTTTCCGGTCTGCTACTTGTCACCGTCAGTCAAACCGCAGAGCTCAGAGCACCGGCGGTTTCATCAAGGCTCTTGGCGATCGGCAAACAGCTTTACGATGAACAATGCGCCGCTTGTCACGGCAGCACCGGCCGCGCCGACGGCGAAGCGGCCTATCTCTTGTATCCCAAGCCGCGCGATTTCGTCGCCGCCAAGTATCGCCTGGTTTCCACTTGGGAGCGCGTGCCGACCGATCAAGATCTATACGACACAATTACTCGCGGCATGCCTGGCTCGGCGATGCCATCTTGGGGTCAGCTGACGCCCGAGCAGCGCTGGGGTTTGGTCCACTACATCAAATCGTTGGCCGAAAAGCCGCTGGTCATTAAACCGCAGAAAGCTCCGAACCCCGACGGCAGCGGCGGTCAAGGAATTATTCAACCACCGCCGGCGCCGCCATTCGACACCGTGGCAAGAACCAGGGCATTGGAAACCTTCAAAGAGGCCTGCGCTTCTTGCCACGGCGCCACCGGACGCGGCGACGGCGCGGAAAAGCAAATCGACGAAGAGGGTTATCCGACCCGTCCGCGTGATCTCACCGCCGGCGTGTTCAAGGGCAACCACGATCCGCTTTCGCTCTACCGCCACATCGTCGCCGGAATTCCCGGCAGCCCGATGCCGATGAGCGACTGGGCCTGGGGCAACGACGCATGGCATTTGGTCAACTATGTGCGCTCGCTTTCCAGCGACACCCAGCGCCAGCGGGTCGAAATGAAAAAGTTTTCCATCGATGCAATCCGCGTGAAGACCCTGCCGAGCCATCCTGATTCTGGCGTGTGGCGCTCCGCGCCACCCGTCAACCTACATCTCATGCCTCTTTGGTGGCGCACCGACCGGCCCGAAGAGGTCAGCGTGCGCGCGCTTCACGACGGCAAGGAAATCGCGCTCTTGATGGTATGGGCAGACGAGACCAATGACCAAACAGCGATCCGGCCTCAGGATTTTCGCGACGCCGCGGCGGTGCAGTTTTCACTCACGCCGAACCCGCCATTTTTTGCCATGGGCGCGGCCGGCGCGTCGGTCAATATCTGGATGTGGAAATCGGAACGGCAGGCCGACCTCGAGCCGGTGTTTCAGGAACTCGATAAGATTTACCCCAACATCGGCATCGACTCCTATCCCAACATCGCGCGCTCGCCGTTGGAACAGCCGGTGCGCAGCGCGCTCACGCTTGAGTCCGACAAAACCTTCGTCACCGGCTGGGGCGCGGGAAATATCGTCTCCGATCCGCAACGAAAAAGCCCGGTGGAAGATCTGACGGCGCAGGGCTTGGGAACCCTACGCGCACGGCCTCTAATCGATCAAAGGGTCGATGCCAAAGGGGTTTACGGCGAAGGCTCCTACCGCGTCATGTTCCGCAGGAGCTTAGCGCCGAGCGGCAAGGTTGCAGCAGCGCTGAAGCCGGGAACTACGGTCCCGGTCGGGTTCGCCGTGTGGAACGGCAGCGCCAGCGATCGTGATGGCAAAAAATCGGTAACTATTTGGCAGGAGCTACGAATTGGAAAATGAGTTGTTCAAAACGTTCAAACAGTTCAAACCCTTCAACCCCCTCCGTGATCTTCCCCCGCGACGCGGGGGAGGAAACAGATAGACGTTCTGGCAATGCGGCTAGACTCGAGTCAGGGACAACCACCGAGGGGCTTGAACGGTTTGAACGGAGCAAAGCGGTTGAAAGGCTTGAACGAACCCCTAGGGAGAATGCCATGGCTGACCAAACTCCAAGAAAAACTACGAGCCTGAATCGCCGCGATTTTCTCAAATGGCTCGGCGCCGGCAGTGGTAGCGCCGCGCTGACCGCGGGACTGCCGCTAAATCTCCTAGCGGCCGCCAATCCCAACGAGAATCCGCTGGCCGGCTCGGTCGACCGCAACTGGGAAAAGATTTATCGCGATCAATACAAATACGACAAAGCTTTCGATTGGGTGTGCTCGCCCAACGACACCCATGCATGCCGGGTTCGAGCCTACGTTCGCAATGGCATCGTCACGCGCATGGGGAGCACCTACGATTACCAAAAATACGCCGACCTTTACGGCAACAAGGCAACTGTCAATTGGAATCCGCGCCAGTGCGCCAAGGGCTACACTTTTCATCGGGTGATCTACGGACCCTATCGCTTGCGCCATCCGATCGTGCGCAAAGGCTGGAAGGCTTGGGCCGATGCCGGTTTTCCCGAACTGACGCCGGAGAATAAATCGCGATACATGTTCGATGCCCGCGGCCAGGATGAGTTCGTGCAAATACCTTGGCAGGACGCCTTCGACAACATCGCCAAGGCGCTCAGCGCCATCAGCACGCGCTACAGCGGCGAAGACGGGAAAAAGCGCTTGCTCGCCCAGGGCTACCAACCCGAAATGGTCGATGAGATGGGCGGCGCCGGCACGCGAACGATTAAAATGCGCGGCGGCATGGGGCTGCTCGGCGTGATTGGCAAGTACGGCATGTATCGCCTCAACAACTCGCTGGCGCTGCTCGACGCCAAGATCCGCGGCGTTGGTCCCGACAAAGCTCGCGCCGGCCGAAACTTCTCAAATTATACCTGGCATGGCGACCAGGCGCCGGGGCATCCATGGGTACACGGCCTGCAGGCTTCGGACTGCGACTTCAACGATTTGCGCTTTTCCAAGCTGATCATCATGGACGGCAAAAATCTGGTCGAAAATAAACTCACCGATTCGCACTGGTTTATCGAGTGCATGGAGCGCGGCGCCAAGATCGTCGTGATCGCGCCGGAGTACGGCCCGCCTTCGACCAAAGCCGACTACTGGATTCCGATTCGACCGCAAACCGACGCCGCGCTTTGGCTCGGCATTACCAAATTGATGATCGCCAAGAAGTGGTACGACGAAACGTTCGTCAAGCGTTTCACCGATTTTCCACTGCTGGTGCGCACGGATAATCTAAAGCGACTACGCGCCCAGGAGATCTTCGCAGATTACAAAACCACACTCGGCGCCGACGGGCCGTCGATGAAAGTCCAAGGCCTGACCGCCGAGCAACACGCCAAGCTCGGCGATTTCGTGATCTGGGACGCAAAGAAGAACGGCCCGGTGGCCATCACCCGCGACGATGTCGGCGAAGCTCTGGCGAAAAAAGGGTTAGACCCTGCGCTCAGCGGTACGTTCAAGATCAAACTCGTCGACGGTAAAGAGATCGAAGTCGCAACCCTATGGACCCTCTATCAGGACCACTTGAAGGACTACGACCTCGAAACAGTCGCCGAAATTACCCAGGCGCCGAAGGCGATGATCGAGCAGCTCGCCGAAGACATCGCGACCATGAAGCCGGTGGCGATCCATCAGGGTGAAGGCATCAACCATTGGTTCCACGCTACTGAGATGAATCGCGCGGCCTACCTGCCGTTGATGCTCACGGGAAATATCGGACAGCCCGGCGCCGGCTGCCACACCTGGGCGGGAAACTACAAAGCGGCGCTCTTCCAGGGCTCGCCCTGGACCGGTCCCGGATTTAAAGGTTGGGTGGCGGAAGACCCGTTCGAGATCAACCTTGATCCGAAGGCGCATGGCAAAGAGATCCATGCCCATGCCTACACCAAAGATGAAGAGCCAGCGTATTGGAACCACGGCGACCTCGCTTTGATCGTCAACACGCCGAAGTTTGGCCGTAAGAATTTTACCGGCCAGAGCCACATGCCGTCACCGACCAAAGCTTTGATCTTCAATAACGTCAACTTGATCAACAATGCCAAATGGGCCTACGGCATGATCAAAAACGTCAATCCGAATGTCGAAATGATCGTCTCGATGGACATTCAGATGACCGCTTCCATCGAGTATGCCGATATCGCGCTGCCGGCCAACTCGTGGCTCGAGTTCGAAGGCTTGGAAATTACCGCGAGCTGCTCGAATCCATTCCTGCAAATTTGGAAAGGCGGCATCCCGCCGGTCTTCGACAGCAAAGATGACCTCGACATCATCGCCGGCATCGCCAGTGCGCTCGCCAACACCACCGGCGACAAGCGATTTCGCGACTACTTCGCCTTTGCCGCGGCCGACAAACGGGGCATTTATATTCAGCGCCTGCTCGATACCTGTACGACCACCGCCGGTTACAAGCTCAGCGATATCATGGCCGGTAAATACGGCCCTCCAGGCGGCTGTTTACTAAACTTTCGCACCTATCCGCGCATCCCGTTCTACGAACAGGTGCACGACAACGAACCGTTCTTCACCGACACCGGGCGCATGCACGCCTACGCCGACGTGCCCGAGGCGATCGAGTACGGCGAAAACTTCATCGTCCATCGCGAAGGACCGGAAGCGACGCCGTATCTGCCCAACGTCATCGTCAGCACCAATCCGCTGGTACGGCCGGAGGACTACGGTATTCCGGCCAATGCCGAGCACTGGGACGACCGGACTATTCGCAACATCAAGATGCCCTGGAGCAAGGTCAAAGCGACCAAGAACTTTCTCTGGGAGAAAGGTTTTCAGTTCTACTGCTTGACGCCGAAGACGCGCCATCGGGTGCATAGCGGCTGGTCCAACGTCGATTGGCACATGCTGATGGACTCCAACTTTGGCGATCCTTATCGATTAGATAAGCGCGCCCCCTGCGTCGGCGAACATCAACTGCACATAAACCCCCAAGCGGCGCGTGATCTCAATATCAACGACGGCGACTACGTCTACGTCGACGCCAACCCAGCCGATCGGCCTTATCTCGGCGCCAAGCCGGACGATCCGTTTTACCGGGTCTCCCGCTGCATGCTGCGGGTCACCTACAACCGCGCCTATCCGTACAACATCGTCATGATGAAGCACGCTCCCTTTATCGCCACGGAGAAGAGCGTGAAAGCCCATGAAACGCGTCCCGATGGCCGTGCGCTGTCGGCGAACACCGGCTACCAGGCCAATTTGCGCTACGGTTCGCAGCAGTCGATCACGCGCAACTGGCATATGCCGATGCATCAAACCGATACGCTGTTTCACAAGTCGAAAGTCTTCATGAGCTTTATTTTCGGCGGCGAGGCCGACAATCACGCGGTCAACACCGTTCCTAAAGAAGCCCTCGTCCGCGTCACCAAAGCGGAAGACGGCGGCATGGGCGGCAAAGGCATCTGGAAGCCGGCGACTACCGGTCACTCGCCGGATAACGAGAACGACATGATGAGGCGCTATCTGGCGGGAGATTTGACGAAGGTGAAATCATGAGAGGAACACGTTCAATCGCTGCGCTCCGTTCAAATTGTTCAAGCCGTTCAACCCCCTCCTTAATCCTCCCCCGCGAGCGCGGGGGAGGAAAGATAGCGGAGGTTCGAACGTCCGAAACCTCCGCAACGGCTTGAACGGAGCGCAGCGATTGAACGATTTGAACGGTTTGAACGCGAGCGACGAAGGAGCGAAACGATGCCCTTTAAAGATCCCGATCCCACCGATCCGAACATGCTCGTCGGCGTCATGCTGCAGGCGGACGCCGAAGCGACGCGCGACATGGCCTATGTGTTTGCCGAAGAATTCGCCCGCTTGGGCTACTCACGCGAGCAGCTGCTCGGGCTCTTCAAGAACCCCTTTTACGGCGGCGCGCATGGAGCCTATCGCAGTCTTGGGGAGAGCGAGATTCTTCGCATTGTCGATGAGTCTGTGAACGTGTGGGGGCGCGTGCAATTTTCGATTTTGGATTTTGGATTTTCGATTGCCGGAGAAGGCAAGAACGCTGATCCAGACTCGGAGAGCGGGAATCCCAGTAGCCAGTCCCCAATCCAAAATCAAAAATCCAAAATCCAAAATCGGGGCCGGGAGGAGTAGTTATGGCAAAGGTTCACAATTGGCAGATCGGCCGGGAGATGACTTATCCCTATCCACAAGCGTTCCCGCGCCGTCAATTCGCCTTCGTCTTCAACATCAACCGCTGTATCGCCTGCCAGAGCTGCACCATGGCGTGCAAGTCGACTTGGACTTTCAGCAAGGGCCAAGAGCATATGTGGTGGGCCAACGTCGAGACCAAGCCTTACGGCGGCTACCCGCAATTTTGGGACGCCAAGATTCTCGACTTGATGGAGAAAGCCAACCCCGACAATCAACAATGGTCCGGCAAGCCTGCCGACGATAAGCAAAAACCCTACGGCCAGTTTGACGGCAAAACGATCTTCGAAGCGCAGAATTTGCTGACCCCGGACAGCGCCCGGGTACTCGGTTATTTGCCGACGGATGAGGAATGGAATTCGCCGAACATTTTCGAAGACAATCCGGTGGGAAAGAAAGGCGTACGCAATGAACTAGACAAAGAAGGCACGGCGCTGCCGGAACACAAGACCTGGTTTTTTTATCTCGCGCGTATCTGCAACCATTGCAGCTATCCCGCCTGCCTCGCCGCCTGCCCGCGCAAAGCAATTTACAAACGCCCCGAAGACGGCATCGTCTTAATCGATCAGAAAGAGTGCCGCGGCTATCGCAAATGCGTCGAAGCTTGCCCCTACAAGAAAACCATGTATCGCGGCAACACGCGGGTGTCGGAAAAATGCGTCGCCTGCTACCCGCGCGTCGAGGGCAAAGATCCGGAAAGCGACGGACAGCCGATGGAGACCCGCTGCATGGCCGCCTGTATCGGCCAGATCCGCATGCAGGGGCTAGTGAAGATGAACAACGATGGCAGTTGGGCCGAGGATCGGTACAATCCACTCTATTACATGGTCCATGTCGCCAAGGTTGCGCTGCCGCTCTATCCGCAGTTCGGCACCGAACCGAACGGTTACTACATTCCGCCGCGCTGGGTGCCGCGGGATTATTTGAAGCAAATGTTCGGCCCCGGCGTTGACGCTGCTATCGAGCGCTATACCAATCCCGATCGCGAGTTGCTTGCGGTCCTGCAGCTCTTCCGTCGTTCGAACCGGATTATTTTCCGCTATGAGATCAAAGAAGGTCCGAAAGTTTACGAAGCAACCCTGCGCGGCCGCACAGTCACCATGTACAACGACACGGTGATCGCTTACGGCCAAAACGGTAAAGAAATCTTTCGCACGCAGGTGGAAGAACCGGTGCATGTGCGGCCCAACAAACATGCGAACTCCATATGACGAATGGAACAGGTTCGAACCATTCAATCGCTGCGCTCTGTTCAAGCCGTTCAAACCGTTTCGGAGGTTTCAACCGTTGGAACCTCCGAGTCCTTCCTCCCCCGCAGTCGCGGGGGAGGATCGAGGAGGGGGTTGAACGGCTTGAACGATTGGAACGGCTTGAACCTTAAGCACGCGAGGTAACTAATGAAAGCAAACGAATCGAATGTCGATCAAAAGTGTAGCGATCTCGATGCAGCTTATTGCCGCGCGGCGCTTTACAGCGCGCTGGCGATTGGCTTTCAAGCGCCGACGGCGGAAAACCTTGCGCGCTTGCTCACGGCGGAAAGCCGCTCATCGCTGATCGGCGCGGCAAAGTTGCTCTACCCGTCCGGCGCGCCTGATCTGATTTCTTTAGTCGAGGCTTTCCCCAATTGCAGCGATTCCACCAATTCCAATGTTGAGTGTTTGACGGCGATCTCGTCACGCCATCGAGATTTGTTCGGCCACACCGTGCGCGGACCGATCCCGCCCTACGAAACCGAATATGGCAACGAAGCGCTGTTTCAACTGCCCCAGGAATTGGGCGACTTGATGGGATTCTACAACGCCTTCGGACTGACGCTAAAGCCGGGCAAGCGCGAGCGCGCCGATCACATCAGTTGCGAATGCGAGTTCTTGATGTTTCTCGCGCTCAAGGAATGTTACGCGCTGGAGCATGACAACCGAGAAATGTTGGCCGAAACGCAGAAGGCGGAAAAATTATTTTTGCGCGACCACCTCGGCCGCTTCCTGCCGACGTTCGCCTCCAAGCTCACACACCACGAGGACTCGGGCTTCTATGGATTACTCGGCGAACTTTGCCTGCGTTTCGTTGCGGCGGAATGCGCCCGATTGCATGTCCCGTCAAGCGCCGCCAACCTTGCTCTACGCCCCGCCGATGACGACCGTGTGCCGATGGCTTGCGGCAGCGGCGCCGAGTGCGGCGCGATGCCCGGCGCCTCGGTGCCGGAGGAAGCCGATTCGCTATGAACCAAGCTGTGAACCTCGTTTACGGGCCGCGCTTGATCGAAGAAGCGGTATTTCATGCCCAGCACGATCGCTCCGATTCAGGGCAATTCGAACAGCGGCGAAATCGCATCTATGAAATCGCCGACGTCGACGAGCGCGACCGGCTGTTCAATGAACTCCACCGCGCCTGGTTCGAGCGCCTTGGTTTAGCCAAAGTCATCGAACAATGCTTGCAAGAACAACCGCTCATTGGCGCCCATGTCGAGCGCTGCTTCGTGGCCGGCGCGACCCAAGCGAAAGAAGAAGGCGCGGAGCTTTTCGTCGCGCCGGATCAAAAAGAAAATAGCCGCGGGCGGCGCACGCTGCGTCTGCTCATCCGTCCCGAATCGCTGCTCAACGAAGAGGAATTGCGCACCTTCTTGCGTCATGAATTGTTCCATATCAGTGACATGCTCGATCCGGCGTTCGCCTACGAACCGACGCTGCCGAAGGCCGAAGGCGGGCCGACCTACGACACCTTGATTACCAACCGCTATCGCGTGCTCTGGGATGTCACGATCGCCGGCCGCATGCTGCGGCGCGGCTGGTGCGCCGCGACCGTTCGCGATCAAGAACTCAACGATTTCCGCCACGCCTTTCCGATGCTGGACAAAGAGTGCGAAGAACTTTTCAAGCGCTTCTTCGACGCGACAGAGCCGCGCCATATGGAGCTTGCCGCGCTCGCCTTCGACCCGCGCGCAGCCACGGACAATCTCTCGAACCAAGCGGTCGCCGGAACGCACTGTTCCTTGTGCCGCTTTCCCACCCACGCTTTTGCATCTGAGCCCGCGAATCTCGGCACTGAAGTTTTAGCCGCGATCAAAGAAGACTTTCCCGATTGGACTCCGGCCAAGGGGCTCTGCGTTCAATGCGCCGATATTTACCGCGCGCGTCAACTGTCGATGGCAGCCTTAAGATTCCTTCCTGGTTGGAACTCATGCCCATCGTAAGATAAGATTGTGAAACGAATTCGCAATCCAA
>Ga0326597_10009589_pt1 | contig 12955 bp, 11 predicted proteins | sample RVTome_12_FD_203789 | JGI IMG/M metagenome (GOLD analysis project Ga0326597, IMG submission 203789) | Soil microbial communities from uranium-contaminated site in the Upper Colorado River Basin, Wyoming, United States - RVT100D185 | ecosystem: Environmental > Terrestrial > Soil > Contaminated >... | reverse complement strand
GTGGCGCTTGCCACGAGTAACAACGCCAGCAATATGATTCGCTTCATAATCGTAAACTCTTCGCGAGCGGGGTTTTACCCCGGTCTTGACCAAAGCGGATGTTCAACCCCCTTTGGGAAACCCCTTGAGTTGATACCGCCGCAAGCGGCGGGGTTGCGACTAATTCTACACCCTCAGCTCTTTTAGCCGCCGCACCACGTTTTGCCGCGCCGTCCCGCCGAGAGCCCGGCGCCGCCCCACGACCGCTTCGACTGAAAGATAATCATAAACGTCTCTGCCGATCCGCTTCGAGAAGCGCTTGAGCTCGGCCATCGACAACTCTTCGATACGTTTACCTTGGGCGATGGAGAATTGCACCACCCGGCCGGCAACTTCGTGGGCGGCGCGAAAGGGTATGCCGCGCTTGACCAAATAGTCGGCCAGGTCGGTGGCGTTCATGTAACCGTCTTGCGCCGCGAGCCGCAGGCGCTCGCGCTTCACTTTCATGCCGGCAACGATCTCCCCCATGATTCGGAGGCTCGCCTTGACGGTGTCCGCGGTATCGAACAGCGGCAGCTTGTCTTCTTGCAAATCGCGATTGTAAGCCAGCGGCAACCCTTTCATAATCGTCAGCAACGCTAGTAGATGGCCGAACACCCTGCCGCTCTTACCGCGGATCAACTCCGGCACATCGGGGTTTTTTTTCTGCGGCATCATCGAGCTGCCGGTGCAATAGCCGTCGGGGAGCTCGATGAAAGCGAACTCCTGGCTCGACCATAAGACAAGCTCGTCCGCCAAACGGCTCAGATGCACGAAGAGAATCGACGAGGCGGCAAGAAATTCCAACAGAAAATCCCGGTCGCTCACCGCATCGATGCTATTCTTCGAGATACGCGGAAAGTGCAACAGCTTGGCGACATAGGCCCGGTCGATGGGAAAGGTCGTGCCGGCGATGGCGCCGGAACCGAGCGGCAACACATTGATCCGCTCGAGGGAATCAATAAAACGCTCGCAGTCGCGCCCGAACATATCGTAGTAGGCAAATAAATGATGCGACAATAATACCGGTTGGGCCCGCTGCAAGTGGGTGTAGCCCGGCATGATCACGTCGAGATATTTTTTCGCCGCCTTGGCGAGCGTCGATTGCAAGGCCCGCAAGCTGTCAATGACGATCGCGGTTTCATCGCGCAGATAGAGCCGCAGGTCGAGCGCCACCTGATCATTGCGGCTTCGCGCGGTGTGAAGCTTGCCGCCGGCAGCGCCAATCAGTTCGCTCAAGCGCCGCTCGATGTTCATGTGAATGTCTTCGTCGGCGGGAGCAAAGGCGAATTTGCCGGCGTCGATCTCGCGCCGGATGGTTTCCAGTCCGCGTACGATCTTAGCCGCGTCGCGCGCCCCAATGATGTGCTGTTTGGCGAGCATCTTGGCGTGGGCGATACTGCCCAGGATATCGTGGTGGTAAAGCCGGCAGTCGATGTCAATCGACGCGGTAAACGCCTCCACCGACGGAACGGTATCAGCGGCGAACCTGCCGCCCCACAGCTTCTTTTTTTGCGTCGACTTTCTCAATGTCAATCTCAATTGAAAGTTAAAAGTGTAAAATTAAAAATTGAATCCGGCTCCGAATTTTTTTAATTTTGAACTTTGAACTTTTAATTTCTTTGGTCATTTGGCCTTTGCGAGTTTACGCAGCCGCAAGCGCAGAGCATTTAAGCGGATAAATCCTTCGGCATCGGCCTGGCGATAAACCTGATCGGCTTCAAAGGTCGCCACGTTGGCATCGTAAAGCGAGTGATCCGCCTTACGGCCGGCGACCATGACGTTGCCTTTGTAGAGCTTGAGGCGCACCCGGCCGCTGACATTCGCCTGGGCGGCGTCGATGCTCGTCTGCAACACTTCTCGCTCCGGCGCGAACCAATAGCCGTAATAAATCATTTCAGCGTAGCGCGGCATCAGCGAATCGCGCAAGCGCAAGACTTCACGGTCCAGGGTGATCGATTCCAGGCCGCGATGCGCGGCGTGCAGAATGGTCCCGCCGGGGGTTTCGTAAACCCCCCGCGATTTCATGCCGACGTAGCGGTTCTCCACCACATCGACCCGGCCGATGCCATGCTTGGCGCCGATGTCGTTTAAGCGCGCCAGCAAATTCGCCGGCGATAATTTGCGGCCATTGACTGCCACCGGATCGCCGCGCTGGTAGTCGATCTCGACGTACTCGGCGCGATTGGGCGCTTTCTCCAACGGCCGGCACCAGACGTACATGTCGGACGGCGGCTCCTTCCAGGGGTCTTCGAGGATGCCGCCTTCGTAACTGATGTGAAATAGATTGCGGTCGGTGCTGTACGGCTTGGCCTTGGTCACGGGAACAGGAATGCCGTGCTTGCGCGCGTAATCGATCAAGGTCGACCGCGCATTGAGGTCCCACTCGCGCCAAGGCGCGATCACTTTGATGCCGGGCTTGATCGCGTAGTAAGTCAACTCGAAGCGCACCTGATCGTTGCCCTTGCCGGTCGCACCATGCGACACGGCATCGGCCCTTTCTCTTACCGCGACGTCGATCTGGCCTTTGGCGATCAACGGCCGCGCGATCGACGTGCCGAGCAGATAGGAACCTTCATACACCGCGTTGGCGCGCAGCATCGGAAAAACGTAATGCTTGACGAACTCTTCGCGCAGATCGCCGATCACGACTTTGCTCGCACCGGTCTTGAACGCTTTGCGCTTGATCGCCTGCAAATCTTCGCCCTGGCCCAGGTCGGCGCAAAAGGCGATCACTTCACAGCCATAGGTCTCCTTTAACCAACGGAGAATGACCGAGGTATCCAAACCGCCGGAGTAGGCCAGCACGACTTTCTTGACGTTGATCACTTATTCTTCGAACCTCTGCTTCCTCTGATTTTGCTTGAACTTTGAACTCTTGAACCCTTGAACCCTTTTAACAGCCACACCATCACGGCCTTTTGTGCGTGCAAGCGATTCTCTGCCTGATCGAAGGCGACGCACTGCGGGCTTTCGAGGACCTCATGGGTGATCTCCTCGCCCCGGTGCGCCGGTAAACAGTGCATGACCACGGCATCTTTTTTGGCCAGCGCGACAACTTGTCGGTTCACTTGATAACCGCGAAACGCATGCAATCGATCCCGCGCTTCTTTCTCCTGCCCCATGCTGGTCCACACATCGGTGTAAATCGCGTCAGCGCCCGAAACCGCCGCTTCGACGGAATGGGTCACGGCGACCTGCGCGCCCTCGCTCTTGGCCTTTGCTAAGATGGCTGCATCCGGTTCGTACCCCTTTGGGCACGCCAGGGTGAATGAAAATGGCACGAGCGCCGCGGCTTCCAGCCACGAGTGGACCATATTGTTGCCGTCGCCGACGAAGGCGATTTTTAAGCCAACCAGCTTACCCTTGTGTTCGATGAGCGTCTGGCAGTCGGCTAACACTTGGCAGGGATGGTAAGTATCCGTCAGCGCGTTGATGACCGGCACGGCTGAATGCCGTGCCATCTCTTCGATGACCTCGTGTCCGAAGGTCCGCACCGTGACCAGGTCGAACCAGCGGTCCAGATTGCGCGCGCAGTCCGCCGGTGTTTCTCTGGTACCCAAACCGACCTCAACCGGGCCTAAATAAATCGCCGTGCCACCCAGCTGATACATACCGACGGCAAAGCTCGCGCGCGTGCGCAAGCTCGGTTTTTCGAATACCAACGCCATAGCCGTGCCCGCCAGGAGCCGATGGGCCATGCCGCCCTTCTGTTTGCGCTTGAGCTCGGCGGCCAGTTTTAAGAGGCCTTCGAATTCCCGGCGGCTCAACCCGGCGAAATTAAGCAGATCCCGTTTGCTCATGGAACGAACGATAGCGCGATCAAACTATTTACCATTGACCACACGGCTTGTAGCGAGAAACCATCAAATGGGGTTTGCAAGGGGGGGTGAGCATACCCTTCGGTCAAGACCGGGGTTGTGATACCCCGGCCGCTAATTGACTCCGCTTATTTGCCGGGCCAAAACTTTTTCCAGGATCGCCAAGGCGCGATCGATCTCTTTCTTGGTGATCGTCAACGGCGGCACGAAGCGCAGCACCTTGGCCGCCGTGCAGTTGAGCAGCAGCCCCTCCTTCAGGCAGGCGTCGGCGATCTTGCCGCCTTCGATATCTAATTCAACCCCGATGATCAAACCCTTGCCGCGAATCTGGCGAATAAACGAGAAACGTTTCTTCAGCCCGTCAAGCCCGCGGGCAAAATATTTGCCCATCTGGACGCAGTTCTTGAGCACCCCGCCCTTGGCTAAAGCGTACATGACCGCCAACCCGGCGGCGCAGGACACCGGATTGCCGCCGAAGGTCGAAGCGTGGCTGCCGGGCCCAAAACTCTCGGCGACCTCTTCCCGCGCCAGCATAGCGCCCAACGGCAATCCGCCGCCGAGTGCTTTTGCCAAAGTCATGATGTCCGGCTTGACGCCAAAATGCTCATAGCCGAAGAGCTTTCCCGTGCGCCCCATGCCGGTCTGCACTTCATCGAAGATCAACAGCAAACCACGCTGATCACAGAGCTCGCGAATGCCGAGCATATAGATCTCATGGGGCACGATGACGCCGCCCTCGGCCTGGATCGGTTCGATCATAATTGCGACGGTTTTGGTTACATCGATGGCCGCTTCCATGGCGCCGAGATCGTCATAGGCCACCCGGCGAAATCCGGCGGGCAGGGGATCGTAGCCGGCGCGGACTTTTTCCTGGCCCGTGGCGGTCAAGGTCGCCAACGTCCGGCCGTGAAAAGAGTTATGCGTCGAAATGATCTCGTAGCGACCGCCGCGTTTTTCCAGACCGTAGCGGCGCGCCAACTTGATTGCCGCCTCATTGGCCTCGGCACCGCTGTTGCAAAAAAATGCCCGGTCAGCGAAAGAATGGCGGCACAGCTCGCGCGCCAGTTCCGCCTGGGGCTTGATATGATAGAGATTGGAGACATGAAGCAGCTGCTGCGCCTGCTGCTTGATCGCTTTGACGATCGCCGGATTGCAGTGGCCCAAGCTGTTGACCGCGATGCCGGCAAGAAAATCAAGATACTCCTTGCCGTTGGCGTCCCAAACCCTGCTGCCCCGACCTTTGACCAGGGCGATCGGCGTGCGCGTGTAGGTTTTCGCCACGTATTTGTCGGTCAGAGCCGCAATCTCCCGGTTGGTCATTTGCGCACCACCTCCGTCCCGACGCCTTCTTTGGTAAAGATTTCCAGCAGCACGGCATGTTTGACCCGCCCGTCGATGATGTGAGTCTTTTCGACGCCCCCTTTGAGCGCGTTGATGCAGCACTCGACTTTGGGAATCATGCCGGAACCGACCACGCTGTCGTGGATCATTTTGCGCGCTTGCTTCTCGGTCAAGTGGCTGAGCAACTCGCCTTTCTTGTCCTTCACGCCTTCGACATCGGTCATCAGCAATAGTTTCTCGGCGTGCAGCGCCTCGGCTACCTCGCCGGCCACCAGATCGGCGTTGATGTTGTAGGTCTCGCCTCCCTTGCCCACGCCGACCGGCGCGATCACCGGTATAAATTTGTTTTGGTCCAGCGATTCGATCACCAGCGGGTTGATGCCGATGATCTCGCCAACCATGCCGATATCGATGATCTCCGGCGGCTCACCGTTGGCCGACGCCACCGTGACGTTCATTTTTTTTGCCAGAATCAGTCGGCCGTCTTTGCCGCTTAAACCGACCGCCATGCCACCGTGTTGATTGATCAGGTTGACAATTTCCTTGTTCACCTTGCCGACCAGCACCATTTCGACTATGTCCAAGGTCTCTTGATCGGTCACGCGCATGCCGCGCACGTAACTGCTTTGAACCCCCATTCTGACAAGCGCGGCATCGATCTGCGGCCCGCCGCCATGGACGACCACCGGGTTGATCCCGACGTACTTGAGCAGCACGATGTCCTGCGCGAAGCTCGCCTTCAGCTCCTCGTTTTCCATGGCGTGGCCGCCATATTTGATGACGAAAGTCTTGCCGTAAAAGCGCTGGAAATAGGGCAGCGCCTCCATCAACACTTCAGCCTTGCCAATAAAATCGTCCATCGATGGTGCCTAGAATTACGTTAAAGAATGTAGCGCGACAAATCCTCGTTTTTTAGAATTGGCTCAAGCCTCTCGCGCACATAGTTGGCGTCGATGGCGACCTCCTGGCCGCGCATCTCCGGCGCCGCGAAGGAAACTTCGTCGAGCAGACGCTCGAGTATCGTATGCAAACGGCGCGCGCCGATGTTTTCCGTCCGCTCGTTCACGTCCGAAGCGATCTGCGCGATCTCTTGGATCGCATCCTCGGCGAATCTTAAGTGGACTCCCTCGGTTTCCAGCAACGCTTCGTACTGTTTGATTAGCGCGTTCTTCGGTTCGGTGAGAATCCGGACAAAATCCTCCTTACTGAGCGAACTCAACTCGACCCGGATCGGGAAGCGGCCCTGAAACTCGGGAATTAAATCCGATGGCTTGGCGATATGAAACGCCCCCGAGGCGACAAATAGAATATGGTCGGTCTTGACCATGCCGTATTTGGTATTGACCGTCGATCCTTCGACGATCGGCAACAGATCGCGCTGCACACCCTGCCGCGAGACATCCGGTCCCTGGACCGCGTCGCGGCCGGCGATCTTGTCGATCTCGTCGAGGAAGACAATGCCGGACTGCTCGACCCGGCGCACCGCTTCGGCGATGACTTTATCCATGTCGACCAGTTTGCCGGCCTCCTCCTGGGTGAGAATTTCCAACGCCTCGGGAATCTTCACAGTTTTCTTTTTGGTCTTTTTCGGCATCAGGTTGGAAAACATTTCCTTTAAATTGAATTCCATACCTTCCATGCCCTGCGGCGTTAGAACCTCGATCATCGGCATAGCCGATTGAGTCATCTCGATCTCGACAAATCGATCGTCCATCTTGCCTTCGCGCAGCATTTTTTTAAGCTTGTCGCGGGTGCCTTGCAGCCGCCCCGCATCGACGGCTTCGCCCTCTCCCTCGCCGGCCGTCGCCGGCAGCAACAGATCCAAGACCCGCTCTTCGGCGACCTCCCGAGCACGCATTTCGACTTTCTGCTTTTCTTCTTCCTTGACCATATTCACAGCCAGATCGGTCAAGTCGCGAATAATCGATTCGACGTCACGGCCGACGTAGCCCACTTCGGTGAATTTCGACGCCTCGACCTTGATGAAAGGCGCCTGCGCCAGCTTCGCCAAGCGGCGCGAGATTTCAGTCTTGCCCACGCCCGTGGGGCCGATCATGATAATATTTTTCGGCGCGATTTCTTCGCGCAAATCATCGGGAACCAGTTGGCGGCGCCAGCGGTTGCGCAAGGCGATCGCCACCGCCCGCTTGGCGTCCCTTTGGCCGACGATATAGCGGTCGAGCTCCGAGACGATCTCGCGCGGCGTCATCACCGGAGCCGGCGAAGCACTTGAGTCGGAAAGCACGGTTTTTACGTCATCTTTCATGGGAGTATTAACTCCTAGCAATTTCGCCACGAAATGCAATCATTTCCCCCCGAGAAGCACGGCTGGGGGGATTCCGATAGCCATCGGTCGCCGAGTTCTCGCTTGGCAATTTGGCTGAAGGAATTGGGAATTTCGAGCGGCGCCGGGATCTAGGACAGCTCTTCAAAAGTGAGCTGCTCGTTAGTGTAAACGCAAATTCCCGCCGCCACGCGCATCGCCTCTTCGGCGATCACCCGGGCGTCCAACTGGGTATGCTTGACCAGCACCCGAGCCGCGGCTAAAGCATAATTGCCGCCCGAGCCGATGGCGATCACGCTGTCGTCCGGCTCGATCACGTCGCCGGCGCCGGAAATGACCAACAGGTCGTTCACGTCAGCGACAATCAGCAACGCCTCAAGCCGCCTGAGCACGCGGTCCGTGCGCCAATCCTTGGCGAGCTCCACCGCCGACCTTTTGAGGTTGCCGTTGAACTGTTCCAGTTTGGCCTCGAACTTCTCGAATAGCGTGAAAGCATCCGCCGTCGCGCCGGCGAAACCGGCGATCACTCGATCGTGATGCAGCTTACGCACCTTGCGCGCGCTATGCTTCATGACCGTCTGGCCTAAACTGACTTGCCCGTCGCCAACAACGACAACTTTGCCGCCATGGCGAATCGCTAATATGGTCGTACCGTGCATCATTTTGGCTACCGGCTTGCCGATTCTGGATCCCCAATCGAAAATCCAAATTAAACGAAGCCACTTCGCGGGCGGGGATTTAACCCCGCCCTTGACCAAAGGGGATGCTCGCCCCCTTTGGAAACCCCATAATTTTGTGCCCGCCTCAAGAGGCGGGATTAACATAGAATCTAAAATCGAAAATTTCTAGGCTCTCGGATGCGCCTTGTCGTAAACCGCCGTCAATTGATCCAGATTCAAGTGGGTATAGCGCTGGGTCGTCGACAAGCTCGCGTGACCGAGTAATTCCTGAATCACTCTGAGATCGGCGCCGCTGTTGAGCAAATGGGTCGCGAAACTATGACGCAGCCCATGGGGCCCCATCTTAATCTGAATTCCCGCCAGCTTTAAACGCTTTTCCACGATGCGGGCCACGCTCCGGGTCGTGATCCGGCCGCCGCGATTGTTGAGGAACACGGCGCTTTCACCTTTGCAGGCGAGATTCCAGCGTTGGCGCTGCTCGCGACTGTAACTTTCCAGCGCGCCCAGGGCGACCTTGCCAATCGGCACGATCCGCTCTTTCGAGCCCTTGCCGACGACCCGGACAATGCCCAGTTGAACATCGATATCCGCCCAATTGACTCCGACCAGCTCGCTCACCCGGATACCGGTGGAATAGAAAAATTCCAACACCGCCAGGTCGCGCGCGTCAAGGCCGCTGCTAATCTTGATGCCACCGAGCAGTAGAAAAGCGTCGTCGACGGATAAGAAAGTCGGCAGGGGCTTATCCTGCTTGGGTGACTGAATCAACCGGAGCGGGTCTTTGTCGATCCGCTTGGTTGCCAGCAAAAAACGGAAGAACCCTTTCAACACCGCGACCTTCCGGCCAATGGAGCTCTTTTTTCGCTGCTGTGTCAGCCATGCCAGGAAAGCGCGCGCGGCGTGCAGATCGATCCTTTTGACATCGACCGCGCGGTTCGCATCGAGGCACAATTCACGATCCAGCAAAAACGCTTGAAGCTGCGCCAAGTCGCTCACATAATTACGCAAGGTATGGGCCGAAGCGCTGCGCTCATGACGCAAGTGGTCGGCGTACTGGGCGATTAGTTCATCCACGGGTAGTTTTCTTCACAAGCCGTATCATCTTAACACATGACGTTAAGGTTCTAAAGAAAACCGCCCTCGGTTGCGGGGTTAATTTAACCGAGTCAGAAACCTCAAGCTTATTTAACCCATTCCCATGAAAACTGAACATCCCATCCGTAATCCTGGATAATGGCTTTCGGTTTTGAGGCAGGTGGAAGCGGTGATTTGAAGCTCGACGAACTCTGAGTGGATATGGTTGAGCGCGCCGAAGGGCCCCTTCACCGCCGCCTGATAACCGATTCAGCTTCGGGTAAGGGGCGACTCATTCTGCGCTGCCCCATCTCAGCATTCCCTAAGGAGCGCTGTTTCATCAACTCCACCGTGCGCTGGTAATGTATGACCGCTTCGCGAGTCTTGCCTTGGGATTCCAAAGCACGGGCAAGCTCTTCGTGTGCCTCGGCAAGATTCGACTCCAGGCGTAGCGCTTCTTGAAACTGCACGATCGCCTCCTCATTCTGGTTCTGGCGGAGTAAAACAACACCCAGATTGAGTCGGTTCACTATCGCTTGTGGCGCCAGCTTGACCGCTTCACGCGCGTGGCGCGTCGCACCTTGAACGTCGCCGCGGTTAAGCAGGATAGCGCTCAAGTTGCTGTGCGCCTCGACGAAGCGCGGCTCGATCTCCAAAGCCGCTTGATAATGCGTCCCCGCCGACTCCAAGTCGCCGCGCTGCGCCAACGCAAACGCCAGATTGTAATGCGCCGCTGCAAACCCGGGCTTGACAGCCACTGCTTGTTGGTAGTTTCCGATCGCCTCATCGACGCGGCCTAACGTCATCAAGGCGCTGCCTAGATTGTCATACGCATCGGCATACTCGGGGTGCAATTTTATCGCCCGTCGGTAATGTTCGCTGGCGTCGCTGATCTTGCCGAGCTTGATCAGCGCCAGCCCGAGATTGTTGTGCGCTTCGGGAACCCCCGGGTCGAGATCCAAAGCCTTATGATAAAAGTCTATCGCTCTATCCAAATCACCATTTTCATTAGCAAGGTTTGCGATGTTGCTGTAAGTTTTGGCTTCGCGTGGGTTGGCCCGAAGCGCCGCCTCGAAGTGCCGCATCGCCTCGTCCGAGTTGCCTTGCGCGGCGTCGAGGTTGCCCAGATTATTGTGCGCCATCCAGCTGTTCGGATTACCCTCGATGACGTGAGTAAAGAGTGAGACAGGGTCGCGCCAGTGCTCGAGTTGGGTCCATGATTTTACGGCGAGCGCGCTCAAAATCACCGCGCAACCGACAGCAACGGCTCGACAACGTGGCACTGCGACTTGTTTCAATTCAAACGCAATGCCGAGAGCCGCTCCAAAGAGTGCAAAATACAGATAGCGGTCGGCGCCCGTCGATATGAATTGAAATGCAAAGGGCACCAAACCGGACACCGGCAAAATCGCGGCGACGAATCCAAGTGTCGCAGCGACCAGCCATGGCCTCTTGTCCCGCCCTAGCCATACCCAGATTCCGAGAACGAGCGGGATGAGGAAGGTGAAATAAATCCATTCTTGCTGCAAAACCTTTTCGACGTGGCGGCCATAGTCAGGCGTCAACCACGCCGGATAGATTATCTTGTAGAGGTAATAGGTGATGGTATCGCCGGCAATCAGCGGGCGCGCCCACAGCGGCGCAACGTAGCCGACGATCTCGTCCGGCTGCGCCAGTTTGTTGATCACCACGACCGGGGCCGCGAAGATTACCCAGGGAGCGAGCGCTTGTAAACTTTGTCTCGGCGAACGCTTGAGAATCCAATAGTCGACGATCCAGACGACCAGCGGAACGGCGACCGCACTCGGCTTGGAAAGCAGCGCGAGCACGAAGGCGATCAATGAGACGGCATAATGGCCGTACCCATAGTTGCTCGTGGTATTCCGTTTGCCTGGGGTCTCTTTGCGGCGGATCGCATAGTGGAGATATTGCCATACTGCTATCAGAGACAAGACGCCGGCGAGGAGATCTTTCGTCCCGGTTGCCCAAGCCACCGGTTCGACCTGCACCGGATGGAGCGCGAAAAATAAAGCGCCGGCACAGGCCGCCCAGTCGTTCCGCGTCAGCAACAGCAGTATGGCAAAGACCACCAAGCCGCTGAACAAATGCAGAACCACATTCAGCCGATGAAATGGTTTCGCATCGAGAGGTCTCGTGCTCGCCGAGTGCTGCAGTCGGTTTGATAATTGAGTCGATTTGGCGACGCCGGCCCAAACGGTGTAAGTGAACGGAATGTAAAGTCCCTTGTACGGCTGAGTCCAGAAAGAGAAAACTTTAGGCAGCGTGACCGGGTTTAGGTGGGGATTTTCCTGGATGTTCTGTTTGTCATCCCAACCGCCGGCAAACTGGTAATTCTGCGCACGCCAAAATACCGCCGTGGGAAGCGCGATCAGAAGCAGGACGACAAAATAACGGCGGTATTTTTTTTCCATGAAGTAGGTCCCCAACCTACGAGACTTCAGCGTGGGAGACAAGACCATAACAAGCACAAGTCTTCGCGTTCCGAAAGTCGTCAACCCGCAACACCATTCCAGCGTAGGTTGAGCTCGCCTACAGGGTCGCTATCGGCTTTTACTTCTTGATTATCTTCACTGCCCGCTCGACCTGCCTTTTCAAATTTGGATCATCCATCCGATCCGTATGCCAGCTGATCGATAAGAGCTCCAGGGTAAATTCTATGTTAACCCCGCCTCTTGAGGCGGGCACAAAATTATGGGGTTTCCAAAGGGGGCGAGCATCCCCTTTGGTCAAGGGCGGGGTTAAATCCCCGCCCGCGAAGTGGCTTCGTTTAATTGTCCGAGTCGGAAACCTCGATATTGATAAAAACATTCTCGTAACAACTAAACATCCCATCCGTAATCCTGTATGGGGGCTTTCGCTTTTGAGGAAGCTGGAAGCGGTGATTGAAGCTAGGCGAACTTTAAGTGGATATCATTGAGCGCGCCGGAGAGTCGCTTCTGCGCCGCCTGATGACCGAGCTTCACTACTTGGGGTATATTCCCAAGATCGGTTGTTCCCTGTGCTACGTGGCCAGCGATCAGGATCAGAGGGTCGCGCTCTTGATCTTTTCGGCGGCCGCCTGAAAATATGTGGTGCGCGACCAGTGGGGCACTTAGGATTTTCACCATCAATATGACGTTGACCGAATCAAGAGGTCAACGTCACACGATACAGAAGGAGATTGACGAGCTGCCCGAAATCGAAGTCTGCGCAGGACTATATTGACATGGACCATTGCTCCAAAAATAATTCAACGCCGTTTCACAGGCACAAGATCGACGGCAGCGATTAGCGATCCGGCGTTATGATTGCTCTCCGCGGCAGAAGACGTTAAGGTCCAAAAAAAGCGTTTTTATGACCAATGTCAATGCGTTACGCTGGCTCGACCGTTGGATCGGCATGCCCGCTTGTTGGTTCTTGACGGCCTGGCGCCGGTTGACAGATCTCGCCCGGCGCGCACCCAATGGGCCGCCGCGGAGCATTGTATTCATCAAACTGATTGAGCAAGGTTCGACGGTGCTCGCCTCTGCGGCGCTGCGCCGCGCCATCGAGCGGGTCGGCAAGGAAAACGTCTATTTTTTAGTCTTTGAAGAAAATCGCTTCATACTAGCCCGAAGTTCCCGCAGCGTTTCAGAGTTAACATATTGATTTTAGGTGCGGTTTCAGGAATGCGAACTTCCCGTTACTGGCAACAGTTGTAGCAGTTCGAAGGCTCGTTGTTGCAGGGGTGTCGGTTC
>Ga0326597_10009588_pt1 | contig 12956 bp, 10 predicted proteins | sample RVTome_12_FD_203789 | JGI IMG/M metagenome (GOLD analysis project Ga0326597, IMG submission 203789) | Soil microbial communities from uranium-contaminated site in the Upper Colorado River Basin, Wyoming, United States - RVT100D185 | ecosystem: Environmental > Terrestrial > Soil > Contaminated >... | reverse complement strand
CCTGCTCATCCTGGGCTGGGCCCGGCGCGGGACGTGGAAGGGCGGGCTCGGGACGCAGCTGCACGGGCGGGGTCCGCCGCCGCACGATCCGTCCGAGGTCGCGTGATAGAGTGGATCTTTGGCCGGCCGCGATCGCCTGCGACCGGGAGAGGAGAGCGGAACCGTGCGCCGCAAGTACGTCATCGTCGGTGGAGGACTCGCGGGAGCCTCCGCGATCGAGGGGATCCGGGACCACGATCCCGAGGGCAGCATCCTGCTCCTTTCGCGCGAGAATCACCTCCCGTACAACCGCCCGCCGCTGTCCAAGGACCTGTGGTTCGGCAAGACCACCAAGGATCAGATCTCGGTCCATGCCGACGAGTTCTATCGTGAGAAGGGCGTCGAGGTGTCGCTGCGGCGCGACGTCGTCGAGCTGGACCCGGACGCGCGCACGGTGTGGGACGACCGCGACATCTCCTACGAGTACGAGAAGCTCCTGCTCGCGACCGGCGGCAAGCCGCGGCTGATCGACGCCAAGGTCGACGAGGAGGGTGACGTCCACTATTTCCGCAACCTCGAGGACTACCTCCTGCTCGAAGACGACCTCGAGCGCTTGCAGCACGTGCTGGTGGTGGGTGGCGGGTTCATCGGGCTCGAACTGGCGGCGGCGATCCGTCACGTCGGCAAGGAGGTGACCTACTTCTACCGGGAGGAATACCCTCTGCGCCGCGTGCTGCCGCGCGACCTCGGGCTGTTCATCGCCGAGTACTACCGCGAGCAGGGCATCGAGACCGTCTCGGGCGACAGCATCGTCGAGTTCTCCGAGGCGCAGGGGCTCACGCACGCGCGCACGCAGCTCGGCAACATCATCACCACCCAGCTCGCGGTCGTGGGCGTCGGCATCCAGCCCCAGACGGACCTCGCCGAGGCGGCGGGGCTCGAAGTGGGCGACGGCATCGAGGTGGACGAGCACGCCCGCACCAGCGACCCCTTCATCTACGCCGCCGGGGACGTCGCCACGTATCCCGACCTCGCGCTCGAACGTCGCGTCCGGATCGAGCACTGGGACCATGCCAAGCACCACGGCTACACCGCGGGCGCCAACATGGCGGGCGCGGCCAAGATCTACGACCACGTCCCGATGTTCTACTCGGACTTCTTCGACATCGGCTGGGAGGCGGTAGGCGACCTCGACGCCGGGCTCGAGGTGCACGCGGTGTGGAAGCAGCCGAACCGCGAGGGCGTGCTCTTCTACCTGCGTGACGACGTGGTGCGCGGCGTGCTGCTGTGGAACTCGTGGGGCAAGGTGGAGTGGGCGCGCGGCCTGATCCGGCAGGCCCGCACCATGTCCGCCGGCGGGCGCGAGGCGGCCATCCCGCCCGACGCCTGAGGGAGACGGGCCGCCGCGCAGGCGTGAAGCGGCGCAGGCCGCGGGGCGGGCGACACGGACCCGCCCACCGGCGCCACGCGAGCCGGCGCGCCCCCAGGAAACCCGTGGACGGGACGCGGCGGCCACGATATCATTCATCCCGCCGTGGGACGCTTCTCCCGGGTTCGGCCCGCGCCCGGCGGGGGAGGCGTCACGACCCGGCGTCAACTCCAATCCCGATCCCAGAGGGATCCGTGGGAGGACGTGTGAGAGAGCTGCTCGGAAAACTCGTCGGTCCGGCCGCCGCACTCGCGATCGCTGCCATCGGCGCCAGTCCGGTGAACGCCTCGCTCACGGCGACCAATCTCCCGTTGAACGCCGCGCAGCAGGTGCCGACGAACGGCTCGACCGCGACCGGCACCATGAACATCACGGTAGACACCAACGCCAATACGCTCACGTATCAGATCACGTATGGCGGCCTGAGCAGCGCGGAAACCGCGGCCCACATCCACGGCCCCGCCGCGCCGGGCACCAACGCCGGCGTCAAGCACGCGCTGCCCGCGGGGAGCCCGAAGAACGGCGTGTGGAATTACCCCGAGCCGGACGAGGCCGACATCCTCTCCGGACGGATGTACGTCAACATCCACACCTCCACCAACCCCGGCGGGGAGATTCGCGGCCAGATCGCGCCCCTGGTGCCGGGCGCGTCGAGCTGGGGCCTGATGGCTCTGGCGGCCGCCATGCTGGCGACGGGCGGGTTCGTGGTCCTGCGGAGGCGGCGCTCGATCGCGTGAGCGACGCGGCGCGATGGCCCCCCGCGGGCCATCGCGCGCAGGCATCGGTCCAAGTGGTCACGAAGGGCCCCGGATGTTCCCGGGGCCTTTTCGCATCCGGTTCGCGGCGAGGGTGGGTCTCACGCCCCGCTCCGGGCCGTCGAGGGGGAGCGGCCAACGGCGAGACGGGGCCGGGCATGGCTCCGCGGTGACCACCGCGTGGGGAGCCGGTCACCGGCCCTCGCAGCCGTCGTGCCGGCGCGTCACAGCTCTCGATCGAGGTCCAGAGAGCGGATCTTGCGAGCCAGCGTTCCGCGATCGATGCCGAGGGCGCGAGCCGCGCGGCTGCGATTGCCTCCGCTGCTTTGCAGCACCTTGTGGATGTGCTCGCGCTCGACGGCTTCGAGCGAAAGGCCTTCCACGGATGCCGGCGCCCGGCGCGCCCCGCCCCCCGTCGCGGGCGTCGGGAAGACCGAACGGATGACCCCGCCCTTCGCGAGCACCGCCGCGCTGCGGACGGCGCTGCGCAGCTCGCGGCAATTGCCCGGCCACGCGTCGTCGAGCATCTCCGCCAGGGCCGGGGGCGACATCCTGACCCGGGAACCCGTCTCGCGCGCGTATTCGGCCAGGAAGTGCTCGACCAGCACCGGGATGTCCTCGCGGCGATCCCGCAGCGGGGGGATCCGCACCTCGATCTGCTTCAGCCGGTAGTAGAGGTCGGCGCGGAAGCCGCCGGCGGCGACGAAGTCGGCGAGGTCGCAGGAGCTGGCCGCGAGCACGCGAACCCGCACCGGGCGCGCGGTCGTCGAGCCCACGGGTTTCACCTGCCCGCTCTCCAGGGCCCTGAGGAGCTTGGGCTGCAACACGGTCGGGAAGCTGTCCACCTCGTCGAGGAACAGCGTGCCGCCCTCGGCCTGCTCGAGGAGGCCCGCGTGCCCCTGTGTCGCTCCGCTGAACGCCCCGCGCGCGTGGCCGAAGAACAGGCTCTCCGCCAGCTCGGAAGGGGTGGCCGCCATGTTGTGCGCGACGAAGGGCGCCTCCCGCAGCGGTCCGTGTTCGTGGAGGGCCCGCGCGAGCAGCTCCTTGCCGGTGCCGGTCTCCCCGACGATCAAAACCGTCTCGCGGGTGTGCGCGAGCAGGGGGATCAGGCGCCGCAGCCGCCGGATTTCCCGGGAACGACCGGCCAGCCCGTAGAGCGGCTCGCCGGCGTCGGCCGGCGCCGCATCGGGGAGGACGCGGGCGATGGTCTCGCGAATCACCTCGGGAGCGCAGGGCTTCACCAGATAGTCACTCGCTCCCAGGTGGAGCGCTTCGATCGCCGCGCGCGCCGAATCCAGCGCGGTGATCACGATCACCGGTGGCGCCGGCTCGAGCGCCCGGGCGGCCCGCACCACTTCCAGGCCGTCGGGCGGCGGCATGCGCAGGTCGGTGAGGACCAGGTCGAATGCCTCCCGTTCCAACTCCCGCAGCGCCTCGGCCCCGCCCGGGCAGCCCACCACCTCGTGATCGGGCCGCAGGACTTCGGTGAGCGCCTGCAACGCGAGGGCGTCGTCATCGGCCGCCAGGATGCGCACGGTTCACGTCCTCCGGGGCGGTGGGTAGCCGGGCGCTTCCGTGCGCCGGGCGTCGCACTCACGCGGAACCGCGAGGATCGCTCCGGCGGCGGGGAGAATGACTCGCGAGCAGGTGCCGCCTCCGGGGCGGGAATGAAACGAGAGCGTGCCGGCGCAGGCCTCGATGAAGCGGCGGGCGGCGAGCAGCCCCAGCCCCGAGCCGTTCGCCGACGCGACCGGGTCGCGCGCGGCGGCGACCTCGCTCGGGATCCCCGGTCCCGAGTCCAGGATGTCGATCCGCACGCATCCGTTCTCGGGGCGCGCCTCGATCCGTATCCGCTCGTCGGTGGGCGTGGCGCGGCAGGCGTTGTCGAGCAGATTGAACAGCGCGTGGACCAGTTGCCCGCGGTTGGCGGTCGCCTCGAGGGACCTCTCCGGGAGATCGATGTCGATGCGCGACCTGGACGCTCCGGTCAGCAGCGCCGCGGACGCGATCACCGCGTCCAGGGGGACCGGCTCGACACTCTGGCGGGAGGCGCCGGCCATGGACAGCACGTCCTCGGCCAGATCGCTCAGGCTGCGCACCGCAAGCGCGAAGTGCGAGGGCTGTGCGTCCGGGCCCGCGCTCTCGCGGGCCCGGTCGCCGACGCCGAGCGCCAGACACTGGAGCGCGTGCAACGAGTTCTTGATCTGGTGGGCCACGCAGCCCGCGGCCTCACCGAGACGGCGCAGCGGGTCGGAGGTCGCGTGCTCGACGGCGGCCGGCGACAGCAATAGGAAGGTCATGCGTCCCGCGGAGCTGGGGCTCATCCACAGCTCGCCCCGGGCGGCGACGGCAGGCGCTCCGGCCCGCTCGAACACCAGATCCACCCCGCGCTGGGCGGTCCCTTCCGCCAGCGTCGTCGCGATGCGATCCGCGCTCTCGCTGCTCGGCCGCAGCAGCTCCTGCCATGGGAGCCCGACGCCCTGCCCCGGCGGCAGGCCGAGCAGTGCGGCGCCCGCCGGATTGAGGCTCGCCACCCGGCCCGAGGCGTCGATCCCGACCAGGGCCCCGCTGAGGTAGTCCCCGAGCATGCGCAGCTCCTCGGAGAGGTTTTCGGCGCGCGCCGCGAGCGCCGCTCTCGAGGCTTCGACCCGCCCCCAGAGCCGCGCCAGCGCCTCGATCAGGAACCAGGTGAGCACCGCCCCGACGGCGATGAAACCCGAGACCGTCGCCACGACGACCGGATCGAGCGGGTCCCTGAACAACACGCCGCGCCCGACATAGGCGACGATGCTCGCGACCGCGGCCAGCACGCAGCCGCGCTTGCCGAACATGAGGCCGCTCAGCGGCAGCTCGAGCAGGTAGCCGACGAAAAGCGGGGAGGCGTTCCCCCCGGAGCGATGGACGAGGAAGGTCCACACCCCGATCTGCGCCATCACCAGCAGCAGGCCGGCCGAATCCCATCGCCGCCGGACCGCGAGGTATTGCAGGAGTCCGATCCCGGCGCCCAGGATGACGCCGGCGGCCAGCGCGGATCGGGACCCCGCCGTGTCCGGCAGCAGCGCACCCGACCCGGCGACCACCGCCAGGGCCAGGAGTCTCAGGCCCAGCGTGAGGGCGGGCGCGGCCTCGCTCACCGGGCGGGAAGACCACCCGGCGGACGACCCACCGACTTCGCTGGGGGCGAATGGGGCAATCGTCATGCGACCTCAGGCGACCGGGCTGCGGCCATGGGCCAACAAACCCACTCAGCGCAGGCGGCCCGATCGGGCGCTGGAAGCGCGACCCGAGACTCTGTTGCGTACTGCCTCGAGCGAGGGCGAGGCGTGTGGTGCCGGTGGGCGGCGCTCGATCGGCCGGATGCGTATGCCCAGCGCCCGACCAAGGTCGTCTGCCTCCGCCGAGCAAATAGATTCTGGCAACCCGCGGGTGATGTCAAGAGAACATTCAGGGACGGCGCTTCGCCCATGAGGTGGAGCAGGTTCCAACGGCGGCGATCGCGACGCTCTCCGGCTGTGTTCTGTCTGAGAATGCCCGAGGGCAAGGCGTCGCGGTCGCGCGACGAGCGGAATCGTGGCCGACCACGCTGCGCGTGGTGCCCGGCCACGTTGGAGCGAGGAGCCGCCCGCGCAACGCGACCATCGGGCATTCTCAGACAGAACCTACGCCACGTCGCTCCGATCCTGCGGGTCGAGCGCATCGCGCAGGCCGTCACCGAGGAAGTTGAAGCACAGCAGGGTGAGCGAGAGCGCGATGCCGGGGAAGATCACCAGCCAGGGAAAGAGCGCGAGCACGCGCGCCCCGTCCGAGACCAGCGTGCCCCACGAGGCGTTCGGCGGCTGGACGCCGAGACCGAGGAAGGAAAGAAACGCCTCCTGCAGGATGACGGCCGGCACGGTGAGCGTGGTGTACACGATCACCGGGCCGAGGGTGTTGGGCACGATGTGGCGGAAGATGATGGCGCGGTCGCCGGCGCCGAGCGCGCGCGCGGCCTCGACGAAGTTCTGGTGCTTGATCGAGAGCACCTGCCCGCGCACGATGCGCGCCATGGTGAGCCACTGCACCAGGCCCAGCGCCACGAACAGCATGATCAGGCTGCGGCTGAAGAACACCAGCAACAGGATGACGAGGAAGATGTAGGGGAGCGAGTAGAGGATGTCCACGACGCGCATCAGGAACTCGTCGAGCTTGCCGCCGGCGTATCCCGAGATCGCCCCGTACGAGACGCCGATGATGAGGCTCACGATGGTGGCGATGAGCCCGACCAGCAGCGAGATGCGGCCGCCGTGGATCACGCGCGCCAGGGTGTCGCGTCCCAGCTCGTCGGTGCCGAACCAGTGCGCCGCCGTCGGCGGGGTGGCGCCGAGCGCGAGGTTCTGCGTCGTCGGATCGGCGAGGCGGGGCAGCCAGGGTGCCGCGATCGACACCAGCGAGATCGTGATGAGGATCATCGCCGCCGCCGCCGCGGCGCGGTTGCGGCGCAGCCGGCGCCAGGCATCGCTCCACAGGCTCTGCGGCCGCCCGCCGCCGAGCGCGGGGGCGGGATCGGCCGGGCGCGGGCTCAGGTCCATCGCGCCGGCGCTCACTTGAGCTCCACGCGCGGGTCGAGCCGGGTGTAGGCCACGTCCACCACCAGGTTCAGCACCATGAGGAACACGGCGTAGAACAGCACCACCCCGAGCACCAGCGTGTAGTCGCGGTTGAACGCCCCGTTCACCAGGTGGCGGCCGAGGCCGGGGATGGCGAAGATGGTCTCGATCACGATCGAGCCGGTGACGATGCGTGCCGCGGCCGGACCGAGGAACGACACCACCGGCAGGATGCCGAGCTTCAGCGCGTGCTTGAACACCACCATGCGGTCGGGAAGTCCCTTGGCCATCGCCGTGCGGATGAAGTCCTGACGCAGCACCTCGAGCATGCCCGCGCGGGTGAGGCGGGCGATGTAGGCGATGTAGGCCGCGGAGAGGGTGAGCACCGGCAGCACGCGGCTCTGCCATCCCTGCCACAGCGCGGGCGGGAACAGGAAGACGGTGAGCGAGAATCCCAGCACCAGCACCGGGCCGAGGACGAAGTTCGGCACCGACACGCCGATCAGCGCCGCGGCCATCGACGCGTAATCCACCGGCGTGTTCTGGCGCAGGGCCGCGATCACGCCGATCGGCACGCCCAGCAGGATCGCGAGCAGCAGCGCCCATGCGCCGAGCTCGGCCGAGACCGGGAACGCCTCGCGAATGATCTCGCTCACCTGGCGCTGGGGGAACTTGTAGGAGGGTCCGAAGTCGAAGCGGACCGTGTTGCCGAGGAAGCGCAGGTACTGCCGCCCGAGCGGCAGGTCGAGCCCGTACTTGCGCATGAGCTGTTCCTTCGCCGCCACCGGAATGTCCCGCTCGGCGAGGAACGGGCCGCCGGGAGCGAGGCGCATCATGAAGAACGTCAGCGTGGCGATCACCCACAGCGTGGGGATCATCATCAGCAGTCGCCGGGTGACGAAGTTGACGGTGTCCACGCTCGGCCTTAGGGGCGTTCCGTCGCCGTCCCGGCGAGCGGCGCCTCGTGGCGACGCCAGTCGCGATCGATCCACACTCCGGTGAGCGGATGGGTGTCGAGAGCGGTCCGGTAGAGCCCGCGCACGTAGGGCTTCACCAGCTCGTTGGTGGAGTAGTGGTAGATCGGGATGATCGGGGACTCGTCGAGCAGCAGCGCTTCGGCCTCGCGCAGGAGCGCCATGCGCTTCTCCGGGCGCACCTCGACCGAGGCCTGCCGCAGCAGCGCGTCGTAGCGCGGGTTGCTCCAGCCGGTGCGGTTGTTGCCGTCGCCCGAAATCAAGCAGCCGAGGAAGGTGTTGGGATCGAGGTAGTCGCCGATCCACGACCTGCGCGCGACATCGTACTGCAGGGCGGTCGTGGCCTGGAGGTAGGAGCCCCATTCCTGGTTCGACAGCTCGACGTCGATGTGAAGCACGTCGCGCCACATCGCCTGGATCGCCTCGGCGATGCGGCGGTGATCCTCGCTGGTGTTGAACAGGATCGAGATCCTGGGGAAGCCGCTGCCGTCCGGGTAGCCGGCGCGGCGCAGGCATTCGCGAGCCTTCTCCGGGTCGTAGGTGATCCCCGGGGGATGGTCGTAGCCCGGATAACCGGTGGGCGTGAAGTTGCCCCACGGCTCGCGGCTGCCCTTGAGCAGATCGTTGGCGATGGCCTCTCGGTCCACCGCGTAGGTGAGGGCGCGGCGCACCCAGACGTCTTCGAACGGCTTACGGGTGACGTTGATCGAGTAGAAGTAGACGCCCTGATAGTCGCCGTGCCGGTAGTCCTTGTAATGGCGCAGGTAGGGGATGAACTGCGACGGGATGTAGCCGCTCGGGTTCCAGTCGAACACTCCCGCCTTGTACAGATTGGTGGAGGTGTTCAGCTCCTCGACCGAGTAGGCGACGATGCGGTCGAGCCGCACCGCGCCGGCATTCCAATAGCGCGGGTTCTTCACGAACTCGAAGCGGTTCTGCTGGCGCCAGAAGTCGAGCAGGAACGGGCCGTTGCTGACGATGTGCTCGGGCCGCGTCCAGCGGTCGCCGTAGCGCTCGACCACCCACCGCGGCACCGGCAGGTAGGTGTAGAACTGGGTCAGGAACAGGAAGTACGCGGTGGGCGCGTGCAGCCGCACCACCAGCGTGCTGTCGTCCACGGCGTGCACGCCGACCCGATTCGAATCGGCCAGGGTACCCTTGTTGTACGCCTCGGCGTTCTCGATCGCGTAAAGCAAGCTGGCGTAGCGGGCCGCGGTGGCCGGCCGCAGCACCCGCAGCCACGACCACTGGAAATCGCGGGCGGAGAGCGGGCTGCCGTTGCTCCACACCAGGCCCGGGCGGAGGTGGAAGACGTAGCTGAGGCCGTCGGCGCTCATCTCCCAGCGGTAGGCCTGGCCGGGCCGCGGCTCCAGCGTCTGCGGATCGGGCACGGTGAGCCCTTCGAAGATCGTGCGCGCCACGCGGCCATCGGGCTGGCCCACCGCGAGCCCCGGGTCGAAGGTCTCCGGCTCGGTGCCGTTGTTGTAAGTGAAGGTGTTGTCGTGCGGAGGCGTGACGTCGCCGAAGTACTGCTCGGACGTCGCGGCGAGCCGGGCGCCGCCGGGCGGAGCCGGGGCGCAGGCACCCGCGAGGAACGCCAGCGGCAGCAGGGCTCGAAACAGGTGACGCGTCATGGCGCGGCAGTATAGCAGCGGTGCGGGCGGGAGGTCGCGTGACCGGGGCACGAAGCCCTGCTTGCGCGCGGCGCGCGCGCGGCCTGAAGCTGGTGCGTGCACCCGGCCGCCGGCCACCGCGAGCGCCGGACCGGAAAGGAGCCCCTCTGAAGACCGCTCTCCGCGCCATCCGTTCCCGCCGCGTCGTCACACCGCAGGGGATGCTCGATGCCGCGGTCGTCCTCCGCGAAGGCCGCATCGCCGCGGTGGTCGAGCCGGGCGATGCGGCGGCGCGGGGCGCTCTGGATCTGGGCGATCTGGTCCTGATGCCGGGCCTGGTGGACACCCACGTCCACGTCGACGAGCCGGGCCGCGCCGAGTGGGAGGGATTCGACACCGCGACCCGCGCCGCTGCGGCCGGCGGCGTCACCACCCTGGTCGACATGCCGCTCAACAGCATCCCGGCGACGACCTCCGTGGCGGCGCTGCGGGCCAAACGGGAGGCCGCGGCGGGGAAGCTGCGCGTGGACTGCGGGTTCTGGGGCGGCATCGTCCCCGGCAACGCCGGCGAGATCGAGGGCCTGGCGGCGGCTGGGGTCTGCGGCTTCAAGTGCTTCCTGGTGCCCTCGGGCGTGGACGAGTTCCCGGCGGTGGGCGAGGCCGACCTGTACCAGGCGCTGCCGATCCTGGCGCGCCTCGGTCTGCCGCTGCTCGCCCACGCCGAGCTGCCGGCGCCGATCGCGGCGGCGGCCGCGTCCGCGCGCGCCGGCGACCCGCGCCGCCACGCCACCTGGCTCGCCTCGCGACCGCGCGCGGCCGAGAACGAGGCGGTCCGGCTGCTGATCGCCCTGTGCGCCGAGTTCCGCGGCGCGGTGCACGTGGTCCATCTCGCCTCCTCGGATGCCCTGCCCGAGCTGCGCGCCGCGCGCGACGCGTTCCTGCCCATCACCGTCGAGACCTGCCCGCACTACCTGTCGTTCGACGCCGAGGCGATCGCCGACGGCGCCACGGCGTTCAAGTGCGCTCCGCCGATCCGCGAGGCCGCGAACCGCGAGCGGCTGTGGGAGGCGCTGGCGGAGGGGGACATCGATCTCGTGGCGTCCGACCATTCCCCCTGCCCGCCGGCGATGAAGGCGTCCGGGAACGGCGACTTCCTGGCCGCCTGGGGCGGGATCGCTTCGCTCGAGCTGTCGCTCGCGGCGACCTGGACCGGGGCGCGCGCGCGCGGCCTGGGAGCGGAAGACCTGGCGCGCTGGATGTGCGCGCACCCCGCGCGTCTGGCCGGGCTCGAGGCGCGCAAGGGCCGGATCGCCGAGGGCTGCGACGCCGACCTCGTGGCGTGGGACCCGGACGCGGAGTGGATCGTAGACGCGAACCGGCTGCACCAGCGCCACCCGCTGACGCCCTACGCCGGCCGGCGGCTCCGCGGAGCGGTGCGGATGACGGTGCTGCGCGGGCGGGTGGTGTGCGAGGACGGCCGCGTTACCGGCGAGCCGCGCGGGGAGCTGCTACGGCGGGGGGCCGCGGCGGCGCCCGGTGGAAGGCGCGCGCGCCTCAGCTCTGTCTGAGGATGCCCGAGGGCAAGGCGTCGCGGTCGAGCGACGAGCGGAATCGTGGCCGACCACGCTGCGCGTGGTGCCCGGCCACGTTGGAGCGAGGAGCCGACCGCGCAACGCAGCCATCGGCCATCCTCAGACGGAGCCTACAGCGGCCGGCGCGAGAAGGCGCGCAGGCCGACCAGCAGCGTGACGACCACGTAGCCCGCGGCCCACGCCACCATGGCGGCGTTCGGCACCGAGGCCGGGGAGAACGGGGTGAGGTGCAGGTCGCGCATGATCGGCGGCTGCATGTGCCAGGCGGCGAGCTGCCACAGCGCCTCGCTCGGCATGATCAGGCTCGCGGTGGTGCCGATGTAGCGGGCGGTCTCGTTGCCGGCGAGGGTGCCAATCTGCTCGGTCCAGCTGCCGACGAACGCGAGACCGTAGAGCCCCAAGACCGCGATGCCGTTGGTGATGGTGCTGAGCCGCGCCCCGCCCGCGACCGACAGCGTCATCAGCACCACCCCTTCGAGCAGCATGAGCGGCATGCCGCGCTCGACGTGCGGCGGCGTCACGCCGCTGATCGCGCGCGCCACCAGCAGCACGCCGCCCGCCATCAGCAGCAGGTAGCCGGCGAGCACCAGCCCGTGGGCGAGCCACTTGCCCAGCACGATCTCGCCACGGCGGATCGGCTTCGAGGCCACGGTCTGCATCACCCCCGAGGCGATCTCGCCCGAGAGCGTATCCACGGGCAGCAGCACCGCGGTCATCACCATCAGGAAGTTGACCGCGTAGAGCCCGGCCATGGTGAAGAACGTGAGCATCATCCGGCGCTGCGCCATCGGGAGCGCGTCGCGCATGAGGTCGCGGTGGATGAAGTAGAAGCCGATCCCGAACAGGGCGATGAACACCAACCCGCAGACCACCGTGGCGAGCAGCACCTTGCGGCGGGCCGCCTCGTCGAGCGTGAGGTGGGCGATGGTCAGGACGCGGCGCATCGAGGTCATCCCGGGCGCTGGTCGTCGCCCATGATCTCGAGGAACAGCGTCTCGAGCGACTTGCGGCGCGCGCCGATGCGGTAGATCTTGATGCCGCGCTCCACCAGCCAGCGCGCCATCTCGGGCAGGGTCTCTTCGCTCTCGACCATCAGGCGCACGGCGCCGTCGCGCGCGGCGAGCCCGTGGCCGAAGCGGGCCAGGCCTTCGCTGACCTCGGGCCCCGCGGACCCGAGCACGAGTTCGACCTCGAGCCCGCCGGTGTGCTCGGCGAGCGACATCTCGCGCACGACCCGGCCCTGCTTGACGAACGCCACGCGGTCGCAGGTGACCTCGACCTCGCCCAGCAGATGGGAGTTGAGGAACACCGTGGTGCCCTGGCGGCGCAGGTCGGCGATCACGTCGCGCACCAGCAGGCGGCCGAGCGGATCGAGCCCCGAGGTGGGCTCGTCGAGAAACACCACCTCCGGCGCGTTGAGCATCGCCTGGGCGAGCCCCACGCGCTGCAGCATGCCCTTGCTGTATTCGCGCAGCGGGCGCTCGGCGGCATCGTGCAGGTCGACGCGCTCGAGCAGCGCCTCGATGCGGGCCTCGAGGCGGGGGCCGGCCAGGCCATGGAGCCGGCCGTGGTAGCGCAGCAGCTGGCGCCCCGGCAGCCAGTCGTGGAAGCGGAAATGCTCGGGCAGGAACCCGACCCTGGCACGGGTGGGGCGGTCGCCGAGCGGTGCGCCCAGCAGCGTCCCGCTGCCCGCGGTCGGTTCGATCAGGCCCAGCAGCATCTTGAGCGACGTGGTCTTGCCGGCGCCGTTGGGCCCCAGAAAGCCGAACACCTCCCCGCGCCTCACGGCGAGGGAGAGTTCGGCGACGGCGACCTTGTCGCGAAACTGCTTGCGTAGCCCGTGGGTTTGGACGACGAGGTCGGTCATTCCCCCCCGCTACTGCAGGGACTCGGCCATCTGCACCAGGTTCAGCCGGTCGAGGTTGCCGACCAGAGCGTAGACCATGTCGTCCGCGGACCACATCAGAATCGATTTCGGCTGCCCGCGGCGGCTCGGCTGGTCGGGATCGGCGGTGGTGGTGATCAGCA
>Ga0326597_10009587_pt1 | contig 12958 bp, 10 predicted proteins | sample RVTome_12_FD_203789 | JGI IMG/M metagenome (GOLD analysis project Ga0326597, IMG submission 203789) | Soil microbial communities from uranium-contaminated site in the Upper Colorado River Basin, Wyoming, United States - RVT100D185 | ecosystem: Environmental > Terrestrial > Soil > Contaminated >... | reverse complement strand
TCGACAAGATGTTTACGAGCAAGTGGGGTTTCAACGTTGACTTCCGCAACGAAGAGAAGAAGGGGGAGCGGATTTTTGGCATGGGCGGCCCCACCAACTTCAGTTTCACGCCCGAGCCCCTCGATTCCACCATTCGCTTGCTCGAAGCGACCGCCCGCTTTACGGATACGAAATTTCAGCTTGTGGGCGGCTATTACGGGACACAATACCGCAACGAGCTCAGGACGCTCACGCACACATACGGCGACACGATCACCCCCAACGATAGCACGCTGATTTTGAACCCGCTCGTCCTTCCGCCGGATAACCAGTCACACCAGCTCTACGTTACGGGCGGCTACTCCTTCAATCCGACGACGCGGGGCACGTTCAAGGCCGCCTACACCCAGGCGACGCAGGATGACACCTACGTAGAGCCGACGATCAACGGCCGCACCGACCTCGGCGGGAAGATCGAAACCACATTGCTGCAGGCGGGCATCTCGGCCCTGCCGATGCCCAAGCTCTCGATTACCGGCAACTTGCGCTACGAGGACCGGGACGACAAGACGCCGATCGTCCAGTACTTTCTGGGTACGGGCACCACGCAAGGCTTCAACGAGCCCCGCTCCTTCAAAAACACTTTCGGGAAGCTCGAGGGTAGCTACGCCCTGCCGCAAGGCTTCAGGGTGATCGGGGCGCTGGAGTATGACAAGAAGGAACGCAACACGTACACCTTCCGGTCGGTTAGCCACCGCGACGACACCGAGGAGCTCTCGTACCGCGCCGAGTTGCGGCGAGCCATGTCGGAAACTGTGACCGGAGGGCTCGCGTACACCTACAGCGACCGGGACGGCTCGGCCTACTACCAGAACATCACGACGACGGGCACCATCAGTACATTCACGCCTACGCCGCTTCACTACGTCGACCGGCAACGTGACAAGGTCCGTCTCTCGCTCAACTGGATGCCGGTCACGCCCTTGTCGGTTCAGTTCTACATCGACAACATCTATGACGACTATAAGGGGACGGACACAAACACAGGCCTTCCCCTCGGGCCGCGTAAAGGCGAGCAGCAGGTCTACGCAATCGATGCGGCGTATCAGTTCAGCAGGGACTGGCAAGCGACGGCGTGGTACAACTTCAACGAGTACCGGTACGAGCAGTTGCTTCCGGGTTATTCCGATAGGTCGGAAAACAAGGCCGATTCATTTGGCGTAGGCTTCCGCGGCAAGCCGATGAGCCGCGTGGAGGTGGGTGCGGACTATAGCTACTCGGACATCCAAGATGAATGGACGCAGGCGCTCATTCCCGGAAGCGGCTTCCCCGCCATTCAGCAACTGCCTGTCGCCACCACGCGCCTCACGCGGCTCAAGCTGTTCGGGAAATACAACCTGGACAGGAATTCGGGGCTGCGCCTCGATTACATCTACGACCGTTACAGCACCGACGATCAGACCTGGACCGGTTGGGTGCCGGGAACACCCGGTGGCTCGTACTGGGATGGGACTGTGATAAGAGAGCCGTCACCGCAGACGGTGCACGTCGTGGGCGTGCGCTACTTCTACAATTTCAGGTAGGAGCGCGCGTCGGGGCATTCTCAACCGGGGAAAACGCGCGGGCATTTCTCGGGGCTTTTTGTTCGGCTAGCGCAGCTCGGTATCGATTATCACACTCACGCGCCCGGCGCGCGGCGTGATTTGCCGGCACGTCAAGCATCACAACGAGCGCCTCCTCCGCTCGTCCGCGTCCACGCCCCACACGGTGCGAGCGAGGCGCTTGATCTATATCAACATCGAACAAGACCATGCTCTTATGCTCGATGCCACGGTGAATGAATGATGACCGCAAAACGGTAAATCGTGCCCAAGCATATTGTTCGTTTAATCATTCTTCTCGTCGCGTCCGCCGCAATAGCGCTGATCGCGAAATGGTTTTTCACCGTCGAATCGTTCTATGAGTACGGCCACTACCGCGCCGACTCCGTCCCCGAAATCGCCGCTCAAGAAGCGGTCTACAAGACCGCGCGCTACTGTCAGAGTTGCCACAGCGAACGCCACGCGCAGTGGTCGGCCAACAATCACAAGTCGGTGACCTGCGAAACCTGCCATGGCGCGGCGCAGGGGCACCCCGAGAAAGGCAAGCTGCCGATCCCCGCGGATACGGTAAAGCTGTGCACCTTGTGCCATGAGGCCATGCCGGGGCGCCCGGGCACACAGCCGCAAATCCAGGTCGCCCAGCACTCCGGCGGTCAGCAGTGCAAGGTCTGCCACAACCCCCATGCGCCCAAGATTGCCGCTGCCGCGGTCAGAGTGACCGGTGATGCGGCAGCCGGGAGACAGCGCGCGGCGGCTTGCGCCAGCTGCCACGGCGCGGAAGGAATCAGCCCGAACGACACCTGGCCGAACCTGGCGGGGCAATCCGCCGCCTACCTGGCGCGGATACTCGCGGCCTACAAGTCCGGGGATCAGAAGGACGTGGTGATGACGCCCCTCGCGCAACCGCTCAGCGACGGGGATATCCGGAACCTCGCGGCTTACTACGCCAGCCTCACCTGCCGCACGGTTCCAAGCACGACGCGCATCGGCGACGCCGCGACCGGCAAGGCTCTGGCGAAGAATTGCGCGTCCTGCCACGGTGACACGGGCATCGCGAGCAATCCGGCGTGGCCGCACCTCGCCGGGCAGAAGGTCGGCTACCTGGTCAATGTCCTCAAGGCCTTCCGGGGCGGCCTGCGCAAGGATCCGATGATGGCGGCAGTGGTCAGGGGCCTGAGCGACGCGGACATCGAAAACCTCGCGGCCTACTACGCCGCGCAGAGCTGCCAGCCCGTTACGGAGGCAAGGAAGACACCATGAAACGAGAAGCCATATCTTCATTGCTCGCGCGGCGCGCATTTCTGCGCAAAATCGGTCGCGCCGCAACGTGCGCGGGGGCCATCGCGGCCACCGGGGCCGCCGGGGCCCTCGGCGTCACGAAGAAAGTCGCGGCAAAGAGCGAGTCCACCTCCCGCCGCGGCTCGTTTCCCACGAAAGACTACGACTGGACCAAGCGCCAGTGGGCTTTTGGCGTCGATGCGAACAAGTGCATCGGCTGCCTGCGTTGCGTCGAGGCGTGCAAGCGTGAGAACGACGTTCCCGGCGACGCTCATCACTTCAACACCTGGGTGGAGCGCTACGTCTACCTCGAGGGTGACAAGAGGGCGCGCGTCGACAGTCACCACGATCCCGTAAACATCGCAGCCTCCGGATCGGAACGGGAATATCGTTTCGCGAACCGCTACCAGGACGCGAAGGTGGAAAAGGCTTTCTTCGTGCCCAAGCTGTGCAACCAGTGCACGCATCCGCCCTGCGTGCAGGTGTGTCCTACCGGCGCAACGTACAAGGCCGTGGACGGTGTGGTGCTCATCGACCAAAAATATTGCATCGGCTGCCAATACTGCGTGCAGGCCTGCCCGTACGGCGCGCGCTGGTTCAACGCGCGCAAAGGGGTTTCGCAAAAGTGCTACTGGTGTTATCACCGCATCACCAAGGGATTGCAGCCGGCCTGCGTCGAGGCGTGCCCGGTCGGTGCGCGCATCTTCGGCGATCGCAACGATCCGCAGAGCCCGATCAGCCTGTTCATTCGCAACAACCGCGTGCAGGTGCTCCGGCCCGAGACCGGCAACGCCCCGAATGTCTTTTATGTCGGTATCGACAAGGAGGTGAGCTGATGGAACCCGGCGGTCTGCTGGAACTCCTTGTCGAAATCGCCCCCTACACGGGCTACGTCTACCCCAACGAGACGGTCATCCCATGGACCGTGCTGATCGTCGTCTATCCCTATCTGACGGGACTGGTGGCTGGCGCCTTTACCGTTTCCAGCCTTTATCATGTATTCGGCATGGAGCGGTTCAAGCCCGTGGGGCAGTTCGCCTTGCTCACGGCGCTCGCTTTCATGATCTTCGTGCCCATGCCCCTGCTGTTGCACCTCGGCAATCCGCAGCGGGCGTTCAATACCATGCTCACGCCGCACTGGACCTCCGCCATCGCCGTCTTCGGTTTTTTTGCCGGGTTCTACGTCATTCTGCTGATGCTGGAAATCTGGTTCATGTTCCGGCCCCATTTCGTGCGGCAGGCGCAGCGGACGAGCGGGCTCATGGGGAGGCTGTGGCACGTGGCGGGCCTTGGGTCCGACGATCTTTCCCCGAAAGCAATGCGTTACGACGAAAAATGGATTTTCACTCTGGCTGTCATCGGCATACCTACTGCGCACGGGCTCCACGGCTACGTGGGGTTCGTGTTCGGCTCCCTCAAATCCCGGGAATGGTGGTCCTCCGATCTCATGCCGGTCGTGTTTCTGTTTTCCGCAGTCATCTCCGGCGTGGCGCTGCTAATCGTCCTCTATGTCCTGTCCTGCCGGTTGCGCAAGATCGCGGTTGACCTGCAGTGCCTGAAGGGTCTGGCTTATGTGCTTTGGGGTTTTGCGATGTTTACGCTGGTGCTGGAGGGACTGGAATTCGCCAACGTCGTCTACAAGGGCCGTGAGGGGGTCGAGATGATCCTGGAGTACGTAAGCGGCCCGCTCCTCGTGCCTTTCTTCATCCTGCAATTCAGCATCGGGGCCCTGATTCCGATCGCGGTGCTCTCGTACATGATCTGGCGGGGCACCACCGGCAAGGCGCTGATCGTGGGCGTGACCGTCAGCGCGTTGCTGGTGCTGTTCCAGGTCTGGATGATGCGCTGGAACGTGGTCATCGGCGGCCAGGAGATCGCCAAGACCGGAAAGGGATTGCTGAGCTATCAGCTCGTGCTTCTCCACCGGGAAGGGCTGTTGATTGCGGTTTCGGTGGCCATTGCGCCGCTTCTCCTCTTGTGGGCCATGGTCCGGGTGCTTCCGCCCTGGGAGAAGGCCGCGACCTCGTTGCGCTCGCCTCTCGCCAGCGCCACCTGATTTTCTTGAAATGAGCTTTCCGCCAATTGCGGGAGCCGAAGCAGTACTGGATAATTTCAACTCGGATGAATGGGGGACTGCGATGAGAACTTCGCTTGTGATCGTCGCCGCAGCGGGGGCGCTGGCGGCGGGGCTGGGTTTTGCGCAATCGGGTGCGGATGTCCTGAAGGCCAAGGGATGCCTGAATTGTCACGAGATGGACAAGAAGAAAGTGGGGCCGGCGTTCAAGGACGTAGCCGCCAAGTACAAGGGCGACAAAGCCGCCCCGGGCATGCTGGTGGGCAAGCTCAAGGAAGGCAAAGGCCACCCGAAAGCCACCGCCACTGACGAGGAACTCAAGGCGGCGGTTGGGCAGGCGCTATCCGTGAAGTAGCGGGTACCCGTTCATCGCGAGAACCGGTTGCGGATGGCTTTCCTTGCAATCGGAGATTCAATGTCATTTAGGATGCTGACGGTTGCAGCGGCCGCCCTGGCGGGCGTGGTCTGCCTCGCGGGGGTGCCCCTCGGCGGAAGTATCGCCCGTGCCGCAGATGCCGCCAGCGGCAAGGGAACCGCCCCGGCTCCGATCGACAACGCGGTCTGCCTGGGTTGTCACGGCAACGAGGGGTTCGCGGTGCCGGGTGCGAACGGAAAAATGCGTTCCCTGCACGTGGTCGGGGACAAGTTCCAACAAAGCGTGCACGGAAAGCGGCTGTGCGTCGAGTGCCACAAGGACATCACGGCGATTCCGCACGACAAAGTCGGTCCGCTCAAGGTCGGTTGCGTGCAGTGCCACGAGGACTTGTGGGAGACCGCAAAGAAGGAGAACAAGACCACGGAGTTCGCGAGGCTGGGAGTGGTGGTGGAGCAGATCGACCACTACATGAAATCCATCCATGCCCGGCCGAACCGGGAAGACCAGTCGCGCACCAACGCAACCTGCTACAACTGCCACGACGCCCATTACGTTTATCCCAGAGACAGCGCCATCCGCGCCGACTGGCGCCTGGGCATTCCCAATGCTTGCGGGAAATGCCACGTCAAGCAGCGCGAGGAGTATCTCGACTCGGTGCACGGCAGGCAGGTCATGGGAAACGCCAACCCCGCGGCGCCCATTTGCTCGGACTGCCACACGACCCATGACGTGGACCGGCCGAAGCTGGATTCGATCAAGCTCACCATCGTGCGCAATTGCGGCAACTGCCATGCCGAAAGCCTGAAATCCTACGCCAATACCTATCACGGCCAGGTCGGCAAGCTGGGCTATGCTTACACCGCGACATGCTTCGACTGCCATGGTAGCCACGGCATCCAGCGGGTAAGCCACCCGCAATCCACGGTGCACCCGAACAACCGGCTGCAAACGTGCCGCAAATGTCACGAGCAGGCAACCGCCGGGTTCATCACGTTCCAGCCGCATGCGAACACCCACGATTACGACCGTTACCCGTCCATGTGGGTCGCATCGAAGTTCATGATCGCGCTCCTGCTGGGAGTATTCGCCTTCTTCTGGACGCATTCAGCGCTTTGGTTCTACCGGGAATACCGGGATCGCCGGGCGGGCAAGAGCGCGCCCCACGTCGCAGCGGGCGAATTGCCGCAATTGCAGGGCAAGCACTTCAATCGCTTCGGGCCGGTGTGGCGGATCGCCCATCTCGCCTTCGCGCTGAGCGTGATGATGCTGGTGCTGACCGGCATGGCGGTGCTGTACGCCGAGACTGGCTGGGCGAAGTTCATCATGGGGGCGTTGGGCGGCCCGCGAGTGGCGGGCATCGTGCACCGGGTGAGCGCGGCCATCATGCTGGGGATATTCTTCGTCCATCTGGTCTACATGGTGTTCCGGGTAGTCCCGAAGTGGAAATTGTCGAACTGGTTCGGGCCGACCTCGCTGATGCCGAATTGGAAGGACCTCTGGGACATGCTCGCCATGTTCAAGTGGTTTTTCGGCAAGGGACCGCGACCGGCCTTTGACCGCTGGACGTACTGGGAGAAATTCGACTACTGGGCCGTGTTCTGGGGCATGGCCATCATCGGCGGGAGCGGCGTGATGCTGGCGTTCAAGGAAGTGATAGCGTCGGTCCTGCCCGGCTGGGTGTTCAATGTCGCGACGCTGGTGCACGGGGAAGAGGCGATCCTCGCCGCGGTGTTCCTGTTCACGGTGCACTTCTTCAACAACCACTTCCGGCCGGACAAGCTGCCGCCGCCGGACATCGTGATGTTCACCGGCACGATGGCGCTGGAGGAATTCAGACGGGAGCATCCGCTCGAGTACCAGCGGCTCGGCGAAACCGGCGAGCTTGCCAGGCACCTGGTCGACGCTCCGTCGCGGCCCATGACGCAGGGCTCCCGCGTGCTCGGCATCACGCTGATCGCCTTTGGCCTGATATTGCTGATCCTCGTGCTGGCCGGATTCCTGGGCAGCGTGACCGGGTGAGCGGGATGCGGCTCCACACGCGGTATTCCGGCGGATCCGTCGCAAGAAATATCCACGCTGCCGCGCGATGAGCCTAGGAGTTTGTCGGACTTTGGCCCGACAAACTCCTTATGCAAAACCGCCCGCGCGAAAACGGGAATAGAAGGCGGTGGAAACCACGTTTCGAGCCCATTCCCGTGCCCATCGGAGACCCATCGGGGTCATTCAATCGGGGTTCATTCAAGATCCGCGGGCGGTTTTGCTGTTAGCGGCCTGTTCGGGCGTTAAGTCCGACAGGCTGCTAAAATGTGAGGCTGAAGCAGTGCGAAACACTCGTCGGGAAGACCGTTATCCTTGGTTGACCACCCATTTCGAGACTCCCAATGAATAGGCTCCTGCTAGCGATCGTCCTGTCGGTGCTGCTGGTTAGCTGCAAGGACAGCAAGGAACCCGCCGTCAAGACCCCGTCAGCCGAAAAGACCGTGGGGACGCCGGCTGAAAAGTCGCCTGCCGGAGATGCCACGGCCGGCAAAGCCGTCGCAGAACGAGACTGCAAGGCCTGTCATGGCATGGATGGCAGGGGTGTCGCGCCGGGCATCCCGCACCTGGCCGCGCAGCGCGAGCGTTATCTCCTTCTGGCGCTGACCGAGTACAAGGAAGTGAAGCGCACTCACGCCGCCCTCCGGGACCTCGCGGGACGCCTGACCGCGATGGAGCTGCGCAACGTGGTCGCGTACTACGCGAGCCAGCCGCCGGCGCCCCCCGCTTCGGTGACGAGCGCGCAACAGGCTTCACTCCTGGAAAAAGGCAAGGCGCTGGCGGCAGCCTGCGCGAAGTGTCATGGCGAGGAAGGCAACAGCAAGACGCGCGGCACGCCCAGCCTGGCCGGCCAGCAGCCCCATTATCTCGTCACCGCTATCCAGGAGTATCACCGGGGAGACCGCGGGACGGCGGCGATGAAGGCGATACTGCGCGACGCGAGCAGGCTCGAGCTGGAGAGCCTGGCCCTGTATTACGCCTCCCGGACGCCGGCGCAGCGGCCCGCGCCGTCTTTTGGCGATCCGACGGCAGGCGAGCCGCGCACCGCCATGTGCGGTGGATGTCACGGCCCCCGCGGAGTGAGCAGCGACGCCGCCACGCCGAGCCTCGCCGGCCAGGATGCTCAGTACCTTATGAAATCCATCAAGGCGTACCGGACGTCGCGCCAGCATTGGGGCATGCAGCGCTACGTCGCCGGTCTGAGCGACCAGGACATCGAGAACATCACCGCGTTCTACGTCGTCCAGCAGTCCAGAGCCGCCGACAGCGTGCCGAGCTCGGCCCGCGAGCTGGCTGTGAAATGCGACCGCTGCCACGATGCCGAGGACAGCCCCAAGATGGTGGTTCCGATACTCCGGGGGCAGGACAAGGACTATCTCGTGATGGCGCTGAGAGCGTACCGCGATGACAAGCGTGAAAGCACCACGATGCACAAGATGAGCATCATCTACAGCAACGCGGTCATCGACGACATAGCGTCCTACTACGCCAGTCAGCCGCGGGACAAGCGCTGATTCGACCCGGAGTTTGCCGGGCCCGGAGCCGGCAAGCTCCTCGCCGTCAGCCGACGCTGGGCATGTCCCCAGCGGCCCTTTGCTCGACCGGTGACGGGGTCTTGCCGTACCACATCTGATACATCGATACCACCCACATGAACGCAAAGGACATGCCCATGACGGCGCCCGACGCCATCGTGAGCCATGCGAACGGATGGTACACCTTGACCATGTACCAGGAACCCACGTCGATCGCGATAGAGATGAAAGGCAACGCCACGACCGTGCACTTGAACCACACCGGCCGCACGTAGGCGTGGCTGAAGATGAGGCCGACGATGAAGAAAATGAAGGTCAGCCCGAACAGGTGAATGTGGGAGACCCGCACCAGCGTGAAGATGTCCGTGCCGGTGTCCCGCTCCGTCACCTTCTTGATGTTGTCGTAGCCGTCCATGTTCACGAGGTGCGGATTGCTGCCGTCGTGGCAGGTCATGCAGCGCTTGTCGATCACCGGCCTGATGTCCTTGTCGTAGGTGGCGCGGCTGGCCCCCTCCTGAACCCAGATGACGAGCCTGGATGACTCTTCGGCGGGCAGCATCGCGGACATCGGGCCGCGCAAGGCCGACTCGATGCGCGAGCCTTTCCCGCTCCCCGCATAGCCGATGACGACGTCCTGGTAGGAAAGCGTGAGGGGATTGCCGTCCTTTCCCGAATACGAGTAAAACAAGTAAACGACGGCGAACAGGTAACCCATGCCGAGTATGCAGAGCGCGGCGGTGTACAGAACCCGCGCGCTGTACGGCAGCTCCGAGTAATGGTAATAAAGCCGGTGCAGCGGACCTTCGCTCATGTTCGTTTTCCCATGTCGTTCACTTCGGCGGCAGGAACACGTAGATGACGCTGCGCGCCCGCTGGCCCGCGTAGTGGGCCGCAAGGCGCTCGATCTCAGCATCGGACAGTCCGTCCAGCATCGCTGTCATCGCCTTGCTCTTGCGCCCGCCCTTCCGGTAGGCCCGCATTGCCTGCTCCAGATAGTCGGCGCGCTGCGCCGCCAACGCGGGCGAGCGCGGATCGGTGCTGTTGCCGTTGACGCCGTGGCAGCGATCGCAGCGCTGCGCCAGCCCCGCAGTCGTGAGGGGTTTTCTGACCTTGGGCTGCTGCGGCTGCAGGCTCGCGTAATAGGCCGCCAGGTTCTTGACGGTGTTATCGTCAACCGATGCCGCAGGCGCCTTCATGGACGGCTCGGCGCGCGAGCCATCCTTGTAAGCGCGCATGGCGTCCGCGAAGTACTGCGCATCCTGGCCGGCGAGGCTCGGCGTGGCCGCATTCGCACTGACCCCTCCTTCACCGTGGCAGCCGGCGCAGGCGGCGGCCGCGGCCTTGCCCGCGGCCGGGTTGCCCGGCGACGGGGTTTGAGCCTTGCCCGGCTTCTGCAAAGCATAGAAGAGAGCGATGTTGTTGATGTCAGCATCACTGAGCGCCGAGACCAGCGTCTTCATCATGTCGTGCTTGCGCTGGCCGCTCTTGTAGCCGTTCACGGCCGCGACGAAGTACTTGGGATCAAGCCCGACGAGACTCGGCATTCCGGGTATCTTGGTAATCCCGGTCTCCCCGTGACACCCTGCGCACCCGGCGGCCGCCGCCTTGCCGGCACTTGCCGGATCGGGCCTGGCGGGAGGCGCTTTAGCGACGCCGGCTGTGCTCGGTTGAGCAGGCTCCAAACCGGCGTAATAGGCGGATACCTTGACCAGCACGTCGTCCTTCATGAACTTGACCGCGTTGCTCATGGCGTTGTCGCCGCGTGTGCCCATCTGATAAGCGAGCAGCTCGACATACAGGTAGCCGGGCCGCTGTCCGGCGAGATGGGGCACGCCCTTCATCGTGGAAATGCCGGTCAAGCCGTGGCAGCTTGCGCATGAAGCTTCCGAGACGCGTTTGCCTTCCGCGATCTCCTGGGGAGTCGCATACGCCGGCCGAAGCTCGTCAATGCTGCCGGGAGTCAACGCGACGCCGGGAGCCGTGCGGACTTGCGCGTAACCGCTGATCGCCATGCCGAAGGCCAGCGCAATCAGGAGAAGAGCCGGCGCAGTTCGTTTCATCGACGCCCCCTTGGGCAGTTGGCTGCACCTGACGCGGTGGGCGTGCCAGCCGCAGGCAATCGGCAGCGGATTGGGTATTCCGGTTTGAGGAGCAAGCGTGACGCCATGCCTGATCGTCACGGCGGGAATTGTAGCATGGCGTCCGATAGCGGATTGCGCGCTGATAAACTGAATGCGGTATATTGGCACATCACGTTCACGGAGGACGTCCCGTCATGTTCAACATCGCGCCCGCGGATAAACCCTCCCGCCATGCCCCGGCGAGAGTGCCGGTTTTCGCGATGACCCTCGCGCTCGCGGTGCTCATCACCGCCTCGCTGGATGCGCGGGCCCAGGGCAAAGAGCGCAGCGGCAAGGCAGTGGTGGATTCGGTCTGCTCCAAGTGCCATGCCACGGGTGCCCAGGGTGCGCCGAAAATCGGCGACAAGCAGGCGTGGAGCAAGCGCGCGTCCCAGGGGCTTTCCAGCCTCACGGCTCACGCGTTGACGGGCATCCGGCAGATGCCTTCGCATGGCGGCAAGCCGGACCTCACCGATCTCGAGATCAAGCGCGCTATCACCTACATGGTCAATAAGTCCGGCGGCAAATGGGTGGAGCCGATCAGCAGGAAATCTCCGCCCGGCCTACGAACCGGAGAGGAAGTCGTGAAAGCGCAGTGCTTCAAGTGCCACGAGACCGGAAAGGGCGGCGCGCCCAAGATCGGTGACCGCGATGCCTGGATTCCACGGCTCAAGGAGGGACTGGACAGCACGGTGCGCTCCGCGATGAAGGGACACGGTGGCATGCCCGCTCGCGGCGGCCTAGCTGATCTCAGCGATTCCGAACTTCGCAGCGCAGTCATCTATTTGTTCAGGGGACCTCCTCCCGCCAAGTAGGCGGACACCGGCAGGCACGTCGCATCGGCGGGATGAAGCGCTTCAAGCTTGGGATTCGTCGGGCTGTCCCCGGCTGAACCGGGTCCTCAGCGCCCGGGTTCCCATGTCAATACTTGCCGTGGACCTTGAAGATGTAGTTCGTCAGCTCGCTCGTTTGCATTGCCATGCGGTTCAGGATGACATGCACGACGCGGAATATCGCGCGCATCACTCGATAGACGATGACGGGCTCGCGATCGAGCAGCGACTCGAGCTTCTCGCGCTCGAGGCTCAGAACCCGGGTCGGCCCGGCCGCGCGCAACGCCGCGTAGTGGGGCCGGCCGTCCATGAATCCCAGCTCGCCGGCGAGATCGCCCTTGGTCAGAACGTGGATGTTGACCCATTGGCCGTCAGGCTCCACCTGCCTGGCGACGGCAAGGACACCGCTCACGATGACGTAGATGTGATTGTCGCTCGTCTCCTGCTTCACCAGAATCTCGCCGTCCGCAAGATCTCGCACTGAGACCAGATCGGCGAGCACGACGCACTGATCGCCGGTGAGCTCCACGGCAAGTGCGGAATTGCGCACCTGCTCGAGCTTCAGCGCATCGGCTTGGTCTTGTCCTCGATTAACGGCCGCGGCCATAGATCCCCTGCCCTCCTTGCATGTCCACCACTTCCGCGATTATTCCGCGCCGCCGCGGTGTGGATTTGACTTACATCAAGCCGGGCCCGAAAAATTGATATATTGACGTTTCGCTTAGGAGGGATCCCGCGAGTATCCCCCCGGACGAGCAGGAGAAGACCCATGACCACGATCAGGCAGCAGGATTTCATCCAGAGCATCGCCGACGGCTTCCAGTTCATCTCGTTCTACCACCCGGTGGACTTCATCCAGGCGATGGGTGAGGCCTACGAGCGTGAGCAGTCGCCCGCCGCGAAGAACGCGATCGCGCAGATCCTGATGAATTCGCGCATGGCGGCCGAAGGCCATCGGCCGGTGTGCCAGGACACCGGCATCGCCGTGGTGTTCCTCAAGATCGGGATGGACGTGCGGTGGGATGCGACGATGAGCGTGGCGGAAATGGTGAACGAAGGCGTGCGCCGCGCCTACACCGACCGCGACAACCCGCTGCGCGCCTCGATGCTCGCCGACCCCGCGGG
>Ga0326597_10009586_pt1 | contig 12960 bp, 13 predicted proteins | sample RVTome_12_FD_203789 | JGI IMG/M metagenome (GOLD analysis project Ga0326597, IMG submission 203789) | Soil microbial communities from uranium-contaminated site in the Upper Colorado River Basin, Wyoming, United States - RVT100D185 | ecosystem: Environmental > Terrestrial > Soil > Contaminated >... | reverse complement strand
CAGGGTTGGGGTGACGGGTAGCTTCCTCTCCAGCCGCCCAAAGCATCAGTCACTCTATCTGATTCGGCCCACGGACCTTCGAATCGAGTTGTCATACGAGCACAATCCGTTCAAGAACTACAACCAGAGGAAGACCCGAACGAGGTTCGTGTACAGGGAACATGAATACTTGATGAGCCTCACCGATCCTGCGTTCACCGCGAAACATTGCACGAAGTACCCGGCCCTTGGTGAAGCGCCCGCGATTATCCGCCCGCCGTACGGCGACAAGTGTCTCCTGTGCGTGAGCCTCACGCCGGAGTTCAACGGTTACCATTACAAGATCGTCGCAACCGTGTTGGAGTTGCCATGATCGAGAGCAACGGGACGAAACCCTGCCTATTCACGATTGGGCATTCAGACCACGAGATGCCGGAGTTTGTATCCCTCCTCACACAACACGGCGTCAACGCGATCGCCGACGTGCGATCCCAACCGTACAGCCGATTCCACGGGCAGTTCAATCGAGAGACGCTTGCGGAACTGCTCAAACGCGCAGGAATTCAGTACGTGTTCCTTGGACGAGAACTCGGAGCGCGTCGTTCCGAACGGGAGAGTTACCAAGGCAAGCAGGCCCGGTACGACCTCATCAGCCAACTTCCCGCATTCCGTGAAGGCCTAAACCGGCTCCGTGGTGGGCTCGCTAAGCATCGAATCGCCCTACTCTGCGCGGAGAAGGACCCAATCACCTGTCACCGAACGGTGCTCGTGTGTCGGCATCTTCGTAGCGATCCCATCGTCATTCAGCACATTCTGGAGGATAGCTCGATTGAGACGACACAGCAAGCCGAGGTACGGCTCCTTGAGGCGGTTGGGCTTCCGCCCACCCATCTCTTCAAGGGTCACTCCGAGTTGATCGAACAGGCCTACGACCTTCAGGCTGAGCGAATTGCCTACACAGAATCCGAGGTTTCGCATGTTACGAGCGGAGGATCGGCGTGAGCGTGCAACTCTTCACGATTGGGTTTGCAGAGACTACGGCGGAGCATTTCTTCAGGCTGCTCCGTGACGCAGGCGTAAAGCGGGTTGTCGACGTTCGTCTCAACAATACATCTCAGTTGGCGGGGTTCTCAAAAAAAGACGATCTACGCTTCTTCCTCCGTGAGATGGGCGGAATCGAGTACGTCCATATTCCGGAACTCGCTCCTACTCAGGACATCCTCGACGCGTTCAAGAAGCACAAGGGCAGTTGGTCGGTGTACGAGCAAGAGTTCAACGCGCTCATGGCGAAGCGCGGCATCGAAAACGTCATCTCGCGGGATACAGCCAGTCTCGGCTGTCTCCTCTGTAGCGAAAAGAAGCCGCACCACTGCCACCGCCGATTGGTCGCGGAGTACCTGCAGAAGCACTGGGGCGACATCGCCACGAAGCACCTCATTTGACGAGGCGTGGCCGAGCCGAGCGGACGGGGCGAGCGGTAGCTCGCACCGACGTGCCGCGGAAGAAAGTCACCTTGACGTAGCTCGTGAAGCAATGGACGCTGAGGAACCAGCCCTGGCCCTCGATGCCATAGAAGGGCGAGTTCCACTTCACCGCCTTTCGCACGCCGGGGACAGTGCGCAATAGAGCCACGTCGAGGCGGCGCCCGACGTCGCTTTTCCAGCCCGGCATGGCCGCGATGTAGGCCTGCACGGGGACGTCGCCGTCGACCTTCGCGATCTGAAGGTTGCCGCCTGTGAGGAGGGTCGGCTTCGCGGACCGCTTCGTAGTTTTTTGCACTGCCCCCTTGACATTGCGCCCTGAATCAGATAATATACTCTCCGCAAGGTCGATCGTGTCGGGGCTTTATGTCGTGGCGAAGACGAAATCGGCTGCTTCCAGAGCATGTCGCTCGTTTGATCCCCCTTGCCTGTTCAGCAAAGCGTGTCAAGGCGTCGAAGGACGCCAGATTGACTTGGCTCAGAGGCGTTCTCTGGGCCGCTGGTCCCCTTTTGCCCGGCTATATGCCGGGCGCAAGCAAGGAGAGTCTCCATGCAGTCGGAATTCAGCATCGTTCGCCAGGATCGTTTCATTCAGGCCACGCGCAACAGTGGCTACAAGGGCACGGAAAGCGCCCTTTCTGAACTGATCGACAACTCCATTCAAGCGGGCGCGACGCGCGTCGCAATCAGCATGCTCGCGGTCGAAACGGAGTACAGCGGCGTTGGAAAACCGGCGATGCCGCGAGTTGTGGAAGTTGCAATCGCAGACAACGGACGAGGGATGGACGCCGAACTTCTTCGGCGTGCCCTTCGATTCGGAGATACCAGCCGATTCAATGACCGGTCTGGACTCGGTCGATTTGGTATGGGACTTCCCAACGCGAGCGTGAGCCAGTGCAAGCGAGTCGAAGTCTACTCGTGGCAAGGTGGTCAGCCGCCGCTTTGGACGTACGTTGATGTTGACGAGGTAGCAGATGGGAAGATGATTGAAGTCCCGGCGCCAATTGAGACTGTCGTCCCGATGCCCAACGCTGAATTGATCGACAAGCGACAGGGAACCCTCGTGGTTTTGCGCAACTGCGACAGACTGGATCACGACGGCAAGAACGAAACGCTCGAACGGACACTTAGACATGGCTTGGGACGCATCTTTCGGTATTTCCTTATCGAAGGGAGGGAGTTGACGCTTAACGGCAGAAAGATAGAGCCATTCGACCCGCTTTACCTTATGCCACAAGCAAGGCTGAGGGACGATCCCTTGGCAACCCAACACGGGGACACCTTGAGGTTTAGCGTGCCCATCCTGGGATACAGCGATCAGAACAGCACCGTCGAGGTCAGCCTAAGCCTTCTGCCGGAAGCGTGGCAGAGCAACGCAACCAAGAAAGAACTGCAACGGCGTCACATAGACTCGACATCCGGCTTTAGTATCGTGCGAGCTAGGCGAGAAATAGACCTCATAAGGAGTCCCTATCACGCAAAGCACTGGACCGATAGGTGGTACCGCGCAGAGCTTCGTTTCGAGCCGGAGCTTGATGAGGTCTTTTGTGTCACGCACACCAAACAACACGCATCGATTAAGCGCGGCTCGGCGATCTACGAGAAACTGCGCGAGGCCGTGATAGCCAACATCGCCACCCTCAAAGACGTGATTGTCGCTCGCGGAAAAAAAGCTCACGTGGCAACGACCGTACGAGCAGAAGAAGCTGCTCAGCGCGTATTGCCACGGCTTAGGGCAATCGAAGGCTTGGCGAACAAACCCGAGGCGGAAGTCGCCTTTGAAATAAGTGAATTCCTCACTCTCGCCACAATGGACCGTGCCGACGGAGCCAAGGAGCGCCTTGAGGAACGACTATCAAAGTATGAAGTACTTATGGAGTACGAGCAATTGCCCGGTGCGCCGTTCTATCGTACGCGGGTTGTGGGGCGTTCAATTGTTGTTTTGCTTAACACCGCCCATCGCTTCTATGAGCGAGTCTACCGCCGAATCGAAGGCGAATCTCCGCTGGGGAAAACCGGGGTTGACCTGCTCCTGATGGCGCTCGGTCGATGCGAGGCGCTAGGAGGCGATGAACTGCAGAACTGGTACGACGACCAACGACACGAATGGAGCCAACACCTAAAGGCGTTCGTTGAGCAGTTGGATGAACCCGAGCAGCCAGTTCCTGCGGGTGAGAGTGCAAACGGCGATCTCCAAGTCGCACCGCCCGGTTTGGTTTAATCGCCGACTGGTAGGCGTCCCATGAGGTTCATCCGGCTCGGGATGTGGTTTCCGGCCGGATGGACCCCGCCGCTGCTTGGGTGGAGTGAGAATTGGTCATGCGCACAAGCGACTTTTCAGAAGCAGATAGGGAGGTGCTTCGCCAGCTGTATTCAGGCGCGCAACGCACCCTTGACGATCTGCCCTATACTCATGAGTTTGAGGCCATATTCACGGAGTTTGTAAGGACAACTGGCCGCTCGGCAGTCACGAGGCACGACGTATGGCGCGCGCTGACGACGTTGCGAAAGCGCGCGGATCTGGCCAGAAAACGACGATAAGTGTGGTGGCTAGTCTGCACCTGATTACAGGTTGTGGTTCTTGGCGTGAGGGAGGCGCCATCGAAGAAGAGCAGCTTGAGGTGGGCCTTGAAGGATCCGACTGCGAGGAACCAGCCGTGGCCGGGCACGCCGTACCAGACCCCGTGCCACTTGACGGCTTTGTGGATGCTGGGGACCTGGCGTGTCACGACGCGTGCCAATGGTCAGGTCGCGGGTCGGTGGGGTGACGGACTGCTTGCGAGGATCCCTGCGGGCGCTACGGGAAGAAAGCCGGGCAGGGCGGGCGCCGCGGACCACACCATCCCGCGGGCGACCGCCTTGAGGTTTTCCCGCTGACTCCATCCAGTCGAGTACGTCGGCGCCTAGCCCACCAGTCCGCCGAACAGTTTCGTGATCAGCTCCACGATCTGCGTAGTGAACAACTCGACCATCGTCGCCCGGATGGTTTCGAATACTGAGCCGAAAACGTTCAATGGTATACTCCTCGAAAAAGAAGGCCCGGCCGCCCGCCGCCGGGCCTTTACCGTCCGAACAACGCACCGGCCACAGGCCGGCCGGAACGAATCATAAGCCAGAAACTGGTCGATATCGCGCGCCGGACCGGAAACCGCGAGCTCGAGCGAATCCTGCCCGTTATATTGAACGGAAAATCCGGAGCGGCCGACGTCCCCGGCTGGGACGATCGTGAAAGGCAATGGCTGTTCTATTCGCCGATCCCCGCCACCGGCTGGACGTTTCTGGCACTGACGCCGGAGCGCCTGGCGCTGGCGGAGGTCCATACCAGGATGATCACCGCGGCGGCAGCGCTCACCGCGACATTAGTCATTATCGTGCTGTGCATCGCGTTGGTTACGCGGAGAACCACAATGCCCCTTTCGCGTCTGACGGCCAAGGTGGGCGAGATTTCCGCGGGGAACATCGACGCGCGCGTCGAGGGTGTGACGAGCAATGACGAATTGGGCCAACTCGCGGCCGCATTCAACACCATGGCGGGCCGTTTGCGCGAGCACATTAACATTACAACGCTATAAATCTGAACCGCGGATGAACGCAGATGAACGCAAATAAGCTGAATCGCGGTGGGTGCGTTGCGCGATGGGCGAGTGGACGCCGCGTAAGAATGAGCGGATATGTCCTCCTGCCCGTACCTGCGAATCCGCGTTCATCCGCGTTTATCTGCGGTTTTCAGGCCGGTGCTCTTATACTCCTACGCTAGCTTCCCTGCGACGGTGATTTGAGAAAGCCCGTTGAAACGGGCTCAACGGAGCTGAGAACGGAAGCGACGTTAACCGGCCCTACAAGGGCCGGCCTAGAAGCCCGCCTACGGCGGGGAAGGCCGCTCAAGCGGCCTACATCGGTGGTAACATCCCGTGTGGTGTAGACCGATTCCAGCGTAGTAGTATTAGGCGCCGCTCGTCGGCACCATTGAGATGCGCGGGCCGCGGCTGGGCGACAACCGCGAACGCAGAGGTAGAACAAGAAGCATCCTAACGGATAACGTATTCCTCGGCCATCATGGTGATGACGCGCTCGGCGTGGATCAGGTCTATGCGCTGCAGGGCGCGCAGGATCGCGCGGGCGCGCTGCGGGTCAATCCGGTGCAGAATCGGCAACAGTTCCTGATACGTGGGCAGCCGTTCCAGCACCAAAGATTTGCGGCCCGAAAGGCGCGCGAACTCGTCATCATCTCGTCCGCCCATAAACATGTCGAGAAGGCTGGGCGGCTCGGGTATGACGCGAATCTCAAACTCGCCGACGCCGGCCTTGTCCGCCGCGAACTTGATGGCGTCCTCGAGACCGCCGATTTTGTCGACGAGGCCGAGTTCCAGGGCCTGGGCACCGGTGTACACGCGGCCGCCGGCGATTTCCGCGAGGGGCTTGGTGAGCTTGTCGCCGCGCCCGCGCTCCACGTGCGTGGTGAACACGTCGTAAACTTCTTCCATGTAGCCTCTGATCTTGGCGCGCTCGGCGTCGCTGAACTGCGCTGCGCTGCTGAACAGGGCCGCCATCTTGCCGCGCTGCTTCGCGTGCCAGTTCACGCCCAGCTTATCCCACATTCCCGTCGTGACGATTTTTCCGCCGAGGACTCCGATTGAAGCGGTGATCGTGCCGGCGTCGGCGAAGATTGCGTCGGCCATGCAGGAGACGTAGTACCCCCCGCTTCCCGCGACGTTGCCCATTGAGACGACGAAGGGTTTTTTCTCCTGAACGCGCATCCCGGCGTCGAGTATGATCTCCGACGCCAGAGCCGAGCCGCCCGGGGAATCCACGCGGAGGACGACCGCCTTTACCGTGTCCTCGTCGGCGGCCTCATCGAGGGCCTTGCGAATCGTCGTGCTGAAAGCCCCTTCCGGCGGTCCGAAAGGGCTGCGCTCGCCTTCGCCGGGCATGATGCTGCCGTCCACGTAGACGACGGCGACGCTGGGCTTGGTGTACTTCTCGGAGGCCGGATTAAGGATCTTCATGAGGCGTTGAAACATGGCGAAGAAGTCTTGCGGAAGATCTTCCTCGTCGTCCTTGCCGTATTTGGTGGCGAACTCGACGGACTCACCGTAGCGGCTCTCGAGGTCGGCGACGAAATCCTGCCGGTGACGCACGGCGTCGATCAAACCGGCCTTCAGCGCCGCCTCCGCGGAATAGGGCCCGTCATCGATCAAGGCACGCACGGCCTCGGACGTTTTTCCACGGCTCTCGGCAATCAACTCGATGAAGCGTTCGTAAATGCTGTCGAGTAGCCACGCGCGCATCGCGTCGGCTTCCTGCGAAGGGCCCGTGCGCATGAGTATCTCAGTTGCGGACTTGTAGTCGCAATCGGCGCAGCGCTCGAAATCCGGAATCGCCCCGATCTTGTCCAACGTGCCGCGGAGATAGGGTGTTTCGCCGTAGAGTCCCATGAGCCACACGTTTCCCGTGGGCACCAGGCTGACGTGACTTCCGCCCACGGCGAGCGCGTAGGTGAGATTGGTGAGGTAGTCAGCGTGAACGTAGACGGGCTTGTCGATGACACGGAATTTGCGCAGCTCGGCGTTGAGCTCTTCGAGTTGGCCGAAGCCTAACTGGGCTTCCTGTACGTCGATGACGACGGCCACCACGTTGGGATCACTCCGGGCGTCCTTCAGGCGGGAAAGCACGCCCTTCAGGGACTGCGGCTGGTCACCGCCGAAAATGGGTGGAATGGTCATGGGGGTCTCAACAAGCTCCCCTTTGAGCTTGAAGCACGCAACCTTCTTCTTGCTCTCCGCGGGCGTGCCCTGCCCGAGCCGGCGCAGGGCGTCAAACTGTGCACTGGCCGCGGGGGCCAGCGTCATAGCTGCAAGGGTCGCAGTGAATAACCGGACGTTCGTCGTGTGCGATCTCATTAAAAACCTCCCTGGCCAAAAGGCCGATTCAAGCGGACGTGACCACGCCGCGCTTGGCGATTGCAACCGGCGGCGGTCTCCTCAGAAGAAAATATCATGCCGCGCAGAGATCCGATAGCAGAGTATTAGTGCGGTGACAACTCCTTACAGGCCCGTTTCGACCCGGTCCCTCCCCGCCGGGTCCGGCGACGGTGCGCGCGTTGGGGCTGGGCTCAGGCGGTGCCGGCCGAACAGCATGATCGCTGCGCCGAATGCGATGTTCGCGGCGCCGAGGAATTGCTGCCACACGACCGGTGCATGGTAATCCCTCGCCCCCGCCTTGAGAATCAACAACCCGGCCACGAGGAAAATCAACGCGACGATGCTTCGCGACGCGCCCGTGCCGGACCGCAGCATGAGCAGCCACGCGACGGCCACGAGAATCAGTTCACGTGCCAGTGGAAACGGTCCGATGCCGTACGCAAACGCACGAGGAAGCTGGGCGAGCGCGCCGCGCTGCAACTTCAACCCTCGTTCGGTCGCGACAACGGCCTTCTTCTTGCCGGGGCCCATTATTTCTCCTTCTTCGGTCTTCACCCAAACGTGAGCGAAGTCGGTTACAATGAACGCTTCGAAGCCCAGATTGGCGAGGAGCGACGCGGCAATCACCGCGCGCCCGTCGCAGTCCTCACGCCCCATTTCGATGGCCTCGGTAACGCTGGGCATGTAGTCGGCGGTCCCCCAGGTGTTCCAATCCCAGTCGTACGGGATTTTTTGAATCACGAAGCGCTCGACGGCCTTCAGAGTTTCGCGCGGCGTGGCGGCGCCCTCCACCGTCATGCGAAGTTCTTCGGCAAGCCCCTGAAGTGCGGGCGCATTTGGCTCGATCAGGGCGTTCGGGTCGCGCCAGTGTCGAACATGATCGAGCAGCAGCCTCGGGTGCGGAAAACACACGATCAGGAACGTGAGCCCGAAGATCGCCCACTTGACCGGCAGACGCAGCGGCCATCTCAATCGGTTCAGTACAAACAGCCCGCGCATGCCGGCTTCCTCCCGACCCGGCGTGTCCTTCCAAGGAATTCGACTTCCTTCGGGCGCGTTTACAATGAGACGGCAGACGCCCTATCTCCGCAACGCCCGATGTACGTCCGTTGCCCGGCCGGGTGGATACTATTCTACCGTCAACTCTCCGATCTTCGAGCGCCCGCGGCCGCAGGGAATCCACGTAGCGGCACGCAAGCGTCTGGCGCATCGCCCAGTAGGGAACGAAGTGTCCGATCGCCCTGCCCCGTCCTCGAAGCCGAACGTACCCCAGCGGAACGGGAGAGTGAGGTTGGCGGCAGCGGGGTCAGGTCGGGCGGCTTCATCGTCGCCAGGGGCGGCCTTTGGCGGTCGCGAGTTACTGCCGACGCGTGCCCCCGCTATTGCATCTGTGCGACCTCCCGGACCTGGCCGCGTCGCCAGGTGAACGGGACCAGCTCCACACCGCCGACGCCCGGCGCACGGTTAGGCGCTTTTGAGGAGCCGAAGAACTCGCGCACAGAGCCAGGCGGGTTCTACTGCGGACCTGGCCGCTATTTTGCGGATCGGCCTTTTCGCGCACGAAAACGCTGTCGCGGCTCGACGAGTTGGTCCACGTGGGGTAGGATTATGGGGAGGGTTGTGACCCATGAAGTTCATCGTCAATCTTGACCGCGATGAGACCGGGATGATCGTCGCGGAATGTCCCGCGATTCCGGGGTGTGTCTCGCAAGGCAAGACGGAGTCGGAGGCACTCGCCAATATTCGCGAGGCCATTGAGGCGTGCCTGGAAGCACGGGCTGCCAACGGTATGCCCCTCACCGTGGCCACGCGGGAGATCGAGGTTCAAGCCTGATGGCCCAGCTTCCGGTGATTTCCGGCGCGAAAGCGGTGCGCGCCTTTGAAAGAGCCGGATGGAGGCAGGATCGGCAGCGCGGTAGCCATGTCGTGATGCTCAAGCCGGGGTACAACGTGAGCTAATCGGTTCCCCAGCACAGCGAAATTGCACCGGGCACACTTCGAGCCCTTATCCGCTCGGCCGACATGACTGTCGATGAGTTCGTCGCTCTGCTCTGACCTGGCGGACGCCGCCACGGCTACGCCACCTCTCGGACCTCGTCTGGCGCCCATGTGAACGCGACCATCTCCACACAGCCGACGCCCGGCGCCAGGCCGTCAAGGTCAATGTGGCATAAGCGGCACGTGCCGCTTGGCGCCTCCAAAGCGCCTGCCTAAGCAAGAGTGTCCCGGAAAAGTACAGTCGGACACCACGACCGCCGCTATAATGGTGCGGGGAGGACTCGACCGCGGCTGCGGCTCATGCACGCGGAGCCGGGTGACCCGAATCATAAGAAGAACCGTTACGGAGATTTGCGTTGACCGGGCCACGAAACCGTTCGGAACCTCAATACGCTGCATCGCCTTTGGCGTCCGTCCTTCTAACCGCGTTGGGCATTCTTGTTTTGATCATGACGCCGTTGGCTTCGGTGGTCATTTTCGCGGCGCGCGTCCGGCAGGGGACCCCAATGGAAGGCGGGTTTATCATGGCCGCGGGCGCGGTAGTGGTGTTGGGTGTGGCGCTGGGTGGGATTCTAGTCGCGTTGGCGGCGCTGGTCAGGCATGCACATCAGCAAGCCCTTGCGGCGGAAAGCAGCGCCCGCGCAAGACACGCGGAACAGGCCATAAGTTATTACACTAACGACCCTGACGGCCACGCCCGCCACAGACGTGATCGAGGCTCGTCCGGGCAATGGGGTAAGGACGACGCCGAAACGCTTATTTCGCACTTCTGCGACATCCGAGACCTCATGCAAGTAGACACATGCGGCGACAGCGGGGCACGCGAGCGACTGCGGACGAGTCTTCAGCGGGCGGCCTCCGAGGGCATCATCAGCGCGATCAACACGCGGCGGCTCGGGAAGGCCCGGGAATTGCTGGGCGACGCCGAGGCCGCGTACGGCAAGACGGCGACTCTCGAACGATTGCACGTCAAGATCGACGAAGCCGAGAAGCGGAACGAACCGCTTGACTATGCCTTTACCAAGCGCGTAGTGGAGAGCGCCATGGCCAACGACGAATGGAGTCTGGCGGAACGCTGCGTGCAAGCGCTGTACTTCGACCATTCCGGAAGCGTGCGCTGCCGGCGGCTCTGGGAGGACACCAGGCGAGCCAGATTGTACGCGCATATACAGTCGTGCGCGGACGAACACCTCTGGGCGGAGGCCCTGGCGGCGGCGGAGGAGTTCCTGGGCCGATTTCCGGCAAGCCTGGAGGCGGACGCGCTGCGCGAGGAAGTTCCCACGCTGCGCGCCAACGCGGAGATTCTGCAGCGCAAGCAGTACGAAGTGAAGTTCAAGGAACTGATTTCGTCCCGACATTACCGCGAAGCCCTGCGCATTGCGAAACACGTCGTGGACCAGTTCCCGAAGTCGCCGCAGGCATTGGCCCTGCGTGACCAGATTCCACTGCTCGAGAAGCGCGCGGCAGGTTGAAGCCGCGGATCAAGTTCGGATATAGTCGCGGTGTGGTGTCGGCCGTTGGGAGTCGCGAATGACGCTCCTCGTCGCCTCGTTTTCCGCGGACAAGGTAGAGTCGGTCCACGTCCACGCGGAGCGAGCTTGGGCCGGCGGGGCAGAAGCAGTGGAGATTCGCATCGACGGTTTCACCGGCGACGTGCGCACTCTGGCTGAGTATCTTCGTGGCCACGCCGACAGGAAATGGATCGTCACGTGCCGGGGCCACGACGAAGGCGGGCACTCGCGGGTACCGGCAGAATCGCGACTTGCCATTCTGGGCGAGGCGACGCGGGGCACGAACGCGTGCGTGGACTTCGAGGCGGCGGCCTGGAAGGAAGCGGGTATAAACAAGTGGGGCATGGACCGCGGCACGAACCGTCCGCCCGGCGACATGCCGGCGCTGATACTTTCACGGCACGACCTGTCCGGCGCACGGCCACGGGCGGATGACATCCGCGCGGTGCCTGGCGAAGTCGACGGCGCCGTCGGAAAGCTGGCGTATTCACCCGGCCACATCAATGAGACGTTTGCGGCGTTGGATCTTATGCGCGGGCACGGTGGCCGGGCCGCGGTAGCGGCGATGGGAGAAGACGGCACGTGGACGCGCGTTCTGGCCAAGAAGCTTGGATCGTTCGCAAGCTATTGCGCACTCTCACGAGGTTCAGAAACCGCGCCTGGGCAATTGACACTCGCGGAAATGGTCCAGACGTATCGCTGGACGGACTTGGATTCGTCGACGCGCGTCTTCGGGGTGCTCGGCGATCCGGTAGCCCATTCGATGGGCCCGGTTCTTTTCAACGCGTGGTTTGCTGCGGCCGGAATAAACGCGGTGTATCTGCCGCTGCGCGTTGGGCCTGGAAAGGAGTCTGTCTCGCGATTCCTGGATAGTTGCGGCGAGCGTCCGTGGTTGGACGTGGGCGGTTTCAGCGTAACCCGGCCGCACAAGCCGGCGGCCCGGCGCTGGGCCGGTGCCAGCGCTGACAGGGCCGCGAGCGTCATAGGAGCGGTCAACACGTTGGTTTTCCGCGGCGGCAGAGTAAGTGCGTTCAACACCGACTGCTACGCGGCGATCGACTCGATCACCGACGCGCTCGGTTGCGCGCGGCGCGAGCTGGGGCGGATGCACGTGGACATTCTGGGAACCGGAGGCGCTGCCAGAGCGGTCGTTGCCGGCCTTCGCGAGTTGGGCAGCGAGACGACGGTTTACGGCCGATCGCTCGAAAAAGCAGCGGCGCTTACGGGCAGCTTCGGCTGTACGTCGGCCCCGTGGGAAACGAGGCTGCAAAGGACCGGCGAGATTGTGATCAATTGCACCAATCTCGGACAATGGCCCGCGGTCGACGATTCCCCTCTTGCCGTGGGCTCATTGGCAGGATGTAAACTGGTGTTCGACCTGGTTTACAATCCGCTTGCAACTCGTCTGCTCGAGGATGCCGCGGCGGCGGGGGCTGTCGCGTTGGGCGGGCTGGACATGTTCATACGGCAGGCCGCGGTGCAGTTTGAGCTTTGGACTTCCGAGTCGCCTGACGTGAAGCTGGGGCGCGAACTCGTGGCTGATCGTATCGTGGCACAGACGCGAGTATCAGATTGATGGCAAGAAATCCGCCCGGAAGCGATCGGACGATTGTGCTAATCGGTTTCCGCGGAGTGGGGAAGTCCACGGTTGGGCGGCGCATCGCCGAACTCATGAACGGCGGCTACGTCGACACGGATGAACTTCTAACTTGCAGAACGGGGCGGACCATAGTCGAACTCTTTGAGGAGCTTGGCGAGCGGGAATTCAGGCGGCTGGAGACTCAGGCAATTCAGACGGCGTTGGAAGAACGGCCCGCCGTACTAAGCGTGGGAGGCGGAGCACTTATGGCGCATTGCAATCGGGACAGAATTTGTGCCGCCGGCAATGTGGTTTGGCTGACTGCGCCGGCGGAAGTACTTTGGGACAGGATACTGGCTGATCCGTCTACGGCGAGCAACCGCCCCAAACTGACGAGACTCGGGGGTATTGAGGAGATTCGCCAATTACTGGCCGAGCGGGAACCGGTGTATTCCGTGAGCGCGGACCTCATCGTGGATACAACCGACAAG